>VYLN01000132.1_pt1 | contig 23729 bp, 12 predicted proteins | sample 5109471 | NCBI WGS metagenome assembly VYLN01 (sample SAMN12291806, study PRJNA351875) | freshwater metagenome | isolation source: freshwater lake | place: USA: Michigan, Lee Lake | collected 2013-08-06 | reverse complement strand
ACTTCTGTTAAAGAAGCAGCATCCCGGGTCGCGTCAACCCCATTGACGCGACCATTCTAAAAAGGTGGCGTGGTGAGGAATCGCCGTCCGTTTTACGGCGGCGAGGATGTCAAACGACTGACTTCTTTGCTTCGGGATAAAATCCCGTCAGTCCCGCTCGCTCAAGCCTTCACTGGGTAAGCTTTTCGACCTCTTTGACCCCATCTTGCTCCCAAAAATGAGCGGACGATGAGTTAAGACTCTTCCGCACTCTTGATGGGAAGACAAAATGACTGCGATAATCATACCGTTACTGCGGTTTAGCACTCTGTGCAAGGTTTTTACGACATAAGAGTACATATACGGAAGGAACAAAATATAACGCCATTAAAGTTGCGCCACCTAACCCACCTATAATACTAATCGCAAGAGGTGGCCAAAAACCACTGGGATCGAATAATAAAGGGATAAACCCAATAATAGTTGTTAAGGTGGTCGCTATCACATGACGAGTAGCTCGCATCACTACATTTCGAGTTGCTCGACGTGAACCAAGGCTGGCTTGAGTATCATGACGCAAAGCGTCAAGAATTACGATTGAATCATTAACACAGATTCCTAACAGTCCAATGATCCCTAAAATCGCTGTAAACCCAAAGGGATAATTAAACAAGGCCAATGATCCTAAGCCTAGTCCTAAGGATAAAATCGCAACAAGAATAATAATACTGGCCATACGGAAAGAATTAAAAGTGAGGACTAAACTGGCCACCATAATGATCCCTAAAACCCCAAGAGTTGCAATCAAATTACTTAAAGCATCCTGACGTTCTCCTTGTTCTCCGCCAAAATCCCATGAATAACCATAGGGTAACTGAAAATTACTCATTTCTAATCGTTTTTCAAACTCAGAGAGTACCTGTTCCGGTAATACACCAGCCGGAATAAAACCCTGTATGGTATTCATCCGTTGGCCATTACGACGTGAAATAGCAACAATATCTGGCAAAATTTCCACCGTCCCCACAGTAGATAGGGGAACAATTGTCGATGAAGTGGCAGAATTTCCCGAAGATAAGAGGTTTAATGAGCTAATTTCAGCTAAATTGCTCCGTTGACTATTAGAAGTCCGAACTCTCACAGGTAGTTCTTTTGTTCCTTCTAAAATCGAGCCTCCGACTGTTCCCTCTAAACTGGTATCTAATTGACGAGCAACGGCTGTTTTATCTAACCCTGCTAAACGTAGCTTTTCTTCATTAAGATTGACAGCTAATTTGGGCAAACTTTCGCTTAAAGTGGCGCGAGTATGGATAATATCCGGGGTTTTAGCTAATTCGGCGCGAACTTGATCCCCTAAAACCTGTAATTGCACTAAATCTGACCCATATAAGCGTAATTCAATCGGTGCATCAAACGGCGGACCCTGTTCTAATTGTCGGACAATAATTTGCGCTTGGGGAAAGGCTTGATCTAATTCTTGCTGTAAGGTGCGAATTAACGCACCCGACTTGACGTTTTTCTGAAGTTGAACAATTCCTTGCGCGTAATTAGGAGATTGTTCTCGATTTTGTAAGACATTGTAGTAAAAAGAGGGCGCACTTTTCCCAATAAACCATTGAACGTCTTGAATTTCAGGATGCTTTAAGATTAACTTTCGGGCTTGCATCACTTGAGACTCGGTTTCGGGTAAAGACACGCTGATGGGTAATTCAAAGGTTAAATGAAATTGTTCGCGATCGGTGGGGGGGAAAAACTGTTGTTGTAGGGTAGGAAAGCTAATAAAACCCCATAAGGGAAGAATAAGAATAAGGGCGATCGCTAATAAGGGACGTTGAAAAGTGCGATCTAAACTCCACTTATAAAGATAGGTTAAACGAGAATGGGTAAATCCGCTTTGCCACCAATATCCATTTGTGGGGGTTGGTTGCCAATGATGTAATCTTCCCGCTAAGGCGGGAATCACGGTGACAGATAGAATAAACGAGCTAATTAGGGCTAAAATTACGGTTACTCCAATCGTTCCGGTAAATTCTCCAGTTGATCCTGAAGCGGTAGCAATGGGCAAAAAAGCGATAACACTGGTAAAGGTAGAAGCGAGTAAGGGAATAAAAATATGATGTACGGTAGTAGCAACGGCTTTGATCGGTGATATACCTTCTTCTTCTTTTAAAGCCATTTGCACCTCATCAACCACAATAATCGCATTATCAATTAATAATCCCAAGGCGATAATTAATCCTGTTACGGAAATTTGATGTAGGGGAATTCCTAACACCCTCATACTGCCAAAAACCATCAAAACTGATAAAGGAAGGGATGTTCCCACGATTAAAGATGATTTCCAGCCCATGATCACAAAGGTGATCCCAAAAACTAAGACAGCACCCATGATCAGGTTTGATAAAACCGAGTCCAGTTGTTGCTGCACATAACGACTTTGATTAAAGATAATGTGTAGGCCAATTCCTTGAGGAAGGTTTTTTTCAAATCTTTCTAACTTAGCCTTGGCGACTGTCATCCAAGAATCTAAGCGTCTATCAGATTCCACAAAAGCAGTAATTGCGATCGCCAGTTTTCCCTTAATCATCGCGACTTCTCTGGGGGGATCTTCAATTCCTTTACTAATATTTGCAATATCACCTAATCGCACTACTTGACTAGACGAACCTGATTTAATTGATAAACGATTTAAACGGTCTAAAGAATCTAATTCTCCTTCAATTTCCAGCAATAAGTTACTTTGTTCGCTTCGTAATTGGCCGGCAGCAACTTTGGCATCACTTTCTAAGATTTGTTGAGATAGGGACTGTATGGTTAATCCTAAATGGGTTAATTGTTGGGGATCAACTTCAACTCGAATTTCCTCCGTAGGATTGCCAAATAATTCAACTTTTTCTGTTCCTTCAATTAACCGTAAATCATCTTCTAATTCTTGCGCCCAACGGCTCAAAATGCCATAATTCGGAGGGCTTGATAATTGCCAAGTTAAAGCAACAATTAAGGCGTTGGCTTTGGGTTTTGATTCTTCAAATTCAGGGAGAGAAGTTCCCGATGGTAATTGAGAAACAGCATCATTGACTTTATCACGAATTTGTGACCAAACGGGATCAACATCGGTAATTTGGTCATTTAATTCAATGGTAATGCTGGAGAAGCCAAGCTGAGAGGTAGAATCAATATTTTTAATTTCCTCAACTTCCAATAAAGCTTGTTCTAATTTATCAGTAACTAGCGTTTCTACTCGTTCAGGGGTTGCGCCAGGAAATTGGGTGTTAATGACCGCAAAACGAGGGGTTAATTCGGGATCTTCCATACGAGGTAAACTGAAAAAGGAAGATAAGCCCCAAACGGCGATCGCTAAAATAGTTAAAACTAATAATCGGACGTTTTTATAAAAGATAGAAGACATAGGAGAATGATGAATTAAGAATTGAGAATTATGAAGTTCGGGTGAGAAAGTAATAAGTAATAAGTAGGGAGGCACAATTATTTGTAGGATGGGTTAGCGCACTTCGTAACCCATGCCTAGGTTGGGTTTCATGCTTCAACCCAACCTACGTTCATCTTATATTTAATTCCACCCACCCACTTAAGTAATAAGTAATAAGTAATAGGTGTTCAGCTTTTCATTGATAACTGATAACTGCTCACTGTTCACTGTTTACTGATTTTTACCTTTTGCCCCGAAATAATGCGATTTGTGCCATTAGTAATCACTTTTTCCGTTCCGTCTAATGTTCCTCGCACGAGAACTCGCTCCCCATCGGTGTATAAAACCTCCACATCCCGACGTTCTACGACAAATCCTTGGGCTGCATTCCCATCTCCTAAGACATAAATTGACCATAAACCGCGAATTCCTTTGACTAGGGCGGTGCTGGGTAGCCAATAACCTGAAGTATCGATGTTTTGTTGCCATTGCCATGTTACGATTTGTCCAGTGGTTATTTCGGGCGAGGTAACTTCACCCTTGCCTCTACCTCCTTCAAGTTGGAAAACCACCGTTACGGTACGACTCGCAGAATCGAGTTCGGGTAAAATTGCCTTGACGGTTGCTGAATAGGATTTTTGGTCAATTTTTAAAGTGTGAGACTGTCCAATCTTGATCTCAGACGTTAAAGACGTAGGAACACCAATATGGGCTTTAACGCCGTCTAATTGTACCAAACGCACCACCCCTTGACCAGCTTGTACCGCCATTCCTTGATCGAGATAACGTTTTTGAATTTTGCCCGAAAAAGGGGCTTGAAGAACGGTCTTTTCTAAATCAAGTTCAATACTAGCTAGACGACTATCTAGCTGTTTGATCCCTGCTTTTTTAGCTTCAATCACTTCACTACGAGTTCCGGCTAATAATTCATCTAATTGACTTTGAGCCTGTTTAACCCTTGCTTGCTGTTGGCGAATGATTTCAGGGCGCGTTCCCGCTAATAACTCATCTAATTGACTTTGAGCTTCATTAACCCTTGCCTGTTGACTATCCATATCTGTGACGACTTCGTCAAACTGTTCACGAGAAATAGCCCCTTGCGTATAAAGATTCTGTCGTCGCTCCTGTTTACTACGAGCCAAAGCTAATTGTGCTTGCAGGGTTTTCAAACGCGCTTGGGCTGCCGCAATGGTTTCAGCACGAGGTCCTACTTCCATCTCTTGTAGTTGAGCTTTTTCTTGAGCCAAATTTGCTTGGGCCGCGGCAATGGTTTCAGCACGAGAACCCGCCTCCATTTCCTTTAATTGTGCTAAAGCCTGTTGTTTTTGGGCTAATAAGTCTTGTTTTTGGGCGATTAATTGACGGTCATCTAAACGAGCAAGGGGCGTTCCTTGATTCACCCATTGTCCTTCTGTCACCAGCAGTTGAGTCATTGTTCCTCCTCGTTCAAACCCTAAATCACTGGTATTTTGAGCGACAATTTCCCCAGTGTAAGTTCGAGACTGTTGATAAGCATTGACCTGTACTAGCTGGTCGATTTCAACGGGGAGAAAATGTTCATTTTCAGCAACAGAAGGAGCGATTGGTTGAGTTGGTTGACTGATTGACCCAATCCCATAACCGACTCCTAACAATAAAAGTCCCCCAAGATACCATCTCCGAGCCCCTTGGAAACGGCGTTTTGAGTGTTTTTGAGGTTCAGAAGAGGTGATAGTGATTTTTAGGGGATCTTCCGACATAGGGTGTGACATAGGATGGCTATCTGGCATAAGTCTAATCATTAAAGAGTTTAACGTGAAGACGGGGATGGGTCTCAGCTTATCTACAACTGCTGTCTTATTTTTTCCGAATTTTATTTTTCAAACGACACCCCACGGCAATAATGCCTAAACTCATTAAGCCAAGGGTAACAGAGGGGTCGGGAGTCGAAACAATTCTCAGTTGCAGGGGAAATCGAATGGAAACAACTGGATTTAATGCCCCTAGTGACCCATCAACAAAGACTTGGTCGGGAACAACGGCGGCATCTTCACTGACTAATTGTACTTTATTAGAACCCACATCCGCTAAGAAAGCATTGGCTAATCCGTCAAATTGTCCTAACAAGCCGGCTACCTTAGCGACACTAAAGGGATTACTAATAATCGCTTCTGTGTCATCATCAGGGGCGGTGGTTGCACCATATTCTAAGAATGAATAAATATCGCTATAACCAAAGCTAAGAATTTTAGTAGTATCTAGCAATAAAAAGCTCTCCACTTCATTAGGATTAGCGGCATAAATGCGTTCTTCTAGAGAGGAGGTAGGAGAGGAAAAATAGTTCTCTCCATTAATATCATTTCCTAAATTCCAACTCTTGTTAAAATCACTGTTTTTGGGTCCAAAACTAAAGCCTAACCGACTGACATCAATACTGTTATTAGTCAGGAAAGTTGAAAAGTTCAAGAATCCGGTGATATTATTTAACAAGGTGGCTGCTCGCGTTGCACCTAGAGGATTCACCAAATTTTCGGGACTAAAATCAATCCCCGCAGCATAATAGGGGGCTGGATTTCCGGGTGCATTTAAACTCGTTTCAATGTGACCCGCGCCATAGCCCACAAATCCTTGAGGAGTCGGGTCTGTTCGCTTTCCAAATAACCGCAGACAGTTATTAGAAGCAATGGGCCGAGTTGCAATAAATTGGATGGAACTAAAATCAAATAAATCACCTGTTTCACAACTAGCAGCACGAGTCGGAAGGGGTGCTAATAAAGTGGCTGTTCCCGTAGTTGTTAGTCCGAGTAATAAGGCAAAATGACGCATAGACATGAGCTTTTTCCTAATTCAAAATAGGGGCATCAATAAAAACCATTAAGGGTTTTTACTGCTCAGGATATTTCTAAATTGGCAAGGATTAGAGATTTAGATAGATTTATTTTAGATTTGATGATTAAGTTTTTTTAAGTTCAATCTATCTAGGGTATGCTGAAAAAGTTTGTTGGTGGGGTTAGGAGTCGGTCGTCGGTCGGGGAAGTCAGAATAACAGAATGACCTCGCACGTCTGGAAGTGGAACCCTTCGAGATCGAAGATCGAAAGTGCAAGGGTTTTGAGTCCCTCGGATCGATTTCTCAACGTTTGTTTCTGGCACTTTTTTGGCTAAAAAAAGCCCAAAAACCTTTTCTAGCAAAGCTTCTACTGATATTCACCCAGCCCTATCTAGACATCATCTATATCTAGTTTAAAATAGGAAAGTCCTCAGCAAGATGGAGAATCTTTGGCACAATTTGTAGATTCTTTATTTCTTACTGAGGATTAGATTAAGCAAAAATTCCCTCAACTGACTTTCAGTCAATAAAATTAACTACTTATTTTTTTTGATTTTGTCGAATTCCGCCAATAATACCGCCTCCTGCTAACAGAATTAGAGCTAAAATTGATGAAGGTTCGGGTGTACCGACGGCTCTGATTGTTATAGGAAAACCGATATAAGTAATATCATAAGTTTGACCCCCAATATTAACAAAAGAAGTTTGTACTTGATCGAGCTTGAGAATATCTTCAGAGACCTCTTGAATTAACCCACCAGATGCAGCTACATCTTGTAAGAAAGCATCAGCTAAACCTGACTCTAAAGGAGCTAAACCTTCCACTTTAAACGCTGGTACAGGATCACCCAAAAAGATATTCAAGTTGTCGGTAAAATCAGGGGTATTCCCATTATCAACGACAAAATAGGTAGGTGAACTATAAGTAATAATTGGAGTTGTTCCAAGTGTAATAAAACTATAGGTATCACCAGGAGCTGCTCGATAAATTCTTTCCTCAATAGGTGAATCTGGTGTCGCCAACCAATCTTGCCCTAGTATATCTTCTCCTAAATTAATAGTTTTGGTAAAGTCTAGACCCACTTTTTGACCATAACTATAGCCAATACTGCTGAGGGGAATATTATTAGTTTGTAAATAATTAAAAAAGTTAGAAAAACCTGTTATTCCTTTTAATGTAGCTGAACGTTCACCTGCCGTATTTATATCTGGACTGCGATCGCGACCCATTGTATAATAAGCAGAGTTACCCGGTAAAGCATTTTGGGCAATACTAACGTGACCACTATCTGGGGCAGTGGGATCAGTATTATTAACTAAGGTATATCCTTCATTGTTAGATACATCTCCAAAGAAACTAAGAACATAATTAGATTCAATGGGTCGGGCAGAAAAAAGCGTTACTTGATTAAAGTCAAAGGAAGCTGCATTAGCCGTTATTGGGGTCAATATAGTCGCAGCTAGAACAACACTGATAGGGGAAAATATGGGAAATTTAAACATCTAAACAATCCTCAACGTTTTGAAATTTACTGAGTTGATTTTAGTTAACTTATTACGAGTTTTTTGATTTTTTCTTGAGAGCGATCGCACCTATACTAGAGACAAGAAGTGCAATAGTTGTTCCGGGTTCAGGAGTTGAAACTAACACAAACAAGCGATCACCTCTAGCATCAGCAAATTTTAACCCAGCAACAGACTGAGTTGCTCCTGCATTGATTAAGAAATCACTAAACTCTTGTGAAAAGAACAATTCTAAACCTTCAAGTACCCAAGTTTGAGTATTAAGGTCTACATTAGGAATTCCAGGGGAGGTAACATCTAAAATGGGTAATCCAGTGGTTAATGTATCGGTCACAAAAAATGAAAATGTTTCATCAAAAGCATTAGAAAAATTACCAATTGCGAATTCAGTCCCTAAGCCACTTAGCTTATTAGTATCTACTGAAAAATTAATACTTCCAGAAAATTCTTCTGTTCCTCCTAATGGGACATAGAGAAGAGAATCATCATCATAAAGAAACGTGAAGGTGGTTCCTCGAACATTAGGATCTGAACTAGGTGGTAATAAAGCAGAACCAATAGCAAATCCGGGGGCAGGAGGGGTGGTATTCACAGCACTGGTTAACGTTAATCCAATATTTTCAAGAATCGTTAAAGTTGTAGGGTCTAAATTAAGACTTTCTCGACCTGCTACTTCCAAATAAACTTGGGGTTCAGCTTTAACGGAGAGAACAGGATTAAATACTATTACAGAGGTTAATCCTAATAGGGTTGCTAGATGTTTTGTCTTCATTGTTTAAGTCTTCTGTGTCAATTTTTTAGAGTTTGTAGTCAAGAATGTTTTCTCTATCCTAAAGGATGTTTCAGAAAAGATCAGAATTTTTCAACTTCTTTTAAGAAACTAACAGTTAGCTGTAGTTAAATTTACTCAAAAGAGTCAAGAAAAATACTTGAGTATAGTGGCTGACACCTTTGTAACCCCTAAATCAGGTTTTTATGTCAAGCTATTTTGAAAGCCTTGCTAGAAACCAGTTTTATGGATAAGTATAATTACTCACTTGCATAAATGAGATGCTCCCCACGACTACTTTTTTCATAGACATCAACCTCATATTGATCTTGAAGATAATAGGCAATGGGTGTGCCAGAAATACCCGAACCAATGATTGCTAATTTTTCCATAATTTTGTCCTTGAATAAATTGTGAAGGGGGTTAATTAGTGGGGTTAAAATTTAAGAAACTTTCCTAACTATTCTCCGAAGAATGTTGATAGTCAGGATGGGACTTTTGGGACTGACTTAAACTCAGCAAAAATAAGACAAAAATGACTAACATTAATGAGAAGATATACCGAGTTCCCATCATGGTCATGACAATAGCTGATAGAATGGGACCGGCGGTACAACCTGCACTATAAATTGAGGTAAAGACAGCACTCCCGGAGGATAATTCATTAAGGGTAACGGTAGAACCAATCAGGGCTAATGATAAGGGAAAAATGGGACTCATTCCTACCCCAGAGACAAAAGCTAAAAAGGGGGTAATCATGGGATTTTCGATTAAAGATAAGCCAAAAACTGAAACAATAACAATAATTACACTACCGACTAAAACCTTAACTGTCCCCATCTTATCGGCTAAATGAGTAATAGGAACAGTTGAAATTAATCCGCCTAAAATAAACAAGCCAAAGATTAACCCCATGCGCTCAATACCATAGTTTTGTTCGAGTAAAAAAAGTGGATAAAGAGAAACTAAGGTGGCAACACTGAAGCCATAAGCAAAAGCTCCTTGTAGGGGAAGTTTGAGCTTTTGAATAATGCTAAAGTTGGGCTTTTGAAACTTAACCGTTTTCTCTGGTAATCCAAAAAAGACAACAACAATTCCACTTAAAATCAAGCCACTTCCTAATAAAAAAGTGATCTTAGGAGAAAGATTATAGGCGACTGCTCCCATAATCGGACCGATACCAAAACCTAAGCTAAAAGCTAAAGCATCTAAACCATTAACCATGGCTCGATTTTGATCATTACAAAAATAGTTAATAGCGGTTTGTCCAGAAATCAGATATAAACAACAGGCCAAACCCATAACGCCACGAATGATAAACCAAAGAGATAATTGAGTAGTAAAGGCAAATAGAGGTGCAGTTATTCCCATTAAAAGGAATCCTAACATCATGGTTTTTCTTAATCCAATTTGGCGAAGAATACTAGCCACAATCGGTGTTCCTGCGGCAATGACAAAAAAGTAAAGGGTAGAATTTGCTCCAATGACAATATTGTCATAACCCTTTTCTTTCATAAGGGTAGAAACAAAGGGATTAAATAACCCTAGGGAAATTCCCGATAAAAAGGCCACTAAATAAAGGGCGGGAAGTCCAACAGAAAAGGGAGAATTGGCATTTTTAGTCATCATGGGAAAATTCCAGCACAAGGTTTATAAGCGGGTTTTTAAAGAGGTGTGGGACGATAAAAATGATAGGGAGACGGAAGATTAACCCCCTGTAACTTCAGACTTTGCAGACGATAGAGATAAGCTGCACCGCGCATCATGTGCATAGCTACATCTACCACTTTGCGATTTTCGGAAAATTCTAAATAAGTTCCTCGAACCCAATCATTAAATGAACCCATCGCCGGACCACACCAAATTTGATAATCCATGGTTCGTTGTGGCTGTCCACTGGTTGCCCAACGAGAAGAAAGCCCTAAATACCAGCGAAAAATTAAAGCCATTTTCCGTTTAGGATTATTATTCGCTCGTTCAATTTGTTCGGGATCTCGCTCTTGAAAATAAGCAACGGTTTCTTGCCAAACTGCCTCTAATGGTTTTTGGAAAATTTGCTTTTCTATGGTTTGACGAACCTCGGTCGGAATGGCATCAATTCCCTCATAAGTTTGATACAAATCATATAATTTTTGCGCGCGCATGGGGAATAAACTTCCCCGTTTTAAGAGTTGAACTTTCACCCCCATTTCAAACATATCAGCACAAGGGGCCATTACCACATCGGCCATTGCTGCTTGGGCTAATAATTGTTTGGTATGTTCAGATGTTCCCGCTTCAATACAAGCATGATTCACCGAACCCGTCACAATGTAACTCGCTCCCATCATAAAGGCTGCTAAAGCTGATTCTGGGGTACTAATGCCACCGGCAGCCCCCACTCTAATAGAACACTCATACTGATATTGCTGTTGAATCTCATTGCGTAAGGCAATAATAGAAGGGAGAAGGCAAACCAAAGAACGATTATCTGTGTGACCACCAGAGTCAGCTTCAACGGTTATATCATCGGCTAAAGGAACTTTTTCAGCTAAAGTTGCTTGTAAGGCTGTAATTTGTCCTTGTTCAACTAAAGCTTTCAGCAGTTTAGGGGGAGCAGGTTTTAAGAATTTCTGAGCAACTTCAGTCCGAGAAATTTTGGCAATGATCTTATTTTGGGTTTCAATATCGCCTTGAGAATTTAGATGTAATCCTGATGCTCGGTAACGGACAATATGGGGGGTTAAATCCAGGTAAGCAGAGGCTTCAACAGTTCTTACCCCATATTTGAGGTAAAGTTCCACTGAACCCCGTTCTAGGGCTTCCTCTGAGGGGCTATGGATTAAATTGAAGGCATATCGTCCATTGGGTAAAGCTTCTTGAATGGTGTGAATGGCTTTTTCAACCCGTTGGGGAACTAACCCAGCTGCCCCAAAACTGGCTAAAAATCCGGCTTTTCCCAAAGAAATGACTAAATCTTCGGAAGCAATGCCCCCAGCCATTGCACCGGCTGCATAAGCATAGTCTAACCCATGAAAGTCACAAAAAGCGCGATCGCCTAATTGTTGGGGTGATAGGGCATTAATCATGCTATGGGGCAGTATATCAGCATTAGGTTGGTGAGAAAGTCCTATCTGGTTATTTTTCCAATATACATAACAAGGTTGCTCTAAATTGCCTAATTTTTCTCGAATTCCTTCACTATCAAAGGAGATAGACGTTGTAAGGGGAGTGGTAAGCATGAGGTTTATTTCTCGATTATTGTTGACTTGAAACTGAGGGAAAGAGATGGGTGCTAACTGATAACTGTTTACTGTTTACTATTTACTGTTCATTGTCTAATAGACACAAGGCGATGTCTTTAATTTCGTAAATTCTTAAGTCTTCTTTCCAAAGACTGGCATCTCCGATAATTGTGATTACATCATCTTCGACTCGAATATCGGAAATATGCACTTCTAAAGACATTAAACGATTTTCGGGTGTAATTTGTCCTCGATATTTCCATGTAATTTGATGATTAATGGCTTGACCAAAGCGAGGATTTTTGAAAGATTTGCCTAAGTCTAATTGCAGCGCATAAGTTTGCATAGCTTGAAGAATAGACTCAACGCCTAATGCACCAGGCATCACCGGATCTTGATAGAAATGGAAGGGAAAATACCAATCTTCGGGAGTAATTGATTGGCTGGCATAAATATATCCTTTTTGATACTTACCTCCATCTTGAATTAAGAAAACTTTTTCGATAAAATCAAGATAATTTTGAGAAAGACGATAGTGGGGTTTTTCAGGATTTACTGAATAGAAGTTTTCGTGAGTTAAGGAATCTTGTAAATTAATTTCCTGTACGGTTAAATCGGATAAATTATTCAGTTGATACCAAGGTTTAAGACGTTTTCCGCCATCAAGTCCCACTTGATTCGCTAACACGGCTGTGCTAAAGTCTCCAAAGACCATATTTCCCCGATAAAAAGGTTCACCTTCACAAGATAATTCAAACTCAAACTTTTGAATAATTGCCCCTTGAATAGCGGTAGTAGAAAGGAGACGAACTTTATCCGTAATGGTTTTATTACGGAGGTCAATTTCTTTGAGAATTGTCCCCTGTCCATCTAAATTACGAAAATGAAGATCATCTTCTGGGAATAATAAAGTTGCTCCCATATAAACCCCTAAGAAAATACAAGGTTGACCTGCAATTTCAATGTAAGTACAGTAGGGCAAAGTGGGATAGGCATTATGGTTATAAAACCAAGCATTTTCTTTGACATCAAATTCGGTAATAATTTCCGATGGTTTTTGCAATTCATGACGTTTACCTTCGATGTCTAATACCCGACTGACTAACTGAAACTCCCCATTAGGTAAACGAACCGATTGACGATTTTCATAAATATCGAATTCTGATCCCAAACAAGCAGCCACCGATCCTTTAGCAAAGGTTTTTAATTGGTTTTCATTAAATAAAACTGATGGCTGTTTTGATAATTGGGAAATATGGGGGAATGTTACTGACTCAATGGGTTGGAATATACTGGGAATGGTAGCTGTTTTTTCTACCAGTTGAACACCAATATTTTTAATACTAGCAATGGTTTTTCCGCCAAAAATAACATCCACATTAGCCAGAAGATAAGGTTGAGGAGAAAGTCCAATTTCTAACACCTCCATTTGATACATTAAAGTTCCATGTTGGGGAGTCACTTGTCCCCGAAAACGGGCTGCTTGGGTTTGATTAGGAATCACCTGAAAACGAGCATCTTTCGTGTGAGTTTGTAACCCTAACCATAAACAATAAAATTGCACCAGTTGGATACTTCCTTCAATCATTAAATTCCCCGGTAAAGTGGGGTCATTTTTAAAATGACAAGAATAATACCAGTCCTCAGGGGTGATCTGTTTTGATCCCACTGCTAACCCTAGTCCAGCTATTCCTCCTTGAGGATTTACCATCATCACTTTCTCTAACATTAAGAGTTTTTCTGGGGGTAATCTGAGGGAAGAATTTAAGCCATTTTGTTGATAGATTTTCCCTAAACAAGCCTCAATATTTCCTTGACTTAGATTAAGAAGTTCTTCTTTTTTAAAAAATGACTTAGAACAGGTTAAAAGAGGAATAAACTGTTGTTTTTTAATCAAGTTTCGTTCTTTTTCTTCAGCCTCTTTTAGCACAATTCCCTGTCCTTTTTCTAATTCTTCATCAGAAAAGAGTCCAGCACAACCGTCATGAAATTTCATCCAAACTTGATCGCCAATTAACACCTCTCCTTGGAAGAAAATTAATAAGCTATCATCAGTTTTAACCGAAGATGTGATCTTAACTCGACACCGTAACAACTTAACGTTTTCCGGTTGTTCAAATAAGAAGGTTGCAGATAAATCTAATAAACGGAAAGATCGTTTTCCTTGATTTTCAAAATCTGTCCCGATATAACTTAATAGCATCAGGAGTCCGTGGCCGGCTTCTTGACAAATTCCTACCGTTAATTGACCATCAACTGCATACCAAGCATCTTCTGGTACATCATATTCTGTTTCGATGAAACCTGATTTATAATCACCTAATTTTCCTTCTAATTGAGTCACCCGACTGACAAACAAAAAGGGAGGAGACGGCATTCTGACTCGTTGGGTATAATGATCAATGGGTTCATATTCTTGACCAAAAACCTTAGAGACTTTACCTTCAATAAATTCGAGGATCTCAGGTTGATCAAATAAACAAGGTTTAACGGTTTTAGGATGAGAAGAAATAACGCTTGTTCTTGAATGATCAACCGTAGAAATGGTTTGAACTTGGGAAAGAAGTTGAGTAGAAGAAGCGACTAAAACAGCGACTTTTTGAGAAGCAGTATTTTCTCGAATAATTGAATTTTGTAGCTCAGTTTGGGGTTCAATATTAGCTTTGGGTGCTGTGGTTAACACTGTCTTAAAAATCGCCTCTAATGTTTCTGCTTCATCTGTTAAATAAAGAGGGGATAAGTCTAGTTCTACCCCATGACTGACTAATTGTGCTAACATCTTAATAATGGTCGCTAAATCATCAGCACCTCGACGATTAATACACAATGCAAGATGCTCTTTTTGACCAAGAGTTTCTGATATCCAACGAGAACAACTTCCTCCTAATCCTAATTCTAGAAAAATTTTCACCCCGTCTTGATAATTGCGTTCAATTAAGCGAGGAAAATCTAACACTTGACACATTCCTTGACTTAAATGATGAGCAATTTTCTCTTTTTCTAAGGTCAGAGAATCATAATGAGAAGAGGAATAAAACATAGTATCAGGTGGTGTTCCCATTGTCACAGTATTTAGCTTAAGAAACTCATTGTATTCTGATTGCATAACTTCACAATGTAAAACCATATCAGAAGGCGAACGAAACCGATCACATTGTAATTTTTCAATCACCCGTAAACAACCTTGAGAATCTCCTGCGATCGCAACTTCTTGAGGGGTATTAATATGGGTTAAATAAACCTTACTTTCTGTTTTTAAACATTCTTGAACTGCTTCAGCTGTAGCCATTAAAACATAACTACTCCATGAATTTTCATCTATCGGTTGACCCCAATATTCTGCAACGGCTTGTTTAGCTCCCATTAAACGGGTATGAAATAGGGGAGAAGAATGAACAAATTGACTTCCTTGATCCGCATTTGACCACACTCCTAATGAATACATCATGGTACTTTCTCCCATGCTATAACCGAAGGCGGCATCAGGTTTAATTTTAAAATATTTCTGCATAATTTCGGTGAATAAAACTGCAAAACCTGTTCCCGTTTCTAAGAGAGATAAAGGGTTAGCAATGAATTGAGTTTCTAGGGTTTCTAAGTCTTGTTTAGAAAGGGGAGATTGACGGCGAGGATAAAGAGAGTTTGCTTGAAAAAAGGTAGCAGGATCACTAATTAAACTCTCTGCTCTATCCCATAATTTAGGGAATAATTGAAAAAGATTTCTTCCCATTCCTAAATAGGAGTTAAAAGCACCAGGATAAACAAAAGCGACTTTACCCACTTTTCCTAACCGTTTAGGGGTAAAATAACTTCCTTGGGGACTTTTCCAAGGCTTTCCTGTATGAAAGGCTTTATCAATTCCTTTTTTAGCCTGTTTAATTTCCTTTTGCAAAGCTTCTTTGTTATTCCCAACAATTGCTACAACATAAGGAGATTGAGAATTCTGTTGAAACTGAATAAAATTCTCTTTGGCAAGATGGGGTAAGGAGAAACTGTTTTCAATACTCTGGGTTAAGTTATCAAGCTGACTGTGTAAAGATGAACTATCATTTCCAGCGAGGGGAAATAGATAAAATGACGCATAGGGTAAATAGCCATTATCGGGTGTACTTTGAGGAGTTGCTTCCGATAAAATTAAATGACTATAAGTATTGTTTTGAGTGACTAAATTAAGCGCAGCATAGCGTTTTTTTTGTCCTTTTTCAAGAAACCAAGGAAGTGATACATCAGGTAGATAAAAAGGACTATTTTGCCATTCTTGAGTAAGATTAGAAGTTAAAAGTTGAGCGGAAGCAGGAAGATAACGATTTTTTAAGCAAAGTGCTGTTTTAATTAAGCTAATTAAATCTTCAGTTATCCCTAAGTTATTATTATTCTCTTGGACTGTTGCGACTGCACAAGTTAGGTTATTATGATTAGCATAATAAGCTTCTAATAACCCTTGATCTATCTCTGTTGAGGAAACAGCTAAATAACCAATATCTGAGGGGTGAATCTTAGCATTTTCAAATGCTTGCTGACAACTTTGTTTAATCGCAACTGATGGAGAAGATAAGGGGTTAACTATTTTACTAAAGCTATCAATAATCCCGTAAAAAAGCGTACTATTATTGTTTTGGATTGTTTCATAATCTTTGAGGATTAAAGCTCCGCCAATAATAGACTCAGAATTCCTATTAAGCGCACTAATAATAACTGTATCAACTTCTTTGGCAGTTAAGAGAATTTGGGCTAATTCGAGAGACTTTAATAAAGAATCAGAACCTTGGGTTAATTGAAAGGTAACAATGGAACAATTCCATAATCTTTCCAATTGATAACTAATATTTTTAAGCTCAGTTTCTTGATGGTTGCTAATATTATTAGCAGTAATTAAAGCGACTTTTTTTCCTATCTTACAAGTACAATCTTTTAACCCTTGATCAGACATCTTTGATAAGATAGACCAAGAATGATCACTAATCGGTTGGTTAGAATAATCAAGGGAGTTTCCTTGATAAATTAAAGCTGATAGTTGTTGACTGGTTAACAGTTGATTAAAGAAGCCACTTAAGCCAGCGATCGCTAATTTGGACGGTTTCATAATATCTCCTGTGAAAATGTAAATAGGGTATCAATTGAGAAAAAATTACAAGCAAACGGTATTCGATGAATTCACCGTATTTTTAAGAAACAAAACATTAAGACAAGAACTCAAAGTAACCTCCATATTAGTTGCTTCTAAATAAATTTTACCTTGAGAATGATAAGATAGTGCATTAGCAATTACCTTAGTATCACTATGTTCATTAATGGATAATTTTATCCAAAATTCTTGATTAAAAGGGAGGGAACTAAACTGCTTAAGCTCATTTAGTTTTAGGGGTAAACTACCCGAATTGTAGTGTTTTCTGACCCAAACTAAAAGACATTGAAACAAGAGATCAGCCGTATAAGAATTAAAGGATTGAACGCTAAACTGTCCTTGATCTTGTGTAGAAATTGGAGGTAAGTAACAGTTAAAAAGAAGTTCGTTTTTATTAATTTCTAAGATTTTCTTAATTCCTTGAAATCTGGGCTGATGAAACAGAACTCCTTCTTGATAGGGTTGTAAATTAAGGGAAGGTTCCGTAACAGGCTGAATACTTTCGTCAAGTTTTCTCTCAGCTATTACTTGTTTAGTAATATTAATCATCGCCCGATAATGATAAAGGGGAATTCCTTTAGCGGTTTCACTCCAAATTAAGGCTTCAAATTTAATTTCATCTTCTGTTTTCTCAACTTCAGTCAGATCCAAACAATACAAATTAGCTAAACTTTTATCAAAGACAACTCCTTTAAGCACTTGATAGTTATGACAACTTAAAAAATGATATCCTGTGTAAAGTTGTTCACAACTATTAGTGATCCATGCTAACGCACACATCGCCGGTAAAACTGCATTTCCCCCAATGACATGATCATAAACAAAAGGGTTTCCTTGTAACGTCAACCGACGATATAAACGGTAACTATGCTTTTGCGGTGTAACCAGTTTAGGAGAAGGAGAAATAGGGTTACTCATGACAATAATTTGAGGGGTTTTAGCTTTAGTTTGTGTTAATTCTTCTGCTAACATTTGCGCCCCTGTTTGTTGAGGAATGACCTTAATATTTTGCTGCTCAAATAACTGTTTAAGCTGTGGTGTCACCATTCCTCCATCCCAAGGACCCCACCCAATAGAAACAACATGACAGTTAGGATATTTTTGTTGAAGTAAATAAGCATATTTGTTCAAAATTTCGTTAGCTAAAGAATAGTCAGATTGACCGACATTGCCATAAAATGAAACAAAAGAAGAAAATAAAGCAATAAATTTTAATCGGTTAACTTTTACCGAACCTAATAAACTATTTAACCCATCAATTTTGACACTATAAACCTTATCAAAATCCTGTTCAGTTTTGTTTTCAATTAATTTATCGGCTAACGTTCCCGCACCATGAATAATGCCCGTAATCTGTCCCCAACGTTGAATAATCGGTCTTAAAGTTGCTTTTAGTTGCTGTGAATCGGTAACATTAACACTGCAATACTCGGCTTTTCCTCCTACTTTTTCAATCTCTGATAAGGTTTGCTTAATTTCACGACTTTGACAGAGTTGTTGATACAGTGCTTGAACTTTTTTCGGAGTTGGTTTTTCATTTTGAGTTGTTAAATGTTGCATAATTTGCTTCTTTAACTCAGACTCATCTTGACAAGAAAGACTCCATTCAGGTTCAGGATCTAAAATTTGCGAACGACCTAATAAAATAAATTTACAATGATATTGTTGCGCCAAATAGATAACGCATTGAGCCGTAATTCCTCGGCCACCACCACTGACAATAACCACAGAAGATGAATTAAGTTGAGTATCATTAATCATGGGAAAAATACCTTGTTAGTTGATAGTTGATAGTTGATAGTTAATAGTTAATAGTTAGTAGAGACTAGCTAAAAATCGGAATTTAGACCGCAATTCATCTAAATAACTATAATTATGTAGGGGCGCAAGCCTTGCGCCCAGCTAATTTTATTCTAACTATTAACTTTTGCCTATTTACTGCTAAAAGAAGCTAATTCACAAGTCAAAGTCATTCGACCTTTTGGAGTATAACCTACCTCTTGAATTAAGCTATTAGGATCATGTAATTCAGCTAAAACAATTTGAGCCGTTGTCATTTCATCTAAGTCGGGACTAATATCTAGAGCGCGACAGAAGACCGATTCCCACTCTAGATTTAAGGTTTTCGTTAAGCCAAATAAACCGCCACTAATAGGGCTAAATTCTCGTTTTCCACTGAGACCAAATTCTCCATCTAAACGGGTTAAGCTGAGAAAACAACTGCGTCCTTGACTGGCCGCTTGCGTCAGAGAAGATTTAAGATGTTTGGCTAGTAAAAACACTTGTTTAACAATCGCTTGATCGGTGTTAATTGAAGTCTCTTGATCTTGATTAAACCCCTGAGAGAGAGGATGTAAATGAATAAATGTGCCGATCAGTCCACAAGTTTTAAATATATCTCCCAATTGTGCTTGTAAATGTTCTTCACTTAAATGATTGAGAACAAAATGTCGAACCCCCGCAGGAAGAGAAGAACGCACAGGAATAAGGAATTGAGGGAAACTGAGAACCACAACTTGCCAGCCTTGGTTTAGCAAACTTTGAGCAACTTGGGCAGTAGTAGATGAACCATCATCGGTCACCAAACAGGTTTGATCAGGGGTTGAGGGAAAATCCCAATAATCAGGTGCAGCAAGGGGCTTCAGTTTCATTTGATAACGTCCAATATCACCGTGTTTTCGATGGTTAGACTGGGTAGAGGTAACAACTAAGCTATTTTTTTTTCTGTCACCATCATTTTCTCCCTCAAATACTGAACAATGTGGGCTAGGGTACGTTTTTCTGCTAACGCTTCAGGGCTAAGTTTGGGCAACCCAGAGAAAGCTTCTTGCAGACTTCCCATGATTTCTACCCGTTTGATCGAGTCAATGCCTAAATCTGCCTCTAAATCCATTTCTAATGCCAACATTTCCGTAGGATAGCCTGTTTTTTCACTGACAACCTCTAATAAGGCTTGACTCAGTGCATCATCTTGAATGGAGTCTAAAGAAGGTTCGCTCACTCCTGACACAGGTTCAGGTGTAGAGATGGGTGCAATGGGTTGACGAGGTTCTAAATAGTTGACAATGGGGGAAATGTGAACGGGTTCAGGTTCGGGAGTCCGTAAGGGTTGAGGTGCAGTGTTTAAAGGTTGAGGTTCTAGAGTCCGTAAGGGCTGAGGTTCAGACTTAAAAGGAGCAGGATCAGGAAAACTAAAAGAGGAAACCTCTGAATTTGGCCGATCAAATTTTGAATTCTCCGAAGAAGCAGCAGGAGTAGAGAGTTCGTCAATTTGAGCAACTACTGTTATCTCTTTTTGTTTTAATAACTGCAACACTGATTGAAAACTCTGGGATTGATGTTTAATGTACTCTTCGTGAACCTTGGCAAGACCCTGTTGATATTGGTAGAATGCTTGTAAAATAGGGTTGATGTTGTTAGAAATAGCGTTGTTCATAGTCATGGTTACAGTTTGATCTTGAGAAACAATAGATAAATTGAGTGTTGGAATTTCCTCTGAAAGAGGCTGAGAATCAGAAGGATAAGGGTTGACGGAAGGAATAGAGGCTAAAATTTCCTCGTTTTCCGACCCTTTCACTTCCTCACACTTAGATTCAACCGTTTGGGAATCAACTGACGGTTCTATTTCCGCAGGTGAATCAGGTTGTAATGCAGCTCCGATCAAAGCTTGGGTTTTATCGCTGATGTAGTTGGTTGCATTCAGCTTAAGGGTCATACCTTTGCGTTTGCTTGAGGAAGTCTTCACCGTCAAAGCTGCATTTTCCAGATCGTTTAACGGTAAACCTAAAACTCGAAGCTGCATTACTCCTTGTGACAGTTGAATATCACTGTCCTTTTGCCGACTGGGGTTGAGCGCAATGGCCAGATGAGGGCGATCGCCTAAGATCTGTTTAACTAAGTTAGTGAGAATTTGGCGCGGTCCAATTTCCACAAAGCAATATCCGCCTTGAGCATAAATATTTTCAATTTGTTGGACAAACTGAACCGAATTCAACAACTGAGCTTCTAAAAGCTGACGCATCCCTGATAAATCTTTGGGATAAGGGGCCGCCGTCACATTAGCATAAACCGGAAGTTGGGGCGCATGAAACGTCACTTGATCCAACGCTTTCCCAAAGGGTTGACTAGCATGACGTACTAAAGAAGTATGAAAAGCAGCAGACACGGGTAAAGGCGTAACCTGATAGCCTTGAGAGCTTAAAATCTTCTCAATAGTGGCAATTTCTGAGGCTAATCCCGATAATACCACCTGTTCAGGTGCATTATAGTTAGCAATCTGCACATTGGCCATTCCTTCAACCCATTGCGCTATCTGAGATACTTTCCCAGTCACCGCTAACATGGCCCCTTGAGGGGTGGCTCCTTTCGGTGCGGCCATGGACTGGCCTCTAGCTTGGATCAAGTAATAATAATCGTCGTCTGTGAAAACGCCCGCGGACCAGAGTGCGGTTAATTCCCCAAAACTGTGACCGGCCACAAAATTTGGCTTAAATCCCGTCTTTTGCAACGTTTTATACAGTCCTACACTGAAAGCCCCGATCGCAGGTTGAGCATTTTCCGTCCGTTGCAGTAAAGAGGTTTGCCGTTTTTCGTCCACCTCGTTAAAGGTAGGAATCGGAAATACTCCTGCTGAAAGGGGCGTTAAACCCGCTTTAGCTCTCAATGTATCCAATTTTTGATAAGCGGTTTGGATTTCTGGGAAATTTAGGGCAATTTCTCGACCCATATTCAGGTATTGAGAACCTTGGCCGGGGAACAGTGCTACGACTTTTCCCTCAAGTAATAACCCCGTCTTACGGTAATAAATACCTTGGGGATGTTCCCATGCCTCTGCTTGAGGCTGTTTTTGCAACTGTTTAACGGCTGCTTGCAGTAATTTAATAGCTTCGGCCAAGGAAGTCGCGACAAAGCCCACTCTAGCAACCTTTAAGGGAAGTTGAGCCGATTTGCTTTGATTTTGTAGTTCAATATAAACTTGTAACCCTTGGGGAGATTGCAACTGTTCTAGAGCTTTTTGACAAGTTTGTCTTAATTCTTCAGGATTTTGACCCCAGAGTAAAATTGATTGGGGACGGTGATGAATTCGATTTTCTCCTTGGGGTAATTTGGGCGTATATTCTTCTAACACCACATGATAATCAGTTCCCCCAAAGCCAAAGGAACTAACCCCGGCTCGTCTCGGTGTCTCTCCTTTGGGCAACCAAGGACGGGTTTCGGTGTTGAGATAAAAAGGCGAGTCTTCAATCTTAAATTTAGGGTTGGGTTCGGTAATATTAATGGTAGCAGGAAGAATTTTATGATGTAAGGCCAAAGTCGTTTTAATTAAACTTGCAGCACCCGCCGCCGCCTTGGTATGACCAATTTGAGATTTGACACTACCCAGAGCAATCGTTTGCTTTTCTGCCTTGTTTTCGCTAAAAACCTCATTCAGGGCTGTAAATTCACAAAAATCTCCTGCTGGTGTTCCAGTACCATGGGCTTCAACTAACCCCAAGGTAGCGGGAGAAAATCCCGCCTCTTGATAGGCGCGCCGTAAGGATCTAACTTGACCTTCAGGACGCGGTGCATAGATACTTTTAAAACGACCATCACTAGCAGTCCCGATGCCTTTAATCACTGCATAGATGCGATCGCCGTCTCGTTCTGCATCCTCAAGCCGTTTAATCACCAGCATTCCCAATCCTTCCCCTACCATCATGCCATCTGAGGTAGCATCAAAGGGATTGAGACAATCTTTCTTAGAAAAAGCCGGAGTTTTGCTAAAACACATATAATTAAGGATGGAATTATCCGTGTCAAAGCCCCCTGTAAGTATCATGTCACAACGGCCTTCGATTAATTCACTGATCGCCATTTTTAAAGCACTTAAGGAACTCGCACAGGCTGCATCCACCACACAATTAGTTCCTCCCAAATCAAAGCGATTAGTAATACGACCTGCTACGACGTTTGGTAACATACCCGGGAAAGAATTTTCTTGCCAAGGCACATAGGCCGCCTTCATATTTTCGATAATTTTGTCGGTTTGTTCTTGAGATAAACCACTTTTTTGGCAAATTTTCTTCCAGAGAGGATATTGCAGACGACTGGTTAAGGGAGTAATGCTTTTCCAGAGGCCGCTTCCTCCTAAAATAACCCCTGTTGTTTCCCGATTAAACTCTTTTCCTTGGCCATAACCCGCATCTTCTAAAGCTTGTTTAGCCATCACTAAACCAAGTAAATGAGCCGAATCTAAAGCTTCTAACGTATCAGGTGGCAGACCAAATTCTAAAGGGTCAAAATCAATTTTAGGCAAAAAGCCCCCCCATTTACCATAGGTCTTATCAGGTGCTTTCGGGTCTGGATCATAGTAATCTTCTAAATTCCAGGCGCTTTCTGGCACTTCAGTGATTCCATTCACTTTACCGAGAATATTTTGCCAATATTCTTGTAAATTCTTGGCTTGAGCAAATAAGGCCGACATTCCAATAATAGCGATCGGTGTTTTTTGTAAAGCAGTTAGGGTAGAGGTTGAGGATTGAGCAGACATTGTAGGTGTGTTCTCCAATCAATAATATAGCAGTCTGTAGCAACAACGAATAGTTCTTAAAGAATGAACGAAGAATTGTTTGATTACCTTTAGTTTCAGTTTAGGCAGAGTTCCCCGTTTATACAATGGATGATCTACTCTCAAAAATGGATGATTTTTAGTAACCGTTCAGGGGGGGACAAAATCTGGTAAGTAGAGTAGTCCATCACGCTCTTTGTAATTTGTAAAGGGAGCATCTCACCTTTGTAACCCCTAAATCAGGTTTTTATGTCAAGCTATTTTGAAAGCCTTGCTAGAAACCAGTTTTATGGATAAGTATAATTACTCACTTGCATAAATGA
>VYLN01000070.1_pt1 | contig 24112 bp, 21 predicted proteins | sample 5109471 | NCBI WGS metagenome assembly VYLN01 (sample SAMN12291806, study PRJNA351875) | freshwater metagenome | isolation source: freshwater lake | place: USA: Michigan, Lee Lake | collected 2013-08-06 | reverse complement strand
CTCAAGTCCAAGGCGGAGCTTGAGGCCGCCTTCAAGGCGGCGGGCGCTGCGGCGCAGCCAGGAGTGATCGCGAGCTGCGGCTCGGGCATTTCCGCAGCCGTGGTGCTCCTTGCTTTGGCGCGCCTGGGGGTGTGGAACGCGGCGCTTTATGACGGCTCCTGGGCGGAATGGGGCGCGCTTCCGGATACGCCTGCGGAGACCGGGGCCTGATGCGGCCTGACCTTGAGGCGCTGGCTACCGCGCTCGCCAAAGTCGCTCGTATTCCGGTCGGCGAGGACTTGGCGGTTAATCCGCCGATCCAGCGGGCGTCCACATTGCTGTTCGCAGACCCTGACGATCTCGATGCGCCGGGGCGTCGCGGCTACGGCACGGACGGGTTGGCGATCCATGCGGCCCTGCAAGACGCGCTCACCCTGATCGAGGGGGGCGCAGGCGCGTGGCTTACGCCATCGGGACTTTCGGCTTGCAGCCTGGCCCTTCTGAGCGCGGCCCGGGCCGGCGGCGAAGTGGTGCTCCCGGACAGCGTCTATAAGCCGATGCGTCGTGTGGCGGACGGGGTGATGGCGCGGTTCGGGGTCACAGCCCGCTACGCCCCTCCCCGAGATCTTGCGGCGCACGCCGCCCTAATCGGGCCAAAGACCTGCGCGGTCGTGATGGAAAGCCCCGGCTCGCTCAGCATGGAGCTTCAGGATGTGGGGGCGATCGTTCGCCTTGCGCAGGCGCACGGCGCGGCCACCATCATCGACAACACCTGGAGCGCTGGCGTCTTCTTCAAGCCCTTCGAGCACGGGGTCGACTATTCCATCCAGGCGCTCACGAAGTACCAGAATGGCCACGCCGACGTGCTGATGGGCGCGGTGCTTGCGCGCACGCCGGCTTTGGCGCAGCGCCTCAAGGATACCGCCTATGATCTGGGGCTGATCGTGTCCCCGGACGACGCGTATCTCGTTTTGCGTGGCTTACGCACCATGCCGCTGCGGCTCGCGCGGCAGGAGGAGACAGGATTTGCCCTGGCGCGGTTTCTCGCCGCCCGGCGGGACATCTCGTCTGTGCTGCATCCAGGGCTCGACGATCACCCCGATCATGCGCTGTGGCGCCGCGACTTCACGGGCGCTGCGGGGGTGTTTGCGTTCACCCTGGCGGACGCTCTCTCCCCGGAGCGGGTCGACGCTTTCTTGCGGCGGCTGCGCCTGTTTGAACTCGGCTATAGCTGGGGCGGCTATGAAAGCTTGATCGTGCCGTGTGATCCGCAACTCGCTTGCCGGGGCCCGCAGGCGCAATCCTATGCCGGGCCGCTCCTGCGGGTTTCTGCAGGTTTGGAGGCGCCAGAGGCGCTGATCGGCGATCTCGATCAGGCCCTGGCGGCGCTTCGGGATTGAGGAGCGGGCCGCTAAGCCCAACTCGTTTCCCCCTAGTCCCGACGGTCTTCTTCGCGCTTGCGGTGGGCGTCTACGTCCGCCTTCTTGACGGCGTCTTTCACGTCGCCGGCGACCTGACGCGCCGCGCCTTTGGCTTTGTCCATCGCGCCTTCGACTCGCAGCTTGTCGTTGCCTGTGGCCTTGCCGATGGCGTCCTTGGCGGCGCCCGAGGCTTTGTCCGCAGCGCCCTTGATGTGATTCTTATCCATGATGGATCCTCCGTTTAAGCCAACGGAGGGAAAGCTGGTCGGTTCCGGAAAGCGGAGTGGCGCGCCCAGCAGGACTCGAACCTGCAACCGTCCGCTTAGAAGGCGGATGCTCTATCCGGTTGAGCTATGGGCGCGCATGAGGCCCGCCGCTTATCCCTTGGCGGGGACGCGCGCACAAGCGGGCCCGCGCCTCAGTGCGACCAAGGTTCGCGGCGGTTGAAGGCGAAATTGTCGGAATAGGACCGCAGATTGGCCCGCGGCGCCTTCGGTTCGGTCACTTGATGGGGGATGTTGCGGCTTTGGGCGAAAGCGATCGCCTGCTCCCGGCTGTCGAAGTGGAGGCGGACCTGACCTGCGGTGTCGGTGCTGCTCGTCCAGCCCATGAGCACGTCCGGGGCCGGGGCGGCGCCCGGTTCGAACTCCAGCACCCAACGCTTGGCGCCGGCCTTGCCGGACTGCATGGCGGTTTTGGCGGGACGGTAGATTTTGGCGAGCATCGCGACGTCCTGAGGGTCTTCAAACGCAAGACTTGTGCGGCTTAGAGGGCCCGAGCGGGGATCGCAAGCCCTGATGGCGAGGCGGGCTTGTGACCTCAAGAAAAAGGCGGAGAGCGTCGCCGCCCTCCGCCCGTTTCAGCCTTGCTAACGCAGGGCTTACTTCTTCTTGCCGCCCTTCGGCTTGGCCTCGAGCGCTTCCTTCAGGGCCTTACCGGCCTGGAAGCGCGCACGACGGCCCGCGGGCACCTTCACCTCAGCGCCGGTTTGCGGATTGCGCGCCTTGCGGGCGGCGGTTTCCACAACCTTGAAGACGCCGAAGTTCGGAACCCGGACTTCGTCGCCGGCCTGAAGCGCCTTGGTCAGCGCGTCAAACACCGCGTCGATGGTGTCACCCACCTTCGTCTTCGGTTCACCGGTCACTTCCGCCACAGCGGCGATCAATTCAGCCTTATTCACGACTCAGGCCCCTCTTGTGTTGGTGAGTGGCGAGAAGAGAACGCAGCTTTTTGTTCTTGTCAAAGGCGAAGTCGCACCAACCCGTTGCGCGCCATGGGCGAATGCGTGGATTTCCTCCGAGCTCGGATTAGTGGGGCCGCGTTTCGGCGGTCCCGTCCTCGCCGGAGAGCGTAGCGTTCAGGGCCGCCTCGTCTTCGTCAGTCCACGGAAGAGGAGTAAGCTCTTTGGTGAGCGCCTGGGCCAAGGCCTCATCCACCGTGCCCACCGGTATGATCGTCAAACCGGCCTTCACGTTGTCTGGGACATCCGCCAAATCCTTCTCATTCTCCTTTGGAATCAGAACGGTACGAACGCCGCCCCGCAGCGCGGCCAAAAGCTTTTCTTTGAGGCCCCCAATTGGAAGCACACGACCGCGCAGGGTGGTCTCGCCGGTCATCGCCACGTCCTTGCGGATGGGCACACCCGTCAGTAGACTGACGATCGCCACGACCATCGCGACGCCCGCGGAGGGACCGTCCTTCGGGGTTGCGCCTTCCGGCACGTGCACGTGGATATCGCGGGTGCGGAACACCTGCGGGCGGATCCCGAAGGTGACGGAGCGGCTGCGAACGTAGGAATTCGCCGCGGAGATTGATTCTTTCATCACCTCGCGAAGGTTGCCGGTGACGATCATCTGCCCCTTGCCGGGCATATGGACGGCTTCAATCGTGAGGAGATCGCCGCCGGTTTCGGTCCAAGCAAGGCCCGTCACCATGCCGACGCGGTCTTCTTCGTCGGTCTCGCCGTAGCGGTAGCGCCAAACGCCGGCATAATCGGCGAGGTTCTCGGCGGTGATGGAGACTTGCTTCTTCTTTTTCGTCTCGATCTCCCGGACGGCCTTGCGGGCCAGGTTGGCGAGTTCACGCTCCAGGTTCCGCACGCCGGCTTCGCGGGTGTAGCGGCGAATAAGGTCGAGGATCGCGCTATCGGCGAGCTCGAACTCCTTGTCCTTCAGGCCATGCGCCTCAAGCTGCTTGGGCAGCAGGTGCCGACGGCTGATCTCGAGCTTTTCTTCCTCAGTGTACCCGGGGATGCGGATGATCTCCATCCGATCCAAGAGCGGCTGAGGCATGTTGAGGCTGTTCGCCGTCGTGATGAACAGAATGTCGGATAGGTCGTAGTCGATCTCGAGATAGTGGTCGTTGAACGTGCCGTTCTGCTCGGGATCGAGAACCTCCAACAAAGCCGCGGACGGATCGCCCCGGTAATCCTGGCCAAGCTTGTCGATTTCATCGAGCAGGAACAACGGGTTAGAGGACTTCGCTTTGCGCAGGGATTGAATGATCCGACCAGGCATTGATCCGATGTAGGTGCGGCGGTGGCCGCGGATTTCGGCCTCATCGCGGACCCCGCCCAGCGACACGCGGACAAAATCGCGACCCGTCGCCTTGGCGATGGACTTGCCGAGCGAGGTCTTGCCCACGCCAGGGGGACCAACAAGGCACAGAATCGGCCCCCGCAACTTGTTCGTGCGGGCCTGCACGGAGAGATACTCGAGGATCCGCTCCTTGACCTTGTCGAGGCCGAAATGGTCCTCATTCAAGACGGTCTGGGCTTCATCGATGTCGCGCTTGACCTTCTTCTTCACGCCCCAGGGCAGCGAGAGAAGCGTCTCCAGATAATTCCGAACAACCGTCGATTCGGCGCTGATCGGGCTCATCTGCTTGAGCTTTTTCAGCTCGGCCTCAGCCTTTGTGCGGGCTTCCTTCGAGAGCTTGGTGCGTTTGATGCGGCGTTCGAACTCGGCGATGTCTTCGCGTCCGTCGTCGCCCTCGCCCAGCTCGCGCTGGATCGCCTTCATCTGCTCGTTCAGATAATACTCGCGCTGGGTTTTCTCCATCTGGCGCTTCACCCGTGAGCGGATGCGCTTTTCGACGTTGAGAACCCCGATTTCGCCCTCGATCATCGAGAGCACGCGTTCCAAGCGCTGCGGCACTTCGATGATTTCAAGCAAGGCCTGCTTGTCCGCGACTTTGGCGGAGAGGTGCGCAGCGATGGTGTCGGCGAGGCGCGCCGGATCGGTGATTTGGGCGATCGCCTGCTGTACCTCGGGCGGGGTCTTGCGCGAGAGCTTGGCGAACTCCTCGAACTGATCGGCGACCGCGCGCATCACGGCCTGAGCCTCAGGCGCGTCAACCGACCCTTCGGGAAGGTCCTCCACCTCAGCTTCGAAATAAGATTCGTTCGGCACAAAGTTGTGGATACGGGCCCGGGTGACGCCTTCGACCAGAACGCGCACGGTGCCGTCGGGCAGCTTCAGGAGCTGCACCACGTTGGCGATGGTGCCGATGCGGTAGATTCGGTCTGTCGCCGGATCGTCTTCGGAGGCCTCCATCTGCGCCGCAAGGACGATGGGAATGTTGGCTTTCCGAACTTCCTCCAACGCCCGCACGGACTTTTCGCGGCCCACAAACAACGGGGCCGCCATGTGCGGAAACACGACGATGTCGCGCAGGGGCAGGACGGGCAGTGTACGAAGGTTCGCCATGAGGTGCTCCCGGGCGAGCTTTGCAGCCTCGCCTTCTCGCGCAGCGTGCGATGACTCGCCCCGCCGCGCACGATGGATGTGGCCCCCCGCACTCAGCGGATCAAGGCCAAGGTTAATGCGATGCGTTTCGCCAAGCCAACATTGGTTCCATGACCAATGCAGTTTTCAAATCTGGCGGAGAATGATCAGCTGGACGATCAGCCTGCTGATTCTTGGCCGTTGCGCCGTTCGGCGTAGATGTGCAGCGGCTGGGCGCGGCCATCAACGACGTCAGAAGAGACGACGATTTCTTCCACACCGCGCATGCCGGGCAGTTCGAACATGGTGTCGAGCAGGATGCTCTCCATGATCGACCGCAGACCCCGGGCGCCGGTTTTGCGCTGGATCGCCTTGCGGGAAATCGAGCGAAGGGCCTCTTCGGGGAAGGTCAGCCGCACGTTCTCCATCTCGAACATGCGCTGATACTGCTTCACCAGCGCGTTCTTGGGCTCGGTGAGGATGCGGATCAGGGCGGGCTCATCGAGATCTTCCAGCGTCGCCAACACCGGCAAACGGCCGACGAACTCGGGGATGAGACCGAACTTCAGCAAATCGTCCGGCTCGATCGCACGGAGCAATTCGCCCGTGCGACGGTCCTCAGGGTCCTTCACATCGGCGCCGAAGCCGATGGAGGTGCCTTTGCCGCGGCCCTGAATGATCTTTTCCAGGCCGGCGAAGGCGCCGCCGCAGATAAACAGGATGTTGGTCGTGTCCACCTGCAGGAATTCCTGCTGAGGATGCTTGCGGCCGCCTTGCGGAGGAACGGAAGCGACCGTGCCTTCCATGATTTTCAGAAGGGCCTGCTGCACCCCTTCCCCGCTGACGTCGCGGGTGATTGAGGGGTTGTCGGACTTGCGGCTGATCTTGTCGACTTCGTCAATGTAGACAATGCCACGCTGCGCGCGTTCGACGTTGTAGTCCGCCGCCTGCAACAGCTTCAGAATGATGTTTTCGACATCCTCGCCGACATAGCCCGCCTCGGTGAGAGTGGTGGCGTCAGCCATGGTGAACGGCACGTCAATGATCCGCGCCAGGGTCTGGGCGAGAAGCGTTTTGCCGCACCCCGTCGGGCCGATCAGCAGAATGTTCGACTTCGCGAGCTCCACATCCCCACCCTTTTGGGTGTGGTTGAGGCGCTTGTAGTGATTGTGCACGGCAACGGAGAGGACCCGTTTGGCGTAATCCTGGCCGATCACGTAATCGTCAAGAACCGTCTTGATCTCTTTCGGAGAAGGCACGCCTTCCCGAGATTTCACAAGCGAGGTTTTGTGCTCCTCGCGGATGATATCCATGCAGAGTTCAACGCATTCGTCGCAGATGAACACGGTCGGGCCCGCGATCAGCTTGCGCACCTCGTGCTGGCTCTTGCCGCAGAAGGAGCAGTACAGCGTGTTTTTGGATTCGCCGCCTGTGGTGGTTTTGCTCATCGCCGCTCCTCAGCGGGCCATCGCCGGAAAGGGGGGCCCGTGCCCCCACACACCGCCAGTATGACCCATCCCCCTTACGAGAGGGTTCACGCGCCAGACCATTCGATCACAGCCGAAGCTGCGTCGCAAGTCGGGCGCAACTCTATCGCATCGCAAGGCGCCTAGCGCCTGTCTCAGCTGTCAACGCCTTCGCGCCGTTCAAACACGCGGTCCACGATGCCGTAAGCCTGGGCTTCTTCGGCAGTCATGAAGTGGTCCCGGTCCAAGGTCCGCTCAATCGTTTCGTAGGGTTGGCCGGTGTGCTTCACGTAGATTTGGTTCAGACGCCGCTTGGTCGCAAGGATGTCCTCGGCGTGGCGCTCGATGTCAGACGCCTGGCCGCGGAAGCCGCCGGAGGGCTGGTGGACCATAACTCGGGCGTGGGGAAGGCAAACGCGCAATCCCTTTTCACCTGCCGCCAAGAGCAGCGAACCCATCGACGCCGCCTGACCGATACACACGGTCGAGACGGGGCTGCGGACATACTGCATCGTGTCGTAGATCGCGAGACCGGAGGTCACATAACCACCCGGGCTGTTGATATACATCGAGATTTCGCGCTTCGGGTTCTCCGATTCCAGGAACAGGAGCTGGGCGGTCACCAAGCTCGCCAACCCGTCTTCGATCGGACCGGTCACGAAGATGATCCGTTCCTTCAGCAGGCGCGAGAAGATGTCGAACGCCCGCTCGCCGCGGCTGGTCTGCTCGATCACCATCGGCACGAGGTTCATTAGACGTTCGCTGTGATCGATCATCGGGCGGCCCATCCTCATCTTGGCGCGAGGGCCCTGCCCCCGCGCGCGTTCCTCACATTTGTGGCGCGTCGCCCCTTCCCGCAACCCTCAAGCTGCGGCGATCACGATCAAGCCTCGTCGTCGGCGAAAAGCTCTTCGCGGGTCACGGTCTTGGTCTCGACCTGGGCCAACTCCAACAGAAAATCGACCACCTTTTCCTCGTAGAGAGGCGCGCGGACCTGGGCCATCAACTGCGGATTGCGGACATAGGCGTCGTAAACCTGCTGTTCGCGGCCGGGGAAGCGACGCACCTGGGCAATCAGGGCCTGCTGCACTTCTTCTTGGCTTAGATCCACGTCGTTGCGACGACCGACTTCGGCGAGGAGCAGGCCGAGGCGCACGCGGCGCTCGGCGATCTTGCGATACTCGGCCTTCAGATCGTCTTCGGACTTGGCGGCGTCTTCTGCGTCGAGACGACCGGCGTCGCGGTCGGCGCTGAGCTGGCGCCAGATCTGGTCGAACTCGGCGTTCACCATGCCGGGGGGCAGCGGGAAGTCGTGCAGCTCATCAAGCTTGTCGAACAAGGCGCGCTTGGCCTTGAGCCGGGTCTGGCCCGCATGGTCAGCTTCCAGGCGCTGGCGCAGCATGGTGCGGAGCTGGTCGAGGCTTTCCAGGCCAAGGCCTTGGGCGAAAGCGTCGTTGATTTCGGTCTCCGCCGGTGACTTCACCGCCTTCACAGTGACGTCGAAGGTCGCGGCTTTCCCCTTCAGCGTCTCAACCGGATAGTCCTCGGGGAAGGTCACGTTCAGAACCCGCTCGTCGCCGACCGCGGCGCCCACGAGTTGTTCCTCAAATCCCGGAATGAAACGCCCAGCGCCGATCTCGACGGGCGCGTCGGTGGCGGCGCCGCCGTCAAAGGCCTCGCCGTCGATCTTGCCGAGGAAGTCGATGACGACCTGATCGCCTTCGGCGGCAGGGCCGTCCTTGTCGGCGAAGCTGCGGTTGGATTTGGCGATTTCGGCGACGCCCGCGTCGACCTGCTCGTCGCTGACCGGGGCCACGATCTTCACCAAAGACACGCCGCGGACGTCAGCAGGCGTGAACTCGGGCATCACTTCGACGTGGAGCTTGAAGGCCAGATCCTGTTGGCCTGCCATCACTTGACTGATGTCGGATTCCAGTTCGGGGCGCGGTTCAGCCGCCACGCGAAGGTTTTCCTTCGCCAACCCTTCTTGGGTGCGCTTTTGGACGGTCTCGTTGATGATGTCCTGCATCATCGACGGACCATAGAGTTTGCGGATGTGGGCTTGCGGCACCTTGCCCGGACGGAAGCCGTTGATGCGCATTTTCGGGCGCACTTCCTCGATCTTGGCCGTGAGACGCGCCTGAAGGTCCGCCGCCGAGGCGACCACGCGATACACGCGGGACAAGCCCTCCGCCTGGCTATCGATCAATTCCATCGCTTTTGTCTCTCACATCCGTCTGTGCTGCTCCCTTCATGCAAGGGAAGCGCCGCTCGAAACCGTCCGATCGCGAAACACGCAGCCGCGTGCTCCTGCGCGCCCGGTCACAGGGAAAATAAGCCGCGGCTTATGGCAAAGCGAAGACCGCTTGTCCATAAGCGCGGCGCTCAACGATTCGCGGATCGCGTCGCTCTGGTGCCCGCCGTCGGACTCGAACCGACACGCCTTGCGGCGCAGGAACCTAAATCCTGTGCGTCTACCAGTTCCGCCAGACGGGCCAGAGCGGCGAAAGCCCCCGCCGACCGAGACGTCGACTGAGGGCTAACAACATGACCTTAGGGCGTCGTCGCCGGCGCCGGGGCCGCGGCGTCAACCGGAGCGGCGGCGGGTTGGATCCGCAACGCCCCGCCCTGAATCAGACCGCGGGTGAAATCGTTTTTGGGGTCGACCGCCAAGCCTTCCTGGGTGATGCGGACCTCGTATTCGGCCCCATCCGCCATCGGCATGAAGACAGCGCTGCCGTATTGGCGCTCCTCGGCCGCGACCGGGGAAAAGCGGCCCAGGCCCTCGGCGATCTCCATAAAATCAAGACCTTCGCGCTCAATGACCATAAGCTGGCCTTCGGCGGTGGCGGTCGGGCCGCTGGTGACGTCACGCCCCCAAATCCGCTGCAGCTCATACTGGGAATCCAGCCCAACAACGTTGGCCCAAGGCTTCCAGGTGATGACCCGGGCATCCATCTGCCACTGATCGCCTTCCAAGACGTAGGTCTGCGTTGCCACAGGTTGGCCGTCGTCGCCCATCTCTGTGACTGTCGCCAGATAGGTTCGAGGCGCTTCCGGGGAGGCGGCCAACGTCACGGTCGCTACGGGGCGCTCGTAAGAGAGGCGGTTGTAAGTCTGAATGTTAAGGCCCAACAGGCTCGCCACCGCGCCGATGGCGAGCAGCGCCCCGCCCGTGACCACGCCACGGCCGCCTTTGAAGGGCTTGCCCCGAAACATCCAGCCGAGGCCGGACAACACGAACGCCAATCCGAACACGCCCACCGCGGCCGGAATAATCCACCACCACCAGTCCATGAACCCCTCCGCTGGTCGGGCACGCCCCCTGCCCCGGCGCGCTGTGAGCTTCACGTCTTACATCAGATTGCGACAAACCGACAACGCATCTGCTCAGGCCTGCAAAACTTCCCGGAGGACCGCCGGAAGAGCGCCGGGCAAATCTTCCGCGATCAGGCCTGGACCCAACGCCTCGCCGCAGCGGCCATGCAACCAAACGGCGGCGCTGGCGGCGGAGAAGCTCTCCATCCCCTGCGCCATCAGGCCGGCGATGATCCCGGCGAGGACGTCGCCCGATCCGGCGGTGGCGAGATAAGCGTTGCCGGTGCCGTTCACGGCGCAGCGCCCGTCGGGAGCGGCGATGACGGTGTCCGGGCCTTTGAGCAGAACCACCGCGCCCGCCTTCGCGGAGGCTTCTTTCACCGCCTCGATTCGGTTGGGCGCGCCGGTCAGGAGGCCTGGGAACGCTCGGTTGAACTCCCCAACATGGGGGGTCAGCACGTCTTGGACCCCGAGGTTGTCGAACAGCGCCTGTGAGTCGTCGCGGAAAAGGGTGAAGACGTCTGCATCCAAAACTAGGCGCGCAGGGGCCCGCAAAGCCGCCAGAACCGCCTCCCGGTGGACAGGCGCCACTCCCAGGGCCGGGCCGATCACCACCGCATGGGCGCCGGCGACAGCCTCTTCGAGGGCCTCGGCGTCAGATACTTTGCGCAGCATCACCGCCGTCAGGTGTGCGGCATGGGCCAAAAGGGCGTCCGGCGGGGACAGCACGGTCACCAGCCCCGCCCCCGCCCGCAGGGCGCTCATGGCGGCGAGCCGGGCGGCGCCGGTCTGGGTCAAACCGCCCGACACCACCATAGCATGGCCGCGGGCGTGTTTGTGGGCTTGAACGCCAGGACGGGGGAACACCGAGCCCCACAAGGCCGGGCCGTTCGCCACCGCGATCGGAGGCCCGGCGGCGGAGAGGGCGGCAGGGGGCATCCCGATGGGCGCAACGACGATCTCGCCGCAGAAAGAGCGGCCGGGCTCCAAGGCATGGACGGGCTTCAGCGCCTCGAAGCTCACGGTCAGTCCGGCCTGAAACGCCACATCGCCCAGGGGCGGACCACCGTCGCCGGGAAGGCCGCTCGGCACATCCACGGCGACCACCGCGTCGGGTCGGTCAGCCCAGGCCAAGGCCGCGGCGCGAGCCGCGCCTTCCAGAGGCTTATTCAGGCCAGCGCCGAACAGGGCGTCCACCGCCAGCTCCGCCGTTGGAGCTGTCGGGTCGCCCAAAAGCATGATCGGCCCCGAAAAGGCCGAGGCTGCATCTAGCGCATCGCCGGTCAGGCTTTCTCTGGGGACAAGGGTCTCCACCCAAACGGGCCACCCAGCTCTATAGAGTCGCTGGGCGCACACCCAGCCGTCGCCACCGTTCGCGCCGGGGCCGCAGAGCACGGCGGTGGGTCTTGGGCTGAAGCGGTCAAAGATCGCTTGCGCCACGGCTTCGCCGGCACGCTCCATCAGGGCGCGAACGGGAACGCCGGCGCCTGGGGCGGCGGCGTCCATGGCCCGCATCTGCGCCACCGTGATGATCGGGGTCGAAGTCACGGGCGCCCCCTACCCTCAGGCCGGGGTGAAGACATTTCGCTTGCCGCCGTCGAAACTCTCCACCACGCCGGGGCGGCCCACACCTTCTTTGGATTGGAGGTCAAGGAGCAGCCCTTCGTCTTCGGGGGTGTTGGCGATAAAGCGTCGATCCTGGGAGTCACGACCGACGATGATTCCCATGCGCACCTTATCGCGGCCCCAGATGACCGTGTAGGTCTCTATGGTGGCCTTGCCGCTGGGCTCCGCCACAATCTCCGGCGAGACAAGGCTGTCGATCTCGGTCTGATATTCCTTTACCGGACGCCGGGCGAAGCGGGTCTTGGGCGGCGTCGCGCTGTAAATACCAACGGCCTGTTTGGTCAGGTGCATCCCGTTGGCCGTGACGAGACCGTAGTCTGCTGGACGGTCGCGCAGACGCCAGACCATCTCGGCGATGGAGTGCATGACATAGTTGTTGCCCGGTCCCCCAAAATAGGGGAGCCCGCCGGTGACGGTGAAGCCGCGAGGGTCGTCTTCAGCGAGGCCTAGCTCCTGGCAGGCCATCTCCACGGCGACGGGGAAGCAGGAGTAGAGGTCAAACAGGGCGATATCGTCGACGCCAAGCCCCGCCTGCTTGAAGGCCTCCCGGGACGCGGTCCGAATGGCGGGGGACGAGTGGTAGTTCACCCGATCCAGCACGTTCCAGCGCTCGGTGGCCTCGCCGCAGCCATGAAGATAGATGCGCCGGTCCTTCGGCACGCCCAGCGCGTCGGCCTTTTCGGAGGAACAGACGATCACCGCGGCGGCCTGGTCAACCTGGATCACGGCGTTCATGTACTTGGTGTAGGGGTAGCCGACCATGCGGTTGTCGGGGCCGTCGGTCGCGATCTCTTCGGGGGGTCGGAAGGTCGGGAACCAAGCATAGGGGTTTTTCGCGGCCACCGCGCTGAAGGGCGAAAACAGCCGCGCCATGGCCATCATGTGGGCATCAAGGCTTCGGCCGCGATGGGCGCGCACGGCGTTTTCAAGCATGGGATAGACGTTGGCGGGGAATTCGCAGCCGTGGGCGGCTTCCTGCTGGCTTTCGCCGGGGCGCCCGTCGCCGAAGCGCTCCGGGGTCCCGTCGACGCCGCCGCCGAAGTGGGAGACGTCCTGGCCTGCCTTGAACAGCTTCAGGAGCGTGCCGAAGAACTCGGCGCCGGTGAGCAGGGCGAAGTCGTGCCGGCCGGCGGCGATCTCCTCAGCGGCGAAGTTCACAAGCTGCTGGGGCGTGTTGCCGCCCATGTGCGTGTAAACTGACCGCTTGGGAGCCGCGCCGAGGTCTTGCGCAAGGGTCGCAGGGGGGTCGGAGAGCCGGGGAATCGGCAACTTGCCGGTCGGCCCGCCGGCGTCGATCGTGAAGCCCACCACCGCCAGCAAATCGATCCCCGCCAAGGCCCCTGCCCCAAGGCCTGCATCCTCCGCAGCCCGCTCGGCGGCGTCTTTGATCATGCCCCGCGGGCCGGGCGCTGAGCCCTTCCTGTAAGTGATTTGCCCGGCGCCGATCAGAACAGGAGTGCGCGGGTCGATCATGGGGCGGTCCTTCCGGCTTTTGGTTGTCGGGTCGGCGTGGTCACACTGGGGGCGCAGAGAACTGCTTCCCGCGGGGGAAAGGCAAGAGCCTGACTGGCGCCGCTTCTCTGGGCAAGGGCGCCCTTGAACCGGGCGCCCTCTCGCCGTCCCTTCCGCTGCCCCCCTGCGGCGCTGCGCCCGGCTTGACGCTTGGCCCGGGGGGCGGGATTCACCATTCACCACGCGCGAAAGGCGAAGCGGTCCCGATCTTGGGGGGGCTCGCGCTCGCGGATCGGCTCGCCATGGAGGTCATCGGCGCATGAAAAAGATCGAAGCCATCATCAAGCCCTTCAAGCTCGACGACGTGAAGGACGCGCTGCAGGAAATCGGGCTGCAAGGCATGACCGTGGTCGAAGCCAAAGGGTTTGGCCGCCAGAAAGGCCACACCGAGCTCTATCGCGGGGCGGAATACGTCATCGATTTCCTGCCGAAGCTGAAGCTGGAGCTGGTTGTGGGCGATGAGCAAGTGGAGCCCGCGCTTGAGGCCATCCAGCGAGCGGCCCGCACCGGCAAGATCGGAGACGGCAAAATCTTCGTGACGGATGTGGCCAACGTGATCCGAATCCGCACAGGCGAGACCGGTCCTCAGGCCATCTAACCGCGCAATCGGGGCCAGCCCGGTCGCCGTGTCCTCAAGGTCATCCAAACGCCCCGCGCGCGGGGCGTTCCTTTTGTTAGCCCTTGGGATAGGGGCATTAGTATCTAGGCGGGAGCAAAAGCCATGTCTGCAGACGTGCTGAAGATGATTAAAGACAACGAAGTGCAGTATGTGGATCTGCGCTTCACCGACATGCGAGGCAAAATGCAGCACGTAACCATGGATGTTTCCATGGTTGACGAGAACTTCTTCACTGAAGGCACGATGTTCGACGGCTCGTCTATCGCTGGCTGGAAGGCGATCAACGAAAGCGACATGGTCATGATGCCAGACGCCATGGGCGCGCACATCGACCCCTTCTATCAGCAGACGACGCTCGCGATGTTCTGCGACATCCTCGAGCCCGGCACGCTGCAGCCCTACAACCGCTGCCCCCGCGGCATCGGCAAGAAAGCTGAAGCCTATATCGCCGCCTCCGGCGTGGGCGACACCGGCTATTTCGGCCCGGAAGCCGAGTTCTTCGTGTTCGACGACGTGCGGTGGAGCACCGACCCCTGGAACACCGGCTACTCGTTTGACTCGACCGAACTTCCCGCCAACACCGGCAAGCACTACGAAGCCGGCAACATGGGTCACCGTCCGGGCCCGAAGGGCGGCTACTTCCCTGTGCCTTCGATCGATTCGGGCCAGGACCTGCGGGGCGAAATGCTCGCCGTCATGGGCGAGATCGGCCTGCAGCCGGAAAAGCACCACCACGAGGTGGCCCCTGCCCAGCACGAGCTTGGCCTGCGGTTCAACACGCTCGTCCGCATGGCGGACAACATGAACCTCTATAAGTACGTGATCCACAATGTGGCGGCGAGCTACGGCAAGACCGCGACCTTCATGCCGAAGCCCTTCTACAAGGACAACGGCTCCGGCATGCACGTGCACCAGTCGATCTGGAAGGGCGGCCAAAACCTGTTCGCCGGCGACCGTTACGCTGACCTGTCGGAGATGTGCCTCTATTACATCGGCGGCATCATCAAGCACGCCCGGGCCATCAACGCTTTCGCGAACTCCACAACCAACAGCTACAAGCGCCTGGTGCCGGGCTACGAAGCCCCGGTGCTGCTCGCCTATTCCGCCCGCAACCGCTCGGCCTCGTGCCGGATCCCGCACGGGACGGGGGCGAAAGCCAAGCGCGTGGAAGTGCGCTTCCCCGATCCGGCCGGCAACATGTACCTGACCTATGTCGCCCTGCTGATGGCCGGCATCGACGGGATCCTCACCAAGACCCATCCGGGCGAGGCGCTGGACAAGAACCTCTATGACCTGCCGCCGGAAGAGCTGAAGCAAGTGCCGACCGTTTGCGGCTCCTTGCGCGAAGCGCTCTCCGCCCTCGATGCGGACCGGGACTTCCTGAAGAAGGGCGGCGTCATGGATGACGACTTCATCAACGCCTACATGGATCTGAAGTTCGAAGAGCTTGACCGCTTCGAAACCCACCCGCACCCGGTGGAATTCGACATGTACTACAAGGCCTAAGCGCCTCCCCTTCCCGGGGAAATTTTAGGCCCCGCCGGCGCAACCCTAGCGTCGGCGGGGTTTTTCTTTGGGCGTTGGATGAACGGTGGTAAACTTCCACAAAAGAACACCGGGAGGATCTCATGACCACCATCGACGCCGGCCGGGCCCGCACGCCATGGCACCTCTGGGCCGTGGGCCTGCTTGGCCTTTTGTGGAACGCCTATGGCGGGTTCGACTACTTCATGTCGAAAACCCAGGGCGAGGCCTATTACCGCCAAGTCGGCATGACCGACGCCCAGATCGCCCACATCAACGCCATGCCGGTGTGGATGACGGCGGTGTGGGCCATTGGGGTTTGGGGCGCATTGCTGGGAGCGTTGCTGCTGCTGCTGCGGCAGAGCCTCGCCGCGCCCGTCTTCATCGCCTCGCTGATCGCTTATGTGGCAAGCCTTGTTTACTCGTACCTCATCGCCCCGCTGCCGGAGATGAACACCCAAACCATGATGATCATGCAGGGCGTGATCCTGGCGGGCTGCCTGTTCTTCGCTTGGTATGCGCTGGTTCAGGCGAAGGCGGGGGTGCTGCGGTAACGGCCTGCTGTAGGGACCTGTGGATGGTTAACGGCTTGACAACCGAACCCTGTTGCGTTGAGGGGTGTTGTCCGCCAAAGGCTTAAACCATGGCCATTCCGCAGCAGAAGCAGCAGCCAGACCTCGGTCTCGCCACCAGCTACACCGCCAAGGACATTGAGGTCCTTGAGGGGCTTGAGCCGGTTCGTCGCCGTCCCGGCATGTATATCGGCGGCACGGACGAACGGGCGCTGCATCACCTGTTCGCGGAAGTCCTGGATAACGCCATGGACGAGGCGGTGGCGGGCCACGCCGACCGGATCGAGGTGGAGCTCTTCGCCGACGGGATGTTGAGCGTCACCGACAATGGCCGCGGCATCCCTGTGGACCCGCATCCCAAGTTTCCCATGACCTCGGCCCTTGAGGTCATCATGACGACCCTGCATGCCGGGGGGAAATTCTCCGACAAGGCCTATCAGACCGCTGGGGGTCTGCACGGGGTCGGCATTTCGGTCGTGAACGCCCTGTCGTCCAAACTCGAAGTGGAAGTGGCCCGGGACCGCAAGCTCTACGGCCAACACTACGCTCGGGGCGCGCCGATTGCGCCGCTGCGCCAGATCGGCGCCGCTCCCAACCGGCGCGGGACCACGGTGCGTTTCCTGCCGGACACCCAGATTTTCGGGGACCTCGCGTTCAAGCCAGCGCGCCTCTTCCAGATGGCACGCTCAAAGGCCTATCTGCATCGCGGCGTGCGCATCTTGTGGCGGTGCGCCGCGGATCGGTTGAAACCCGGCGATGCAACCCCGCAGGAAGCGGTCCTCACTTTTCCCAACGGCCTGCAGGATTTCTTGGGCGAAATCGCCCGGGAAAAGCGGGTCGTATGCGCGGAGCCTTTCTGTGGGCGCATCGAGCGGGACGGCGGCAAGGTCGAGTGGGCCGTGAACTGGGTGGAGGACGGGTTCGGCGAGGCCGATTCGTTCCTGCGCAGCTATTGCAACACCATCCCAACGCCGGACGGCGGCGCCCACGAACAGGGCCTGCGGATGGGGCTCACCAAATCGCTTCGGGCCTATGCGGAGCTGAAGAACGACAAGAAAGCGGGCCTGATCACCGCCGAAGACGTGATGGGCACGGCGGCGGCGCTCGTGTCGGTGTTCATCCGGGACCCGCAGTTTGAGGGCCAGACCAAGGGCCGGCTGGTCACCACGGACGCGGCGCGCCTTGTCGAACAGGCGATCCGCGATCCCTTCGACCACTGGCTGGCGGCACGTCCGCAGGATGCGGCCAAGCTCCTCGATTGGGTGACGTCGCAAGCGGAAGAACGTTTGCGGCGGCGCAAGGAAAAGGAAGTCCAGCGCCAGACGGCGACGCGGCGCCTGCGCCTGCCGGGCAAGCTCACCGATTGCGCCCGCTCGGACGCCGAAGGCACCGAGATTTTCCTGGTCGAGGGCGACAGCGCTGGCGGCAGCGCGAAATCCGCGCGGAACCGGGAGACGCAGGCCATCCTGCCTCTGCGCGGCAAGATCTTGAACGTGGCGAGCGCGGGCGGGGAGAAAACCTCTTCCAACGCCGAGTTGAATGATCTGGCCCTGGCATTGGGCGTTAGCCTCGGCAAGGGCTTCAAACTTGAGCAGCTGCGCTATGAGCGCGTGATCATCATGACCGACGCCGACGTGGACGGCGCCCATATCGCGTCGCTGCTGATCACGTTCTTCCACCGCCAGATGCCGCAGCTGGTCACGGCGGGCCGGCTCTTCCTGGCGATGCCGCCGCTCTACCGGATCTCCACCGGCAAGCAGACCGTCTATGCGCGCGACGACCGGCACAAGACCGAGCTTTTGGCCTCCCAGTTCAAGGGCAAGAACGTCGAAATCGGCCGGTTCAAAGGCTTGGGCGAGATGATGCCCGCCCAGCTGAAAGAGACCACGATGGACCCGGCGACCCGGACCCTGACGCGGGTGGTTCTGCCGCCGGAAGGAGCGGAGACCTTCGAGGCGCTGGTGGAAACCCTCATGGGCCGCAAGGCGGAGCTGCGTTACGGGTTCATTCAGGAAAACGCCCGTTTCGTCGAAGAGGTCGACGTCTAATCACGGCCTGTTTGGGCTTGTCAGCGCATTTTTGAGGACGGCCCCTGTCTTGCAGGGGCGACAGCGCTGCGTATTTGGGCTATGGGGCGCATGGGATTTCGTCCCCAAGCGATAGAGCGGCGCTCTGCTGACTGATCTGCGCCCAACACTTTGAGTATGTGAATGACTGATGACGCAGGCGCCGCTGGCGCCGAAGCCGCCCCTGAAAGCCCCCCGATCAACGGATTTGACGCCCTTGGGCTCTCCGCACCGGTTCTGCAGGCGATCGAAGAGAGCGGTTACACCACCCCTACCCCCATTCAGGCGCAGGCGATCCCGATCGTGCTGCAAGGCCGGGATGTTCTGGGCATCGCCCAAACCGGAACCGGCAAAACCGCTTCTTTCACCCTGCCGATGATCGAGATCCTGTCTCGAGGGCGGGCGAAAGCCCGGATGCCTCGGACCTTGATCTTGGAGCCGACGCGCGAGCTCGCGGCGCAGGTCGCCGAGAGCTTCGACCGCTACGGCAAAAACCACAAGCTGACCAAGGCTCTGCTGATCGGCGGCGTGTCGTTCGGGGATCAGGACGCACTGCTGATGCAAGGCGTGGATGTCCTGATCGCCACGCCGGGGCGGCTTCTCGACCACTTCGAGCGGGGCAAGCTGCTGCTTTCCGGCGTTCAAGTCATGGTGGTCGACGAAGCCGACCGGATGCTCGACATGGGCTTCATTCCGGACATCGAGCGCATCTTCAAACTGACCCCGTTTACGCGCCAGACCCTGTTCTTCTCCGCCACCATGCCGCCGGAGATCACGCGGCTGACCGAGCAGTTCCTGTCGAACCCGGTGCGGGTGGAGGTATCGCGGCCCGCGAGCACTGCCTCCACCATCGTCGCCAAGATCGTGAAGGTGCCGTCCGGCGATCCCCGGACCCGGCGGGCGGCGTTGCGGGCCGTGCTGCAGGCGAGCGAGATCAAGAACGGGATCATCTTCTGCAACCGCAAGTCCGATGTAGACGTGGTGGCGAAGAGCTTGGCGCGGCACGGCTTTGACGCGGCGCCCATCCACGGAGACCTTGATCAGTCGCTGCGCACCAAGACGCTTGATCGTTTCAGAGCGGGCGAGCTGAAGCTTCTTGTGGCTTCGGACGTCGCGGCCCGGGGCCTCGACATCCCGGCGGTGAGCCACGTTTTCAACTATGAGCCGCCGCGCCATGCGGACGATTATGTTCACCGGATCGGACGGACGGGCCGGGCGGGTCGGTCTGGCGAGGCTTTCATGCTGGTGGCGCCGGAGGACGGCAAGTCCTTGGCGGCCATTGAAAAGCTGACCGGCGCGGCGATTGAGATCGCCGATGTCCCGGATTTGCCGGACCAGGCCTTAGGTGATCGCTCCGACCGCGGCGGTCGCGGGCGCCGGGCGGAAGAGCTGAAAACCGAGCGCCGGACCCGGGGTCGGAGCGGCGACAAACCAGAGCGGGCGCCTCGAGAGCGGGAAGAGAAGCCCGAGCGCGACAGAAGCAGCCGCGGGCAAGATCGGTCGGCGGAGCGGGCCCAAGAGCGCGGCCCTTCGCGGGATCGGGACCGGGAGCCTCGCCGGGAGCGCCGCGACCGGGACGATGGTCCCGGCGTCATGGGTTTCGGGGAGGACGTTCCAGCCTTCCTCGTGAACGCCACGCGGAAGAAAGACTGAGCATTCAGCGGGCTGTAAGTTACTTGTCCCCAAGGGCGCCAAGCGCGCTGCTATTGGTTGTAATAGGCGCGATAGTCCGCGTGGTCGGCGAACAGCCCCCGGAATGTGAGTCCATCCTCAAATTGCACCCAGAGGGCGCGCTCAGACAGGGTTTTCGCAAAGTCTTCGATGACAACGGAGGCCTTTAGCGTCCCGTGCTCAAGGCCGACCGCAGAGAGCGCCGCCCCGCGATCGCCAAAATAGACCCCGTCAATCGTATTTGCATCACAGCCAGGGTCATATTGATCCGAAGGAAAGAACGGACCCGTCGCAAATCCCATCGGTGGGTCGAGGCGATCGAGGCGTCCTGTCCCGATCAGAATCCCTGACCGATAGATGCTCAACTGCATACGACGACCCCGTCCGTTGAGCCGGTACGGCCTTCTTCAGAGCCAATGAGCCTGGCCCCCCGCCTGAGGAGCCGGGCTTTTGGTTTCCGGGGCTTTGCTGAGGGTTACTTCTTGATCCGGCCGGCGATCATCTTGCGCGCCTGATCGCCCCAGGGCGGGCGGAACACGGCGGTGATCTCGTTCTTGGTCTGGGTATAGACCGCCTTTTTGTGGCTGAACTCATAGAAGCCGTCGCGGCCGTGATAGGAGCCCATGCCGGAGGGGCCGATGCCGCCGAAGGGCAGGTCTTCCTGGCCGACATGGAAGATCACGTCATTCAGGGTCGCCCCGCCCGAGGTGGTGCTGTTCACGATGGCCTCGGTTTCAGCCTGGTCGTTGCCGAAATAGTAGAGGCCCAAGGGGCGCTCATTGGCGTTCACATAGGCGACCGCCTCGGACACGTCCTTGTAGGTCTTCACCGGCAAAACGGGGCCGAAGATCTCTTCCTGCATCACCTTCATGTCGTCGGTGGGGTCGAGGATCAGGGTCGGCGGGATGCGCCGGTGTTCCTGCTGGCTGAAGTCTTCCTTCGCCGGGTTGATCTCGATGACGGTCGCGCCCTTGGCCTTGGCGTCGTCCACGTAGCCCTTGATGCGGTCATAGTGGCGCTGGGTGATGATGGCCGTGTAGTCGGGGTTGTCCTTGATGGTGGGGAACATCTTGGCCACCGCGGCGGTCGCGGCGGCGACGAACTCGTCGCGCTTTTCGATGGGGGCAAGGACATAGTCCGGCGCCAAGCAGATTTGCCCGGCGTTCATGGTCTTGCCGGACATGATGCGCGTCACGGCCTGCTCGAAATCGGCGCTGCGGCCGATGATGGTGGGGCTCTTGCCGCCCAACTCCAGGGTCAGGGGAACCAGATTGTCGGCCGCCGCGCGCATCACGTGGCGGGCGATGCTGGTGCCGCCGGTGAAGATGATGTGGTCGAAAGCCAGCCCGCAGAAGGCTTGACCGACGTCCGGGCCGCCGGTGACGACCGCGATTTCTTCTTCATCGAACACGAGATCAAACAGCCGCGCCATCAGCGCCGAGGTTTCCGGCGTGAGCTCTGACGGCTTGATCATGGCCCGGTTTCCGGCCGCCAGGATGCCCGCCAGGGGCCCGAAGGTGAGCTGCACGGGGAAGTTCCACGGGCTGATGACGCCCACCGTGCCCTTGGGCTGGTAGCGGACTTCGGCCTTGGCGCCCAGAAGCCCAAAGGGGAACTCGGGTTTGCGCTTGTCGGTGCGCATCCATTTTTCAAAATTGTCGCGGGCGTTCTTCAACGGCGCGATGGAGCCCATGACCTCGGTCATCATGCTCATGTCTTTGGAGCGGGCGCCGAAGTCGGCGTTCACCGCCTCCACGATTTCTTTCTGATGGTCCACCAGGATGCTGATGCAGCGGTTCAGGCGGTCCTTACGCAGAGCCACGCTCGGCGCGCCTTCACGGATGTGCGCCCGCTTCTGCGCTTCCAGCAGCGACAGCATCCGCGCTTTTGCCTCTTCCACTGATTGCTGCACCATGACGTTCATGGACGGACCTCCGTATGCCGCTTTATGCGGGCTTTTGCCGCAGTCTTGAGCGCTTAATTCCTAATGATAGGGAAATTGACGCGGGTGTCACGCTCATTACGGGGACCCCTTGTTAACTGATCCTTACGATCCGCCTCGATACCTCTGGCAGGAGATGTGTGAGTGGGGTTGGCCGTGAGTAAGCTGTTGGACCAATTGAAAGGCGCTGAGGGCCTCGCGATTGCACGGCAGACCGTGGACATGATGGCGCATCATCAAGTCACGCCGACCCCGCCGCATTACGAAATCTGGCTCAGCTACTGCCTGGGAGCGCCGGATATCCGGGAGGCCATCGACGCGCTCGTTCAATCGGGCGCGCCGATGAGCGACCAGATCAACAAGACGCTTTATGATCGGTTCTTCGCCGGCGACGCTTCGCAGGCGAGCGTTCTCATCACCAGCGAACAGATCGCCCGAGAACTCTCCGGCGTTCTCGCTATTCTGGAAAGCGCCGGAGAGCGGACAAGCGCTTATGGCACTGTCCTGCATACGGCCTGCCAAGCCCTCGAGCACAATCCCAGCGGGGACAGCCTGCGGGATCTTCTGTCGAGCCTTGCCATCACCACCCGGGACATGGCCGATCACAACCATCGCCTCAACGAGCAGCTGACCGAATCGTCGGCGGAGATCACCGCGCTGCGGCAGAGCTTGGCGCAGGCCCGATCGGAAAGCGTCACCGACGGGCTCACCGGCCTCGCCAACCGCCGGTTCTTTGATGAAATGTATAAGATGCGCCTGAACGAGGCGCGGGATGTGGGCACGCCTTTGTGCCTGGTTCTCTTCGACATCGACCATTTCAAGCGCTTCAACGACACTTGGGGCCACCCTACGGGTGACCAGGTGATCCGATTCGTGGGGGCGGCCATGCAAGCCAAGGCCCTGCCCGACCAGCTCGTGGCCCGCTACGGCGGCGAAGAGTTCGTGGCGATCCTGCCTCGGAAAAATCTGGCTGCAGGCCAGGAGTTCGCCGAAGAGGTCCGCCGGGTGGTGGAAGGCAAGAAGCTTCTGCGGAAGTCGACAAACGAGTCTTTGGGTCGCGTCACGGTTTCGGCCGGCGTTGCCGAGCTTGCCCCCGATGAAGACGGCGGGGCGCTTTTGCAACGGGCTGACGACGCGCTGTACGCATCCAAGCGTGAGGGCCGCAACCGCGTGACATTGGCGCAGGCAGTCCCCGCGCGCGGGCGCGTCGCCTACGGCTGAGGGACGCCGGCCCATTTCTCCGCCCTTCCCTAGCGTGATCTTGGGCGCCGGCTCGGGCTGCGCTAGCGTGGCGCAGCCATAAGAGGAAGCGCCCCATGAGCTATGCGAAACTGACTTACACCCTCGCCGATCAGGTCGCCGTCGTGACGATGGCGGACGAAGCCACCATGAACGCGGCGAGCCTTGAGATGGTGGGCGAGCTGGCGCTCGCAGTGGAGCAAGCCTGCGACGAGGCCCGGGCCCTGGTGCTGACCGGCCGGGGCCGCGGCTTTTGCTCCGGCGCCAACCTCAACAACACGGGTCCGCACGCGGCAAAGGCTCGGGAAGGGAAGTTCGACGCGGGCCGGGCGCTCGACACCCACTACAACCCGTTCATCACCTCGCTGCGCACCCTGCCGATCCCCTTCGTGACCGCGGTCAACGGCGCCGCCGCCGGGGTTGGGTGCAGCTTTGCGCTCATGGGCGATCTCATTATCGCGGGCGAAAGCGCCTATTTCCTCCAGGCGTTTCGTCGGATCGGCCTCGTGCCGGACGGGGGCTCGTCCTACCTCCTGCCCCGGATGATTGGCCGGGCCCGAGCCATGGAAATGATGCTGTTGGGGGAAAAGCTCCCGGCAAAGACCGCTTTGGAATGGGGCCTGATCAACCGATGCGTCCCGGATGAGGAGCTCATGACAACGGCTCTTGGCTTTGCCCGAGAACTGGCCCAGGGGCCGCGGTCGCTCGCCATGATCCGTCAGCTTACCTGGGAGAGCCTTGATCTGCACTTCCAGGAGCAACTCAAGCTCGAGCGCGAAATGCAGCGCGACGCGGGCCGCACAGGCGACTTTGCGGAAGGGGTTTCGGCCTTCCTGCAGAAGCGCAAAGCCGCATTCAAGGGCTCGTAAGCCGGATCTTCATCCGACTGTGGCATGAAGGCTTTCCCTGGCGGGAGGCCTCATGCTCGATCTGCTGATCGTCCTTATTGAACCTGTGCACATCCTGTTCAGCGGCGGGACGCTTGCCCAGGCGCAATCCACGGAGGGGGCTTTCTTGCTGGTCGGCGGCGTGCTGGCCTTGGTCCCGGCGTCGATCATCGGGCTCTCCATCGGGATGATGGATTGGCGCGAAACGCCGCTCGCCCGGGCGCTGGGCTTTACGCCGGAAGAGGAAGACCGCACCTGGATGGACCGGGCGGCGGACCTCGACGGAGATGGTCGCCCTGACATCTAATCGCCTTCGCCCCTATTCGCCTTTGGCCTTGCGCTTGCGCTTGGGCATCGCCGCGGCCAGGGCCACCTTGAGGGCCGCTTTACCCCACTTGGCGGCGTCGTCGGGGTCGTCCATGGCGCTGTCTGGCAGGCGCCAATAGCCCATCTCGATGGTCTGCCCGGCTTTCGGACCGCTGTCCGGCTTCCACACAAAGGGTCCGGCCGAACCCGCCGCAAGGAGCTTCGTTTTCAGGGCCTCA
>VYLN01000069.1_pt1 | contig 24201 bp, 16 predicted proteins | sample 5109471 | NCBI WGS metagenome assembly VYLN01 (sample SAMN12291806, study PRJNA351875) | freshwater metagenome | isolation source: freshwater lake | place: USA: Michigan, Lee Lake | collected 2013-08-06 | reverse complement strand
CCTCGTCATCTTCCCCGCCCGCGCCCCCACCCCCAGCAAACCCGCGCTCGCGCGCACCGATACCGAAAAGCCGTCCGTTCCGCCGCCACCCCCGCCACCCAAATCGCGCCGCAACACCGCCGCCAAATCCGACGACGCACCCACCGACGCTACCGCGACAACCCAGTCGCCCGCCATCGACCCGCTCGTGATAGACGCCGAAGAAGCCGGCCCCGCCCTGCCCACCGCCGAAAGCCTCCCAACCTTCGGCGACGCCCTCCTCACCGACATTTTGAGCCTCCCCAGCCAAGGCGAACGCCGCTTGCTCATCATCATCCCCCGCGCACCACAAAGCTATTCGCTGCTACGCCCGCAGTGATGAAGTGACACAAGCTGTTCTCGGGTGGCACGGGCTTTTAGCCCGTGCGAAATCAAAATGAGCTGCTAGAGCGGTTCTGATTCAGGTGCAGTGCGGAACAGCGCATGATCCATTCGCGCTTTGGTTGAGAGTGGTATCGATTGCCGTCATGGCCTGATGCAACACTCAAAGAACTGCGTGAAGGGCTCAATGTTGTCTGCGCAATCTCCGCGATTGACGCTGCGCTGACGAAGCTGAATCTGTCCAACAAAGAAGACGATCCACGCGTCCCTCAGACCAAGCGTCCACCAGACCAGTCGTCGAACTTATCGCGTGGCAACGCGACCGAAGCCGTAGACCGCATCCAGGAAATCCTGCTCACTCGCAATCACGCCAGGCTTCAGGCTGCCGACGATGCGTGCCTTGGGTCCAGCGACTGCATCGGGTGCCAGGCCCAGATCGTCAATTGCGTCCAGCGTCGTGCGAATCTCACCCAGCAGCGCGAGTGCATCGCGATCTTCCGCGAGACCTGTCGTGCCTTGCGTATCCAAGAACGCACGCCAACCTTCGCCCGTGGGCTTGGGAACGCGAGCCGCGTAGCGATTCCAGCTCTCTTCCAGCACGCGCCGCACCGCATCCGCACGCGATGCATACTGCACGTTGCCCGCTTCGTCCGTCATGGGCAAGCCAGCTTCATCCGTCACGGGCACAAGCATCAGCGAGCGATATGCGTTGACCGCACGCTGCGCCGAGAGCGTGCTCACGCGCGTCAGTTGTGCCCCGCTGCTGGCAATGCCCGCAACCGGCAACTGATCAATGAACTTGCGACCCGACAAACCATCGACAATTTCTTCGATCGTCGAAGCTCGCGTCTGAATGCCAAGCTCATTCAACATCGCCAGTTCGCTCGCCGTCGGCAAAGCCAGCGGCGGCTCAGCAGGTTCCCCAATCACCGTTATGCCGTCACGCACAGCCGTCGTGATGTTGGTCGCGCTTGCGCCGGTGCCAGCCAAATCAAGTGGCAGTATGAACGTGCTGTTGGACGCATCCACGAACAACGCCGAGGTAACGGGCGGCCGGGCCGTACGGAAAATAAAGCCCGCAAGATCAGCATCGGGCGTGCCTGAGCCAATCGAGAATGTCGGATCAACGCCGGTCCCTTGGAAGACAGGCCTGCGACTAAACGTTGCGGTGCCGCCAGCGATGATTTCGGTACCCGCGTCAGACACAAGTTCCTGCGAGCGATTCAGCACCGAACCTCGCTCGCGCCGACGAATGTTGATTGCGCTGCCCGTGATCGACAAGTTGCCCAGCGTATTGATATCACCAACCGTCACCGCGCCGCTGCTGGTAATCGTGAGTGCACCCAGCGTGGTGATGCGTTGATTGCGACCAACTTGCAACCCGCCGCCGCCAACGTTGATCGAGAACGCATCAGCCGGAGCAACCGTGCTGGCAGTGATGCGACCATCTTGATCAAAGCTGTCAGTAAAGACAATCGACGCGCTGGTTGCCGAGCCGCGATCAGCACCAATACTGAGCGAACCAAACCGGCGAGTCGCACCAACGCTGCCGCCGAATCGGAAGTTGGGAGCACTCAATCCGCCCGGCGCCACGCTCAGCAGCGTGAGGCTCGGATCAATCACCGACGTATCCGCATCCAGCGTGCGGCGGAAGAAAATCGTGCCGCCCGAGGCATCAACCGTCACATTGCTCGCACCCACGCGAACCGCGTTGCCAAACGTGATATTGCGAAGCGTATTGATGTTCGCGCCAAGCAACGTCGCGCCCGCAGTGGTCGTCGCGTCGCTGGTTGCAAGCGTGCCCAAGCGAGCGATGCCGCCCACAACGCCGGCGAAAATCGTCTCGCCGGTATCCGTAGTGGTTCCTGTGGTAATGATGGAAAGATTGCGGGCACTGGTCGTGAAGTCGCTGTCGAGCGTGCGCTGGAAGGTCACGTCATTGGCTTCAATCACCGTGTTCGCGCTCAGCCGTACAGCATCATTAAAGAGTTGATCACCAGTCGTGCGCACCACCCGGCCCGCAAGCACCGTCGTGCCGTCGGTATTGGTCGTAATCGTCGCGATGGTGTTCACATCGCTGAATCGCGTGGTGCCGCTGCCACCCGTGTTGACAATCAGATCAAAGAACTGGTTGCCAGTGGTCTGCGAATCACCATCTTCGCTGCTCAGCGTGCCGCCGAAGGTTACATCACCCGCGCTGGTGGTCACGGTCAAGTCGTCGCGCAGCAGACCCGTGCCGTCAACCAGAATGTTGCCTTGCCCCGTTGCCGTCAAGTTGCCATTGAAGGTCGTCGCGCCGGTGTACGTCTGGCTCGCGGCCGTGCGAACCGCACGCAGACCAATCGACGTGCCCTGCACCGTGAGATTGCGAATAGCCGAGAGACCCGACACACTGCTCAAACCCACAGCGTCTTCAAACAGCACATCGCTGCCAGCTCGCGCGTTCAAATCAAAGCTGCCGCCCGAGCTGTTCACGATGCCGCGGAAGAAAACATCGTTGTCGGAAGCCGTCCCCGCGTTGCGAACAGTCGAGTTGCCTGTGATGCGAACTTCATTGCGGAAGTCGATGATGCCGCTCGCGCTGAAGACGTCGCCGTTGATGTTCGTGAGGCCCGCGAAGCGCTGGCCGTTGCTGATGAACGTATCGCCGACGTTGATGATGCCGCCAGTGATGTCGAGCGATCGCACCTGGCCCATCAGGCCCACGTCTTGCAGGAAGTTAACCGTGCCGCCCCCAGCGTTCACAACCAGATCACGCTGCGTTTCGTCTGAATCAAGCTGATTGAACGTCACGCCGTTGGCAGTGATGTTCGTATCACCAATCAGAATGACTCGGCCCGCGTACGTCTGCGTACCAGTCGTCCGCACACTCCCACCGAGTGCTGCAATCGTGTCACCAACTGTCGTGATGCTCGCCAGAGCATTGGTCGAACCGACATCGCCCTCAAAGCTGGCGCGGAAGTCGCTGGCACTATCGCCCGCGTTGAGCGTCAGCGCGCGTGCGGTTGTGTCACTGTCAACATTGCCCAGGAAGTTGATCGCCGCATCGCCATTGATCGTGAGATTGCTCGCGAGCACGACATTATCGCCAAAGATCACATCGCCCGCCGCGGTAATCGCGCTGGTTGCAATCGTGGTCGTGCCCGCCGCGTCAGTTTCAAGCAGGCCGATCTTTTGAATGCCGCCGATGACGCCATTGAACCGCGTCGCGGGCGAAGTAATCTGCAAACTGTGATTCTGTCCAGCGATGCTGTCGATGGTGCCGTTGAACGTCGTGGATGTCGTTGCCGTCACGCCCACAACCGGCACGCCCAGCAGCACCGCACTATTAAAGTTCACGATTCGGCCTGAAATCGGCCCACTCAGCGTCACCGCGTTGGTGTCAGCCCGCAAGGAAATGTTGCTCTGCGCACTCGACAATCCATTGCGCGAGCCAATGGTGCCAACCGTAAATCCATTGCTATCACTCAGGCTGATCTCACCCACCGGATTGCCCGCAACCGTGCCGATGTCGTTGCCAGCATCGTTGAGGCGATACTGCCCGTTGCCACCCAGCACCAATTGGCCACTGACCAGCCGGCCAGTTTGCTGACCAATGCTCAGAGCTTCAAGCGTGAGCACTTGATCAGTCAGGCCCGTGACAAGATTGTCGATGTTGACTTCGCTGCCCGCCAGCGTGACGTCGTAGGACTTGCTCGAGAAATCCACCGTATCAACAAACAGCTCCGATGTGCCGCCGTTGAATGTGACAGTGTTGAAACCGTTGGTACCCGTCGCGATGTTGTCGATCTCGGCGTAACTGAAATCAAGTCCGCCCGTTGTGTCGCCTAGGTGCAGGTCCACACCATCGCGAGCACGCACTTGCAAGTTGCCCGTGCCCAGCAGTTGCACAGTTTCGACGCCGATGGAATCAAGCGTGAGAGCCAAGTTGCCCGAGCGTGCATCGAGGCTGCCTGCGTTGGCGCCAATGCCCGTCAATTGATCGCCGTTGGATGTGCCATCGCGATTGAACGCCGTCACGCTCACGCCGGTGCCTTGCACGCGTGCATTGCTGCTCAGGCCCACGCCGCGATTGAAGTTGCCGCGTGCTTCGCCCGTGATGCTCACCGCGCGAGCCGCCGTCGAACTTCCCGCGAGCACATCCGCGCCCGCGCTATTGCCTGAAATCAGCACGCCGTAACTGCTCGCGGCTGTGCTCGACAAACCCGTGAGCGAAATCGCCGAAGCACTCGCAAGTTCCGCGCGGAACGCAGTGTCATCAGTGGCCGTCGTAATGCCGTGGCTGCTTCCGCCGCTGCCTTCGCCATTGCCGCGAACTGTGATGCCGCCCGTACCTGCGTGGCGGACCTGCCCCAGACCTTCAAGCGAAACACCGTGATTGCGCGAGCCAGCACCACTTCCGCCAATGCCGAAGATCGAAACAGTTTGCGAGTTGCCCGCGTTCTGTCCCACCACACTGCCGTTGCGGATCAGCACACCTACTGCGTCGTTTTCATTGCTGATGCCGCCCGTGCCTTGCATCGCGACAAGGCCGTTGGAAATCACCGTGCCGCTCGCGCCATCAACCAAGATGCCGTAGTTGCCAGTGCCCACGCCGCCGCCAAGTGCCTGGCCGCCCAAACCATCAATGCGCACCGTAGTGCCCAGCACCGTTCCCGCAATGCGCACGCCCACGCCGCCATCGATGTTGTCAGCACCCACGCCTCGCACCGTCACACTGCCCGTGCCCGCGTCAACGGTTGTGCCTTCAAGCCGCACACCGATGGGGTTCGCGGAGCTGCCTCTGGCCGCACTGCTTCGCAGCGCACTCGCGTAACCCCCGCTCGTCGGATCAGCCAAATCCGGCGTCAGCACATCGCCGCCCGCGAGCAGAATGTTGCCGCCTCGCGTTTCAATGCTCGAGTTTGACTGCAACCAGATCGAGCCCGATTCCGGATCAAGATCACTGCCGCCCCCGCGATTGGCAAGCATCTCAACATTCAGCGAGCCGCCGCCGATAGCTTCAATCCGCCTGCCACTCTCCAGCACAATGTCATTCGCCGCTTCCAGCCGCAGCGTGGGGCTGCCACTGGCCGCGTTGCGCACGATGTCGGCCTGAATGCGAATATCACCCGCCTGAATGCCGTTGCTGCCTGTGTTGACCGTCACACTCGTGCCGCTATTGAGCCGGCTGGTAATGTCCGCCGCCGCAATCTCCGAATCATCCGCGCTGGGCGTGAAAACCCCCGGGTCCGTGCCACTCACCGGGGTGTTCGTCGTGCCCGTCGTGATGTTCACGTTCCGCGGATCAAGCAGCCACGTGCCAGCATCACCGCGCGATGCACTCGCCTCGATGCGCGAGCCATCCACCGCCAAGTGCTGCTTGCCGCTGGTTTCAATAAAGCCGCCGTCGCCGCCGGTTCGTCCACCCTTTGCCGAAATCGCCGCCGCCGTGCGCGTCGTGTCGTCAGACCAGATCACCACGCTGCCGCCATCGCCACGCTGCGTGGCATCGGCCCGAATCGTCGTCGCGCTATCGGCAACCGTGACGGTGCTGTTGCGCAGTCCCCCAGCAAGTGCCGAGCCGGTCACGTCGCCACCAATGCGAACTTGTCCGCCCGCCGCCGTGCCGCTGACATCCAGCGTTGCACCAAACAGGCCCACCGTCTCGCCCGTGATCGTGATCGTGCCGCCCTTGTTGCTACTGGTCACATTCGCCCGACTAAACCGATTCGTCCAATCGGCATTCGCGCCACCAGTTCGCTCGCCCGCCTGGTTCGCCCCATCAATCGTGCCTTCAACCAGCACGCGCCCACTGCCACTGCCCGCAATCGTTGTATCGCGCGCCGTCACCTTGCCCGTGGTGCGAATCGCAAGGCCATACACATCGCCCGCCGCCATCGTCACCTTGCCGCGCCGCGCTTCAATCGTTCCCGTGTTCGTCACCGCAGCCGTATTCGCGTCACCTTGCGCAGGCCCTTCCACGCGCACATGCATCACATCGTTTCGGCTTGTAAAGACAACATCCGTCCCTGCCGCCATCGCCACCGTGCCCTGCGGCGCGACAATCGTGCCCATGTTGGCAACTTGCCCGCCCGCCAGTTGCACGCTGCCGCCTTGATCCACGCGAATTAGGCCTTCATTGCTCACCAGCCCCGTCATATTGGTCACGCGATCAATGCCGCGATTGAAATCACTGTCGCTCATCTTGCCCGCAGCCGCGAACAACCCGTTGACGTTAATCACCGAGCTGCGCCCAAAGACCACGCCCGCCGGATTGACGATGTACACGCGACCGTTGGACGTCAAGCTGCCATCAATCCGCGTGGGTGCCGCACTCGTAATGCGATTCAGCACCCGGCTCGAACTGTCAGGCTGCACAAATCGCACCGATTCGTTGCTGCCGATGTTGAACGAGCGATAGTTGATTATCGAGCGATCACTCGCATGAATCACCGTGTTGCCCGCGCCGTCCCGCGTGAAGCGCACCGAGCCCTGCCGCACCTGCTCGCCCTCGGGCCCGCCCAGCGCCGGTGCAGCGCACCCCGCCGCAACCACCAGAGCCATGGTGACGGAGAACTTACAAACCGAAACCTTGCTGACTGAAAACGGCGACCGCGCAAGCACATCCATACGCGTCATGAGCAAACTCCATATCTCAGCGGCCAATCAGCCGCAAATTCTCAACTTCGCACTCAGCACTCTGGCACTTCAAATCTCAATACAACAACGTCAGCAGGAAGTGGAATCGGTTGTCGCCGCTGTCCACGCGGTTGGCCGGGTCGTCCACGTCAGTCAGGGCCAAGCCCCAGTCCAGACGCGCCACGAGATTGCGCTTTACTTGCAGTTCAGCGCCAACACCCGTGCCAATCAGTGTGTAGTTGTCTTCACCGGGAGTTGATCCCGACACCAGTACCGTGCCAGCATCGACAAAGCCCTTGAAGATCAGGTCCCAGTCGGCTCGTCCAAACGCCTCTTGCGGGGCGTACCGGAAATCTTTGCCGAGGAAGCTCGCGAGCCTGTTGTAGTCGCGGCCGTTGAGTGTCCCCGGATCGCTGATGGCAAACGTGCGCGGATAGTGGAAGCGGTATTCAAGCGTGCCGACCAGCGAACTGTCGCCCGCCACCACGCTCTCGGGATAGCCGCGAACGCTGAAGAAACCGCCGATCACGTCCTGCTCGTTAGGAATCAGCCGCGTGTTGAACGCGTACTGCCCGCGAGCCGACAAGGCGATTTCATGCGCCAGCGTCTTGCGACCCTTGTCGCCCTTGCCCTTGTACACATCGCTAAACAGCGGCTCCAAGTAAAAACTGTGATAGCCATCAAAGCGGATGATCTGCCACTCTTCATCAGCGCCGGGCCGTCCCAAGCTGTTCAAGTCAGCCAGGTTCACGCCCGAGATGTTGGACGCCATCCACTCAAATGTCAGGCTCGCAAACGTCTCGCTCACATCCGTCACGCGCTCCGCCCGCGCGCCAATGAAAGGCGTGAAGTACTGCTCTTTGCCGCGCTCCAGAAACAGGTCGTTGGTCACCTGCACGCTGTTGTACCGTGCACCAAAAATCCCATCCAGGAAGAATCGGCCATTCTGATACGCCGTGTAAGCCAGCTCGGCTCCCACATTGTAATTCTGTCCCGAAAATGCTTCGCCCGACGCACCCACATCGCTCGCGTCATACTCGCTGTAGCCGCCAAAAACCTTCAGCCGCAGCACATCGCTCCGCAGCGGAAAGTCATAGCTGCCTTGAATGCCGTTGGCTTCATCAACACCCGCCGTGAATGCATCCACCCGCAGAATGTCGTCATTGCCCGTGAGCTGGTTATGACTGAACCCCACGCGGTAACGCCAGTCGTTGGTGTTTTCCGTTCCCGTGTTGCTCGCCTGTGCATAAATCGTCCAAGGCTTGGCTTCGTTGATCAGGTAATCGAGCGCAACTTGTCCCTCCTGCTCACCGGGCGCCACGCTCACATCCACGCGCCGGCCCGGATGCCGATTCAGCCGGTACACGTAGTCATCGATGGCGCCCTTGCTCACCAGTTCGCCAGCCTTCACCGGGCTTTGCTCGCGAATGCGCGTGTGTGCCGCATCATTGCTATCAACGCGCGTGGTCGTCCCCTTCGCGATGCGATTCTCCAGTCGCTCCCCAACCGCCACCGAGCGGACGCTGCCCACTTCACCCGTCCACACAATCATTCGCAAATCGCCATCTTGGCTGGGCCGCTTATCCGCGCCCGTTTCGCTATCAATATCATCCGGATGCAACTGCACGATGATGCTCGCCAGCCCCTGCCGCTGCAATTGCTCCACAATTCCCTTCGCAACAACACTCAGCGCCGCCTGACTAAACACCCCCGGGTTCGCCGGCATGATGTCCGCCAGCCGCACCGTCGAAGTCGGCTCACCCGCTCGCGGCGCGAGGTACCCATCCGGTCCTTGCGACAATTGCACCCGCGCATTCATCACGCCATCAATTGCCGGATGCTGCGGATGCTCCGTGCGATACTCAATCAAAAATCGCGAGACCTTATAGCTGGGCCCCTGCTCAGCCGCCGCCTCAGTTCGCCCCAGCGCGCTCGTCGCCGCCGCCGTCACACGCTGTAACCCAGGTTGCCCGGGCCGCACCGAATTGACATCAAACGGCTGCCCGCCCGATGGAGATTGTTGTGCGAAAGCCTGTCCGCACGCCGCCAGCAAAAACGCTGCGACCGACGGAATTACACGCACACCGGCTGCACGACCTGCACGCATCATCAGATTCCTCGCGTGGTCAAAAAACTGATAGCATCGCCTCTGCGATTTGCAATCTCAACGCCACCGCCCCTGCGCCGCAGCCCTCGCTGCACCACAGTCTGCGAAGGTATGCGTCAAACGCCACACGAGCAGCCTCGCGTCCCCAACACCACCCGCACCCAACTCCCGGCAATCACCCACATCGGCGCATCTTCTGCGCGAACCGAACTTGAGTTCCCCGCAGGCCGCATCCGCATCACGCGAACCCATCCCCTCCCGCCAACCCCACCAAACTCACCAGCAAACCGCGTCGATAACGCGGTATGAACCTTGCATTCCCCATCCTCTGCGCCGGACTGGCAACCTCACTCGCCACCACCGCCCTCGCGCAAACCCCCGCCGCCTTCACCTCGCTGCTTGATCGCTCCTCGCGCATCACCAGCCTCGCCCTCACGCTCGACACCCCCGCTGGCGACACCGGCAAGCCCGAGCGAATCCTCCTCACCCTCGACAACCAAAAGCGCATCGCCTTCGCCCGCTACCGCTCCGAAGACGGCAAACTCTACCCCAATCGCCCCTTCTCCTTCCTCTACTTCGACGGCAGCACCTCTCGCACCAGCCGCGTAGGCCGCGACAGCTACATTGAAAACACCGAAACCGATCTGTGGAACACCGTCCCGCCGCGCTGGGCCATGCTCGCACCGTGGCCCATGCTCAACCAGCTCACGCAGCACGCGAGTGCCGACGACAAACACACCTTCACAACCGGTCGCATGAGTTGCGACAACATCACACTCGCGTCACCCAAGTTCGCATTCAACTTGAACGCAACCCGCGCAGGCGAACTCGCCGGCTTGACCATCGACATCAACGAGTCCACCTGGAACCTCACCTTCGCCGACGCATCCCCCGTGCAAGTCGGCGACGTCACCATCGCCCTGCCCTCACGCATCATCGAGTGTGAAACCACGACGACGGAAGCCGCCGACAAAACCACCAGCACAACCGACAAAGTCACCACCTGGACCGTCACCGCCCTCGACGTCAATCCCGCCGACCTCGATCAACGCCTGCACTTTGACCCCGCCGCTCTGGAAGTGAAAAAATGGGACGTCGAATCCGGCAAAATCCTCGACGCCACCGGCAAACAAGTCGGCCTCGAAGAAATCCCCGCCGCCCGCTCGGTTGAAACCTGGGAAATCACGACCAAAGCCAGCTCATGGATCGCCGTCTGGAAATGGGGCTCCATCGTCGCAGGCCTGGGCCTGTTCGCCTTCATCATGGACATGATCCGCCGCCGGCTGTGAACGAAGCGAGCGCAAGTCGCTCAAAGTTCTAACTGAGCTTCAACCCTCACCAACTCACACACTCCGTCACTGGTCACTTCTCCCCACACTCCCTGAGCTCCTCCGCACCCGCCCCACACACTCCACCAAAATCCTCACCGCCTCTTCCATCTCGGCGCGCGTCGTCCACTTGCTCAAGCTAAACCGCAGCGACCCGTGCGCATACGCCTCGCGCACGCCAAACGCCAGCAGCACGGGCGATGGATCCAAACTCCCGCTGCTGCACGCCGCCCCGGCACTCGCCGCCACGCCGCGCTCACTCAGCAGCAGCAACAACGCCTCGGCTTCCAACCCCGGAAACCCAATATTCGTCGTGTTCCACAGCCGTTCATCGCGCGCCCCCTCGCGCCCCGTCGGCCCATTCACCCGCGCATCCGGCACCGCTTCCAACACCGCGCGCTCAAACAAATCCCGCAGCTCCCGCACACGCTCGCGCTCCGCCGCATCACTCACAAACCCAATCGCCTCCTCACACGCCGCCCCCATCCCAACTATCCCCGCCACATTCTCCGTCCCCCCACGCCGACCAAGCTCCTGCGTTCCAAGCAGCACCGGTCGCATCCGCACGCCCTGCCGCGCCCACAAAAATCCCACGCCTTTCGGCCCATGAAACTTGTGCGCCGACACCACCAGCAAATCAATCGCCTCGCTCACCCCATCCACGCTATTCACGTCCGTCGGCAGCTTCCCGACCCACTGCGTCCCATCCACCAGTAGCGGCACACCAACTTCCTTGCATCGCTTCGCAATCGCGCCAATCGGCTGAATCGCCCCCGTCTCGTTGTTGGCCCATTGCACCGCCACCAGCCCACAACTCGCATCAATCACATCCAAGCCGCCCAAATCAATCCGCCCATCACTCGTCAGCTTGAGCCACTTCACACTTGCCTGCTTCGTGCGCTCAAGCTCCTCCGCCAAATCCCGAATCGCCGCGTGCTCCACCTTGCTCGTCACCAGCGTCGGCACCACACCGCCGCGCCTCGCCGCGAGCACGCCGCGAATCCCCAAATCAATCGCCTCCGTCCCACCACTCGTCAACACAATCTCTCTGGGCTTGCCCCCAACCAGCCTCGCACAACTCGCGCGCGCCAACTCCACCGCTTGCCTCGCCGCCTGCCCCCCGCGATGAATCGAACTTGGATTCTGCCACAGCTCTTGCAACCCACGCGCAACCGCCGCCACCACCAAAGCCGAAGGCTGCGTCGTCGCGTTGTTATCCAGGTAAATCACCGCGAAGCGTACGACCACGACCCCATCGCGCCTTCATTTAGCAATTTGACCATTTTGCCATTTTGCCATTTTGCCATTTTGCCATTTTGCCATTTAGCCATTTGGCAATTTGCCCCTACTCATGCCGCCGCGTCAAAACCCTCGCCAGCATCGGCTGCACATGGTTCCCATGCTCATCCATTCCTTGGTTCGGCACATTCATCGAATCCAGAAACCCATAGCCCAGCCCAATATGAATCAGCGTCCACGCCATGAGCTCCGCCGAGAAGAGCTTGGTGATCTTCTTCTCTTCCTGCGCCTGCCCAATCTCCCGCGCCAAAAACTTGTGCAGCTCCCGAATATGCGCAACCACCGCCTTATGAATCACCGGATCATTCACCTCAGTAATCGCCTGCAAAAACACCCGATATGGCACCCGCCCGCCCGGCGTCGTAAACGGATTCTCCTCCGTTAGCCGCGCAATCCGATCCGCCGGATCCTTCGCCGTCGCCAGCCGATTCTCCCAGTGCTCGAGCGTGTCGTGCGCCGTCCGCTCAATCAGCGCAACAAACAAATCCCGCTTGCTCTCAAAATGCCGATAAATAATCGGCTCCGTCACCCCCGCCGCCTTCGCAAGCTGAGCCGTCGTCGCGCGGGCATAACCATCGCGCGCAAACAACTCCGCGGCGACATCCAACAACTGCTCCCGACGCTGATCCGCAGGCAATCGACCCATGCCGCATGGTAGCGCAAGTTAGTGCCGAAGTTAGTGCCCAAGTTAGTGCGGAAACAACCTGTGGGACGCACCGACCCGGTACTTACACCGCCGCCTTCACCCTTTCTGCCCGGTGCAGCGTCCACATCTGCCACGCACTCCAAGCAAACGCCGCGCCCGCAAGAACAAACGGCCACGTGAAACTGTGCGTCAAGCTGTACAGCCCCACGCCCGCCGCCTGAAAAATCGCTCCACGCACGCCCACCAGCGTTGCGTGAATGCCCACATACTGCGCGACCTTCTCGCGGCTTGGCGCAAGCGACACCGGCCCCAGCATCCAACCAACGCTCGCGCCAGCGTGGGCCAAACCAAACCACAAACTTGCCAGCAGCAGGTGATCTTCCTTCGCGGTGAAAATCAGTGCTATCGGATAAAACGTCAGCATCGCAAAACTGATCGAGCACGTGCGAATCGCGCCGATGCGATCCATCAGCCAGCCCGCCGGCAACGCTGCGACGACGATTGCAACTTGATACGCAACTTGTGTGCTCTTGGCGATCTGTTCGTAGTTGAGGTTGAGTTTGTCAACAACGAAAATCGGAATCAGCGCGTACGTGATCATCCACCCGATGCCGTACGTCATGTACGCGGCTTCGTAGCGAGCGAAGACCGGATCGGCGCGCAGCACTTCGCGCATGTGCGCAATCGGCTCAAAGGCTTGGCGCAGCGACCAGGGTGAGCGATCAATAGTACCTTCGCGCTGCTGTGTGTGGCCGGTTGCGCGACTGAGCCAGAGCAACAACATCACACCCAGCAACTGCAAACCCGCTGCGATTGGCATGTAGTAACGAAACGCGTGACTATCGACAGTGAGCCATTGGCCCAGGCCATAACCAAACAACGCCGCGGAGATCATCCAGCCGCCCCAGACGAAGCTATAGATGCGGCCGCGTTGCGCATCGGGGTAAAGCCGCTTGAGCAGATCACCCGCAGGCGGGTGGTAACCGGCGGCGCCGATGGAGGAGATGAGCTGGAGTGCGATGAGCATCCAGATGTTCGTTGCGAGGCCGATGAACGCGAGCGGCAAACAAAAAATCGCCCAATAGATGAGCATGAACGTGCCGAGTCGGCGGCGAGCGAAGAGGCCACTCCAGAAAATCGAGAGGACAAAGAAAACCGTGGGCGCGCTGGTGATGATGACCACTTGCCAGTTGGCGGCGGCGAATTCTTTCTTCGCGATGACAGCGAGCAGCCCTTGAATCGCGTTGGCGGAGCCTTGGAGCAACGCGACGGCGAGGACGTGGACGAGAAGAACGTGGGTGCGCGAGAGGGGGCCGAGTGAGTGGGTGGTCGGGGTGGTCGGATTGGTCGAATTAGTCACGGGGGTTGGATGCCGGGGAGTGAGGAAAGATGGGCGGAGAATGGAGAATGGAGAATGAAGAATGTGCGCGGAGGGTAGTTTGATCCGGAACTTCGCAAAGCCTGAGGTCCAGGGGCGGTCTCATTTATTGAGCACGGTGCGCCATGATGGAGTGAGGTCTGCGAGGGTGAGAATGGTGATTTCTTCGGTGTCGATCGGCAGTTGGTAAGCCTTGTAGTCGTCGGGCCATTTGGCTTTCGTGTGTAAGACGATGATGTCGTTGCCCGTTGCGGCGGCGTGGAGCACGAGCGGGCAGGGCGATTGCGTGATTCGGAGCGTGATTTGTGCAGGGATGCGCGAAATGAACTCTTCATCCTGTTCTTCTTCGGTGTCGATGATGTCGCTGGCGTCGCACAAGACGAGAAACTCGCCGGCTTCATCACAGAGAAGGACGGGAGGCTCGACGTCGTCGTCGGACCACGGAACAAACCACGCAGCGGTTACTTTGAGCGTTATCACTTCGACATGCGGGGCTGCAAGTGCAACTTCGAGTTCTTTACGCGTCGCGAGAGTCTCGCGTGCTTGGGCGATATCAGAAGTTGACTTGAAGAGCGCGACGATGAAGACGACCGCGCCCAAGATGAGCATGAGCATGGCAACAAAGACAAGCGGGCCGGCATTGGGGTCTTTGACGATGCGGAAGGAAACAACGATCAAGATGATCGAAAAAACGGCGAGCGTGGGCCACATCAATAATCGCAGCGCCGAGGGACCGGTGCCATCAGCAAGACGCCGCGTGAGGGCATTGCGGTCGGCAGAGGTCATGGGCTGGGTTGTGCGATGCATGTGGCGGGAAGCGGTGCTTGTTGCGTCATTCATCCGGACCTTCGCAGAGCCTCAGGTCCGGCGTCGGGAGATTTGGTGTCGGGTTATGTCTCGAGTTTCGCGGTGAGGAACGGCAAGACTTGATCCATGTTCATGCGGGTTTGCTGGCCCGTGTCGCGGTCGCGCATAGTCACGGTATTGTCCTTCGCCGTTTCGCCGTCGATGGTGAAGCAGAAGGGGCAGCCGGCTTCGTCCATGCGGGCGTAGCGTTTGCCAATGGTCTGCTTTTCGTCGAAATCGATAAAGCCGATCTTGCCGAACTTGGCGCGGACTTCGTTGTAGAGTTTCTCGGCGATTTCGGGCATGCCGTCTTTCGCGACGAGCGGAAAAATCGCGGCTTTGATGGGCGCGATCCGCGGGTGGAGCTTCATGAATTCGGGGCTGGGGCGCGATTCGTCTTTGGTGTAGGCTTCGCAGAGCAGTGCAAGCACGCCGCGATCGAGGCCCGCGGCGGGTTCGATGCAGTGCGGCAAGTAGCGTTCGCCTCGGCGGCTGCCGTTGGGGAGCAGTTCGCCGCGTTGTTGGTCGAAGTACTCGAGTTTGGCGCCGCTGTGCTTTTGATGTTGCGTAAGATCGAAGTTGCCGCGGTGGGCGATGCCTTCGAGCTCGCCAAAGCCCGGCGCGGTGAAGGGGAAGCGATATTCAACGTCGCTGGTGCCGACGGAGTAGTGGCTAAGTTCGTCCTTGTCGTGCTCGCGCAGGATGAGGTTGTCGCCCGCGAGGCCGATGGACTGCCACCAAGCCATGCGGAAATCACGCCAGAATTTGTACCACTCGAAGGACTCGTCGGGATGGCAGAAGAACTCGAGCTCGGCTTGTTCGAACTCGCGCGAGCGGAAGGTGTAGTTTCGCGGCGTTACTTCGTTGCGGAAACTGGTGCCGGTGTTGCCGATGCCGAAGGGGACTTTGACGCGGCAGGTATCGACGACGTTTTTGAAGTTGATGAAGACGCCTTGGGCGGTTTCGGGGCGCATGTAGGCGACATCATTTTCGCCGGCGGTTGCGCCGATGTAGGTGCGGAACATGAGGTTGAATTGCTTGGGCTCGGTGAGCGTGCCGACTTTTTCCGCATCGGGCGCGAGCACCTTTGCAAAGTTGGCAACAGGCACATCTGTCAGCATGATCGTCTTGACGGTACCGAATGCTTTCTCGGCTTTCTTCAGTTGCTTGGCTTCGCTGGGCGAGTCTTTCATGTACGCGAACAGCGGCTTGTCGCCTGCGTCACCTGATGCGGGCGCATAGACGCTGACGTGGTCGTAGCGATATCGCGACTTGGTTTCTTTGCAGTCAACCATCGGATCATTGAACCCGCCGATGTGGCCGCTGGCTTCCCAGACTTTGGGATGTTGGATGATGCGCGTCTCGACGGGGACGCAGTCGACGCGTTGGCCGTTTGGGCCTTTCTTGCCCCAGCAGGGATTGAGAATCATGTCCTGCCACCAGGCTTCGCGCAGGTTCTTTTTCATTTGCGCGCCGAGGGGGCCGTAATCCCAGAAGCCATTGATGCCGCCGTAGATTTCACTGGCTTGGTAGATGAACCCGCGTCGCTTGCAGAGCGACATGATGGCGTCCATGGATTTGGGGGCGTTGGCGGGCGTGTTGGCGGCTTGTTCGGCGGGGATGGCGGTCATAGGTCGCGATGATATGAGGGCGGGCACGTCGCCGTTTTCAGCACAGATTGCTGGTCACTCGCGCACTTCCCACACACGATCACTTTCACGCGGCAGCGTGACGTCGCGAATCACGCCCTTGATGATCGTGCGAAAGGTGACATCGCCTTGACGTGGCAGCCGATTCGTCACCGTCTGCCCTGCTTCGAGCAGTGTCGCGGGCTGTCCTGCTTCGTGAATGACAAGGACATTGCTGCTTGTGCGATTGGCGACGATGTATTCGTCATCGTCGGCGGTGACGGCTTTGCTCGCACGTTCAACGATTCTGCCGCTGATGGGAACCAGTGCCAGTCGCGAGTTGTCTGCGGGATCGTCGATGAAGCACAGTTCAACTTCGCCGCCTTTGGGTGCGCTCCAGCGTTGGTCGGCTGCTTGAATTGAGCCACTGAATCCTCCACGATCCTTGAGTTTCAGCGACATGTTCGCGTTCGGAGGCAGCACTGCACTCATCTCGACACCCGATCCGTGCTGGCCTTTGAGTTCGAGGGTTTGCGAGGACATGTTCACGATACGAAATCGATCGGGCATCGTGTAGCAGCCCAAGCCAAACATCGTGCAGAGGAGCAACGCAGGCAGGCTTCGTCCACGGGTCCACGCACACTTTTGCAATGTCATAATCGCCCCTCTTGTTTGCTGCTTTTCTGTCAAGTCCGGCGCTGTCGCCGATCGTTTGACATCGTATTAGGGTGGGGTGGCAGGAAATGATAGGGTGAGCAGGTGAGCAGGTGAGTGGGTGATGGGGTGAGTTGGCGCGTTTGTGTGTTGTGATGTATGCTGTTTGTGATCTGGCGACGTGTGCTCATGCCGACTTGGGATTCTGCGCTTGCGCTGGGCGTGTTTCGCATAGCGTTGTGTGTTGCGTGGTTCGTTGAAGTTTCGCCGCGGCTGGTGGCGGCATTGTTCGTTGTCTCCGCGCGAGTTGTGTTTTCCGCTTGGTGGGTGGGGTAAGTGGGTACAACATGTGCTGGTAAATCAGGAGGCGGCGCAGCGACGGGCGGATGAAACGGAATTGCCGCGATGTTCGCTCGTACCATGAGGCATGTCAGATGCAGCCGTTGCACATGCCGAGAAAGTCACGTTGATTGGCATGATGGTCAACGTGGTGCTGGCAGGCGTGAAATTGACGGCGGGGCTGGTGGGGCACAGTTACGCGCTGGTGGCCGATGCAGTCGAGTCGATGGGCGACATCGTGGCATCGGTCGTGATTTGGGGCGGGCTGCGATATGCGAATCGGCCTGCGGATGACGATCATCCGTATGGGCATGGAAAAGCTGAGGCGTTGGCGGCACTTGTTGTCGCGGGCATGTTGCTCGTTGCGGGAATCGGCATCGCGATCAAAGCGGTGGACGAGATCATCACGCCCCATCATGCTCCTGAGCCGTTTACGTTGATCGTACTGGTGGTGGTAGTGCTCACGAAGGAGACGATGTTTCGCGTGGCGCGGCGTGCGGCGCGCAAGGCTGGCAGCAATGCGGTTGAGACGGATGCGTGGCATCATCGGGCCGATGCGATTACGTCGGTTGCGGCGTTTGTCGGCATTTCAGTGGCGTTGTGGGGTGGCAAGGGGTGGGAACCGGCTGATGATGTTGCGGCACTGGTTGCGAGCTGCGTGATTATTGTGAATGGCGCGTTGCTGATGCGCCGGCCGCTTGGTGAGTTGACGGATAAAACGCACGTTGCGACGGCGCAGAAGGCGGAAACCATTGCGCGCGGGGTTGAGGGCGTGCGCGGGACGCACAAGGTGCATGCCCGGCGGAGTGGATCAAATGTGTACATTGATCTGCATATGGAAGTTGCGCCGACGATGAGCGTGGCGGAGGCGCATGTGGTGAGTGGCAAGGTGAAGTCGGCGATTCGCGAGCAGATGAGTGAAGTTGCGAATGTGCTGATTCACATCGAGCCGGTGCGCGAGGTGCAGGCAGAAGTGCAGGCTTAAATTCAGGCTTAGATTCAGGCTCGCCTGCGTAACAGGATGATCTCGCCGCCTACCAGGATGAATAAACTCGCAAGGAGGGCGAGCACGCTGTATGTGCGGGTTTGGTCGGTTTTGCAGGCTTCGCTGACGGGCACGTAGACGACTTGTGTTGCGATGACGTCGCCGAGTTTCCGGTTGTAGCCGCGTTTGCTGCCGATGAACTGGCGGAGTTCGGTGAAGTCGGTTTTGCCGGTGAGGTGCTAGTTCATCGCTTTGGTCATGTCGAAGTCGATGACTTGCCGGAGCTTGTATTGACCGATGTGCGTGCGAGGGCCATTAACGGGGCAGGCGTTGCCGGGGCCAATCACGGTGGACGGATCTTGCACGTCAGAGTTGTCCATAGCGTTATGACCGGCGGGCACAAAGGCACAGTGCAACAAACGGCTGTTCAACAAACGCAACGCGAGCAAGCGGGCCGGGAAGCCTGCTGCACTTTGATTTACGCGGAGAGCGCGGGTGGACGCGGTAAGGGAAGTTGAGATTTTTTGCGAGATACGCAGAGGCGCGCGATCGGGTTCATGGCACTGGGTCGTAGCCGCCTTGGTGGAAGGGGTGGCAGCGGGCGAGGCGTTTGATGGTGAGCCAGGTTCCTCGCAGGGGGCCGTGGGTGCGGAGGGCTTCGAGGGCGTACCAACTGCAGGTTGGGTAGAAGCGGCATTGGCGGCCCATGATGGGCGAGAGGGTGAACTGGTAGAGTTTGACGAGGGCGATGAGGGGCCAGGCGAGGACGCGTTGTCGGGTGGGTAGTGGCGTGGGCGTGCTGGGCGCGGACGGCGCGTTGTTGGGCGCGGGGTTGGGCGTGGTGCACATCAGGCGACGTCTCCGCTGCGTTTGCTGCGGCGTATCCAGTCGCGATGGGCGAGGGTTGCGAGTTCCATGACGAGCGATTGGTACTCGGCGGGTGTGAGGCTTGCGTGGGCGTTGGCCGAAAGAACGACATCGCAGGCGAGGGCGTCATCGAAGCGCGGCAACTGGTGCTGCACGTGGCGGAAGGCTTCGCGCAGGGCGCGCTTGATGCGGTTACGTTCGACGGCGTTGCCGACGCGCTTGCCGACGGCGAGGCCTATGCGCCAGAAGGTTCGGTTGTTGGGGGCGACGAAGGCGGTGAGCGGGCCGCGTTGTTTTTTCATGCGAGCGGCGTAGACGGCTTGGTATTCCAAGTCATGGGATAATCGCCGCGAGGGCGGGAGGGAAAAATCTGGCTTGTCGGTGGGACGCTGGGCCACAAGCGAATGCTAGTGCGATGGTGGTTGGGACCGTTCGCGGGCTGCGGGCTCGACGAAAGCCGAGTTCACTGCGAAGCACGCAAAGAACGCAAAGAAGAAAAGAAATTGAAATCAATCGCGAAAGCAGTTAGCGTGCGCCGGCGGGGACTTTGATGGACGAAGGGGTGGCGGCGGGCTTGACCTCGACGGCGGCTGCCGCGGGGATGTTGCGAATGGGCTGGGGCGGCATCTCGACGCTTTCGCGCATGAGGCGGCCGACCTTGAACTTGACGGCCCGCTTGGAGGGAACCTCGACCTTTTGCATGGTCTTGGGGTTTTGGGCAATGCGGGCGGCGCGTTCCTTGACTTCGAAGACGCCGAAGTCGCGGAACTCGAGGCGATTGCCGCGGCGGAGCTCGATGATGATCTGATCGAGGAATTCCTGGCAGACGTCTTTGACTTCGTGACGCTTCACGCCGGTTTTGGTGGTGATGCGTTCGACCAGGTCCTTCTTCGTGATCGTCGCCATAGTCGTCCTTTTTCAGCCGCAGGTGTTCCGGCGGCCGCTGAGAGATTCTGCTTTTCGTATCCAAGCTCGCGATGCCGCGAGTCATGGATTCCTATGGCCAGCAAGCACTTACGATGCTTGGGACCCCCACAACACACACCAACGTTCACGGACCAAAGTAGTTGTGCACCGTAGACGCACAAGACTATGGCCGCTGCGAATGCTGGGTGGGAAGTATCCCGTGGTGGGCGGCTTGCGTCAACCCCTTTCTTTGCATTGTGTTGCGATGATTTTGAGTGTGAAGAGTTGGTGGAAAGTTCGGACGGCGATTATAAGACTTACAAACCCCTACAGATACCGCCTCCGTGAACGTGTCCCCCACTGGTATCATCTTGGTATCATCGCTCATGCCCAATCTTTCTTGTAGCACGGCTGGCGAAAGTCACGGGCCTTCGCTGGTGGTCACGATTGCTGGTTTGCCGGCTGGGGTGGCGGTGGACACCGATTTTATCGACGGCGAGTTGGCGAGGCGGCAAGGTGGGTACGGGCGCGGCGGGCGGATGGGGATTGAAGAAGATCGCGTGACGATTCTCACGGGGGTGCGGCGGGGCGTGAGCACGGGGGCGCCGATTGTTTTTGCGATTCCGAACAAAGATTCGCGGCTGGATGATTTGAAGAAGACGCCGGCGATTTATCGGCCGCGGCCGGGGCATGCGGACTTGGCGGGGAGCGTGAAGTGGCTGACGACGGATTGTCGCGACACGTTGGAGCGGGCGAGTGCGCGTGAGACGGCGAGCCGGGTGGCAGCGGGTGCGCTGGCGAGGTGTCTGCTGCGAGAGTTTGGGATCGAGAGCTTTGGGTTTGTGCGGTCGATCTTGACGACGGCGACGGATGCGGATGTGACGGAAGCGAACTGGCGCGAGCTGAAAGCTGTGCGAGATGCGAGCGAGACGTATTGCCCGGATGCGACAGTGGGCGACAAGCACAAGGCGATTATTCGCGAAGCGAAACTGAGCAAAGACACGGTGGGCGGGCTGATTGAGGCGCATGTGTTTGGCTGCCCAATTGGACTGGGAAGCTGCATGGATTGGCGCGACAAGCTGGATGCTCGCATCGCGTATGCGGTGATGGGTATTCAGGCGATGAAGAGTGTGGAGATTGGGCTGGGCAAAGAAGTGGCGACAAGGCCTGGCAGCTTGGTGCATGATCCGATTCGGTTTGATCGCAACGCGCGCGAGACGGCGGCGAATTTGGGATTTGCTCGCACCAGCAACAACGCGGGTGGGACCGAAGGGGGCATTACGAATGGGCAGCCGGTGGTGGTGCGAGCGGCGATGAAGCCGATTGCGACGCTGCTGCGAGGCATGCCCAGCGTGGATTTGAATACGAAGGAAGAGCAGCACAGCCAGTATGAGCGCAGCGATATTTGTGCGGTGCCGGCGGCGAGTGTGGTGTTGGAGAATGTGGTGGCGTTTGAAGTGGCGAGGGTGTTTTGCGAGAAGTTTGGTGGCGATTCACTGCTTGAGGTGCGCGGGCAGTATGCGGCGTTTATGAAGTATGCGAGGATGCTGCCGATGGATCCGCCGGCGACGACGATTGCGTAATTGCGGCGAGCGGTTTGCGAATGAGATCGGCGATGAAGATCGTTCGCGTGCTAGCGGTGTGGATGGCGGTGATACTCGCGATGGCGGCGGTGGCGGTGCTTTTGCCTGTGTTTGGTGTGCAGAGCAAGAACTTGACGGCGCATTTGATTTTGGTGGCGATACCGATCTCGGTTGCGATGGTGCGATTTGTGATTGTGTTTCGCAGGCACAGACAGACGATGCGGGAGTCGGCGAATCGGCTTTCGTATCGGTGCGGCGTGTGCGGGTATGCGCTGGAGGGATTGCAGAAGACGGATTCGTGTCCGGAGTGTGGCGGGGCGGTGAAGTTGATGGAGCGGGGGAAGAAGGGGTAGCGGCGTGAGAAACGCGGGGTACTCGAAGGCGGGGAGCGAGCGGGGTATGATCGGCGATGCGCGCAAGGTGTTGCGAGGCATGCGTTTGTGTCGAATTGACACGAAGCGGTTCACGACAAGACTTCACGATACGACGTTCACACGAAGACCATCATCATGAACAAAGATCTCGTTCGCGGCAATGCCATCATTGGACAATCGGGTGGACCGACGGCGGTCATCAATCAGTCGTTGGTGGGTGTGATTGAAGGGCTGCGGCTGGGGCTGCATGCGGCGGGCATCGTGGACAAGATTTATGGCATGCGGCATGGCGTGAAGGGGCTGACCAAGGGGGACTTGATTGATCTGACGACGATGCACCAGGACAAGCTGGACTTGCTGGCGCTAACTCCCAGCGCGGGGCTGGGCAGCACGCGCGATAAACCCGATGATGCGTACTGCGACCGCATTTTGGAAGCGTGCAAGAAGCATAACGTGCGGTACTTTTTTTACATCGGCGGCAACGACAGCAGCGATACGTGCCGGATCGTGAGCGAGAAGGCGAAGGCATCGAAGTATGACATGCGGTGCTTCCATGTGCCCAAGACGGTTGACAATGACTTGATGGAAAATGATCACACGCCGGGCTTTCCGAGTGCGGCGAGGTTTGTGGCGATGGCGTGCATGGCGGATTTCTTGGACAACATTTCGCTGCCTGGGATCAAGATCAATGTGGTGATGGGTCGGCATGCGGGGTTCTTGACGGCGGCGAGTGCGCTGGCGCGGCGACGCGATCGCGAGTTTGATGATGTGCCTATGGAGAGCAGCGATGGGCCGCAACTGATTTATTGCCCGGAAGTGGCGTTTGATACGGAGCAGTTTGCGGCGGATGTCGAGGCGATTTATAGCAAAAAGGGGCGCTGCCACATCGTGGTGAGCGAGGGGATTCAAGATAAGAACCATGTGCCCATTGGTGCGAAGCTGATCAAGAACGCGCAGGTGGATAGCCATGGCAATGTGCAGCTCAGCGGCAGCGGCGCGTTGGGGGACCAACTTGGTGATTTGCTGAAAGAGAAGTTGACGCCGGCGGGTGGCAAGCCGCCTCGGGTGCGGGCGGACACGTTTGGGTATATTCAGCGGTGCTGGCCTGATGCGAGCGTGATTGATCGGATGGAGGCAAGGCGCAGCGGGCGGTTTGCGGCGCAGCTTGCGTTGCATGGCGAGCAAGATGGCAGCGTGGCGATTGTGCGCACGCATAGCGGCAGTTCCGCGTGGCTTGGCAGCACGCAAGGTGAGGCGTATGCGAGTGATTACAAGCGCGTGGAGCTTTCAGCGATTGCGGCGAAGACGCGGCACATGCCGGCAGAGTTTTTGAAGGGGCATAACAACGTGAGTCGGGCGTTTATTGAGTATTGCTTGCCGCTCGTGGGGGAGTTGCCAGGGTTTGCGCGGTTGTGAGTGAGATAGGCGCGTGTTGAGAATTCGATCCAGACCTTCGCAAGGCCTCAGGTCCGGCGGCGACGAGGGCGGGGTTTAGCGCGCGCGGAGTTCCTCGCGCGTGACGAGGCGGTAACTGCCTGGGCCATCGCCATGACGGTCGGCGATTTGTTGCATCAGGCGTGTGGGGTCATCCTCGATGAACTGGATGGTTTTGATGCGCGCGTTGCGTGAGCCGCTCAGCATGACGGGGTTGATGCGATCGAGGGCGGCGAGGACGTCGGCGTTGCGCTGCTCGATGTTGACGCCTGAGCGCGAGATGCCGCGTGAGAGGACGAAGACGATGTCGGGTTCGAAGCGCATGGCTTCGGTGAGGCCAATGGTGAGATCGCTGCGACCCACGGGGAGGATTTCTTGGAGCCAAGGGGCGACGGAAGATTTGCTCGCGTCGGTGGCGTAGACCATGTCGCTGCGCGAAAAGGCGATGGTGGCGGGCTGGCTGGAATTGGCCGGTTGGCGGAAGACGATGATTTGGAAACGTTGATCGGCAGCGAGGCGATTGACGGAGCTGACGAGTTCGGCTTTGACAAAGTTGATGCTGGCGGCCATGCTGCCTGAGCCGTCGACGAGATAGACGATGCGGTGCGCGGGGGTGGCTTCGACGCCTGCGAAGGAGGCGCGCGGGACGGATGCTTGCGTGGGCGCGGGGAGCGGCGGCGGAGGAGGGGGCGCGGGCGTCGCGACCGTCAGTCCCGGCGGGCCTTCACGGAGGGCGGCGCGGATGAGGCTTTGCATGGCTTTGCGCTGTTGTTGCAGGGCCATGTCGTCGGTTGCGGGCTGGGCTGCGGAGGCGATGGGTTGCGGCGGCGCGGGGGGCTGGGGCGC
>VYLN01000067.1_pt1 | contig 24493 bp, 16 predicted proteins | sample 5109471 | NCBI WGS metagenome assembly VYLN01 (sample SAMN12291806, study PRJNA351875) | freshwater metagenome | isolation source: freshwater lake | place: USA: Michigan, Lee Lake | collected 2013-08-06 | reverse complement strand
CCCCCACCCGCGCCCTGGTTGTATGAATTGAACCCGCGTTCACCACCGCGATCATCACGCCGGTCGCCTCCACCATTGCCGCCCTCACCACCATCATTCTGCGGCCCAGCATCAGGCCGTACTGCATCAGGCCGAGCCCGATCTTCGCGCGGCCCATCATTGCGGGGTCCATCGTTGAAAGCCCGATCCCCACGTTCGCCGCCGCGATCAGTTCTATCACTTCGCTCGCCACCTCGGTCATCGCGCCGGTCGCTACGGTCTCCGCGATCTCCACGGTCATCACGCCGATCACTCCGATCTTGATAGTCACGCCGAGGCTCGCGATCCGGCCGATCGCCCATAGGTCGATCACTCATAGGCCGATCCGCCATCGGCCGCTCGCTGGGTCTTTCGCCACTGGGCCGCTCCATCGGCCGCTCAACCGGACGCTCACTTGATCGCTCAACAGGCCGATCACTGGGCCTGTCACTGGGCCTGTCACTGCTCACAGGCCGCGGCGGCCGCACATCCCCGCCGCCACCACCCGCCGGCCAGTCCGTCCGCGCCACGCGCCGAGGCTCGCCGCCATTCCAACCACCACCCAGCGTCCGCGGCGGCGGCGCAGGCAACGGCCGATCCTCGCGTCTCTCTTCGCGTACCGGCTCAGGCTTGGGCTCCATCCGCGTCTCGCGAGCCTCGCTTCGGCTTTCGGCTCGCGGCGCACGCTCCGCCTTCTCAGGCTTCGCTTCCACCGCATCCTCAGCCTTCACAGCCTTCTTGCGCGTGGTCTTGGCTTTGCTGTCGCCCTTGCCCTTGTCATCGACGGATTGGCTTGCACGTGGCATGGTGAACTTTCTCAGTAGCGAAAATCAAAATCAGTAAGAGGAAGGCAATCGCGCGAGAAAACGCGACGCAGAAGAACCGACACTTTCAGCGGCTTCATCACATCAGGCCTGTTGCCCAACGCATGCAAACCGAACGCAACACAATTGGCGGATCTGTGGGTAAATATCTGTGAGCGATGCAGTCATCATCAGATGACGACAAACCAGAACTGACGTTATTCGAGGGTCATGTAACAAATTCAATGCAAACCAAGCCCATCTTGCATATGCATGCGTCAGTCACGCCCCCAACCATGAATCGATCCATGAATCGATCCATGAATCGAATCATGAATCAAGCCGAGTGCAAATTCGGCCACCTGATGCACCAGACGCTTTCCCATCCTGTCCAAAATCGCCAGAGCCGCACAACCACATCGTGGCTGTTCGAAACTTCAGATTGTGTGCGGGAAGGTGCGGGCTTGCAGAAACGTGATCGATTGCGGCCCAATTCGCAAATTCGTCGTTCGCGTCCCAGCGGAACAAGCCGCTAAGCCCAAAGCAGTATACCACGCTTCTTGAGCCCGTGCCAGCAAAACCGCCTGCCAAAAAGTCCACTGCCCCCATTTTCGTTTTTCGTTTTCCCGCTTTTCGCCTTTCCTACCCCACTCGCGTGAGCCGCGCGTACTCCAGTACCAGCGTCTTCGTTCCCGCTTCACGAAACTCAATCACCGCCCGCGCCTGCGCACCTGGAGACACGCTCTTCACCGTGCCTATCCCAAATTGCGGGTGCCGCACCGTACACCCCGCCGGAAATTGCCCCGCCATTCCCGCCGCTGCACGCCCACCAGAACTTGCGCCGCCAGAACTTGCGCCCGCCGGTCGCATGGGCCGCCCCGCCCCAAACTCCACATCCTCCCCGCGCCCCTCATCCCACTCCGCTCCCAAATCCGCGAACGTGTCGCTCTGATCACTCACCCGCAAGTGCTGCTGCGGCAACTCCGCCAAAAATCGACTCGGAATCGTCCGCTCGGGCGTCCCGCGCATCGTCCGATACTTCGCCGCCGTCATCAGCAGCCGCTGCATCGCCCGCGTAATGCCCACAAAACACAACCGCCGTTCCTCCTCCATCTCCGCATCACTCGGGCTCGTCACCGCTCGACTATGCGGCAGCAATCCCTCTTCCATTCCCACCATCGCCACCGCCGGGAATTCCAGCCCCTTCGCCGCGTGCAGCGTCATCAGCGTCACACTGCCCTGCGACGGATCAACCGCATCCGCATCCGCCACCAGCGCGATGCTCTCCAAATACGCGCGCAGCAACGCAAGCAGTGGGGGAGTAGCCGCCGCGCCGCCGCGCGTGGGAACATCCATCGCCGCATCACTGCTGGGGTCATATTCCAATTCAAACTGCCTGGCGCTGCTCACCAGTTCCGCAAGGTTGTCCAGCCGCTCTTCGTCAGTCTCACTCTTGCTCTGCGCCGCCTGCTTGCGATACATGTCCTCGATGCCCGACTCTTTGATCACGCGATCAACCAAATCAGCCAGCGACCCACTCACGTTCGCACCCAGAAATGTCCCCGCGCCCGTCCACATGTCATACGTCTGCACAAACTTCTGCACACTGCCCACCGCCCGCGCATTCAACATGTCCGCCGCCGCCCACGATGGATCAACGCGCCGACAAATCTCCAGCAGCGGCACGCCCGCCCGCGTCGCTTCCAGTTGCAACTTGTCCACCGTCGCATCACTAATGCCCCGCGCGGGCGTATTGATGACTCGCTCCAGCGACACATCATCCGCCGCATTCGCCACCACCCGCAGATACCCCACCGCGTTCTTCACTTCCTCGCGATCATAAAACGCCGTCCCCCGCGCAATCGTGTACGGAATATTCGCTTCCCGAAACGCCTCTTCCAAAACGCGCGAAAGCGCATTGGTGCGGTAGAAAACGGCCATGTCCTTCCACGCAACCGCCGAAGAGTCTTTCACTTCGTCACTTCGTAACTTCGTCACTCCGTCACTGCCTTCATGCACCTTCCTCAGCCACCCCGTCACCAACCTTGCCTCATGCCGCTCATCTCGGCACAAGATCGCCTCCACCGCATCCCCGCCCGCTTTCTTGGTAAACAGATCTTTGTGCTTGCGCCGCTTGTTGTTGCGAATCAGCGTGTCCGCCACCGCCAAGATGGGAGCCGTGCTGCGAAAGTTCTCGCCCAGCGGAATGGTCTTGCACCCCGGGTAATGCTGCTCAAAATCCAAGATGTTTGAGATATCCGCCCCGCGCCACCCATAAATCGCCTGATCCGGATCACCCACCACGCAAATATTCGCCCCGGTAGGCCGCCCATCCGTCGCGGCAGGCTTCCCTCCTTCCCCCGCAATCAAACTCGCAATCACAAACTGCGCCTTGTTCGTATCCTGATACTCGTCCACCATCACATACTGCCACCGCTCGCGCAGCTCATCGCGAACTTCCGCCTTCTCCTTCAGCATCTTCGCCGTCAGCATCAGCAAGTCATCAAAGTCCACCGCGTTCGCCCCCCGCAGTGCCTTCTCATACCCCGCATAGATCTTCGCAATGTTCCGGCTCGAAAAATCCATCGCCCGCGCCGCATACTCGATGGGACCAAGCAACTGGTTCTTCGCATTGCTAATTGCGCTCAGCACACTCCGCGGCGGAAAATTCGCCGTCGAAAACTGGCACGCCTCAATCACCTTCTTCACCAGCGACGCCTGATCGCCGCTGTCGTAAATCGAAAAGTCTTCCTTCAGTCCAGCCGCAATCGCATACCGCCTCAGCAACCGCGCACACAAACTGTGAAACGTCGTCACCGTCAGCCCACGCATCTGCCTACTGCCTTCGCCGCCCAGCAAGTGCGTCACGCGCTCGCGCATCTCGCCCGCCGCTTTGTTCGTAAACGTCAACGCCAACACCTGCCAAGGTGGAATGCCCAGCACGTTCACGAGGTACGCAATCCGCCGCGTAATCACGCGCGTCTTGCCGCTGCCCGCTGCCGCCAGCACCAGCACAGGCCCCTCCGTCGTCACCACCGCCGCCTTCTGCGGCTCCGTCAACCCCTTCGTCAGCGCATCCACATCCACGCGCTCATGCCGCGGTGATTCTTCGCCACTCTCGGGCGGCTCCACGCGCACCGGCGTCCCGCTCAACCAGCTCGGCGTCAAGTCTCCAGCAAACGCATCGCTCGAACTCTCATGCTGCATCGGGCCTCGCTCCGCGATTCAAACCTCGCGCCGCTCCGTCGGCACATCAATCCAGCGTAGCGCGTTATAAGCCTTCGCGCGCTCGCTTTATGCGACGCCGCGACGTCGCAGATATGTTGTAAATACATGTAAAAAAAGCATTTGCGACACAGTTTGCTTGCGACATCCCCTTTGGTGGTGTAGTTTTCTCGAGCGACCGCTGCGCAACCCGCGCAGCAGTCTCAGCGTATTGCGAGGAACGCGCTGGCAGTTTTTTGAGCCGAAAGGTTCAGAGGAGAGAGAAGATGAAGTTTGCACAGACTTTGCTCACCGGCATCGGTGCGCTCGCCGTGGCCGCTACGTTGACCTCCGCATCTGAGTAACGTTGGAACTGGACCGCTGCCCAAGGCGGCGGTGTCAACAACGCTGGTGGCGTCTTCGAAACCATCAACGCTTCGTATGACAACGCCTCTCAGCGTTTCGTCTGGGACGTGGTCTTCAGCAACAAAGTCACCAGGGGCTACACGCTCGCCATCAACAACGATCCAAATCCCAAGGGCCACGCTGGTGAACTCGCCCTGATTCACTTCGATGCGTCCAACCAGAACTCACCCAAGGTCACTGCCTACGCCTACAACGGCCAAAACGCGATCAATAGTTGGATCGACGGCAACGGCTCAGTCGCGGGCAACCAGACCCCCGACGTCATCGAAACCGCCCTCGACACAAGCTGGATCAACAGCGCAACCGTCACCGACGCCGCGGGCAAGCGCCGCTTCCTGCTCGACATCAACGTCGCTGGCATCAACGGCCACACGCCCCTCTACCCCAGCGGCCAAAACGACTGGACCGGCGCTCAGTTCGGCAACCCAATCGGCCTCTGGTTCCACACCTTCACGGGCCTGGCCACCACCTACGGCGCGCAAGGCCAACTCTGCGATTGGAACTACAACCAGCACGGCTGGTTCGACGCTTCCAACTACCAGACCATCCTCGTCCCCCTCCCCGCCGGTGCGTGGATGGGCATGGCAGGCCTGATCGGCGTGGGCGTTGTCGCCCGCAAGCGTCGCGCTGCGATGAAGTAAGCCGCTTTCAACGTTTGACTATGAAAACGCCCGCGTCACTCGACGCGGGCGTTTGTCTTTTCGCAATTGCCAATCTCACGCGTACACGCTCTTGAGCCCCAGCGCCCGCCGCAACATGCTCACCTGCCCGCTGTGCCACGCCGTGTGATACGCCGCCACCTGCAGCGCACTCAGCCGCGAATCACAAATGCCATACGACTCATTGATCGTCGGCTTCAGCAAATCCGCCTCGCTCGTAGCCAGCGCCACGCTTCGCAGCCGACCATACCCAGCCTCAAGCTCCGCACGCAGCTCCGCCAGCGATGCATACTTGCCCGCATCACTCACCGGCACACTCTCATGCCCGTGCGCTTTCTCAAACGCCTCACTGGTCGTCTTGGGCTTCCCATCCAGCAACCCCGCAAACCACTGATTCGCCGTCGCCAAATGCCCCGTCGTCCACAACACATGATTCGGCGCACCAGGAAAAGAAGCCGCCAACTTCTCCGCCGGCCAATCGCCGATGATGCGAAGATACTCGTTGTGCGACCAGTCGAGATGCTTCAGGATGAGTTCGAGGTGGGTGGGCATCTGCAAGAATAAGTCGTTGTTCTTGAAGCAGTGAGACGAAGCCATGCCGAAGCACACGTTCAATATCGAATCGCTTGTCTGTGAAGTCGAACTGATCGAGTCGGAGTTTTCGCAGTCGCCTGCAGAGCAGAACGCGGACTTCTTCGTGCGCCTGTCGACCGGCCCGCGATACGCGGGCGTCGTCGCGACAATCCAGAACCTCACACACTTACTGGCCCATCCTACCAGCACGTACGACAGTACCCATTGGCTCGCGATCAAGGGCCTCGTGATCGTGCCCGAATTCACATCACACGCAATCATGCTCGCCATCGAACACCTCGTTCGCAACAACGCGCACAACTGGGCACTGGTGCGTCAGTTCGACGATGAGACCGACTAATCCCGACACACACCTCCGCCTCTCTGCGCTCTCCTCCGCATCTCCGCGACCCCTTCCCTACCATCCGCCCCCCGGACAACGGAGCCGGGACTTCGCACCCAGCACGACGCAGCCGCAATGGAAGGTCTGCTCGCCGCAGGAGTTTGACATGTCAGCTAAGCCCACCATCGCCCTCGCGCCCGGAGACGGCATCGGCCCTGAAATCATGCAGGCCACCCTCGACCTCTTCCGCGAAGCCAAGGTCCACGACCACGTCGACTTCGTCAATGTCGAAATGGGCAAAAGTGTTTTTGACAAAGGCGACTCCCGCGGCATGACCGACATCGCCATCCGCACCACCGAAGACTGCGGCATCCTCTTCAAAGGTCCGATGGAAACCCCCAAAGGCGGCGGCGGCAAAAGCATCAACGTCACCCTCCGCAAAATGTTCAATGCCTACGCCAACTTCCGCCACTTCAAGACGCTGCCGGGCGTGACAACGGTGTACAGCAAAGCCGGCATCAACCTCGACATGACCATCGTCCGCGAAAATATCGAGGACACCTACGGCGGCGTTGAGCACCGCCTCTCCAACGACATGATCCAATGCAAGCGCCTCATCAGCGCGCCAGGCTGCGATCAAGTCCACCGCTACGCCTTCCAAACCGCCCGCAAAATGGGCGTCAAAAAGGTCCACTGCGGCCACAAAGCCAACATCATGAAGATGACCGACGGTCTCTTCTTGGAACGCTTCAAACGCACCGCGCAAGACTTCCCCGAAATCGAAACCGGAGACGTCATCGTCGATGCCCTCTGCATGAATCTGGTCGTCAAGCCCCAGCAATATCAAATGATCGTCCTGCCCAACCTGCAAGGCGACATCGTCAGCGACCTCTGCGCCGGCCTCGTCGGCGGTCTGGGTTTCGCACCATCAGCCAACATCGGCCGCCACATCAGCATCTTCGAAGCTGTCCACGGCACCGCTCCTGACATCGCTGGCAAAGGCATCGCCAATCCCACCAGCCTCATCTTGAGCGGCATCATGATGCTCCGCCACGTGGGCCTGCTCAAGCACGCGGCCATCATCGAAAACGCCCTGCTCGCCGCTCTCGAAAGCGGCGTCCACACAGGCGACTTCGGCGACCCCGCCATGAAGAACTACAAGCCCGCCGTAGGCACCAAAGACTTCACGCAGGCCATCATCAACAAGCTCGGCACCAAGCCCGAAACCGTCGCCGCCGTGCCCGTACCCGAGCAAGGCGCATGGGCCATCGAAAAACACGCTCGCCCAGCCAGCCAGCAAGTGATTCGCACCTTCACCAACGTCATCACCCACGTCGTCGGCTGCGACATCTACCTCGACACCCCCCTCGCCCCCGCCAGCGTCGCCGAAGAAATGCAACGCTGCTGCGCCGACACGCCCTTCAACATCACCCTCATCAGCAACCGCGGCACCCAAGTCTGGCCCACCGGCAGCGTCTACACCGAATGCGTCGACTACTACCGCGTCCGCTTCGAACTCAAAAAGGACATCCCCGTCGGCACGATTGGCCAAAGCCGAGCCGTCGCCCTCATGGACAAAATCGCCGAGAAGTTCACGGTGTGCAGCTTCGAGCTCCTCCGCACCTTTGATGGCATCAAGGGCTACAGCCTGGCGCAGGGGCAGTAAGCAAGGGCAGTAAGAAGATCTGCACATAACTGCGAACTCAATTGAGCGCGCGCTGGACACGCGCTGCAAACCGTTTGCGCACCCGAACCGCAACAGTCCCACACTGATCGCATGCCTTCAGGCCCAAAGGGCCGACGGCCTGTAGCCACGGGTGCAGCGCAGCGCAACCCGTGGTCGCAAACCCACAACCCACCTCGCCCCGCAAGGGGCGCAGGACGACCCACCCGCGCCCATCTTGCATCATGCTGTAAACTCCCCACGTGCCAACCGCCGGCCCAAAATCCCCAAGCACATCTTTCAAACAACGCGCTATCTGTTGCTCGCTCTGGCTCCCCTACACCTTCGCCCTCTTCTTCATCTGGGGCGTCATCTTCGACCATGAAGCGCACTCTTGGGACGATTCCCGCAGCTATCACAACTTGCAGTACTGGGTCCAACAGAACGACGTGTTCTTCATCGCCGCGCTCGTCACGATCATTGCGCCTCTCCTCGCATTCTCCATCGCACGCGTCACCTACTTCTTCTTCACCTCCGGCCGCCGCTTCCGCCGGACCGCCGACCACTGCCCACACTGCAACTACACCCTCCCCGTCGAAGGCACCCACACCTGCCCCGAGTGCGGCCACATCTCAACCCACGCCGACCGCACCGCCCCCACGCGCGCCGCGTTGACACTGCGAGACATCGCCTGGCTCCGCCGCTTCACGCTGGCATGCATCATCGGTTTCGTAGGCGGCCCCGCGCTCGCAACGTTCGAGAACACGCTCGCGCATGCAGATGCAAAGTTCGCGCTTGCTCAGAAGCTTCCCCTCATCGCACCGCTCGCGTTGCGTGAGGATTACGACGACGGTTTGGTCATCGCGACAACTCTCTATGTCGACTTCCCAGGCGGTCGAATGTTCTACGAGTACTCATATCCACCTGATCCAGTCGTCGTCCAACGCTTTTTCCGCATCCAACCCCGCATCACGCCTTGGCACTTCCTCGGCCACAAATACGCGAACGAAGACGGCATTGTTTTCGTGTACTTCGACTAACCAAAATCCCCAATCCCCTCCCCATCGAACCCACTGCATGCCCCTCCCCCGCAAAATCTCCCTCTACTCCCTCGCCGCCCTCACTTCCGCCATCGCCATCCTGCCGCCGCTGCTCATGGGCTGCCGCACCATGAAGTCCCCACCCAAAGACGCCCCGCGCACCGACGTCACCGCCCCAAGCGCGACGCTTGCTCCATTCAACACCACGGCCGCCACCGCATCCACCAGCGCACCTTCACTCGCAACCCCCACACTCGCAACCACCATACCCACCTCTTCACCCTCCCCAACCTCCACCCCCTCCGGGACCGCCCTCCCCGAGCCCGGCAAATCCCTCCGCCTCGCCGGCGACCCTGCCATCACCGTCACCAAGCAAGGCGACTTCCACATCGCCGGCCAGCACATGATCGACACGCCCCTGCCCGTCGGCTACCCCTCGCCCACGCCTCCCGGCACCATCGAAATCAAAACCTACCCCACGCTCCGCCGCGCCGAAGTCGGCGGCGATCGTGACGGCGTCAAAAGCAACGGCCGCGGTGGCTTCTGGCCCCTCTTCCGCCACATCCAGCGCCGCGATATCGAAATGACCTCGCCCGTCGAAATGGATTTCAAAGGCATCGCCGCCAGCGCAGGCCTCGCCCCCGTCGCTGGCGCACAAGTCACCGCCGCCGACATCAAAACCGAAGACGTCCCCGCCGTCGATATCAACGACGCGCAGTGGACCATGTCTTTCCTCTACCGCTACACCGACCAAGCCGACGCTGGCGTTGACGCCGAAGACAAACGCGTCATCGTCGTCGATACCACCCCCGTCACCGTCATCAGCGCAGGCGTCGCCGGCAGCCCCAACAACCGCACCGTCAACGCCGGCGTCACCAAACTCCGCGAATTCTTCGCCGCCAACCCCCAATACATCCCCGCCGGCGACATCCGCGGCCTCTTCTACAACGACCCCATGGTCCCCGAAGCCCGCAAGTGGGCCGAGATCCAGATTCCCGTGCAATTGAAGTAGGCCTGGCGTCCCGCCGGGCACCGACCAGTTACGATGCTACATGCCTGTTTACCGCATTTCTCAGTCAAGCATCGATCCGCTCCCACTTGCGTCGTTCTCTGATCGCGGAATTCGCGAGCGAGCGGACCTCCAGCGGCTTCTGAAGATCAATATTGGAGTTGTATCAAACCCCGACGAGCCACAGAATCCCGAATTACTCGTGATTGCAGAAGAGTTCGGCGAGTGGGATGACTCGCGGCGGCGAATCGATTTGCTCGCAATCGACTCCTTGGGAAACCTTGTTGTCATCGAGCTCAAGCGCACTGATGACGGCGGTCACATGGAACTGCAGGCCCTCAGATACGCAGCGATGGTCAGCGGCATGACATTCGAGCGTGCGGTAGAGGCATATCAGGTCTTCCTTGATCGGATCGAGCCAGATCAGAACGCACGCGCGCGGCTGCTTGAATTCCTGGAGTGGGAAGAACCTCGCGAGGACGAGTTTGCACGCGATGTTCGTATAATTCTGGTTGCAGCTGATTTCAGTAAAGAACTTACGACCGCAGTTTTGTGGCTCAACGACCGCAATCTTGATATTCGATGTGTGCGTTTGCGTCCGTACGTCAATGGTGAACAAACCTTACTAGACGTTCATCAAGTGGTCCCGCTTCCGGAAGCCGAGGCCTACACCGTACAAATTCGCGAAAAGGAACAGGCGCAGCGAAGCCAACAGGCGGATCGTCACAGTGAGCGGAAGAACTTCTGGGTTTCTGCGCTTCCACACATTATCAAAATCTCGCCTCGTTGGAGCAACATTTCACCGCGCGAGTATGCTTGGCTCTTTGTAGCTACTGGCGAGCCCGGAGTGTGGTTCAGGCTTTGGACTCTGATGGATGGTTGCGGCAGCGGGCTCTATATCGATGGCGGAAAGCGCGAGCCAGCTTGGGCGAAAGCAGTCTTCGAACATCTCTTTGCTCGGCGAGAACAGATCGAGCGAGATCTTGGTTACTCGCTTTCGTGGGACAACAAACCCGATATTCGGGCGTGTTTGATCGCTGCCCCTGCTGTCCCGGGCGGCTATAGATCGCCGCGCGAGCAGTGGCCGGATGTGCATGTGGCCCTGGCCACGCAATACCAACACTTCGAACGCATTATGCAGCCTTTCATAAAGGCAGCAGCTGCTTCTGCGAGTTCCGCGAGTTGACGAAGTCGCGCGACATGCGATTCGAAATTTTCCTATTGAGAATTCGCGATGAATGCGGCAGATTGAAGTCTCATTTGCCTAGCGGAACTGTCAGCTTCCATGGCGTTCAGCTTGTCGACCTGATCTCGTCTTCACCACTCTCCTGCCATCTCCTATCCTGATAGAGTGATCCTCCTCATCGACAACTACGACTCCTTCACCTGGAACCTCGTCCAGCGCCTTGGCGAAATCGACCGCTCCCTCCAAGTCGGCCGCGACCTGCTCGTCATTCGCAACGACAAAATCACGCCCGACGAAGCCGCCGCCCTGCGCGACGGCAAAGGCCCCACGCGCCTCATCATCTCGCCAGGCCCTTGCACGCCCAAAGAAGCCGGCGTCTCCGCCGACATGATCGCTCGCTTCGCCGGCAAAATTCCAATCTTGGGCGTCTGCCTGGGCCACCAAACCATGGCCGACATGCACGGCATGACCGTCACGCGCCACGTCATTCCCATGCACGGCAAAATCAGTCCCATCCGCCACAACAACCAAGGCGTCTTCCGCGGCCTCTCCAGCCCCTTCGACGCCACCCGCTATCACTCGCTGGTCGTCATCGAAGACACCATCCCGCCACGCAAACCCAACGAAGACGGCTGGGAAGTGACGGCATGGACCGACGAACCAATCGCCGACGCAAGCAGTGGGGCCGCAGTCTTCCCCCCGACCCGTCGCGTCGTCATGGGCCTCCGCCGAGTCTGGTCCGACCCCACCAAACCGCCGCTCGAAGGCGTCCAATTCCACCCCGAAAGCTTCCTCACCACCGAAGGCGTGCGCCTGCTCAGCAACTTCCTAAAAAGCTAACCCGACGCCGGACCTGAGGCCCTGCGAAGGTCCGGATCGAAAATCCACCACCGCACCCACCCCACCCAACCCCCCACACAAAACCGCTGGCCCCAGCGGTTTTTTCACGTCCATTCACCATACATCCACCCTTCCCATCACAAATTCCCACCTTCGCGCTTGCACCCAACGTATGAATCCAGTACGTTGCACTACCCGCGCGAACCACGCGCGCTAACCGCCACGCCCCGTCCGCCTCTCAACCTAGTTATCGCCATGCACCAAACAACCAAAATCCTCTTCACGCTCGCCGCTGGCCTCACCGCGAGCCTCGCCCTCGCCGCTGACAACAACGTCCAGTGGGACTCCATCAGTCACGCCCCCCAAAGCGACCGCCGCCCACTCTGCCCACTGAGTGGCGAAACCTTCGACGTCATCTTCCAGACCGCGCGCAACGATGTCACCGCAGCCCGCGTCGCGTACGACGAAGCCGCCGATGGCCTGAGCATCGCCTACGCCAACGCCGCGCTCGTCAGCAGCTTCGGCCCCTACGACGTCTGGCGCGCAACCATCCCCGCAACCACGCAAACCCGCATCAGCTACGCCCTCGAACTCACCGACGGCACCGACACCGACTATCTCACCACCGCCGGCGTCAGTGACACACTGCCAACAACCAACTGGTGGCTGCTCGACTTCACCACCCTCAGCCACGCACCACCGGGCGCAACACCCACCGCAACCGGCACCGTCTTCCGCGTCTGGGCACCCGTCGCTTCCAGCGCAACCGTCCGCTCCAACTTCAACAACTGGCTCAACACCAACCCCCTCACGCGCCAAGGCGAATTTTTCGTGGGCCACATCGTCGGCCCGCGTCCCGGCAACAAATACAAGTACTACTTCAACAACAATCTCTGGAAGCCCGACCCCCGCGCTCGCTTCCTCGACAACGCCGACAGCTACAACAGCACCATCGTCGATCCCCTCGCCTACGTCTGGCGCGCTCCCAACTTCTCCCCGCTCCCGCGCGAGCAGTGGGTGGTCTATCAGCTCCACGTCGGCAGCTTCGCGGGCCTCAACGATCCTCTTGGCAGCTTCACGCGCGTCTCCACCTACCGCGAAGTCGCCGCCCGCGCCGCCCACCTCCAACAACTGGGCGTCAACGCCGTCCTGCTCAACCCCGTCAACGAATTCCCCGGCGCCAACAGCGGCGGCTACAACCCCATCACCTACTTCTCCTTTGAAAGCTCCTACGGCTCCGCCGACGACTTCAAGTTCATGATCGACGAACTGCACACCCGCGGCATCGCCGTCATGCTCGATGTTGTCTGGAACCATCTCTCCACCACCGACAACTTCATGTTCAACTTCGACGGCTCGCAGCACTACTTCGACAACCCCGCCGTCAACACGCCTTGGGGCGCACAGCCCGACTTCGATCGCGCCCAAGTCCAAAGCTACTTCCTCGACTCCGCCGAACTCGTGCTGGGCGAATACAAACTCGATGGCTACCGCCACGACGCCCTCTACGAAGTCGTCAGCGCCACCCAATTCAGCAGCGGCCAAACCCTCATGCGCGCACTGAGCGCTCTCAAGAATCGCCGCTTCGCCGACAGCCACAACATGGCTGAAATCTACAACAACAGCGCCTGGAACACCAGCCCCGCAGGCCTCAACCTCGACGGCCAATATCACGAAGCCTACAAGAACGCCATCCATGACGCCATCGCCGCCGCCGCAACCGGCAACCCCGACATGGCGCGCCTCGCCGCCAGCATCGACGGCTCTGGCACCTGGGTCGAAGGTGATCGCGTCTTCAACTACTACGAGCTGCACGACGACGCCTGGAGCGTCAACGGCACCGCCCGCGCGCCCGTCGATATCGACACCACCTTCCCGCACGATGATCGATACGCCAAAGGCCGCAGCAAACTCGGTAACGGCCTCACCATCTTCGCCCGCGGCATGCCCGCCATTCTCCAAGGCTCCGAATGGCTCGAAAGCAATAGCTGGGAAACGCAGAAAATCGATTGGTCCAAGAAGAACACCTACAACGGCATCTTCAAGTTCTACCGAGACGCCATCGCCCAGCGCACGACGAATCCCGCCCTCTTCGCCAACAGCCCCGCCAACGTCTATCACGTCAACGACACCGCCAACGTCCTCGCCTTCGAACGCTACATCACCGCAGGCGACTCCTTCGTCATCGTCGCCAACTTCTCCAACAACGAAATCTCCAACTACCAACTCGGCATGCCACGCGCCGGCACTTGGAACGTCATCATCAACAGCGAAGATGCCGTGTACCAAGGCCTCAATCAAGGCCAACCCGCCGGCTGCATCACCATCGAGCCCACGCCTCGCGATGGCTTCCAGCAACAAGCCCGCCTGCGCCTCCCGCCCCACGGCATGCTCGTGCTGAAGCACCAACCCGGCGCCGCGCCACTCACCATCGCGCAGCAACCCACCAATCAAACCGCCTGCACCGCCGCTGCCGCAAGCACCGCCACCTTCACCATCACGCCCGATGGTTCAGGCCCCTTCACCTACCAATGGCAACGCCAACCCGCCAACATCACCACCACTTGGTTCAGCCTCGCCGAAGGCCTCCTCCCAGGCGGCGGCACCTTCACCGGCACCATGACGAGCACACTGCAAATCACCGGCGCAACCACCGCCCTCACCGGCACAAAATTCCGCGCCCTCGTTCAAGGAACCTGCAACGGCGCAACCAGCGACACCGTCACCATCACCGTGAGCGCCACCTGCTGCGACTCCATCGACTTCAACAACAACGGCGTCTTCCCCGAAGACCAAGACATCACCGACTTCTTCGACACCCTCGCTGGCGGCACCTGTCCAACCTGCAACGACATCGACTTCAACAACAACCAAGTCTTCCCCGAAGACGCCGACGTCATCGACTTCTTCAACGTCCTCGCCGGCGGCACCTGCTAAACGGCGCCGGACCTGAGGCCCTGCGAAGGTCCGGATCAAACCACAAAAAAATTTCACCCGTTGCCTCTCATCGCACCCCGCCCACGGTGCGATAAGTACATTTTTTCGCACCGCCCTCGTTCTACGATGAGCTTCCCAATTGGAGCTCACATGACTCACTCGCGCCATCGCTTCGTCGCCAGCTTTGCCGTCGGCGTCCTCTTGCTGTCTTCCTCAACATCGCTCGCCGCCACCAAATTCGTCAACGCGCAACTCACCACCGGTGCCGACGACGGTTCGTCGTGGGCCAACGCCTATCGCACAGTTGATGGCGTCTCTCGCGCTGTCGCCGCCGCTGCAACAAACGATGAAGTCTGGGTCGCTGCCGGCACGTATTACCCAACCGCAACCACCAACCGCGGCCTCGCCCTCAACCTCCGCACAGGCATCGCCATCTACGGCGGCTTTACCGGCAGCGAATCCTCTCGCGACCAGCGCAACCCCGCGACCAACATCACCACGCTCTCGGGCGACCTGGGTCGCAACGACCCCATCATCACCGACAACAGCTCCCACGTCGTGAACGGCAACAGCGCCAACGCGACCGCGATCCTCGACGGCTTCACCATCACCGCGGGCAACGCCAACGCCACCACGACCACAGGCGATCTCGATCGCGGCGGCGGCATCATCTTCCTGACCAATTCCAACGCAACCATCCGCAACTGCCGCATCGTAAACAACCGCAGTTTCTTCGGCGGCGGCGGCACCTACATCCGCCAATCCTCGCCCACGTTCATCGACGTCACATGGGAAAACAACGTCGGCGGCTCCTTCGGCGGCGCAATCGACATGTTCAACACCTGCAACCCCACCTTCACCCGCTGCGTCTTCCGCAACAACTCCGCCACGCGCGCCGCAGGCGTCGAAGTCTTCGGCAACTGCCTGCCCACCTTCACCAACTGCCTCTTCGTCGGCAATACCGCCGGTTCGCAAGGCGCAGGAGGTTTGCTCGTTGCATCCGGTTCCACCGCCACGCTGCGCCACTGCACCATCGTCGGCAACTCAACCACCGGCTCAGGCAGCGCCATCCTCACCAACCAGTCCACCACGCGACTCTTCAACAGCATCGTCTACTTCAACACCACCAACGGCTCCACCGCCGCCCAACTCACCGGCACCACCACCCTCGCCACCTACTCCTGCATTCAAAACACCACCACGGGCGCCGGCAACATCACCGCCGATCCGCAGTTTGTCAATCGCGCCGCCGGCGACTTCAACCTGCGCGATACATCGCCCTGCATCGACGCAGCCAACGCCGCCGAAGTTGGCGCGGGCAACACCACCGATCTCCGCAACCAGCCGCGCCGCATCGACGCGCCCCTCACCACCGACACCGGCCCTGGCGGCGCCCCCGTGCCCGACATGGGCGCGATCGAATTCCAACCCATCGGCTGCGACGCTATTGACTTCAACAACAACACCGTCTTCCCCGAAGATCAAGACGTGATCGACTTCTTCAACGTGCTTGCCGGCGGCGACTGCAGCGCAGGCAACACCTGCAACGACATCGACTTCAACAACAACACCGTCTTCCCCGAAGACGCCGACGTGATTGATTTCTTCAACGTCCTCGCCGGTGGCGAGTGCGTGTAAGTAAGCTGTAAAAAAACGCATTACAAACTTTTAAAGCGGATATAATTGTCCGTAGAACAACACGCAACCTGCTCGTGCAGGTTGTGTGTCGTGCAAGTGGGTCAACCCGTGGCATATGCACACGGATATCGATCCAGAAAGGTTTGCGATGCTCGCATACTTGAATCGATTTTTGTTTCAGCTGCTTGCAATCGTGCTCGTCAGTTGCGTGCTGCCTTCGACATATGGACAGTGCCAGCCAGATTGGCTCGCTCTCGCAAGCCAGCCCGGTGTCAACGCTCGAGTCCTCGCCATCGCTCCAACGCCCGATGGCGGCCTCATTGCGGGTGGAGACTTCTTCATTGCGGGCGGCAACCCAGCGAACCGTGTTGCGCGATGGAACGGCAAGACATGGTCGCCGCTTGGAACTGGAGTCAGTGGCATCTTGACCCAAGTCACTGCCGTCGCTGTCGCTCCCAACGGGGATGTCATCGTCGGCGGTCTCTTTGACTCTGCCGGCGGAATCCCGGCGAAAAACATCGCTCGTTGGAACGGCGCGACGTGGTCCGCGTTTGGCAGTGGACTCGCCAGCCAGTTCGGCGATGGCGTAACCAGCCTCGCGTTTTTGCCAAACGGTGATCTCATCGCAGGCGGCTGGTTTACGACACAGGCTGGTGCTGCAGCTAATCACATCGCGCGATGGAACGGCTCGACATGGTCGCCACTTGGTTCCGGCACCGAGCAACCAGTCCTCGCTCTGCTCGCGTTACCGAACAACGATGTCATCGCAGGCGGTTACTTTCGCCTCGCGGGCGGCGAACTCGTCAACCGCATCGCTCGCTGGAACGGCTCGGCGTGGACGGCGATCGGCTCCGGTATGGATTCTGAAGTCACCACACTTGCGCTTCATCCCAACGGGGACATTATCGCTGGCGGCTACTTCGCCAACGCGGGCACGACCTTCGCGAACCATATCGCACGATGGAACGGCACGTCGTGGGTCGCACTCGGTACGGGCACAGGTGAACCCGCGCCAGTCAACGCCGTCGTCGTTCTCCCAGAAAGCGGCGACATCATCGCTGCCGGACGATTTACAACCGCAGGTGGTACGCCCGCCAATCGCATCGCTCGCTGGAACGGTGCAACATGGACGCCCCTGAGCACAGGCACTGACAACACAATTTTCGCGCTCGCTCTGCTCAACAACAACAACCGTGATCTGGTAGCAGCAGGTTTCTTCTCGACTGCGGGATTCGTGACCGCCAACCACATCGCGCGATGGAATGGCTCTGCGTGGTCCAGTTTTAGCTCCGAGCTTGACAACACTGTTTCTTCGATCGTCGCATTGCCCGACAGCAACTACGTGGTCGGCGGAGCGTTCACCAACGCTGGCGGTGTTTCGGCGAATCGCATCGCCCGTTGGACAGGTTCTGCATGGTCGGCGCTTGGTTCGGGTCTTAGTGCCCAGCCCAGCGCGCTTCTCAGAATGTCCAACGGCGACGTCATCGCCGCGGGCAGCTTCACAACGGCAGGAGGCGTTGCGGCCAATCGCATCGCACGTTGGAACGGATCGACTTGGAACCCACTGGGTCAGGGACTCAACGGGACAGTTTTCGCTCTCGCGCAACAAGTTGGCACGGGGGACATCTACGCAGGTGGCTCGTTTAGCACTGCAGGAAGTGTGCCAGCCAATCGCATCGCGCGGTGGAACGGTTCGACATGGTCCAGTGTTGGTACAGGCATGAACGCGACCGTCACCTCGCTTGTTGCAGTCGCAAATGGTGAGATCGTTGCAGGCGGTGATTTCACGACCGCTGGTGGCGTGGGCGCGAATCACATCGCCCGTTGGAACGGCGCGAACTGGTCTGCTCTTGGGACCGGGACAGACGGGCCGGTCTACACACTCGCGATGACACCTTTCAGTGACTTGGTGGTTGGCGGGCTCTTTTCGAACGCTGATGGAATTCCCGTGAGCAACATTGCACGATTCAATGGCTCCTCGTGGAGCGCGTATGGGGCGGGCATGGGCAGCCTCGTCACTGCGTCGGCCATCTTGGGCAACGGTGATGTGGTTGTCGGTGCTTTCATCCCAGGCGGACTGGCGAGATGGAACGGATCGAGCTGGACCGCGCTGGGTACAGGTGTCAGTGGCGACGTCTACACGCTTGCAGCGCTTCCGAACGGCGACCTTGGGGTTGGTGGGTCGTTTCTGACTGCTGGCAGTCAAGCTGCGCGGTACTTTGGCATCTGGGGCTTGCCGCCAGAGTGCCGATGTGACTCGATCGACTTCAACAACAACGGGGTTTTCCCGGAAAACCAGGACGTCATCGACTTCTTTGTTGTTCTCGCGGGCGGCAGTTGCAGCTCTGCGAACTGCAACGACATCGACTTCAACAACAACACGGTCTACCCCGAAGACGCGGACGTGATTGACTTCTTCAACGTCCTCGCTGGCGGCGAGTGCTTGTGACGAGAGTGACGAAGTGACGCAGTGACTACGTGACAAAGTGGAAGCCCCTGCGGGTTGCGGGGGCTTTTCAACTTTTGTCTGTTGACGCACTTCTTCGAGTGCGTGCGCGATGTGCGGCGTGCGCGACCAGGCGAAAAGTTGTTGGTAGGTGATGTAGCGTTCGTAAGCGACGACTGAGAGATCAAAGTTGTGTTGCTGCATGAGCGCGATGAGATCGCGGTCGTAGCTGCTGAGTGATTGCATGACTTGCCCCTTCCCCGTGTACCACTGCCATCTGTGCGCAAGCTCGGTGCTTGTGCCTCCCTCAGATGGCAGATGTCATGAGTTGTACACGAACGAAGCTCGCGGAGCAAGGGGGAAAGGGTGGAGTGACTTGCATTGGGCGCACAGGAGCGGTGAGTAAGAGCGAGAATTTGTTGGAGTGCGATCCGGACCTTCGCAGAGCCTCAGGTCCGGCGTCGGTCAGATGGTGTCGGTCACTCTACCGGTTGGGTGGCGTTGGCGATGGCATCAAGCGCGCTGGCGATAGCTGCAGCTTGTTTTTCGTCGCGCTTTGGGCTGGTGCCGGTGCTGAACTCGCTGGGGCCTAGCACATCGTCGAAGCCGGGGGTGGCTTGGCGGAGGTAGACCGTGGCGCGGCGGAGACCGCCGTCGAAGTCTTTGCCGGTGGCGTCGTCTTCGCTCGTGGTGAAGAAGCCGCCGCCGGCGTAGATGCCGGCTTGACCGTTGGCGAGGATGGCGACGCGCACGGTGCTGGTGGTGGCGGTGGTGGCGATGGGTGTGTCGCCTGCGCTCGGGATGGTGAAGACGTGGATGTGGACAATGGTGCCGGTGAGGTTTGCGAGGTCTTGCTTGCCGGTGAGGGCGTCTGCGGGGAGATCAGTGAGGTAAATGTCTGCGATGCCAGCCTTTGCGGGCGTGAAGACTTGCGTGGGCAGGCGCAGAGCGAGCTGGTCGCGCGTGCTGGCGGAGGTGAGCGTGGGCGTTGAGCCACCACCCGAGAGTGTGGAGCAGCCTGGCGCAAAAAGGGCGCAGGCGATCAAGAGAGTTGTCACAAATCTGGCAACTGCGCAATTTATGCTTGATTGATGGGTGTTGACATGATAGATTGCACTTGGGCACATCGTGGGGTAACTAATTGAAGGGATGCGCATGCCGAGCTTGCTCCGGTCGGGGTTTCTTGTCAGCATGATACTCGCTTGCGGCGGAGCGGCGGGGCTTGCGCGGGGGCAGACGTGCGATTCCATTGATGTGAATCGCAACGGGGTGTATCCGGAAGATCAGGATGTCATTGAGTTTTTCAATGTGCTGGCCGGCGCGGACTGTGCGTACGCGTGCGGAGCTTGCGATATTGACGTGAACAACAACGGTGTCTTTCCGGAAGATCAGGACGTCATTGATTTTTTCTTTGTATTGGCGGGCGGGTCGCCTGCGGCGTGTCCGGATGGGCCTGCAACGCCTCGGCGGCATCCGCATATTCCCAGCGCGTTTAATCATTACATCGCGGCCAATGGCGTGCGGGATTTCGCGAGCGGGACGTATGCGATTGGCGTGAGCGGTGGTGATTACGGGTTGTTCATGCCGCCCTTGGATTGTGATGGATGGGCGATTGATCCCAACACCGCACCGGCGAGTCGCACGGCGTATGTGGATTGCACATCAACTTCGACGGAGGAGCCCGACGGGACGATTGAGCGGCCTTATCGCAGTTTGGCGTGTGGATTTTTGGCGGTGCGGGCGGGGTCAAACTATCCGGCGTTGTCGCGGAAGATTCGCGTGCGGCGCGGGACGGTTTACTTTGAGACCATTGGGCAGCAGAATCCGGGCGGGGATAGCAATGTGTGCGTGGCGGGGTATACATGGGATGTGCCTAGCGGCAATGGGCCTGACCAGCCGGTGATTGTGGAGGCGTATGGCGAGCCGCCTGCGGATGGATTTGGAGATATTCGCGTGTCGGCGGGAAATCCGAGGTTTGTGATTGTGGCGTCGAACTCCACGCCATCGATTTCGGCGGTCACGTTTCGCGGGGGCGGGTCGGATTTTTGGTTGCGCAATGCGGAGATTGTGAGCGAGAGTGAGTGGAACTTTGGTTTTGGTGAGCCGACGAATTTGACGCCGCCTCCGAATGCGGGCGTGCAACTGGGGCAAGTGAACCGGGTGTATTTGGAAGATTGTTTCATTCGCGGGTTTCAGTTTGGGGTGCGGGTCGATGCGACGACGCCGCCTCAGCCAATGAACACGGTGACGATGCATCGGTGCATTGTGGCGGACAACTACGGGACGCTGACGCCGGGCGGGCAGTCATCGGGCGTGTTTGCGAATCGCACGTCGATGTTGATTTCAGAATGCATTTTCATTGATAACGGGTGGAGTGATCGGTGGACGGTGGGGCCTGCGCCGCGGGGGCCTGGCGAGACGCTGGGGATGGGATCGGATTTGAATCAGGGCATTTACTGGTCGTTCAATATGGATCGCTCGCTGATTCTGGACACGATGATGATTCGGCCAGCGTTTGCGGCGGCGCAGATGCGGGCGAATGACAACTCGGCGTGGAACTGCGCGGTGCTGGATGCGCCGGCGGCAATTCGAGGCGGGCATGCGCAGGGGGACAATGGGCCGCCTGAGGGCGGGCTGGAGTTGGATGGACTGACGTTTGGAACGTGCGGGAACAACAGGCCTTTTGATGAGCTGGGGCCCGCGGGATTTGATTGGACGCAGCCTTGGCCTGAAGGGTTTGGATGGCGCGGGCAGATGGGCTGGTGTGTGGCGCTTGGTGCGGCGGATGTGTACGCGCGGGCGAGTGAGTTGCAGGTGGGTTTGCCTGCAGGGCTGGAGCGCGGGATGGGGTTTGGCGCGACGCTGAGTTACGGCGCGAAGATTTACCGGTGCATTAGTGCGAGCAACTCGCCGAGGTCGGTGGGAGAGGAAGTGGGGGAGAATTACTTTGCGAGCAATGGTGCGTCGCGTGGGAAGTTTGGCGGGATTTACTGCGATTATGACAACTCGGCGTATCGGCGGACGGGACCGGCACTGACGGAGACAGACGAGTTGCAGCGATTGTGGGCGACGGAAGCGAGCCAACTGAATCAGCAACTGACGATTTTAGATTGCATTGTGTTTGATTGGTCGGGGTTGTTTGGTGGTTCGCCGGCGATTGATTTTCGCACGGTGTCGGACAACAAGGTGGGCAGTTTGCTGAATGTGTGCGAGCCTTACAAGCGGCGCGTGTTTGCGGCGCCGACGCAGTGGACGTTGGAAGATGTGAATGTGCGGCAGCGTGCGCCCAATGGGCGCGTGTATGCGGGATTTGGGATTTTGGGGACGGGTGATCCGACGGTTTACTACGCGCCGGATTTGTCAAGGCTGAGCGCGGGCGGGTTTTATCGTGATGTGCGATTCAACATCGCAGGTGTGAATGCGGGCAGCACGGCGGGTGGGATTTATCGCGATGGAGCGGCGGCGGCGGATACGACGTTTGCGCAGTTTCGCGCGGCGGTTGGTCGGCCCACGGGCGTGCCGGGGCAGTTTGAGGGGCAGGGCGTGACGCAGACGACGGGGAATCGCGATGGTGATGTGACGTGGCCGGCGCAGTTTGCGTCGGGCAGCAATGCTCTGAACATCACGACGTATATGGATGAGAAGGGGCTGCTGGATCCGGCACGGGAGATTGATGGGAAGCTGGTGCAGTTTGCGGAGATGTGCCGGAAGCAGAGCCGGTACACGGGGCCTTATGTGAATGGTGTTGGCACGAACAATTGGGATAGTCGGATGACGGCGGGCGGGGTGAATGGGTGGGTGCGTGGGAAGTTTGGGTGGAGTAGCGAGGCGGGTCAATAGTTCGAAGATGAAAGGAACGCCGGGATCGAGACGGCAGGGATTGAAAATGTAATTGTGCGAGTTCGTTTTGGCGTTCGTGTTTGTGAAGTTGCGTGCGATGCTTTGGGGTCGAATTTTGTTTGTGAGGATGGTTCGAACGAGGTGATTCAGCGCTGCCAGAGCATCGCGAAGACCGCGCGGGCGATGAGGCCGTCGAGGAGGCCTGCGGTTGCGGTGAATTGGAAGATGTGCAGGAAGGATGGGGCGGCTGATGAAGCTGCGCTGGCGGCGGTTTTGATGGGGAGGGCGAGGGCGGCGAGATAGGCGAGGTAGGCGATGCAGAGGGCGATGGCGAAGTAGATGAGGACGGAGATGAGCATGTTGCGGGCCATTTGCTGGCCGGTTGGTTTGGGGAAGATGGTGAGGGTGCCGGCGGGGCCTTCGGACATTTTTTCGCGTTGGCGTTTTTTGTCGTTGTTGGTGTTGTGGTGGTGGGGGAAGAGGTAGGCGTTGGGCTGGGCTGCGGCTGCGCGGAGCTTGGTGATGATGTCGATCTCGGCGGCGGCGGGGAGGGGCGCGAAGTCGCCTTCGTGGTGGTTGATGAGCATCCAGAAGAGGGCGGAGGTGAACCAGACGGCGGCGGTGGCGGCGAGGATGCGAAACCAGAGGGCGAGGAGGTTGTCGTGAATGGGTGGACTCCGGTTTGTTGTGCACGGAGTCTGCTGGGAAGTGGCGGGGGGGGCAACGCGCGAGCGTGGGGGGTGGTCAGGGGCGTGAACACTGATTTATGTGGGGCGCGAGAATTGGCCGAAGGAGGTGGTGCGTCGGGAAAGGCGCGATGGTTGGTTGGTTGGGCATAGGCGAATGGAGGAAGGCGTGAACATGGAACTTTTGTCGCTCGCGCAGCAGCAGGGTGGTGGCGGTGGTGATGTGGTTGCTGGCATTGTCGGGATCGTTTTCTTCCTGGTTTGGCTCGGGCTGATTGTCGCGTTTTTTGCGGGGTTCTGGAAGGTTTTTACGAAGGCGGGGCAGCCGGGGTGGGCGGCGATTGTGCCGATTTATAACGTGTACATCTGGACGAAGATTGTGGGTCGGCCTTGGTGGTTTACGCTTCTGGTTTTCATTCCGCTGGTGAACATTGTGATCTCGATCATTCTGTGCAGCGACTTGGCGAAGTCGTTTGGACGCGGGATCGGGTTTACGCTGGGGTTGATTTTCCTGGTGTTCATTTTCATTCCCGTGCTTGGGTTTGGCAGTGACAAGTACATCGGGCCGTCGGCGGCGGGCGGAGCGGGGATGGGCGCGTAAGCGTGAAGGGATTGGCTCAACCAGCGTTTTTTGATCGGCTGCAGATTTGTCCGCGGTGCGGGTATGACCTTGGCGCGACGGATGTGTCGCTGCCTTGTCCGGAGTGCGGGCAGGTCAACGGCTTGTGCGTGCAACTTGCCGGTGTGCCTAGGCACTTGGGCGGGGCGGTGCATCGGCGGGTACTGCGGATTGTGGTTGTGATTGGGGCGGTGCTGCTGGCGCAGGCGGTGCTGATTGTCTGGGCATTTTCGCTGCGGACGGCGCTGCTTCTGCTGGTGATGTTTGTACTTGCGGTGGTTTGGCTGATGGTGTCAAGCCCGCGCGAGCGCGGCGGGACGGAGCGATTTTTGATTGTGGCGGGCGCGCTGGTAAGGCTGCCTGCGAAGGCGGATGGTGGTGTGCTCACGGATTCGCTGCGGGTGGAGATTGATGCGGGTGATACGGTGCAACTGCGGGTGATTGGCACGCAGTGGGCGGGGCTGGTGATTGCGCGAGCGGATAGTTCGAAGAAGTTTGAGGCGGGGTTTGCGTGTGCGGATGCGGAAGTGGCGCGGGTGGGGGAGATGATTGCGGCGGTGGTG
>VYLN01000144.1_pt1 | contig 25408 bp, 21 predicted proteins | sample 5109471 | NCBI WGS metagenome assembly VYLN01 (sample SAMN12291806, study PRJNA351875) | freshwater metagenome | isolation source: freshwater lake | place: USA: Michigan, Lee Lake | collected 2013-08-06 | reverse complement strand
TGCGCCTTCGCGCTGCCGATCTCACCGACGCCACCGCCCGCGTCCGCCAAGACCTCGCGCCCGACGAGCTCGGTCTTCCCAAGCTCGATCAAGCCCAGCGCACACTGCTCGAACGCTTCGATCAAACTTCGACAGATCTCTCCTCGCTATCGCGTGATGTCCGCCGACTTTCGCAGGATGCTGCCACGCCCGCGCAGGCAACCGCGCAGCTCACTTCGCTCGCATCGCAGCTCGAATCCACGCGCGATGCTGCTCTGGCGCAGCTCGCCAAACTCCGCGAACTGCGTCGGCCTGATCTGCTCCGCGTCGCCGCCGCGCTCCGCACCGGTGCCGCTGCTCTGCTGGTTGGTCCACCGGCCACCGACGGCTCTAGCAGTCTCGTCGCGCTGGACATTTCGCAGTTGCTTCCCAGCGCAGCATGGCTCGACGCAACGGAAGCTTCCAAAGGCGACCAGCGCCGCCGCGTTGAAGAACTCGTCGCTGCCGCTTTCGCGAGCGTCCTTTCACCCAGCAAACCCATCGTTGTCTTCACCCACGCCGAACTTCGTCCGTTCATTGATCAAGCCCCAGTCATAGACGCCATGCGCGAGCGCCTCGCCCTCCGCGGCGTTGACTTCGTCGAGTGGTCCATCATCACGCAAGACGGGCCAACCATCGCCGAGATTGACCCCACGCTTTCGCGCCCGCTGGTCTACGTCCTTATCAGTCCCGACAGCGCAGCCCGCAGCGAAACCGGCAGCCTTTCAGGCTCGCAGCGCGCAACCAAGCTCGCCCAAACCATCACTTCTCTGGCCGAAAAACGTCAGAACATGCTCGTGTGCCTTCTCCCCAGCATGTTGCCAGGCTTTGGCGAGAAAGACCCCCTCGCAACCGCTCTCGAAACATTCGGCGTCAGCGCTCGCACCGGCTCGCCGCTGCTCACGCGCGTCAGCACGCCACAACTCAGCTACGCCGAGAACGAACGCGTCATACAAACTTCCGCTGGTAGCGATCACGTCATCGCGAGTGCCATCCGAGGCCTGCCCACGTATCTCACGTGGTGCGTTCCCGTCGAACTCAGTCCCGACCAACGCGGCTGGCAAGGCTCGATGATTCTCAGCACGCCCGCCAACGCACAAACCTGGGGCGAGTCGCAGTGGCTTCGTATCTATCAAACCCCGCGCGAGCAAATCCCGCTCATCCCCGATCAACCCAAGTACGACGAAGGCCGCGATCTCAAGCCGCCGTCGCAAGCGTGGAGTCTTGCAATCGCGACGCAGAAAGCCCAGCAGCGAGCCATCATCGTCGGCAGTAATAGTTGGATCACGGATAAGTACAGTCAGCAGACAGGCACTGTCGAAGGTCGCCAAACGCTGCTTTTTCCGGGAAACGTCGAGCTATTCGAAGCTGGCGTGTTATGGCTTGCAGGCCAAGACACGATGATTGCGCAAAGCCCTGCCGCACGCAGCGTCGCGATGGTCCGCGGCCTTGACGCAGCCTCGCTCACGCGACTGCGCTGGTCGATGGTCTTGGGTCTGCCGGGCGTTGTACTACTTGCAGGCATGGTATACGCCTTCACACGCAAGTAGGCGAGTGCGTGCGCTATCACGCATCTAGTCGCACGCAATCGCAGGTTGTGACATCACTGCCCCAGTGCTCGCAGCAAGACCGTGGCATAAGCACCGCGTGGCAGCGAGAATCGCAGCGCTCGCTTCAGCCGTTTCCCGTTCGTATCAATCTCATCACGCATCGCGCGAGTCATATCAAAGCGCGTCGCGCGAACCGCCAGCAACCGCGGAGCGTCACCAAACGCCGGCCTTCGCAGACCGGGCACTACTAACTTATCCATCGTCAACCCATGCTCGCGCAGTGCCGCGGCAAGGGCCTTCATCCATCCGTCGCTGCCCGTTGCATCAACGCTGGGCATCGGTACTCGTAAATCCGTCCACGTTCTAAGCGGTTCAAGTTCCCACGCCTGCGCAGTGGCAAAGAGCATCTCACCAAACGGATCCTCCGCCGCAATCACCAACTCCTTCGGTACGCTCGCTCGCACACCTTCCCGCGCCGCACCGTTCCACACGTGCGACTGCAATGCATCCACGCACATTTGTTGCGAAAAATTCGGAAGTGCCGCAAACGCATCGCGAAACGTGCGGCCCGCTGCAAGCTCGTCAACTGCTTTCTTCTCCGCAACATTCGGTGCCTCACGCGCCAGCCTCTTCCAATCGCCCCAATGCGTTGCCAGCAGCCGCGTGAACTCGCGTTTCTTCCCCATGTCCTTGCGATGAGGCGTCGCAATCAGCATCTTCAGCGCCGCTTCAAAGTCCCCTCGCAGGAGATGCACCGCCGCAAAGCCATCACGCGCCCCGCCAAATCGCTGATCACCAAAATAGTTGACCAGTGTCATCCCTTCGCCATCAAACAACGCATCCGCGCGCCTTGCCATCTCATCGCTGGCTTGCCTCGTCAAATCACGTACCACAATCTCAAAGGCGTTACTCTCGATATCACTGGCTTCAACTTCGCGCGTCGCAAATCCAATCAACTCCGCCGACCAATTCCGATCCGTCATCGCGGCGCCCAGCCCCCGTAGTATCTTGTGTCCTTCCGCGTCATCACCCACCAGCACCGACACATGCTGCACCGTCTTGGCGTGCTTGTCTTTCAGCCCCGCATATGCCACCGCGCCTGCCTTCACGCCAAGGGTGCGAGCCAACATCGAGCATGCATCAGGCGTTGTCAAACTTGTCTTCGCCAACCGTAGAAGCGCGTGCCGATGTGCAGTGTCATGTGCCGCAGCAACGCCAGCGACAAACTCGCTCGCCAAGGTCTCTCGAACAATAAAGTCTTCTGGTTGTTTGCGAATCGTCATGCGTTACCCGCAGCGTATCCGCTCAATGCGTGTGCCCATCGTCATGCGCTGGCTCAGGCACCGCCGGCTGCCGCTGATTCACGCCGGTTGGCGATGCAATAAAGTGCCGCACCACCGGCTTGCTGATCCCTTTGTGATACGCCTTCGCCGTATCTTGTACCCGCTTGTCCGCCACCGTCACGCGTTCATGCTGCCGCAAGTGTTCGCCCCAACTTTCCACAATAAAAATCTCCAGCCACTTCGTTGGCTCTTCCGTATCGCGCGACAGCACCCACGTCATGGCGCCATCACGATATCGGGTGTTCGCAACCGGTTGCATCGCCTCGCGAAAAACGTCTGCATCACCCACGTCGATGACATACTCAATCGTAATGACAACCGGTCCATCATCATGCGAAATCTCGCCGCTTACAATGGGGTCTGCCCAACTCTTGCTCTTGTCAAGTTCCTCGCCGCTGACTGCCTGCAACTTATACAGAGGCAGCGACACCAACCCAACCACTAATCCACCCGCAGCAATCAGCAGAGTCGTCACCGTTCCCACGTGCCCCGCCAGCCAGCCCCACAACATACTTCCCATCGCCATGCTGCCAAAAAACAACGCGAGATAGCACGCCAAAGCCCGCGCCCGCACCCAACTTGGCGTGCTCGTCTGCGCGCTGCTGTTGAGCGTCGTCACCATTGCCAGCCAGCACATGCCCGCCGCAAACATACCCGCAATCGCCACAATCGGAAACGTCAGCGTCCCCGCATGCAACGTCGGCTGCTTGCGCACCAGTGCCATCACCATCAGCACGCAGGCATACATCACACTCGCCGAAACCACCACGCCATTGAGTCCCAGTTTCCGCCTCAGCCCCGGCAAGACAAACGCCCCCGTCACCGCACCCGCCCCCATAAACGCAAGCAAAACGCCATATCCCGCCGCGCCCAGTTTCAATTCCTCGCGTGCAATGATCGGCATCAGTGCCCACAATGCACTCGCAAATATCACAAAGCTGCACGTCCGCACCAGCACCGCGCGCATCGTCGCCGAGTGTCGCACATATCGCACGCCCGCCTTGACCGCTCCAAGAAATCGCTCCCCCGGCGCAGCCCGATGCGGCGGCTGGTATTTCCAACTCGCAAGCACAACGATGATGGTCACAAAGCTCAACGCGTTGAGCGCGAACGCCGCCGCAGGACCGAACTGAGCAACCACCACGCCGCCAATTGCCGGTCCGATCGCGCGAGAGAGATTGATCGAGATGCTGTTGAGCGCACTCGCCTGCGGTAATTCTGAACGCGGAACCAAATCCGTCATCGCCGTCTGCCATGCTGGATTTATCATCGCCGCGCCTGCGCCCAGCGTGAACGTCACCACCAAAAGCAACCCGGGCGTCACGTGCCCACCAAACGCCGCCAGTGCGAGTGCTCCTGCGGCCACCAGCATCGCCGCTTGCCCCCAAATCATCAATTTGCGTCGATCAACAACATCTGCCAACGCGCCCGCCGGTACCGCGAGCAAGAACGTCGGCAGCGCCGTGAACGCCTGCACCAAAGCGACCATCAACTTATACCGCGAACTCGCTGGATCAGCAAGTTCGGTCATCATCCATCCCGCGCCAACCTCATGCACCCACGTACCGATGTTGCTCGCGAGCGCGGCAATCCACAGCCAACGAAACAGCGAGTACCGGAGTGGCGAAAACGCCCCTGCCTCACTCGCTGCATTCGCTTCTGCTTGAGAACCCGGCTCAGCCATCGCTCGTCTATCCGCCTCTCATTACGCGTCCGTGGTGCTTTCTCACGCTCATGTACGCGAACGAAACCACGTCGAATCTTTCGGTCACTTTGGCCCACTCGTCCGCTGCTCATCTGGCGTCGTCGCAGCTGGCGACACAATCGGCGCTGGCTGTGCAACCCGACTCTTCATGTACTTGTCAGCCGACATGTACCCGCCCGTCATCGCGAAAACTAGCAACGCCCCCGTCAGCATGGGTGGAGCCGGCGCAGGAATATCAAACACCCGGCATCCCGCCCCGATCAAAAACGCGAGAATCAGTCCAATCACGAACTTCATAGATTTCTCCAATCCACAGTACAGCGACGTTTGGCAATCATCAACTCATCCGTGTGATGCAGTGCATCTTAATTCGCATCCTATCGCCTCATTGCAGCACACATCAAGCCCATCATTCTCGCTCACCACTCCCGCCGCGTTATCATCTGCTTCCCGCGCAAGGACGCCCCGCCCAATGTTCGACTTTGGTTCCTACCGCAACGATTCCGCCGCTTTGCGACGCACCGCGCTGCGCAGCGAAGTTGCGCGCAGTTCCGCCTTGCTCGTCATGCTTCTCGTGCTCGTAGCCGTCGCAGGCTATTTCGTTGTCCATCCCGTTGAGTCCAGTCGCGCCGAAGAAGTCGCGGGCCTTGTCCTAGTCCTCTGCTTCATGGGTTACGAACTCCTGTGGATGCGCAGTACGCTCAAGAGCCTACGCGGCTCCCCCGAACCCGCCAAGTGGGCGCGCACTCTCAGCGTCATCATTGAAGGGCTCATCCCCGCCGTCTTCCTCGCTATTCAACTCCGCAGCACCGGAAACAGCGCTGGCGCCGTACAAAATCCCTTCGCTGTTCTCCTCGGTCCCGGTCTCGCCTTCGCATACGTCCTTCTGCTTCTCAGTGTGCTTCGCATCAATCCTGCCTTGAGCTTGCTGGGCGGCCTTACCACCATCCTCGGCTATGGTGGCGTGTGTGCGTACGTCTTCCTCACGCGCTCATACCTCGACGTCGGCGCGCCCTTCGTCCACTGGACCACCTTTCCCATCATGGGCGTTATTCTCGCGCTGGGCGTCGCCAGCGCATGGCTCGTGTCCGCCGAAGTGCGCAAGCACGTCGAAGTTGCCGTCAAAGAAGAAGAAACCAAACGCAACATCGAACGCATCGAACGCGATCTGCAAGTTGCCAGCGAAATTCAGCGTGGTTTGCTGCCTGCCAAACTGCCCGACATTCCAGGTTACCAAATCGCGGCTTATTGCAAACCCGCTGATCAAACCGGCGGCGACTACTACGACTGCATCTCGGTTGCTGGTACATCACGCACCATCTTCACGATCGCCGATGTCACAGGCCACGGCATAGGCCCCGCACTCGTTACCGCCGCTGCCCGCGCTTATGTGCGATCCACCGTTAGCGCAGGCGTGACCCTCGTCGAGATCCTGCAACGCGCTAACGCCAACCTCTACCAAGACATTTCTCCCGATCGTTTCGTTACCCTCGCGCTTCTCGAACTCGACGCCCAAACTCACCACGCCTCGCTCCTCAGCGCAGGCCAAGGCCCCATGCTCCGCGTTGTTCATGATTCACCGACATCAACTCACGTCGACGCCATCAACGCCCAAACTCCGCCGCTCGCCGTACTCGAAGAACTTCCACCCGCGGAACCACTCAGTTTCACCATCCAGCCCGGCGAATCCGTCATTCTCATGTCCGACGGCGTTTTCGAATGGAAAAACACCGCCGGCGAACTCTTCGGCGTTAATCGTGTCAAGCAACTCCTCGTTGACCACGCCGACAAATCCGCCAACGCGCAGCTCGCCATTCTCCAAAGTGCCGTTAAAGCATTCGCGGGCGAAAGCATCCAAGGCGACGACGTCACTATCGTCGTGATCCGTCGAGCCTAATCGGTGGGCCGCCATTCCATGGCGGCTCGCATCCCGACGCCGGGTCTAAGGCTCTGCGAAGACCCGGATCGCGAACCCACAAACAACCCCGAAATATCGCTGAAGTTTCCGCTACGGCAACCCCCGCAACCACATCGGCTCCACCCCTTCAAACACCTCATCCCGAAAATTCCTCGCGCTCGTATCAATCATGCTCGCCTGAAAACTCGCCCGCCCATGCACGCGCAGCAGCCGATTCAGCCGATGATCTTCCACTCGAAAATCCAGCACGCTCGCGGTGCGATTGGGCGGAGCAGTGGGGGCCCTGGCACTATCCACCAGCAGCGGCTGCTGACTCGGAAAAGCCGCCGCACCCATCTTCACGTGCGCCGTGATCGTCGCGTCATCAAAGCTATCCGGATCATTCGCAAACGTCGCGTTCTTGTTGTGCCCCGTCCCATTGATCGCATACGTCCGAATCATCGCGTTCCCATAGAACGCACTCACCGACGGACACACCATGCTGCTCTTCTCGCGCAGCGCCTCGGCGACCGTCTCCCCCTCCAGCCCCATCACCCGCGCACTCACAAACGCCCAATTCGGCATCGCCGTGTATGGCTGCCCCAACGCCGGACTCAATCCTTTGTAGTCATCGGCGTACATCTGCATCACCGTCGCGAGTTGTCGCAAGTTCGCCAGGCACTGTGTCGCGCGTCCCGCCTCGCGTGCCTTGGTCAGACTGGGCAAAAGCAGCCCGATGAGTATCGCAATGATCGCGATCACTACCAAAAGCTCAATCAACGTGAATGCCCGAATACGCGCTCGCATGGAATGCGAAAGGGTACTCTTAGAACCGGCGTCAGAACGCTCGCGTTGTTCGCCCTCTCGCCTCGCCCTCTCGCCTCGCACACTCAGAGACCTTCACATGCTCCCCCTTCGCATCCTCCCGATTCTCGCCGCCTTCGCAGGGCCGGCCCTCGTACCAGCCCTGGCACAAGCACCCGCCACCGCACCCGCTCAACCCGACGCCAAGCCCAAAACCGGCCTCGACCCCAAACAGCTCACCACCCAGCTCGCGCCGGAAGTCGCCGAGTTCATCGTTCGCGAAGGCTTCGAAGTCACCCTCGCCGTCCCAGGCCCCGACAACGCCCGCTTCATGGAATTCGGCACCGACGGCACCCTCTACGTCTCACGCCCGCGATTCTCTGACATCCTCGCCCTGCGCGACACCGACGGCGACGGCATCTATGAGAACGCTCAGCAGTTCGTCGAAGACATGCCCGCCGTTCACGGCCTCAGTTGGCACGATGGCTATCTCTGGTTCAGCACCACTTCTGCCATCTATCGCGCCGCCGACAACGACAAAAGCGGCATGGCCGACACCGTCGAAGAAATCATCGCAGGCCTGCCCGGTGAAGGCGGCCACTGGTGGAGGTCAATCTTCGTTACCGACGATCACATCTTCACAAGCGTGGGAGACAGCGGAAATATCACCGACGAACGCGCCACCGACCGCCAGAAAATCTGGCGATTCAGCAAAACCGGCAGCGACAAAACCCTCTGGTCTACCGGCATTCGCAACACCGAAAAACTTCGTCTCCGTCCAGGCACCACCGAACTCTGGGGCGTCGATCATGGCTCCGACATGTTCGGCGACACCCTCGGCGAAGATCGCGGCGTCAATCAACCATTCACTGATGCCTTCCCACCCGATGAACTCAACCGCTACGACCAAAACGCTTTCTACGGTCATCCGTTCCTCGTGGGCGACCGCATCCCTCGCCCCGAATTCCGCGAGCACGCCGAATTGCTCGAACTCGCTGGCAAGACTGTCGTGCCGCAATGGCGCTTCGCGCCGCATAGTGCAGCCAACAGTTTCACGTTTATCGATCCTGCAATCAACGCGAAGTCGAAAGCTCTCCCTGCCGACTTCGAAGGCGACATGATCGTCGCACAACGCGGCAGTTGGAACCGCACCACACCCTCGGGCTACGCCATCGTCCGCGTCATGTTCGACAAAGACGCGAAACTAGGCGGCTCACCCATGGGCGAACAAACCCTCGTCAAAACCGTGGTGCAAGGTCCCGAAGGCCCGCGCGTTCTCGCTCGTCCCGTTGATTGCGTGCAAGCCCCCGACGGCTCCATCCTCTTCAGCACCGACTTGCCCAAAGGCCGCATCTATCGCATTCGCTACGTCGGCAAGTAAGCAAATTCACGCTTGCTCGCCCGCAACCACGTTCGTCGCCGCAGCCGCTTCTTCCGGCGGAGCCATCCGCAGCAATATCGCCTCATTTCCCTTGTCCTGCCGCACCTTCACCTTGCCATTTCGAACCAGTTCCAGCAGCGCGAGAAACAATCCCACCATCTCGCTACGCGTCTTCTTCGTCATGAACAAGTCGCGCATGTCAAGCTCACCCGCGTGCTGAGCTTCAACCTTCGCATTCTCTTCCAGCCTCGTCAAGATATCTGCCGCGTGCAACTCAATAGGCGTGTCGTCATACGTCACCTGGTGATCGCCCAGCCGCTCAAAGTTCACCGTCTCGGCAATCCGCTTGAAGGCCTCGACCAAATCAATAATGTTGAGGTCTTCAACCTCCACATTGTCATCGTCCTTCACCAGCGCTTCGAGTGCCGCATTGTCAATCCCGGCGCGAGCCGACCCAAACCGCCGGCCCCATTGCTCGCCCCGATTTTCCAGCGCATCGGCTGCATCGCGATACCGTTTGTACTCCATCAATTGGCGCACGAGTTCCGCCCGCGGATCTTCCGCAGGCGAAAGCGAAGTCTCGCCCGCATTCTGGCTCGCAGGCGGCTTGGGCAAAAGCATCCGACTCTTGATCTCGGTCAACGTCGCCGCCATCACCAGAAACTCGCCCGCCGCGTCAATATCAATCCGATTCGCCGCCAGTGAGTGCAACTCAGCGACGAACGACAAGTACTGATCCGTAATCTGCGCAATGGGAATGTCATGGATATCGACCTCATTCTTGCGAATAAGAAAGAGGAGTAAATCCAGCGGCCCTTCAAACGAATCCAGTTTCACGCGATAGTCGTCGTTCACGCGAGCAGGTTAGGGGAGGAGAAGTGCCCAAGTAACCCAACTAACCAAGTGACGGAGTAGCCGCTTTACGACACCGTGAAAAGTGACGTCAAATAAACAAGCGATACCAAAAGACAGCCCCGATCCGTGTGGCAGATCGGGGCCTTGGTTGGCAAGCGCGGTGTGTGGTCGCGCTCACCAGAGAGTCGTCCCGCTAATCGATCCTTCCGTGTGTGGCACCGCAAAGGTTGCGATCAAGTGGGTGTGAGGCGTGTGAACTCCCCTGCCCCGCTGTGAACAATTACTTCCGGCGGCGGCGAGCAACCATCAGACCCGCTGCGCCAGCCAGAGCCAGAGCGCCGGGGGTAGGGATCAGCGTGCCATCAACCTTGATGTTGTCAAAGCGGGCGGCTCCGTTGCTGCCGGTGTTGTAACCCGTGACGGTGATCTTCGCGAAGATCTGACTGTCGTTGTTGATGGAGGTGAAACTTGAGAGGTCGACGGAGCGGACGCTGAAGGTGCTGTTGCGGTTGGTGGCGAAGGAGCCCGCGCTCGTATAGTTCACGCCGTCGCTCGAAACCGAGACGCTCACTGTCGAGGGCCCGGTCGGGGAGTATCGCTCAGCGAACGACAGCACCATGTTTTGGTAGTTGCTCGCGTCAAAGGTCAGAATAATCGACTTGCCTTCGGTGAGGTTCTGCTGGCCGCCCGTGATGTTCAGGTTGCGCATGCCCAGTCCCGAACCCGCCGTAAAGGGGCTGACGGCGTTGAGCACATCACCCGTGAGCAACTGCATCGCGCCTTGCTGCACTGCGGTCGGAGCGGATGAACCATCGTACTTGTTGGCGTCGGTGTCGAGCGTTGCGGGGCCAGCATTGGCTTTCACGTCAGCCGCGATGGGCCAACCGATGATGTAGTTAGCGTTCGCTGCAGGAACTGTACCCGGGAAAGCCCAGTACGCGACCACTTCTGCACTCGCAGCGCCCGCTGCGCCAGCCAAAACCGCGAGAATCAAAGCACGTTGCATCACGAAACCTCCTGCGTGAGGGACACGTGCCGGCGCACCACAACGCACGGAACGCCATCGGCGAAGTTGCCGAGCGTCATTGGGCGCATGTTGCGACAGGAGGTGCCCTGTCTCTCTCCAAATCCTGCCAACGTCGTGCGTTAGCAAGGTCTCTCAGCTATCAGGATAGCCGGAAAGCGGCATCTTCACAATGCAAAAGTGATACAAACCGCGTCCTAAAACTTGTTTTTCTCGCCATTTTTCTCGCTCTATGACCTTCTAGCCTACAAAGCATGGTGATCGTTTCCCGCGCCCAACTCCCTGTTGCCCGCAAAGTTGTGATCAAACTGGGCAGTGCGGTCGTCGCTCCGGATGGGGCGCTTGCCCCAGCACGGCTTGAGGCAATTGCGGCGGATATCAGGCCGCTGCTTGCGCGGGGTTTGCAGGTGATTCTGGTATCGTCGGGAGCTGTTGCAAGCGGGTTTCGGGCGTTGGGGCTTACGTCCAAACCCAAGACGATTGTGCAGAAGCAGGCGGCGGCGGCGGTGGGGCAGCAGCGATTGATGCGAGCCTGGGACGATGCGTTTTCGGTGGGGCCGCGCGGCGTGCCGGTTGCGCAGGTGTTGTTGACGGCGGACGACTTTGACCATCGTGGGCGGATGCTGTGGGGGAATTGGTGGCACGGGGCGTGGTGCCGATTATCAATGAGAACGATTCTGTGAGTTTTGATGAGATCAAGCTGGGCGACAATGATCGGCTGAGTGCGCTGGTCGCTGGTTTGATGCAGGTTGATGCACTGATCGTCTTGAGCAGTGTTGATGGACTTTATGACTCGTGGCCGGATGGCAAGCGCATTAGCACGATTGTGAATGTGCAAGATGCGATGGCGCACGTGGCGGCTGCGACGTCGAACGTGGGCACGGGTGGCATGACGACGAAGCTTGAAGCCGCAGGTGCGTGCGCTGAAGCGGGCATCGCGACGGTTATGGTGGCGGGCTTGCACGGGGCGGTTGTCTCGCGGGTTTTGGTTGGCGAAGATTTGGGAACGTTCGTTGCGCCGGTTGCGACGACGCGCGTTACGCGCTCGCGACAACGCTGGATCGGCAGCGCGACTCGCGTTCGAGGCACTATTACGGTTGATGAGGGCGCGAGGCTTGCGATTACGCAGCGCGGGGCGAGTTTGCTTCCCAAAGGCGTGCGCGACGTGCTGGGTTCGTTTCCTGCTGATAGCGCGGTTGAGATCGTTGGACCCGACGAGGTTGCATTTGCTCGGGGCATAACGCCTTACGCCGCGAACGAGATTCGTGCGATTGCCGGGAAACCGAGCGAGGAAATTGAGTCGATCTTGGGGGTGTGCATCGCTGAGGAGGTCGTGCATCGCGATGACATGGCGATCAAGTCGAAACTTGGCAAAGGGGCAGGGGCATGACGATCAACATTCGTGTCATTGCTGAGGCTGCGGTGGCTGCCTCACGCACGCTCGCGACACTTTCGACCGGGGCGAAGAACGCGCTGCTGCAAGATGTTGCTCGGCGCGTCGACGCGGCGCGTGAGGCGATCTTCGCTGCAAACGCGATTGATATGTCTGCCGCTCGCGCTGCGGGGCTTGCGACGGCCAAACTGCGTCGGTTGGAAGTCACGCCTGCGAGCCTCGCGCAGCTTATCGAAGGGCTGCATCAGATCGCGGCGTTGCCTGACCCGGTGGGGCAGGTGACGAGCGAGATGACGCGTCCGAATGGATTGCGTGTCCGCCGGGTGCGCACGTCGCTGGGTGTGATTGCGATGATTTTCGAAGCGCGTCCACTTGTTACGCTCGATGCGTTTGCGCTGTGTTTCAAGAGCGGCAACGCGTGCATATTGAAGGGTGGGAAGGAAGCCGCGCAAACTGCGGCTGTGCTTGCGAATTTCGCTCACGAGTCGCTGCTGGCTCACAACTTGCCGCAAGCGGCTATCACTGTTGCGAATGACTGGTCGCGCGAGAATGTGGCAGAACTTATCGCGCTGGAAGGGTTGATTGACCTTGCGATTCCTAGGGGTGGTCCTGACCTCATCAACTTTGTGCGCGCTCACGCGAAAGTGCCTTGCATTTTTCACGCTGCAGGCGTTTGCCATGTGTTTATCGACGCGGCGGCCGATGCGGCGATGGCGATCAGTATCGTCGTCAATGGCAAAACCAGCGCACCGGCGACTTGCAACGCGACCGAGTGCGTGCTTGTGCACGCTTCTGCGGCGGCTCGCGTTTTGCCCGCGCTCGCCGGTGCTCTGTCGCAAGCCAACGTTGTCATTCACGCTGACGAACGAGCCCGTGCGCTCATGCCCAACGCTCATCCGGCGACGCACGCCGATTGGGGCAGGGAGTATCTCGATCTTGAGATCGCGGTGCGTGTGGTAGATTCGCTTGAAGATGCTCTCGCTCATATCGCTCGCTACAGCAGCGATCACACGGAGGCCATCGTGACGAGCGATCAGGTCGCCGCCGAGCGGTTTGTTGCGGGCGTGCGGAGCAGTTGCACAGTCGTGAATGCCAGTACTCGTTTCAACGATGGTTTTCAGTTGGGTCTTGGTGCGGAGGTTGGCATCTCGACGAGCCGGCTGCACGCCTATGGGCCGATGGGCTTGGGAGAACTGACGACGACGCGATTTGTGGTTGAAGGTAGCGGACAAATTCGCTAGCGCAGGTTTCCGCTGCTGTCGAACGTGAAACTAGCGTACACTGTCGCCGAACACCATGTTGCCGATGCGGACTTTGCATCGCTCCGGAGGGTCTTTTCATGAGTATGTGGGACAGCATCAAAAATCGCCTCAAGCACGAACTGATCGATATCGTCGAGTTCCTCGATGATTCTGGCGACACGCTGAGCTACCGGTTTGAGCGATTCCAGAACGAAATCAAGAACGGCGCGAAGTGCATCGTGCGCGAAGGCCAGGCCGCGGTTTTTATCAATGAAGGCAAACTCGCCGACGTGCTGCCGCCCGGCACGTACACGCTTGATACCAAGAACATTCCGATCTTGGCGACGCTGCTGGGCTGGAAGTATGGCTTTGAGAGTCCGTTCAAGGCTGAGATTTACTTTGTCAGCACTCGCATTTTTTCTGATCAGAAGTGGGGCACGATGAATCCCGTGATCGTGCGCGATCCGGAGTTTGGACCCGTTCGCCTGCGTGCCTTTGGTACCTACACGATCCGCGTGAAAGACCCCGGCGCGTTCATCAAGAACGCCGTGGGCACTGACAATCGCTTTACGCTCAGCGAAATCAATACGCAGCTTCGCAACACCATCGTGAGCCATCTGGGTGACGCGCTGGGCGAGAGCAAAATCCCGCTGCTTGACATCGCAGGTCGCACGCTGGAACTCAGCAAGTTCCTCGGCGACACGCTTGTTGACGAGTGGAAAAAGTTTGGATTGGAAGTTCCCACGCTGTTGATTGAGAACGTGAGCCTGCCGCCGGAAGTTGAAGCCGCGCTCGACAAGCGCAGCAGCATGGGCGTGCTGGGCAACCTCGACAACTATGCGAAGTTCCAAGCTGCCGAGGCCATTCGCGATGCGGCGAAGAACCCCGGCACCGCGGGCACGTTTGTGGGTGTGGGCGTTGGTCAAGCTTTCGGCAACATGATTGCAGGCACTACGGCTGGTGCAGCCGCTGGCGTTGCTGGTGCGGCACCACCGCCTTTGCCTGCGTTCTTCCTCGTCATCAACGGCATTCAAGCGGGGCCGTTTGATCAATCGGGGCTTGTCGGCAAGGTGCGATCGGGCGAGTTGACTCCCAGTTCGCTCGTGTGGCGGCAAGGCATGCAGCAATGGGCTCCTGCCAGCAGCGTCGGAGAACTTGCTGCGGTCTTTACGAGCGTTCCGCCTGCGATTCCTGGTGGCCCGCCGCCGGTTCCGCCGCGCTGAATTTTGTGATGGTGGCTATCTCTGGTTGCTTGCTTCTGATGGCACGGGCTTTGAGGCCGTGTGAACTCGCACGATGATCGATACAGGCTTTCGCGCCTGCGATACCCCTCGCACGTATGTCTCGAACTTCATCACCAATCTCCGCCGAAGTGCGCTTTCCGTGCAAGCAATGCGGCGGCTCGCTTCGCTTCGAACCAGGCACGACGAGCCTCAAGTGTCCCTATTGCAGCACCATCAACGAGATCGACACGCGCGACGCTGTGGTGCAAGAACTCGACTACCGCGCATACTTGAAGAAACTGCAGTCGGCTGCGCCTATCGACACGATTCTCAGCGTGAAGTGCGATAGCTGCGCTGCTGATTTTGATCCGCCGAAGAATCAGACGAGTTTCGCGTGCCCGTTCTGTGGCACAAACATCGTTGCCAAAGCTCGCGAGTGCAGCGTCATCAAGCCCAACGCGGTCTTGCCCTTCAAGATGACGCGCGACCAGGCGACGACCAGTTTTCGCGAGTGGATTCATTCGCGGTGGTTTGCGCCCAACAAACTCAAGCGGCAGGCGTTGCTTGACGCTAGCTTGCAGGGCATTTATCTGCCGGCGTGGACTTACGACTCGCGCGTGACAACGCGATATAGCGGCCAACGCGGCGAGGCGTATTACGTGACCGTTGGCAGCGGCAACAATCGTCGCACAGAGCGGCGCGTGCGCTGGTATCCTGCAAGCGGTGTTGTCGAAAACTCGTTTGATGATGTCCTTGTGCTCGCGAGTGAAACGCTGCCTCGCAAGCAAGTTGAGGACCTGACGCCTTGGGACCTCAAGGACGTTGAGCCGCACAAAGATGCGTTTCTTGCCGGTTTCGTCGCTGAGCGATATCAGTTGCCGCTGCCCGAGGGGTTTGCTTACGCCCAGCAGATGATGCAGCCGACAATCGATGCGACGATTCGCCAAGATATTGGCGGCGACGAGCAGCGAGTCACGGGCAAAGAGAGTCGCTACGACGACATCACGTTCAAGCATCTGCTCTTGCCTGTCTGGTGCAGTGCGTATCGCTATAGCGGCAAGGTGTATCGCTTCCTTGTGAACGCGAGCACGGGTGAAGTGCAAGGGCAGCGGCCGTATAGCCCGTGGAAAATTGCATTTGCGGTGTTCCTCGCGCTTCTGGTCATCATTCCGCTGGTTGTTTTCTTTATCAAGAACAATCAGTAGTCGCGCCTGCGGGCAGTAAACGCTCGATGGCTTCGCGTGTACGCTCGTGCATGAATTCTCCTCGTATTGCACTGATTACTGGTGCTGGTTCTGGCATTGGCCGGGCTATTGCACAGGCGTTTTCCCGTGCTGGTTACTGCCTCGCGATGGTTGGTCGGCGTGAACGCGAACTGCGCGAGACTGCGGCGCTGACAGGGTTACCGGCACTCATTTTGGCAAGCGATATCTCAACTGCACTCAGTGCGCGTCAAGCTGTGCGAGATTGCGTGAAGCACTTTGGTCGCCTTGACGTACTTATCAACAACGCGGGACTTGGCAAGCTCGCGGCGATTCCGGAGACCTCCGATGCGCTCCTCGAAGAAACATATCGCATCAATGCGTTCGCGCCAGCATGGATGACGCTGGAGGCGTGGCCCGTATTCGCGCGGCAATACGCTGAAACGTCGGTCGGCGGCTGCATTATCAATGTTTCCAGTATGGCCAGCATTGATCCGTTTCCAGGCTTTTTCGCATATGCAGGCAGCAAAGTAGCCGCGAGCATCATGGCGGCGAGCATCGCGAAAGAAGGTGCGGCGATCAACCTACGTGCCTTCGCGCTCGCTCCGGGCGCGGTTGAGACTGACATGCTTCGAGCCGCTTTTGATGAGTCCATGATCTCACGCGATCAAGCGCTTGCTCCGGCTCACATCGCCACCATCGCCCTCGCGTGCGCTCGCGGCGAACACGATGCCCTCAACGGCAAGAACATCCCGATCTTGCCCGAGGCTTTCAAAGAGTGGTACAAGCAATACCAGCGCGATAATCCACCGCTCCCAGCGATGTAATGCGATTCCTGCCGACGCCGGGTCTGAGGCTCGGCGAAGGCCCGGATCGAATATCACTCATCGCTGGACACCCCAAGCAGCGTTCATCTCTTACATCTTCTCACTCGCCGCCGCACCCAAAATCAGCGGCCGCAATGCATCTTCACCCGCGACGATCTGCACCTCAAGCCTAGGTCGCACCACCGGACACGCCCACGCGTTCATGGGCACACGTGCAAGTTTGCTCCAGTCTTTCTGAGTGCACACTATCGCCTGTGCACCCGCAAGCCGTGATGCATCCATGATGCGTTTTACTGTTGCTGGCTCGTATGGGTCATGATCGCGCAGCACGATCGGTTCCACAACTGAACCACCCGCGTCGCGCACTGCGGAGACAAATGCGTCGGGATTTCCGATGGCACACACCGCCATTACCTTCTTGCCGCGAAGCCACGATACTTCCAGTCGCTCGTCGGCTTGGCCGCTTGCGACGCTTCGCCGCAGTTCTGCCCAGTGATGCCGGCAACTCGCAACGACCAGCCGCTTCGATATCACCTGTATTTTCGCGGCGAGCGCCGTGAGCACATGCGCGGGTACGACCTCTGCATGCGTCAGCACAACGGCATGCGCACGCGAAAGTGCGGCCGTGGTTTCGCGTAAGTAGCCTGCTGGCAACAACGCATCCGCGAACGGATCGCGTGTTGCATCAATGAGCACGATGTCAAGTTGGCGGCCAATCTGCCTGTGCTGAAAGCCGTCATCCAGCACGACAACGTTGGTCACACGCCGATCTTCAACGGGTTCGTAACTCGCATCGGCTGCCTGAGCATCTTCAAACTCGCTGGAGAACAACGCGAGCAGTCCCTGCGTCCGATCGGGCTGAGCCACAATCGGCAAGTCCGCCAGCGCATCGGCGTATTCGCGGGCTTCGTCGCTTTGCAGGCCTTGTCCGTTGGCCTCTCCATAGCCGCGCATCGCGACGCAAGGCCAGTATCCCTCTCGTCGCAACAACTGAAGAAGCCACATCGTAAATGGCGTCTTTCCAGTTCCACCGACTGACAAGTTTCCGACGCTAATCACGGGCCGATCAAACGTTACTACGCCGTGTCCGCGATCAAACCCTGCGTTGCGGCGCGAAATGACTTGGCCATACACCCATGCCATCGCTTGCCCCAGTGCGCCAGGCACGGGGGGTTTGCTCTGCCGCGCCCATGGCGATGGGGAGGATGTTTGTGATGTCGCGTGGGCGTTCATGACACCGAAGCGTTGGACGCCTCGTGTCCTTCTTCCACCACTTGTTTGAGCAGCAGTTGGCGAGCCTTCGCCGCTCGACGCATCATTACTCGGCGTGCTCGCCACAGCACGTACCACGAGTGCAGCACGTCTGCAAGTGCGAGCAACATAACCAGTGACATCAGTCCGGTTGCGAGAACCCATGTCAAGATAAAGTGCCGCTGATTCTGCGGACTCACGACGCCAAACCCGTACGCCAGCACTGGAATCGTCAGCATCATCACGAGCCCGTTGGCCGTGCGAATGCTCTTGCGCCAACGCGGCATGTCGGCTTGTCCGAGCGCGACCCAGTGCACTGCCACGACAATCAGCGTGACAAATGCGAGCGGCAGCACCGCCCACGCCGGCGCGACTGACGTCGGCTCACTCGCAGTTTGTACACTTGCCGAGATGGTCGCCAGCATCATCATGCATTCAGCATCGGCAGGTTTACGTCGCGGCCGTCATTTCTTCCAGCACGTTCGTCAGCCGACCCATCGGCAACCCCATGATGGTCGTGCGATCGCCGTCAAACTCCAAAGGCCAGCCCGCCACGAGCCGCTCGGACAAGTTGTACCCGCCCGCTTTGCCCTGCCAGTGCCCGCTGTCGATGTATGTCCGCAGTTCGGTCTCACTCAGCGTACCCATGCGGACCTTGGCGACATCAACCAGCACGCGCCTTCGACGAAGCGGCACGGCTTGCGGGCTGCCTGGCCAATCACGCATGTCGACAATCGCCACGCCCGTCAGCACGTCATGCTCCACACCCATGAACGAGCGAATCATGTCTTCGGCTTCAATCGCGGAAGTGGGGGTGCCGACCAATGTTCCATCAAGCAAACACGCGGTATCTGCACCTAAAACAACTCGCCCGCCCAGTTCGCGAGCGGACGGCAGCGAAGCGCCCGCAAAGGCCTTGAGCGATGCGAGCGCGGCGACCCATTGGCGAGGCGACACCGCACCGGGCGTCAAAATGCCATCTTCAAAACCAGGATGCTCGGCGACATGCTCGAACCCGGCTTCGCTAAGTAGTGCTCGCCGACGAGCCGAGCGACTTGCCAGAAGCAGAGGCAGCCCGCGCCGACCGTGCGACGCGCGATGCAAGGAAGATGGAGGAATGACGCTGATCATTTCTTGTGCGGAAGCGTTCGCCTCCGGTGGTTGTTCCGATTCGTCTGTGCCCGTGCCGGGCGACAATGCCGCTGCCACACCCATTGCTCAACTGCCTTCCCTGACCGCCACCACACTAATCTCGCCGTTCGCATCCATGCTCGCGACGTTTCTTCTTCGGTTCCAGACCGGCTACGTTTCCAAGTCCCGACACGTTTGACCGCTGCCGATTTCGACAGTTTCCCGTCTTTGTCCCCAACCTTTGCCGCTAATTCGCAAGCGCCTGCAGCCAAAGGCTTTCCGCTATGCAAAATCGCCTGCCGCACGCCCATCTCGTTCAGCCTGATATCCGCTGGGAAGACCCCGCGAGCAACCACGAACAGGTGCGGCAGTTGCTCGACAAAGCCGATGTTCAACCCGGCGACTTCATTCTCCTCCCAGAGATGTTTGCCACCGGATTTTCCTTCAATATCGAACAAACAAATGATAAATCTGGCGACACGCTTTCGTTTCTGCTCGAACTCGCCGACGAAACCGGCGCGATTGTTCAAGGGGGTCGCACGGTCTCGCCTTGCCACAAGTGCATTGCGAAAAATGTGATGACCGCGGTGGCTCCACAGCAGAAGTTACTCTCCGAGTATGCCAAGCATCATTTGTTCTCGCCCGCTGGAGAAACCGAACGCTTTGAGCCGGGCGATACGATCGAAACGTACATGTGGCCAGCCGCCGAGCTGCGAGTCATGCCTGCGGTTTGCTATGACCTGCGGTTTGCGGAGCTATTTGGCAAGGGGCTCAAGGCTGGCGCGCAACTGATTGCGCTGGGGGCGTGCTGGCCCAGCGTGCGTGCCCACCATTGGCGTGCGCTTCTCATCGCTCGCGCGATAGAAACGCAGGCGTTCGTGCTGGGCGTCAATCGCGTAGGTAGCGACCCTGCCAAGCCCGATGGCTCGCCCGGCTTGCCATACGTCGGCGGTAGTTTGATCATCTCTCCCACTGGCGAGATTCTTGCTGAAGCCGGCGACCAACCCGGCGTTCTGAGTTCCCCGATCGACGCGGCCGTGCTGCATAATTGGCGATCCAAATTCCCGGCATGGCGCGAACGCATCGCCTCACTCGCCTAGCGATTTTCACACTACGCTCTGTCATGCTTGCTCGCATTCTCATCGCCCTCGCGTTTCTCGTCGTTCTTGGCGTGCCGCTGGGTCTCAAGTTCGCTTCGCCTGCTGCCGGCATTCCGCAAGACGCACGAACGCTGGTGGTTGTTACGCCGCACGTTCCGCAAATTCGTGCTGAGTTCGCCGAAGCCTTCGACCGTTGGCATCGCAAGCACTACGGCGCGCCGGCGCACATCGACTGGCGCACGCCGGGTGGTACGACTGAAATCATCAAAGTGCTCGGCGCGCAGTATGCCGCCAAAGGCAAAGAGGTGATCGAAGAGATCCGTAAGAAAGATCCCGCGCGCCTGCTCGCCAAAGACCTGTCGCTAGATGCGGATATTCCGCTCAAGAGCATGCCCTTCGACATGATGTTCGGCGGCGGCACGTTTGACCATGGCCGACTGAAAAGTGCGTCGACGGCGGGTATCACCTTCGCACCTTTCACTGGTCGCGGCGTGGAAGAAGTGCTGCTTTCAAAGGTGAGCCGCTCGCAAAGTGTGACTGATTTGCTGCAAGCCCGCAGCCTCGAACTCGTGTTGCTCGCAGGTGATGTCACTTTCACCGCGCGCATTCCGCCCGAGGCTTTCGCTGATGGTGTTTCGATCATCCGTGACTTTGATCCGCCTGCGTCGAAGGCGACAGTTACGACACGCATCGACCTGAGCAAAGTGATGCGTGACGCACCGCTACGCATAAGCATGCCCGCGGGACTGAGTGATGAAGACCTGCGCACCAAGTGGTTCCCGCCAGGTTCCAAAGGCAAGCAGAACCTGATCGGCTCGCAGCAGCTTTATGACCCGCAGCAATACTGGATCGGCACCGCGCTCTCGGCTTTCGGCATCGTGTACAACAAAGACATTTTTCGCGATCTGGATTTGCCTGAGCCTCGCGGCTTTGTTGATCTCACGCATCCCAAACTCCAAGGCCTGCTGATCCTTGCGGACCCGCGTCAGTCCGGCTCGGTCACTACTGCAATCGATGCGATTCTGAACGCCGAGTTATGGAACACGGCGCAACGCGAAAGGTGGTTTGATGAACTGAAGGCGGCGTTTGACAAAGAAGCCAAGGATCGCACGCCTTGGGAGAAGAGCCTGTCGACTGAGCGAATGCAGAGCGTCGACGCGGCGTTCTCGCGAGCGTGGAAGCTGCTGCAAGAAGTGAGCGCGAACGCGCGTACTTACACCGCCGCTGCGACCAAGCCGCCTGTTGATATCTCCGCTGGCGAAGGTGCTGCGGGCCTTGCGATTGACTTCTACGGCCGCGGGCAAGCCCAATTTGTGCTCGCGCCGGGTCAAGACCCGGCGACCGCACGTGTCGGTTATGTTGATCCGGAAGGCGCGGCGTATATCGACGCTGATCCCGCAAGCGTGCTGCGAAGCGGGCCTGACCCCGAACTTGCCAAACGCTTCCTTGAGTTTTGTCTGACTGATGAGGCGCAGGTGTTGTGGCAACTGCCGAGTCTGCGCAACCCGCTGAGCAAAGACAACCCCATCGGCGAAGGTGGCGAAAAAATGGGTCCACGCCGGTACGAACTGCGTCGCATGCCGGTGCGTGAATCGCTTTACTCGCACCCAGCGGCGAAGAGCTTTATTGACAAAGTCAATCCCTTTGAGATCGCCGCAGAACACCGTCCGGCGAACTGGCGCAGTGCCATCGGTGTGATGATGGGCGCGTTTTCTATCGACGTGACCGACGATCAACGTGCGGCGTGGCGTGTGCTGTGCAACGCGAGGGCGGACGCCAACTTCGACAAAGCCACGCTCGCGAAGATGGAAGCGGCGTTTTTCGCCTTCCCCACAACGCCAACCAAAGACGGCACGCAGCTTGCGTTCACAGCGTCCAATTACCGCGCAATCCGCGATACGTGGCGGAATCCATCTACACAAGCGCGGCTGGAGATCGCGTACACAAACTTCTTCCGTGAGAACTATCGGGAAGTTGTACGGATGGCGAAGTGATCAAGGCCGACGCGGATGACGTATTACGGAAATCGACGACGCACATTGCGACGGCACGCCGTTTCCTTCCGCGTCAGATCATCGGCCGCAACATTGCTCGCACCGGACTTCCGTCAAACCCCATCAACTTCAGCGGCGCAGCAATCAACTCGTACTCGCCCGCAGCCACATCACGCAGAACAAGGCCTTCCAAAATTGCAAGTCCCCGCCGCAAAATCGCGTTGTGGGCAATCAGTTGCTTGTCAGTGAACAAGTCCACACTCGGCGCATCCACGCCGATGGTGATGACTCCGCGATCCGCCAACGCGTCAACCAATTCGGGCGACAACGCGGCAAAGTCGGTCGTGAAGTTGTTCGCATCGCTATATGTTTGCGTCCGTATCAGCACGCGCGGATGCACGATCGACGAGATAGGTGTTTGCAAATCCGCAGGCATCATCCGCGCGCCGGGAGCCGCGTTCACATCAATCACGTGACACGGACCAACATAGTGCCGCAGATCCATCTCGCCCACGCTCACGCCATCTCGCCCGTAGTGATTGGGTCCATCGGCGTGCGAACCCAAGTGCACTGTTGCTCGCAAGGCACTCAGCGTGATGTTGTCGCCACGTTTCATATCGCAGACAATCTCGCGCGACATGGGCGTATCGCCTGGCCATACGCCAATCTTCTGCGTCAGTGCGGGTGATACATCAATGATCGCGCGTTCGCTCTGCTTGCCAGCAACAACTTCGCGCAGCAAGGGCTCGGCTTCACGCAGTAACCGCTGATGCCACGCTGCCTCATCGCTCTTGAGCAAGCTCGCGGGCACATGAGCAACCAGGCGATCAAGCACGCCATCAAGCTCGCGCCCGCGCCGCAGAGCCTCGGCATACGGCACCGTCGAGAAACTTACCAAGTTGTACTGGGGCGTAACCATCGTCGGAAATGCCGCGTGGATCGTGTGCTCCACTTTCTTGCGATACAAAAACGCGGGCTGTCCAACCTTGTCGCGCATCTCGACAAAGTTCGCCAATGCCATGTCCGCAATCGCATCAGCATTGGGCTTGCGCAGTTTCTCGAAGTGCTGCAACGCAGCGACGCGATCATGCTTGTACTCACGCAAACAACTCGCAAGTGCCAAGCAGTCTTCAAACGCCGCGTTCATTCCCTGACCATAAAACGGCACGATTGCATGAGCCGCGTCTCCCAGAATGCAAACTTTCCCCGCGTGTTGCCAAGGCCAGCAGCGCACCGTGACGAGCGAACTGGTGGGATTGCGTTCATAGTCCTCCGCAAGCGTCGGCATGATCGCTGTTGCGTCGCCGTATTGCGATGCGAAGAACGCCTGCACCTGCTCGCGCGCCTGCAAGTTCTCGAAGCTGTGTTCGCCCTTGAAGGGCCAGAACAACGTACACGTAAAGCTCTTGTCGCGATTCGGCAACGCAATCATCATCGAGCCGCCACGCGGCCAGATGTGCAGCGCGTGCGGCTCCATTGCATACTCGCCCGCGGCGGTCGCCGGAATGTGCAGTTCCTTGTAGCCATGTTGCAAATACGTCTGGCTGTACTCGAAGCGATCGGTTTTCTGCAAACGTCCGCGCACTGGCGAAAACGCACCATCCGCCGCGAGAATGAGCGATGCTTCAACCCGCACCGTACCGTTCAGGGTGGAGAACGTTGCTGCGGGCGCGTCGATATCAACATCCAAGCACGTATGATCAAAGTGAAAGCTGATGTTGCTGTAGTTGCTCGCTGCGTTCAGCAAAGCAACATTGAGCCCGCCGCGCGAAACCGAGTTGATCGCATCGTTGCTGTCGTGGCTGTACGCCAAGTATACGGGCGACGTATTCGTCACCGGGTGGATCATCCGCCCGGGCATGCGAATCGCTTCATCACGCATCACCAGTTGGTCGAGGCCTGCGCCGGCGAGTCCCGCGATGCCTCGTGCGCTCAGCGCGAGATTGATCGACCGCCCACCGACATACCCCGCGCGACGTGGATCACTCCGCCGTTCATACACGCTCACGCGATAGCCATCTCGCGCCAAGTAACACGCCAGCAGCGAGCCAGCCAGCCCTGCGCCGATGATGACAATGTGATTCGTGTCGATACTCATGTGTTTTCCTTGTCCACCGTGTTCGAGTTTCAGCGCGTAAGCGATGCGATTCGTTCTCTTCTACAACAACACAGTCCGCTTCAACTGAACACCTCACTCATCACCGTCACCATCCGCCAGACATCGTGATACGAGTTGTACAGCGGCGCAGGGGCAACGCGAATTACGTTGGGCTCTCGAAAATCGCAGTAAACTCCGCGTTCCAGCAACCTGTGTGAAGTCTCGCGAGTTGCTCCATCAATGATCAGCGACAACTGTGCCCCGCGCTGAGCGGGATCCGTCGGTGTCAGCACGTGCATTCGCTTCGCAACGGGCGATGCCGCCAGAAGTCGTTCCAAGTACGCCGTGAGTGCCACAGACTTGCTCCGCAACTTTCCAATCGCCGCTCGATCAAACAGCGCCAGAGACTCGCGCAGCGGCGCAAGCGCCAGCACGGGCGGATTGCTCAGTTGCCACGCATCGGCCGAAGCAACCGGCGTGAAATCAGGCCGCATCTTGAAACGCGTCGCCGGGTCGTTGCCCCACCAACCCGCGAAGCGTGGTAGCTGAGCGGCCGCCGATGCGTCGCGCGTGTGCCGCTCGTGGACAAACGCGCCAGCGACCGCGCCAGGCCCGCTGTTGAGATATTTGTACGAGCACCACGCCGCGAAGTCGCAGTTCCAGTCGTGCAGCTTCACGTGAGCATTGCCGGCGGCGTGCGCCAAGTCCCACCCCGCAACGATGCCTTGCTCCTGCGCAAAGCGAGTAATCGTCGCGATATCAAACAACTGCCCCGTCAAGTAGTTCACGCCCCCCAGCATGACGAGCGCAATCGCACCGCGCTCACGATCAATCGCGGCGAGAATGTCATCGGTCCGCAGCGTCGCTTCTCCTTCTCGCGGCTTTAATCGTACCAGTGCATCGCGCTTCTCGAAGCCGACAAGCCGCGAGTGGAAATCAATCTGACTTGCCGCCGCGTATGAGTCTGACGGAAACGCGGTGTCCTCAATCACGATCTTGTACCGCGTTTTCGTCGGTCGATAAAACGACACCATCAGCAAGTGCAAGTTCGTCGTGAGCGAATTCATCGCGACAACTTCATGAGGCAGCGCACCCACAAGCCGGGCCAACGGTTCGCGAACTTCCTCGTGATAGGGCAGCCACGGATGCTTGGCCGCAAAGTGCCCCTCGACGCCCAGCCGCGCCCAGTCATCGAGTTCCTGCTCCAACGCCGCGCGCACGCTCTTGGGCTGCAACCCCAGCGAATTGCCGACAAAGTACAACGTCTCGCCGCTCTTGCTCTGCGGAAAATGAAACTCGCGGCGCAGCGGCGCAAGCTCATCTCGCTGATCCTGCGCACGTGCGAAAGCCTCGCTCATGTCGCCCGCCGCT
>VYLN01000068.1_pt1 | contig 25511 bp, 24 predicted proteins | sample 5109471 | NCBI WGS metagenome assembly VYLN01 (sample SAMN12291806, study PRJNA351875) | freshwater metagenome | isolation source: freshwater lake | place: USA: Michigan, Lee Lake | collected 2013-08-06 | reverse complement strand
CTCACCCCCCCACCCCCGCACCCGCTCACCCTTTCACGCCCACCCTCCGCGCTCTCTGCTCCACTCCGCCCCTCCGCGACCGCTTTCCCCGTCCCCTTCGGAAAATTCGTCACACGCGGTAAAGTCGCGCCGTTGGTGGTGCGATGAGGTATCCATCATCACCGCGCTGGCCGGTCTTGCGTGTGCAAGGGGGCGAGGCGCGGGGCGAAAGCGATAAAGGTCAAAGCGATAAAGCGAAAATGAAAGACATGGGCGATGCACGGACGCAGGGCCCGCCTTCATTTTCGCTTTTCGCTTTTCACTTTATCGCTTTACCTTCGGAGCTTCCCCATGGCAATCGTTCCTGGCAAACTACAAGACTTTCTAGATTGGGCTGATCTGCATGCCGCGACCTGGCAGGCGGCACCGGCTCAGATCGGGCTGACGACGGCGCAGGCCACGGCGTTTGTTTCGGCTGCGCAGCTTGCGCGTAGTCGGTTCAACGACCAGCTTGCGGCGCGGCAGGCACTCGATGGCGCAACCGAACTGCAGCAAGATGCCGTGCGCGATGCGCGGCGGCTGGCGAGTGACTTGATTGGTGACATTCGCGACTTTGCGGAAGAGCAAGTCAAGCCCGCGGAGGTTTACTCGGCAGCGGGCTTGCCTGTGCCGGGCGCGGCGGTGCCTTTGCCCCCGCCGGGTCGGCCCAACAGCGTGACGGTCGCCATCGAGCCCGCGAGCGGTGCCATCACGCTCAAGTGGAAAGTGAATAACCCGCAAGGGGCCAGCGGCACCACGTACATTGTGCGGCGTCGCGTGGGCTCGAGCGGCGAATACGCATTCGTGGGCATCAGCGGCGTCAAGACGTTTACGGACAACACGTTTGTCGCTGGGCCCGACAGCGTGCAGTACATCATCCAAGGCCAACGCGGCCCCAGCGCAGGGCCGATCAGTGACCCCATCACCATCAACTTCGGTCGCCAAGGCCCAGGCCGCAATGGCCGCAGCAATGTGACGGTGCAAGGCGGCGAGCTGGAGCAGCAGGAGCTGATGCCTGGGCCTGTTTTTTATTTGGTGCGGCGCGGGGGAGCAGGCGGCGGGGGCAGTGTGTCCCGAGTGCGGCGCGGCTTGCAGCGTGTGATACGCTGAGGACATGGCGGGGAAACGCAACAACATAGCGTCGTGGCGGCGGGTGCGGCATCTCGCGATCATGCTGTGCGTGCAGAGCGCGGTCGCGTGGGTGGTGTCATGCGGCTTCGCTCTGACTGTGTATCCGGGATGGAATGCAAAGTTCAAAGTAAACCGTGCGAGCGTCATCGGCAGTGATTCGACTGATGTCTTCCCTGGGCTGGAGCTTCCCGGGCTCGGCTTCAGAATTCAAGGCACCCCGGTGCAGTGGCAGTGGCCGTACGGGTTGCCGGCGTGGGATTCTTCAAAGTACTCCTCCAACAAGTGGCCCTCGCCGTCGTGGTGGGAACTGCGACTGCCCTTGTGGCCGGTGCCGGTGGGATTTGCTTGGCTGGCGTGGTACGCGGGACGGCGGATCAAGCGTCTGCGGCGTGACGTGTGTGCCAAGTGCGGCTACGACACGCGCGGGTTGGCGGCGGGGGCAGTGTGTCCCGAGTGCGGCGCGGCTTGCGGCGGGGCGCGTTAGTTCTTCATCACTGTGATCAGCGACGTGACTGCGTCGTTGCGGTTTCACTCACGCCCGCGGCCGTGTTGTGTGATCACTTCACCACTTCACGTCCGTCACCTTCACCGCCACGGAGTAGTGGCATGGTGCCATGCCCAGGTACTCGAACTTCACGCCCCTTGCCGCAACAAACTCTTTCCAGGCCTTGTACTCGTGCTCTTGCCAGCCGGGATAGTTGAAGTACTCATCGAAGACGATGACCGTTCCGGCGATGATCTTCTTCGCGGCGTGGAACACATCGAGGATGGTCTTGGTGCTGCTGTACAGATCAGCATCGATGTGCAAAAACGCGGCGGCGGCATCGTGCTGGGGCACAAACATCGGCAGGGTCTGATCGAACCAGCCTTTGTACAACGCCACGTTGCCGGGCACCAGCGGCGCGTTGCCTTCGAGCGAAAATCGGCCGGCTTTTCGGCCGAGGAACCAATCATCGGGCAAGCCTTCGAAGCTATCGAACCCGTGGATGGTCGTGCCGGGGCGGTGCTCGGCCAAGTGACCGGCCAGATGCGTGATCGTCTCGCCTTTGTGTACGCCAAACTCGCAGAACAATCCCTCGCGCGGCGCGGCATCAACGGCAAACCGCAAGAGCGCGTTGCGACCAAGCGGATCATGCCGGGCGCGGGGCGAAGGGCCCTTGAAGACCTGTGCCGCGTGCATCTCGCGATCAATCAGCTTGGCACTTTCCCATGTTGCAAGCAGCCACGCCATGCGTTCGGCATCGTGCAAATAGTCATCGAGCGCAGCAGGAGTGAGGGCTAGATCATGGGGCAATTGCGACATCGAGACGAGCGTAGCAGCAGTTGCAATGCGCCGGAAACGATGCACGCACGCGTTAGTCTACGACCACTGTGATTGCTGATGTTGTCGGCGGTTTGTCGTCTTGGTTCACGCGCTCAACGGTCCACGTTTTGAGCCAGTTGTTGGCGGTCATCAGCGTGGTGGGTATGGTGCCGGGCGGCATTGGTCCGGTGGGCGGCACCGCCATGGTGCCGATTTGTGCGGGCAGCGGCGTCACGGTTGCATCGTCCTCGGCGAAGAAGAGGTTGTCGGGGCGGCTTTGCGAACTCGCGGGCGAGAGTCCTGAGAAACGCCAGGGGTTGTTTTCGGGGTCGGCGCGGGTTTCGAAGTTGACGTGGTTGTCGTTGTAGGCGATGTTGCCTTCCCAAGTGTTGCGACCGCCGTGGATGGCGAGGGTGTTGGAACTGGTGCCTTTGCCGGTGACGGATGTGAAACCAGCGGGGTCGCCAACTGCGGCGGGCGAACCGGTGTTGAGCAGGCGATAGGTTGCTTTGGCCTGCGCGCCGCGGACTTCGTACGTGGGGCCGCGATTGCCGAGGATGGCTTCGTTGCCTTGAAAGGTGTTGGTCCACTTGCTGCGGCGTGCGCCGAAGAAGGGCATCATGGCGTAGCTGTTGTGAGCGGTGACGTTGGCATTTTCGGCGAGTGTGCCGACGGGTTTGGTACCTGCGTTGACAACTTGCTCGGCGGGTGAGCCGCGGTAGGTGGGGTCCCAGAGGGCTTGTTCGCTGTTTGGGCCGGCGGCAGCGGCGGGGGGTTTGGAGAGGGCGTAATTCTGGTGGACTTGGATGAGCGGCGACTGCTCGGCGGGGCTGACGGTGAGTTCGGGAGAAAAGAAGCCGTTGAACAGAAGGAGCGACAGCACGTTGCCCGGGTCGTCTTTGGCCGAGTCGCTGGTAAGGGTGGTGTTGGCTTTATCGAGTTCGCTGGGTACGAAGTAGCTGTCGTTGTTGCTGTTGCCGACGAGGATGAAGCCTTGATGGATGCCGCGGATTTGCGTGCTGTCTTTCATTTGATGAGTATTCACGCGAGCTCGTCCCGTCGCAGGCAGCACAATCGCGATGAGTACGCCGATGACAACGATGCACACCAACAGTTCCAGAAGCGTGAGTGCTCGACGCGAAGAATGCATACCGACCTCCGTCAGTGGTGCGGACCGCAGCGGCGGCGAACATGGGCCGCTTGAGCTACAGACGCCGCTTGGGCTGGAGGTGCGCGAGCAGTGCTCCAGATCGCGGGCAACCACGGGTACGACACCGCCGACATCAGAAAACGTGAAGCACGGGTGCGAAGTTCGGGCCAGAGTCGATTATTTGTGCGCATGCCGACGTCGCAGAGCGTTCGCACCGATCCGCCCAGAGCGGCGGGTCGGTGGCACGGTTGGTACGGGTGGTACTACTTCGTCTCTACTTGCACTTCGTCTCTGCTGCGACCACCTACCTTCCCGCATGCCCCCCACTTCCATTATCTCGCGGCTGCTTGCGCCCGGCAGCGTCGTGGAGCGCGTGGTGGGTGGCGGGCGCGATGGGTATGAGTCGCGGCCGCAGCAGGGAGTGATGGCTGAGGCGGTGGCGCTCGCGATGCAGCAGCGCACGCACTTGCTCGCGGAAGCGGGCACGGGCACGGGCAAGAGCTTTGCGTACTTGTTGCCCGCCGCGCTGCGATGCGTGATTTATGGCGAGACCATCGTCATCGCGACGCACACGATCAGTTTGCAGGAGCAACTCGTCAATAAAGATTTGCCGGTCATCGAGAAAGTGATCGCGATGATGCGCGAGGCGGGCGAACTGCCTGACGCGGCGACCAGCGATGGACTGCATCGCGAACTCAAGCCTTGCCTGGTGAAAGGGCGCGGCAACTACGTGAGCGTGCGCCGACTCAAGCTGGCGAGCGAGCGGCAAGAGAAGTTGTTCAGCGATGCGGCTTCACGCCGGAGCTTGCATGTGATTGAAGATTGGATCGGCACAACGCAAGACGGCACGCTGAGCAGCATGCCCACGCTGGAACGATGGAGCGTGTGGGACAAAGTGCAAAGCGACAGCGGCAATTGCATGGGCAAACGCTGCCCGACGTATGACAAGTGTTTCTATCAATCCGCGCGAGCCGTGATGGGCGCGAGCAACTTGCTGATTTGCAACCACGCGTTGTTCTTTAGTGATCTTGCGCTGCGGGTGCAAGATGTGGGCTTCTTGCCGGCGTATGACCAGGTGATTTTTGATGAGGCCCACAACGTCGAAGATGTCGCGGGCGAACACTTTGGCATCTCGATGAGCGAGGCGCGTGTGATGCATCTGCTCACGAGTTTGTATCAACCCAAGACCAACAAGGGATATCTCGCACAACTCGTGACACTTGAAAGCGAAGCGGCGGCGACGGTGGACAAGGCGATTGCGACCGTCATTCGCGCGCAAGAAGCCACGCGGGTTTTCTTTGAGGACTTGGAGAAGATCGCGCAGCGCACGCCGCGATTTGGAGCGAGCGGCAGCAACAGCGCAGCAGTGCAAAGTGCGTGGATGCAACGCGGCGGCGAAGGCGCACGCACTGAGCCAGTTATTCATCGCCTGCGCGAAGCCAACTTTATCGAGAATGTGCTCAGCCCCGTGATGACGCAGTTGTCGTTGCAGTTGCGCGGCCTCAAAGACACGGCCCGGCATGAGCCGGATAAGTACGAACTGAATTCGTATCAACAGCGCGCGGAGATGGTGAGTCAGGATGCAGCTGCGCTCGTGAAGCAGACGCAGCCGGCGAGTGCGTATTGGATTGAAGTATCGGGCGATGATGGCAGCAGCAGTGGCAGCAAGCGCGTCACGCTGGCGTGTGCGCCGATTGAAGTCGCGCCGCTGCTCAAAGAGAAATTGTTTAGTGCCGGGCATGGCGTGATTTTGACGAGCGCGACGCTGGCGACGAAGTCTCGCGGCAAGCGTGATCAGCGTGATGATGTTGAGCGCGATGACAACATCCAGCCCAAGCGTGCAACCGACGCGGGCTTCGCACACACCGCGCGAAGTTTGGGATGCGAAGGGGCAACCACGCTCGCCGTCGGCAGTCCGTTTGATTACGCCAAGCAGGTTGAGGTGTACATCGAGAAGTTGGGGGCGATGCCGACGCAGCGTCCCAGAGGCCATTCGCCAACAAGCGGTGCAAGCGGCTTCGACGACGGCAGCGGGCGCACGTTCGTGCCTGATGATGACGCGATGGGCATGTTCACCACCAGCAACAGCGCACAATCGCGCGGCAAGCGTGACGCCGCGGGCTTCAACTACAACGATGCCTTGTCGCGCGCAATCCTCAAGCACGTCCACGCCACGCAAGGCGGCGCGTTTGTACTCTTTACCAGTTTCGCTACGCTCAACGCCGTTTCGCGGCTGCTTTCGCGAGATCTCGCCCAGCTTGGCTACCCGATGCTCACGCAAGGCAAAGACGGCAGCCGCACCGCCATCTTGCAGAAGTTTCGCGAAGATGAACACAGCGTTCTGCTCGGCGCCGCCAGCTTCTGGCAAGGCGTCGACGTGCGCGGCCGCGGCCTGCGCAACGTCATCATCACCAAGTTACCGTTTGATCCACCCGACCGCCCCCTGGTGCAAGCCCGCGGCGAAGCGATTCAACAACGCGGCGGCAACCCCTTCATGGAAGATGCCCTGCCCCGCGCGATCCTGAAATTCAAACAAGGCTTCGGCAGACTCATCCGCAGCAAAGACGACCAAGGCCGCGTGGTGATCCTGGACGAACGCGTCATAACCACGCGGTATGGGAAGCTGTTTTTGGAGGCGCTGCCGGAGGGGGTGAAGGTTGTGAGTGGGCGGGAGTGAGAGGGGTCGCGGAGGGGCGGAGAGTTGCGGAGAGCCGCGGAGAGGAATTTGAGCTTATTGGGGCGAATGGCAGGTAGCACGATCAGTCGTGAGGTTGGTGCCACCTGCCGCAAATGAAGAAGTTAGCTCCAACAACCAAACTTATCAACTATCTTCCTTCGATGGACTGAAAACGAGATACATCATCCACAATGACAATATCAAACCGATTGACCGAATAATTATTCCTCCAGACTCAAGCGGGAACAGAAACCACGATTTTCCAGACACGAAGAAAAACATATCGACTGATGCTAATACCGCAAACAGCACGACCATCACAGATACTAACTCAGAGTGTGATCCATCCGCTCGCTTTATAGCTTTCTCAATTTCAATTGCTCGTTGGCGGATGGTATTCGGTTGCAGCGGTATCATGGTACGGCTTTGGGTACCGTTATGTGTGTTTCGGGCTGGGGTTCGATACGAGGTCGCAACGCGTTAGTGCCTTCCTCCACAGAGGTAGTTCAGGCGTTGCACCGCCCGGTTTGCGGGTTGTGTGGCGTGGATTTGTCGTTGGACGGCGTGGCTCGGGCGTTTTTCCGCGTGGGTTTTGGGGTGGGTGGAATAGATTTGGCTTTGGGCGGCGTGGTTTATGGCGCGAGGCGAATGGTTTTTGGGTTGGAACGAGAGGAAAAACGCTCGTTTGCGTGTAGTTTTTGCGCGATTTGCTGTTTTTGGGGCGTGCGCTGGCCAACTGCCCGGGAGGCGGCATGCGATCGTGAGTCGCGCGGGTTGGGTGTGCTGACGGCGTAGCCGTCGCGGTGCGTAGCCGTGGGTTGTGGCGAAGCCGCACCCACGGACCTGGGTGCTAGAGAGATATCACCACGACGTGGTGAAGGTGTGTGAAGTGCGACCTGCACCACTGCGTGGTGCATGCGTGTGGTACTTTTTTTCCGTGGGTGCCGCTTCGCGGCGCCCCACGGCTATTGACCTTTGCCGCTTCGCGGCCAAGAGACGGGAAGGGAGGGAAGGCGAGAAGGCAAGCGGGAAGGCGCGGGGAGGGGATAACAACTTTGCTGATTTTTCCGGTTGTGCTGAAGATGCAGGCTGAAGCATCGTGGTTGTTCGGAAGATACTCGGCGTTCACTTGCGCTATGCTGTCTCCAACATTTCACCTACCCGAACGGACGCAAGACGCGTTTGTTTCTGGCGGTGGCACGCTTGGTCAGGAGTCGTTTCGATGGCTGAAAAACCCATGCTCGGTCGCATCTTCAAGGCTTATGACATTCGCGGGACCTATCCCGATGCGCTGACCGACACGATGGCGTGGCAGATTGGTTACGGCGCGAGCAAGTACCTGCTGGGTGATGCTGAAGCCGGTGGCGAAACCACGCCCATGATGAAGAATGTGGTGGTCGGTCGCGATATGCGGCTGAGCAGCCCCACGCTGACCAAGCAACTGATTCAAGGCATCAACGACCACGGCGGGCATGTCATTGATATTGGCATGGTGGATACGTCGATGGTGTACTTCGCGGTCAACTATCTTGATTGCGCGGGCGGCGTGATGGTGACGGCGAGCCACAATCCGCCGCAGTACAACGGGTTCAAACTCAGCAAGCGCAAAGCCAAGCCGGTTGGTGAATCTACGGGCTTGGCGGATGTTCGCAAGCACGCCGCGATGGTGGACAAGGCGAACATCGCGAAGACCACGGGGCGGGTGGAGCAGCGCGATTTGTGGCCGGCGTATGCCAAGCATGTGCGGAGCTTTTTGGATACGGGCGGCAAGAGCATCAAGATCGTCATCGACGCCAGCAACGGCATGGCGGGCACGATGATTCCGAAGATTTTCGGCAAAGGCGGCCCGATGGGCGAAGTGCCGGGGCTGAAGATCATCGAGATCAACTTTGAAAACACCAAGGGCGTGTTCGCGCACGAGCCGAATCCGCTGGTTGCTGCGAATCTCAAGCAAGTGCAAGACGCGGTCATCAAGGAGAAGGCTGATCTTGGCTTCTGCTACGACGGCGACGCCGATCGCTGCATGGTGATTGATGAAAAGGGCCACGCGGTTGGCTGCGACATGCTGACGGCACTGCTGGGCAAGTTCTACTTGCAGAAGGCACCGGGCGCGGCGGTGGTGTACGACCTGCGCAGCAGCAAGGTTGTTGCGGAAGAAGTCAGCAAGGCTGGCGGCAAGCCCGTACGCGGGCGCGTGGGCCACGTCTTCCTGAAGCAAAGCATGGCCGAAAACAAGGGCATTTTCGGCGGCGAACTGTCGGGCCACTTTTACTTTGCGGGCAACTTCAATGCCGACAGCGGCGTGATTGCCATGTGCAGCGTGCTGACGATCGTCGCGAAGACTGGCAAGAGCATGAGCGAGCTCATCAAGCCGCTGGCGCGATACCAGCAAAGCGGCGAGATCAACTTCAACATCGAAGACAAAGACGCAGCGATGGGGGCACTCAAGGAAAAATTCCTGGGCAAGCCCGGCGCAGTGATCGATGAACTCGACGGCATCACGGTTGATTGCTTCCAGAAGGATGGCTGGTGGGTGAACGTTCGCAAGAGCAACACCGAGCCGCTGCTGCGCATGAACCTGGAGGCCAAGGACAAGGCAACGCTGACGAAGGCGATGGAGATGATTACGCCGGGACTTGGGACGAAAGTGGACCATTAGTGCCGAAGTACCGAAGAGACGGAGTACCGAAGGAAAGGCAGGCGTTGGTCTGTGGCGTTTCAGACGTTTCGCGAAATCGTGGCATGGCAGCGGGCGAAGTCGCTCGCGATTCTCGTGTACCGCGTGACGAAGGAAATGCCTGCGGATGAACGCTTCGTACTGACCATGCAGATGCGCCCGGCGGCTGTTTCGGTCGCGGCAAACATCGTGGACGGATTCGGACGCGGCACCAATCCTGAGTTTGCGAAGTTCTGCCGCATCGCGCGCGGTTCGCTGTTCGAGTTGATGTCGCATGTGGAGATCGCCAACGAACTCAGCCACATTTCGCCCAATCAAGAACTCACGGACCTGATGCAGGAGACTGATCGCGTCCTGCAAGGTCTACTCCGTTACCTCGAAGAATCATCCTGACAACCTGCCTTCACTTCGGTACTTCGTCTCTCTGGTACTTCGGTACTTCTCTCCCCCATGACAGTTTCTGACTTCCTCCAACACTGGCAACTCACCGAGAACCCATTCCGGGGCGAGGAGGCTCGCACAGATGGAGTCTTCGCGAAGATGAGCATGCCTGGCGCGAAGCCGGTGCAGGTGACCAGTGCGGGCGGGCAAGGGCTCACGTTGTCGGAAGGCGAACTCGCGACGTTTCATAGCGATTTTGACAAGATTCTGGGCGATCTGCGTCGGCCTAGCAGCGCGGTGGTATTCGGCGAGAAAGGCTCGGGCAAGACGGCGATTCGTTTGCAGATCTCGCGAAAGATCAGCGAGCACAATGTTGCGAACCCCGGCGCGAAAGTGCTGATCGTGCCCTACGACGATTTGAATCCGTATCTCGATCGATTGCACGAACGTGTCGCAGGCAAGACGTACCTCGAAAGTTTGCAGAAGGTTCGCGCTGTTGATCACATGGATGCGATGCTGCACACGGTGGTGCCGCGACTTGTGGATGCGTTGCTGGGTCACGTCTTTCAAGGTGATGTCTTCGAGCTGCCGAGTGATGCTAAGAAGAGCGTGCGCAAGCTCGACCGCATGATGCGGCGTGAAGTCCTGCTGCTGCAAGCGTTGTACGACCGCCCTGAACACGCCCCCGAGCGCACACATGCACTTCGCAAGCGATTGGGCATTTGGCCAGCCGCAGCAATCATCGGCGGAAGCCTGTTCCTGTATTTGTTTCCGCTCCTCATCATCGCTGGTGTCGTCGCGAGCAACCTGCGAATCTTCCCCGACATTCCCGAAGACTGGCTGAACATCGCCTTCATGGGCGCAACCGCGTTGTATGTGCTTGGCGCACTCAAGTTCATCATCTGGGATCGCTTCGCGCTGCTAAACGCCGCTCACCGCGTCAAGAAGCAAATCCGCGTTCTGCCTCGCGGCGATTTGAGCTACGCACGCAGCTTGCGATTGCTCCCGCCCAGCTTGCGCGATGCCGCCAACCTTCCTTTGACTGACGCCGACACGCCGCGGTACGCATGTTTTGATCGCCTCAAAAAGATTCTCCGCTGCTTCGGCTACACCGGCATGATCATCGTCGTTGATCGTGTTGACGAACCCACTGCAATTGCTGGCGACGTTGAACGCATGAAAGCTGTCGTGTGGCCACTGCTTTCCAACAAGTTTCTGCAGCAAGAAGGCATCGGTGTGAAGCTGCTTTTGCCCATGGAACTGCAACACGCGCTCATGCGCGAGAGCAACGCGTTCTTTCAAGAAGCACGCCTCGACAAGCAGCATCTGGTTGACGAACTTGCGTGGACCGGCCACATGCTCTACGACCTGTGCGAGTCTCGCCTCAACGCGTGTCGCGTGCCCGAAGCTGGCCCGATCAACTTGCTGGACATGTTCGCCGAAGATGTGAGTCGTGACGAACTGCTCGACGCGTTCGACAAAGTGCGCCAGCCGCGTGATGCGTTCAAACTCATGTATCGCTGCATGAACGAGCACTGCGCAGGCTTCACGCGAGGCCAAAGCGAGTGGCGCGTGCCACGCAGCGTGCTTGTCAGCGTCGCCAAGAGCGAAGCACAACGCGTCATGCAGGTCATCCGCGGCATTCGCCCCGCGTGAATCGCGACACAGCCAACGGTTAGTCATGCCGCAACGCAACGATGGGGTCTTGCTTGGCTGCTTTCCGCGCGGGATAAATTCCAAAAATCAGCCCTGTCGCGACCGCAACCGTAAAGCTGATGATGATGCTGCCGAGCGTCACTGCGGTTGGCGCCTTCGCATCAGGCGGAAAGAATGAACCAATCATGGGCAGTGTGGGCAACACATCAACGAGTTTGCCCAACCCAAGCGAAAATCCGATACCGAGTATCACGCCGATGATGCCGCCAGTGGTGCTCAGCACGCTGGTCTCAACAAGAAACTGATACTGAATGTGCTTGCGCGTCGCGCCAAGAGCCCGGCGAATGCCGATCTCGCGTGTGCGCTCCGTCACACTGGCGAGCATGATGTTCATGATGCCAATGCCACCCACCAGCAGCGCGATGCCCGCGATGGAACCAAACACAAGTTGATACTGCAACGCTTGCTTGCGCGCTGTTTCAAGTAATTCATACGGAACAAACAGCCCTACGTCCGTCAAGCCCGATCGGCGAGTTTCAAGCACGCGCTGCAATCGCTCGGCAATCGTCAGCACCTCGCCACGCGTGCGAGCCGAGACGAAGACTTCCGAAACTTGCACTTCCTGGTTGTCAAAACTCCCCGCCGTGCGCCGGCTTGTCGTATCGCCGAACGTTTCGCGCGCCGTCGTCAGCGGCACATGCACATCCTGGTTGAGATCGCGCCCCACCATGCTCGCACCCGCGCCGCCCGCAAAGCCCACGGGACGCAGCACGCCAATGACGGTAAAAATCTTCTGATCGATGCGTAGCGTTTGACCCAGGGGATCTTCCAGCGGAAAAAAGTTCTCCGCAACTTTCGCACCAATCACGCAAACCAGCGCCCGCTCATCCATGTCCGCTTCGCTCAAATACCGCCCGCGATCCACGCCCAAGTTGGCAACATTGCGAAGTTGCGGCGTCGTGCCAAACGCCTGACTCGTAATCCGCTTCTCGTTCCGCAGAATCTGGCTACCGATCGATTTCACCGGCACGATGTACTCAGCATCTGGAAACTGGAACTGGATGTTCTCAAAATCCTGCCGAGTCAGACCGAAGCGCGTGATCCAACCCGCGCGATTGCCCTGCTGCTGATTCTGCGTCTCAGGCGGCTTCTGACTGCGAATGATGATGTTGCGAGCACCCAGCGCTTCGATCTGCGCCAACGCCTCGCGCGTGCTGCCTTCACCCAAACTGCTCATGACGATTACGCTCGCGACGCCCAAAATAATGCCCAGAGCAGTCAGAATGCTCCGCAGCAGGTGGAGTCGCAGGCTCGTCAGCCCCAGACGGATGGTTTCAAGAAGAAATGTCATGAGAGTGTGATAAATACGAGAAAAGGGCGGCAAAAGTACTTTGTCAAAGCAACACGAGTCAGTCGTCCACCAAAACAGAACGCGAATCTTGCTAAAAATCGTCGAAAGCGTAACGAACGCAGTTTTGGCCGGTTGGGCGCCTAGGTCATCTTTTTCGCTCCCACCTTCATCATAGTTTCCGAATGTGTTGGGCTTGCACGAGGTTTCTGGTAGGATGATGTCGGAGCCGGCAATTGGGCTCCAGAGCCTGCCGCCTCTTGACGATACCCCCACTATGGACCACTCGCCGCGTTCAACCAGTCTGCCCAAGCCGCAGGTGGTGGTGCGCGCCGAGGAAGAAGTCGATGGCGGCTGGCTCTACGAACTCGAAGTCACGCAAGGCACCCTCACCACGCAGCACACCGTCATGCTGGGCTGGCGCGATCACGATTACTGGTGTGGCGGCACCGTTGCCCCTTCGCGCGTCGTGCAGAGTTTGATTGAGTATGTACTCACGCACCTCGCGATGCAACTGCCCGCGAACTTTGATGCAGGACGCATCCGCCGAGTGATTCCGCAAGTAGACCAGGAACTGCGCTGGGCTATGTGACTGCGAGTTGTCATTGCGAGTCGCAACCTCCGCGCGTGCGTCAATTGCATCAGACGCATCACGTGCCGCGTTTATTGCCAAAGATTTCGATATGCAGGCGAGCACAATACCGCCAACCGCGCCGCAGACAAATCTCCGCAATCCACGCACGCATCTCTCGCGACGGTGAAGTCACACCTTCCGGCATGATCAGTACATCATCACGCGTCCAGTTGCTCAGTTGCGACAGCAAGCCGTCGATCTCCGCGATATCAGCCTCGCTTTGTACCACGAACTTGAGCTGCTTGCTGGGATACGTCGCCAATAACGCATTGAGCGCAACCACATTGATCCTGCGTTCTTCATGCCGCTTCGCCCACGAACCATCGGGGTCACGCGAATCGTCCCAAGGCGTGCTGTTCGCGAGTTTGGGACTGATACTGATGAGATCACACGCAACCGGCTCGAACACCGTCCCCGCAGTCTCGATAGTGATGTGCATGCCCGCCTGCTTCATCGCATCGCACAGTTGCCCCAGCCGCTTGAAGATGAACGGCTCGCCGCCCGTGATGACAACATGCGACGCACCCGTGGCCTTCGCCGCCGCAGCCAATGCATGCACATCCTGCGGCTGCCCATCCGGATTCCAACTCGCGTAAGGCGTATCGCACCACTTGCAGCGCAGATTGCAACCCGACAGCCGCACAAAAAAACTCGGCACGCCCGTGAGCTTGCCCTCGCCTTGAATCGAGAAGAACGTTTCAGAGATGGGCAGGGTGTCGGACACGCACAAGCGTATGAATGCGAAGTTACGATCGCATCGTGCGCGTAACAACTCACACTTTCACCACCGGCTTACCAAACAACTCGAGCATCTTCTCCTTGCGATACGCAAAAATCCGCTCCAAATCAGGTCGAACCAGCAGCTTCTCCGCAATCGGTCCGCCCCAGTGGCTGTATCGCACGCGATCAATGCAGTTTGTCCCGCCGCGATCTGGCTGAAAGATGTGCTCGTGATGCCACAGCGAGTAAGGCCCCTTGATCTGCTCATCAATAAACCGTACAGGCGGCTCCCACGCCGCAATGTGCGTCCGCCACTTCATCGGCACACCCTTGAGCCCGATGCGATAATCAATAAACGCACCCTGCTTCATCTCAATCGGTAGCGGCGTGACAATCTTGAAATCAAGCCAAGGGGGCGTGAGCACGTTGAGATTCGCAGCATCCGCGAAAAACGGAAACAGTTCCTCACGCGTGCGCGGCACCCAAACAGACGTTTCAAGCATGCGGACAGTTGGCATGTCGATGAGTTCGCTCGTGCAACTGTAATAGTTGCACTACGCCGACTTGCGCACGTACACCGTGGCCACTGGTGCCGACCGCTGGAGTGCGTCCATGTCTCCCAAGTCTGCCAGTCGTTGCAATTCATCAAGCCAACGAACGCTGTCTGGCAACACAACGGGTTCGGATGGATCGGCATCAGGAATCACACCATCGACCTCGACGCGCAGGACGCATCGCGATCCATGAATCCACTTGACTAGTCGAACTTTTTTCCCGGCGATCTGCATACTTCACCTGTCAAAGAAGTGTACGGTGACCAACTTCGCAACTTGAATGCCGTGCATGTATCCCCAAACGGATTTCACTCGCGTCCCGTCTGCTAACGTCTGCTGAAGTTCGATCGTGGGATTCGGTTTGGTTTGAGGACGTTCACTCAACACTTCGCTGCGTTCTAAGTCTTCGAGCAACTGCCAAACCATGATCGAACGCTCACGAACTTGATTGTCTGCGTGATCACTTACAACGTATCTGCCAGATTCCACGGCAGTGAAGATTTTTGCCGAAAGTTTGGACACCAACTCAACGTTAGCACTCACCCCCAGCAAGCACATTGAAGAAATCAATCACATCCTGATCCTCCGGAAACACGCCATTCGCATTGAAGTCGATGCTGTTGCACGCCTCGCACGTCTCACCCGCCAGCACGCGGAAGAAATCAATCACATCCGCATCTTCCGGGAACACCGTGTTGTTGTTGAAGTCAATGTCATCACACGGCGCGCCAATCGCAATCGTCGGCAGTGGCATCAACACAACCGAACGTCCACCCGCCGCTTGCACGCTGATGCGAAGCTGCTCAACAACAGGCACCGTCCCCGGCGTAATCAAAACGCGATACGTCCCGGGCTCTACCTGCTCAACTGCACCAAGCACAAACGCTCCCGTCGCGCCCGTGCGATCAATCGTCACCGTGACAGGCGTCGACACCACTTGTGCCTGCCAATCTCGCAGCGTGATGAACATATATCGCGCGGGCGATGTTGTCGTCAGCGAAGGCACACTCACCACGCTCTGCACGCCGTCAACTTTGCTTGTTAAATTGCTCCGCCACGCATCAAACTGCTGCCGCAGAATCGGCACCACATCCGGCGCCGTCGTGGGCACATTCGCGACATTCAGCGACAGAAAATAATCACCGTCCGCACACCCGCTGGTCGTCACCCACGTTCCCGCCGTTCCAAAAAGCTGACCAGTATTCGGACCACGATTCTCCAAAATCGTCACAAACCCCTGCGAATCACGCGTCGCGATATCAAGATCGCCATCGCCGTCCGCATCAAGCGTTGCCATCTGCGTCGGGCTCCCAGCGATGCCGCCGGTGCGAAGATTGCTCGCGCCGGTGAACACAGCGCCGTTCGCACTCGCCGCCGCTCCGCGATGCACAGCTAGCACACCGTTGCCGCCAACGAGCAAATCTGTTATTCCATCGCCAGTCACATCGCCTGCTGTAATCGCAATTGGCGTCGCCCGCGCCGCAACCGCTGGCCGCACCATCAGCGTGCCCGCGTCATTGCGAATGTACTGAAACACGCTCGCCGTGTTGTTGATCGCAACCGCCAGATCCGTGTCGCCATCGTTATCAAAGTTCCCGGCAGCAATCGCCCGCGCCGGTCCCGCCAACGTGATTGCAGGTCGCGAAACCAATTGCACAAATTCAATCGTGCTCTGGTTCTCAACAATCACCACTTCGCCCACCGGAGCAAGTGCCACCGCAAAGTCCTGATCCCCATCGCCATCAACATCGAGAATCGTCATATCCACCGGCTGCTGGCTGAACGTGACCGAAGCCCGCTGCGTAAAGAGCCCTTCGTTGCGTTCAATCCGCAGAATGCCGTTGCTCGTCAGCGTTGCGATGTCTTGAAATCCATCGCGATTCACATCAACCGTCAACACCTTGCGCACCGCCGGGAAATTGCCAAAGTCAAACGGCGCATCAAACTGTCCACCAATCGACGTCCGCACAATCGAAAGCGGCAAGTTGTCAAACGCCCGCCCAATCAGCAAATCCTGCCTCGCATCACCCAGCAAGTTGCCAGCCGCAATCGCTCGCGGATTTGAGGCAATCGCCAACAACGTCCCCGTCGCCAAACTGGGCGCACCCTTCGTAAACGCAGGCAACGCATTCCGCCGCCCGCGCGAGTTCTCGTACACGCGCAGGCTTCCTGTCTGATCCGTCACCGCAACATCAATCGCCGCATCGCCCACAAAATCGCCGATTGCAATCTCGCCAGTCGCTCCCGCCGGATACACACCCCCGCAGCGATCCGTATCACCAAGCCGCGCCACAATCACATATCCAATCTGCGCACTCGTCGTGAAGTCCGCCGGCGGCGCACCACACCCGGTGGGCGTCTCCGGGCTGCAACTGCATCGCCCGTCGCCGCCTTGTGCTCGCGCCGCTTCCATCGCCGCCATCAATCTCGTCGGCAAATCGCCAGGCGTATTGCGAGCCGCATCAAGCGCCGTCGTAATCACCGATTCGCCCGTCAGCACGTTGCCTTGAATCGCGTAACTGATCGTGCCCGTGCTGCCCGCGTACGTGTAACTAAACTGCCCATTCACCCCGCCCGCCCACTGCCCCGCAAAACTCCCCGTAAACGTCGTCGAACGACCCGCCGCGTCCGCGATCCCATACTGCCGACGCTGATGGTTGGGATCAACACTCGGCAACCCCGCAATGATGTCCGCCGGGTTCACACCTTCGAGCAGCCGATCACGAATAAACGTCCGCGTCACCAGCGTCGATTCAACAAACGACTGCGCCGCCGCCGCACCAACACCCGTCACCACAACCGGCGAGCCCTGCCGCAAATCAAAACCCGTCAAACACGTCGCGCTTGCAATCCCCACCTCGCGCGTGCGCGTATCAATCAAAATGATCGACCACGTCGCATGTGCCGACGAAGCAACACCTGCAACACTCATCAAAGCCAACGCGATATTCGTGCGACGTGTCATTGCATCATGGTAATCGACACGTCAAGCCGCTGGATGCACCTGCTCCAACACAAACTACCACGCCCCGCGCAGTTCATTCACCATATCGCGCGCCAGCCGCTGCGCCGCCGCGTTTTCGCCCAGTTCTAGCCGTTCGCCCGATGGTCGGCTGGGCACAAAACTATCCGCCGCCGAGAAATTCCGTCGAGCCTTCAACACCTCGCCCGAGCGATTATCGCGCCACTCAAAATCAACCGTGATCTGCACCGCAAGTTCCTGCACCAGCCCCGTCACGTTGTTCGCAGAAATCCGCCGCATCCGCACTTCGGTAATCACAGCTGAAAGCGTGCTCGCCGCCTGCCCCGACTGCACCACGCGCATGGGCGTGTTCGCCTGAATCTGCTTGATCACCGCGTCAGTCAGCGTCTGCTCAATGCCCGGAGTCGCCGTCGTATTGCGAAACATCGGCACACTCACCGACGACACCGTCGAGTCAAACGTCGACGTCGGCGCATACCCCGCGCGCGGATCACTGGCGCATGCACTCAACATCGCCATCGATGCCAGCGCACCCAGCACCCCTGCCACCGCAGCACGACGAACAATGTTTTGACAACGCATGCTCACGTGCTCGGCTTCTCCTGCTCGCCCTCGCTGGATGCGGGCGTGGTGATGGGCTTGCTTTCTTGCTTGGCCTCTTCCTTCGCCTCTTCCTTCGCCGCCGGCGTCAGCGGCTGCGCATCACCCGCAATCGCCGGGTGCTTCTCATCAATCGTCGCAATCAGCGTGAGCGCCTCCTGCGCACTCGCCGTCTTCGGATGCCGCTTCACCAGCCGAACCAGCGTAATCCGCGCCGACACCGGATCATCACGCCGCAAATACCACTGCGCTGTGTTCAGCATGCTCGCCGCCCGCGATTCATCCAGCCTTGCCTGCAACCCATCCGTCAGTCCCGCCTCCTGAGCCACACCCGGATACTCAAGTTGAAAATTCTCAATCTGAATCGACGCATCCGTCAGAATACTCGAGTCATACGCCGGCCCCTTGAACTGCGCAACCGTCGCATACGTCCGCCGCTGCATCGCTTTCTGCCGCAACTCGCTGCGCGGATACAACTTCACAAACGTGTCATACGTCTCTACCGCCATCGGCAAATCCCGCTTGCTCGCATAATGGTCCGCCATCGTCATCAGCGCTCGCTCTGCAAGTTTGCTCCCAGGCATGCGCTCATTGATCCGCAGCACAATTTCCTCAGCCACGCCTGTGCCATCATCCATCCGAATGCCCCACAAGCCCGGCTTTCTCCGCCCACCAAAATACAACTTCGCCACATCAAGCTCGCGCTCCAGGCTCGTCACAAAAAACTCGCTCGCCGGATAGTTCTTGATGACCTCTTCGTAGTCATACAACGCTTCAAACTCATCATCCTGCGCCAACTTCGCATTCCCCCGCAAGTAATACGCCTCCGGCACCTGCGGCGACTGCCCACCCGCGTTGCGCTCCAGCCACGCATCCAGCACATCTTCCGCGCGCGACGCTTGCAAGCTCGCCAACAGCCGCCGCGCCTCCAGCATCGCCTGCTCATCAACATTCAACGTGCGCGGCGCACTCGCCGCCCGCACCGGCTGCGGAGCCGCAACCGTTCCCGAGCCCGCCGCCGCCTCCGCCGGCTCATCCACAATCTTCACCTGCGCAAACGCACTGCTCGCGCCGCAAGCGCACATCGCTGCCGCCGCGGCAATCGCCATCGCGCAATCAATCCCAAACCTGCTCAAGCAGCTTCGCGTCATGCGTGCAGGATAGTGCCCCTTTGCATCGCCGTTCACGACCCGCACTCAGCTCCCCAGCCGCGGCGTATCCGCCCACCGCAGCCGCCCGATGATCCGCGCCCACCAATCACTCGCCTCGTTATGCACAAAGTTCACGCCGTGATCGTGCTTGGTAATCGTAATGTGATCACCCGTGCGAATAGGCGTGTGCGTCTGCCCATCCAGCACCAGCGTCGTCCCCGCGCCGGCCTCCGCATCGTTCACACGCTCCGCCACGATCGAAATACTGCTGCTCCCGCTCACTACCACAGGCCGAAAGCTCAGCGACTGGGCCGCAATGGGCGTAATCGCAAACGCATCCAACGTCGGATCAAGCAGCGGCCCGCCCGCCGAAAGGTTGTACGCCGTACTGCCCACCGGACTCGCCACAATCAAGCCATCTCCGCGAATCACGGGACCAGCATGCCCATCCACGCTGAGCGTCAACGTAATCAACCGGTAAGGCGGCCCCGACGTCACCACCGCGTCATTGAGCGCAATGGACGTGAACTTGGTCACGCCCGCCTTATCAACCACACTAATCCGCAACAAGTTGTACGTGCGAATCGGCAGCGGATGCTTATCACTGAACAACTCCGCCGCGTGCTGCATCGCCGTCGCCACATCAAACGCAGCCAAAAACCCAAGCCGCCCCAAGTTCACCCCAAGCATCGCCCCCTTCGGGCTCGCGCACCGCCGCGCCTGACTCAAGAGCGTCCCATCGCCCCCAAACACCACAAACAAATCCGCATCGTGCATGCCAGCGGGCAAAGGCGACCCATCTGCCGGCAACTCGCCCAGCAACACCCCATGCTGCTGCACCACACGCCGAACCTCCGCCGCCGCATGAGCCGCCGCAGGTTTCTCCGGATTGACAAGCAAAAGCGTTCGCCGCATGAACGAGTTTACTCGGCTAGCCCAGCCGCGTAACACGACTTCCCAAATCGTGCCCCAAAGTGAAAACCACCTTCCCCCCAGTGGAACGGGCTTTCAGCCCGTTCGCAAAGACAGAAAAGCCAAAGGCAAGTTCAACACAGAGCCCGCAGAAAGCGCAGAGCAGAAGCGAGGGAGCGAAGGGGCAACAGCAGGCATTGGGAACTGGGCAAGGGGCATTCGGGTCAAGCTACACCACCGACTTCACGAAGCGAGTACCTTGCGTCGCGAAGCGACGATGTTCAATAGCCGGGGGTTGAGCGCAGCGAAACCCCCGGACGATGGATCGCGCACAGATGCACCGCGCAGCGGTGCAGGTTGATCCCGCCCTGCGCTCACCGGCACCGCTACGCGGTGCGCGCGCGTCATCTCGCGCATCCCGGGGGTTTCGCTCCGCTCAACCCCCGGCTATGCATCGTGCATCGCTTCGCGATGACAAAGCAGCCAACGCTGACCGCCACGCCGCCCACGATGCCTTTCCCGCCATGCCTTCCCAACAAGGTCCAATCACACGTGATCTGTCACAGATCACGCCCGCAACATGACAGATCACGCCGCTCCAGCGACCATTCACCTCGTTATCGCGTCGATAACTGGCCGCGCAACTCGAACACGTGCCGACCGGGCGAGTTTGCGCGGCTCGCACCGATCCGCTCAGAGCAGCGGATCGGTGGCACGGTGTTTCCCTTCCTCGCTTCTTCGCTTCTTCGCTTCTTCGCTTCTTCGCTTCCTCGCTCCCTCGCTCCCGCCCGCCCCGCTCCTCTACCATGCCCCCCTCATGGGCACGCTGCCTTCCCCCTCCACCCTCCCGCCGAGCGCCCCCGCCGCACACCGCATTCTCATCATCCGCCCCAGTGCCCTGGGTGATGTTGCTCGCAGCGTGCCCGTGCTTGCCAGCTTGCGGGCGGCGTACCCGCAGGCTCGCATCGATTGGCTGGTGCGCGACATCTTCGCGCCCGTGATCGAGGCCCATCCGGCTCTCAGTAACGTCATCATCTTTCCGCGCAGCGACTTCTCGCGCTGGTTCAAGACCTTCAACCTCGCTGCCCTGCGCGCGTACCTCGCGACGCTCGCCCAGCCGGGCTATGACCTGGTCTTTGATTGCCAAGGCCTCGCGCGCAGCGGCTTGCTGGCGTGGGCAACCAAGGCTCCCGCGCGCGTGGGCACGCGCGATGCCCGCGAATGTGCGTGGCTGGCGTACACGCATCGCATCAAGACGCCCAAAGTCATTCACACGGTTGACAAATCTCTCGCGTTGCTTGGGGCACTGCACATTCCCGTCGCTCGCGATGCCGCCGCCCGCCAGCTTTACAGCAGCCCTGCCGCCCGCGCGTGGCTCGCGGCTCAGCCATTCACGAACGCAAACTCGCGTTACGCCGTCTTGAGCCCCACCAGCGCCTGGCCCGCCAAGCAGTGGCCCGCCGACCGCTTCGCGCAGCTCGCTCAGCACCTGACGTCGCGCAACATCACCTGCATCATCACCGGCGGCGGCAAAGAACGCCCGCAGGTGCAGCCGCTGCTGGACCTAGCCTCGCGCAATCCGCGCGTGATTGACCTGATGGGAGCAACTGACGTTGCCCAGCTCATGGCCGTCATCGAAGGTGCGGCGTTGGTCGTCGCCAACGACTCCGCCGCGTTGCACATAGGCGTGGGCTTTGACCGCCCCTGCGTGGGCCTGCTTGGACCAACCGACCCCAAGCTCGCCAGCCCGTTCGGCCGCGAGGGCGACATCGTGCAACACGTGGGGCCAGGCGATGAGTTTTACTTCCGCGATGCCCGCAGCGCAGGCATGATGCAACGCATCACGCTGGAGGAAGTGATCGCGGCGTGCGAAAAGCGGCTAGACAATCGCCATTAAGGCAGCAGCGAGTTCTGCGGGAAACGCTCGAGCGCTTCGCGGTTGGCTGAGCTGCTGACGTTCAGCATGAGAGCACCAGTTGGGTGGAAGTAATCCGCCCGCTCATAGAACTCGCGGTTGATGATGCGGCGACCAGAGCCATCAAAGAAGCCCGCATTGACGCCCGAATCGTGACGCAACGACAACTTCAAGTGATCGGTAAACGCACCACCACGGTTCCGGCCATACGCCGTGGAGCCGTTGAAAGTCGGGTTGTCGCCGTAGTTGCCAAAGAGCGAGTCGGGCGAAACATCGAAGTCGTAGACCGGACCCTCGGCCCGGTAGTCGATGTAACGCGTGCCATCAATGATCATCGCTTTACTTGACAACTGCGTGCCCACCTTATCCAGCCGTGGGAAAAAGCTAACTGGGTTGCGGATCGTGTTGAACACTAGACCTGAACCAATGCTCTGACCCCTGTTGCCCCACTGCGTCGAGGTGTAGTTTCCTGGTGCGCCAGGTCCAGCCCAAACCGCATGAAACCCATAGGACATGAGATAGCTCGACGATTGAAAACCCGTCGTTTCAGTGTCTTGAATCGCGCGAAACTGAGAATCATCTGTTGCAGATCCAAACAGCGTGGTGTACGAACGACGCTGGATCGGGCAACGGAACCCGTTAAAGATCTGCTGCGTGCGCCGGGCCCGGTTGGGCGAATAGTTCAGCGAGTCACCAAAGATCGGGCTCATGAAGTCAAAGACTTGCACTGGCTTGGTGGGCGTGGTATCGCCCAATGAACTCACGCCGCCAGTCGCATCCAGTTCCGCACCGCTCGTCCACGCCGATGCGTAAAAATCCTTCTGCTCATTCATGTACAAACTTTGAGCCAGCGTGATGCTGCGAATGTTGCTCAGACAGACGATGCCGCGAGCGACGTTTCGTGCCTTGGCGACGGCGGGCAAAAGCAGTCCAATCAGCAGTGCGATGATCGCGATAACGACCAATAGCTCGATGAGTGTGAAAGCCTTGCGGTTGTGGATGCTCATAAATCTTTCCTTGGCAGTTCAAACCCAACCCATCACCTACCCCCACCTACCCCCACCTACCCCGACCCATCACCTACTGATTACTTTCGCTTCGGGTACACGTCTTTCTTGACTGGCCCGCTCGCTGGCGTCACAAGGCCGCTGCGCATATCAAGGTACGGCCCCTTCAACTTGTAGCGATCCACCGAATCGAAGTACTTTGACTCCAGCGACCACTTGCCGTCGTCTCGCTTGCTCACCGGAAACAGCGTGTACTCGGTGCTGGGAGGATTCGCAGCGGGAATCGTCAGCGCTCGATCTTCCCGGTACTCAACCTCAACAAGCTCGCCAGTTTTCAGATCGATGTACATGCCCGTCTTGGCAAATTGCGGCTCATCATTCTTCAAAAACTGCATCGACAGCATGCCCACCAGCACCAGCAGTCCCACCACGATCACCGCGATTTGCCATGGCTTTGCCTCGCCCATGATCTGTCACCTTTCGTCGTGATCGTTACTGGCATCGCCCGACCGGGCAACACCGATAGCCAACTGGTTGCAACACAAGCGCAACCGGCCGCAAGGTATCCTCCCACGCTCGCGCTTGCAAGACCCCTTCCTGCGTGTTCTTATGCCATAAACACAAAGTTAGGACTTTACAAGGGTCATCCGACAGCTTCATCAGCACCCCAGTGCCCGCGCCGCCCGCTCTCCCGACCGCACCGCCCCCTCCATCGTCGCCGGCCAATCCGTGTCGCAGTAATCACCCGCCAACACAACAGCTTCTCCCCACGTTGCACCATCCGGCAAAGCCCCGGGCCGACTCCGCTCAAACCTGGGCGTTGGCACAAACGTCGCCATCCGCTCCTTCACGCTCCTTGCCCGCACCACCCGCGCCCCGCGCGAATTCGGCATCCACCGCTGCACATCATCCACCACCCGCGCCACAATCTGCTCTTCGCTCAAACCCATCCACGCATCCGCCGCACTGATCACCGCATGCACCACGCATCCGCGTTCATCTTTGCGAAACAGCCACTGCGTGCCCGCACAGACCAACACCGCATGAGGCGTCTGCAACACAGGCCTGTCAAACGTCACATGCACGCCCAGAATCGGCGAATGCTCCGCCGCCGCCAACTGCACCAGTCGCACATCACTCGCCGGAAGCCAACGCCTTGCCTTCTCCACCGGCACCGCACACACCACCGCATCAAACGTCCACTCGCGGGCCCGCGTCGTAACCGTGGTCGCTGCTAACGCCTCCACCGTCTCACCCAAGAGCAACTCCCCGCCCGCTTGCGTCAGCAACATCTCCGCCGCGTCATACAACGCAACCAATGGCACCGTGGGCACCCCAATCCGCGACGCCGACGCCCCTGCCAGCAAACCATCTTGAAACACATGCATCGCGCTGCTCGCCGCCACGCGCGAAACTTCGCCATTGCACGCCGACACAATCACTGGCGTCCAAAATCGCTCAATCGCGCTCACCGGCTGATTCTGCTGCGCCAGCCAATCACCAAACGTCACATCGCGATACGAATCCCGATCCACAATCGCAATCTGCCCCATCGCCGTCGCGATCGCCGCCTTGTCTTGCACGCTCAAAAACGACGCCCGCAAAAAACTCATCGCATGCGAAGCAAATCCCGGCAACCACCGATGCCCGCGCATCGGCTCAAGCACACTGGTCCGTCCACCTTCTTCCACCCACCACTGCCGATCATGCCACGCGATGCAATCCAGCTTCCCCAGTTGCCCCAGCAACGCGAGATACCGATCACAACACCCCAGCGCGACATGCTGGCAGTTATCAATAGTCTCGCCCGACTGCTGATCGACAAAACTCGTCGCCCGCCCGCCCAGCCGTCGGCGTTGCTCAAACAGCGTCACCTTCACACCCGCCCGCGCCAGCCGCAGTGCGCACGCCAACCCCGCCAGGCCTCCACCCACAACACCCACCCTCGGTGGGCCGCCCCTCCGGGGCGGCAATCTTCCAAAATCATGCAATCCACTCATCGCACGCCCCACTGCTGCGTCACCGCTCGCAATCCAATCATCGCCTTGCGCCAGTTCGCCACGCGCGCTCGTGGCCCCACCACCGCCCGTGCGGGCTCGGCTCGCAGCACATCCAGCACGCCCTGATACACCCTCGTCATCGCCGCCAGCACAGGCGTAAATCGCGGATCAATCATCGCCTCCAGCCCCACCGACGCCGCGTGATACATATCCGCCTTGGCAATCAGCTCGCGCACCAATCGCTCGCAAGCTACCGGCTCGCGCCACGCCAGCAACGCCTCGCGCGAAAGTCCCGCCCGCGCCAACATCGCCTCCGGCACATACCCCCTCGGCGAACTCGCCTTCGCATCCGTCGCAATATCCCGCGCGATGTTGATCATTTGAAACGACCGCCCCCGCGCATCTGCCTTCTCAAGTGCAACATCGCGCGACATGCCCGCTCGCAGTCCCCACGTGTGCGTACACACCAGCCCCACCGTCCCGCCGACGAAATAGCAGTACCGCTCCAATTGCTCATCACTCACAAACGGCTCATGATCCAAATCCCACGCCAGCCCCTTCAACATATCGCGCAGCCACGCATGAGGCACGCCCGCCTCTGCTACCGCCCACGCAAACGCCGGCCAGCACCCCTCTGCCTGTGCATCACCCGCAAACGCCCGCTCGCTCGCCGCCGCAAACGCATCAAAATCCC
>VYLN01000115.1_pt1 | contig 25620 bp, 31 predicted proteins | sample 5109471 | NCBI WGS metagenome assembly VYLN01 (sample SAMN12291806, study PRJNA351875) | freshwater metagenome | isolation source: freshwater lake | place: USA: Michigan, Lee Lake | collected 2013-08-06 | reverse complement strand
GGGATCGGACCGCCCCGGAAGATGCGGCCCAATTCTCCCGAGCCGGGGGTCACTTCGCGGCCGTCGTCTGTGACCACTTTGGTGCGGGCGTCAGCCATGAAGCGTGTGGGCGCTGCGCCCGCCGCCGCGGCGCCTGGGGTCATGGACATGCCCATTCCCATGACTTCGGAAGAGCCGAGGGTGTCGAGGAGGATCGCGCCGGGCATATGCTTGCCCAGGAGCGCCTTGGCTTCGGGGCTCCACATCGCGCCCGAGGAAATGACCATCCGGGTTGCGCTCACGTCCCAGCGCCCTGGGTTGGCTTCAAGAGCCCGCGCCAGGGGGCGGCCAAAAGCGTCGCCGACGATCGCGGCTACCGCGACTTTGTGGGTCTGCATCGCGTCGAGGGCATGTTCCGCCACAAACCTCGCCCCCTCTGCGGTCACAACCGTACCGCCTCGGAGCAACTGGTTCACGGCGATCAAGTAGCCCGCGCCGTGCATCAGGGGCGCGCAGATGAGGGTCGGCATCCCGGTCTGGCCCTGCCGAAGCATCTCTTCAAAGGCTTCCAAGGTCTGGGGCGGGGGCATGCCTGGAGCGGGTGAGCCGCCGCCAAGGGCTGCCCACAGCTCGGTCTGGCGCCACATGACGCCCTTGGGCATTCCGGTTGTGCCGCCGGTATAGATAAAGAGCAGATCGTCTTCGCCGGCGCGGCCCTGGGGGGCGGGGCAGCCAAACGATGCAAGGGCCTCATAGGGCTGGGCAAAGCTCTGGGCAGGGCCGCCGCCGTCGCTCACCTCGACGAATAGCTTCACCTTCTCCAGGCGCGGGCGCAGCGCCGCCACCTGCGGCGCGAACTCTTGCGCATAGACGATCACCGCCGCGTCGGCGTTGTCGAGGATGTAAAAGAGCTCGTTCTCGGTGTAGCGGTAGTTGATGTTGACGTGGGTCAGCCCCGCCTTCCAGCACGCGGCCGAGGTTTCCAGATACTCCGGGCGGTTGCGCATATAGTGGGCGACTTTGGCGCCTTGCGGGATCCCGGCTTCGACAAAGGCGCCGGCGAGAGCGTCAGAGCGGGCTTTCAACTGCCCCCAGGTCCGAACCACCGATCCATGAGCAAGAGCGGGCTTTGCCGGGTCCATGACCCGCTCTGCTACCGCCAAGACCGCCGCAAATGGCCAGGACATGGATGCCTCCCCTTGAGCGCTTTTTCGCGCTCTTCGCTTCTTTGATCTGCGATGATAGAGCGTCCACCGCGCCCGGGAAGGGCTTCTCATTAGGGACGATCCCGTGTCGGACAGGCCTGCCACGCAGCTCTATCTTATCAGCCCGCCGCGATTGACGGTGGCGGCGTTTGCGCCCGCGCTTGAGGCTGCTTTGACGGCCGGGCCGGTGGCGGCATTTCAGTTGCGGCTGAAAGACCTGCCCGACGACGCGATCGTGTCGGCGGCGGAAGCGCTGCTGCCGATCGTGCAGGGGGCGGGCGTGGCCTTCATCCTGAATGATCGGCCTGATCTCGCGGCCCGGGTCGGCGCCGATGGGGTGCATATCGGCCAAGAGGACGCGTCTTATGCGGAGGCTCGCCGGTGGATGGGCGAGAGCGGGATCGTGGGCGTCACCTGTCACGACAGCCGGCATTTGGCGATGGAGGCAGCGGAAGCGGGGGCGGATTATGTCGCGTTCGGCGCATTCTATCCGACCACGACCAAAGAGCCGAAGACCGCGGCTTCTCTGGAGCTTCTCACCTGGTGGCAGGAGATCATGGAGGTTCCGTGCGTCGCCATCGGCGGGATCACAGTGGAGACCGCGAAGGGCCTTGCGGACGCGGGGGCGGACTTTGTGGCGGTGAGCGCCGGGGTGTGGGGGTATGAGGCAGGGCCTGCGGAAGCAGTGAAGGCGTTCCAGAGCGTCCTGCGGCGCTAGACAACGACTTCCCGGGCCGGAACTGCCCCACAACAAAAAAAACCGCCGACGCTTGGGGCGCCGGCGGTCATTCAGCTCAAGGAGATGGCTGGGCTTAAGCCGCAGCCTTTTCCAATTCCGGGCTCCATTTGCCGAGGCTCGCGAGGCCGTTCATCTTGGCCCGATGCAGGAAGGCGGCCTGGGCGGCGGCGACGTTGCCGGCCTTGCCGGACCAGGCCTTCTGCGGGGCGGCCTGCAGGGCGCGGCCGTAGGAGAAGGTCATCGGCCAGGGGAAGCCGCCGATCTCGTTCATCCGGTTCAGGTGGGCGGTGGCGTCCACGTCGGACTGGCCGCCGGAGAGGTAGGCGATGCCCGGCACCGCGGAGGGCACCGTGATCTTCAGGCAGGCGATGGTCTTTTCGGCCACCTCGTCGATGCTCGCCTGCTTGGCGGCTTTTTTGCCCGCGATGACCATGTTCGGCTTCAACACGATGCCTTCGAGCTGCACGCGGTATTCGAAGAGCTCGTTGAACACCTCTTTCAGGACCGCTTCGGTGACCTCAAAGCAGCGGTCGATGTCGTGGGAGCCGTCCATCAGGACTTCCGGCTCCACGATCGGCACGATGTCGGCCGCCTGGCAAAGGCCGGCGTAGCGGGCCAGCGCTTGGGCGTTGGCGCGGATGGCGCCGCGGCTCGGGACGCCGGTGTCGATGTCGATGACGGCGCGCCATTTGGCGAAACGGGCGCCCTGTGCATGGTACTTCGGAAGCCGCTTTGCGAGGTGATCTAGGCCTTTGGTGATGGTTTCGGCGCCGAAGCCGGGCAGCGCTTCCGTGCCTTCATCAACTTTGATGCCGGGGATGGAGCCGGCAGCCTCGATCAGCTTCACCAGAGGTGTGCCGTCGGCGGCGGTCTGCCAAATCGTTTCGTCGAAGAGGATGACGCCCGAGACATAGCTCATAGCCTCTTTGGCCCGGAACATGAGTTCACGGTAGTCGCGGCGATTGTCTTCGGTGTTTTCCACGCCGATGGAGTCAAACCGCTTTTTGATCGTGCCGGTGCTCTCGTCGGCGGCTAGGATGCCGCGCCCAGGAGCGCACATCGCAGTCGCGACCTTGTTCAAGGCGTCGAGATTCATCGCTTACCCTCGTGTTCAAAACTTCATTTTGTGTTGGGCGGCCTTTTGCCCGTTGGCGTCGACGGCGTCCAGAGGGGTCCCATTCGGGGAGCTTTGCGCATGGCGCACAGGCAACACTTCGCCTGACGGGAGGGGTCCGTGAGCCTTTCGCACGGAATGGTTGGCTTTTTCGTCGCACCGGCGCCAATTGACGGATGACGGTTTCGCCCCACCTGTGCGGCAGCAAAGCAAACAGCCGCCCGTCGCCGATGGGTTGATGCTCAACCACAAAGGGAACCTGATGCGCGCTCTTCTGTTCGCCTGCGCCGCCGCACTCGCTCTGACGGCTTGTTCGCAGCCGCCGGCTCCGCCGACGACGGGCCCTGAAGCCGCCTCCACGCCTGAACCGGCGGTGGTGCAGCTGGTGGTGGCGCAAGGCTGGACCCGGGCCACTCCGGCGGGCGCGCAGGCCGCGGGCGGTTATTTCGTGATTGAAAACCCGACGCTGGAAGCGGATCGGCTCACCGGCGCGACGTCTGCGCGAGCGACGTCTGTGGAAATCCATGAAATGGCGACAGTCAGCGGCGTGATGACCATGCGCCCGGTGGAGGCTGTGGATATCCCCGCCACCGGACAGGTCAGCTTCCAACCGGGCGGCCTGCACCTCATGTTCATGGGTCTGACAGAGCCCTTCGTGGCCGGGGAATCCATTCCTGTGACCCTGACCTTCCAGACCGCCGGCGTGGTGCAGACGACGCTTGAGGTGCGGCCTTTGGAGGGTGCGCCGGTCGCCGCGGAAGCAAGCATGGCGGCGCCCGCTCCGGCGGCTTCCGGCGAGGCCGCGGCGCAGGGCGATCAAGGCAACTGAGCCCATGCTGCGGTTCATTCAGATCGGGTTGTGGACGCTGGCGGCCTTGGCCGTCGGCGTCTTTGCGTATCTTCAGTGGGGACGCCCGCCGAGCGCAGAGCGGGCCGCAGCCCAGGACATGGTCGCCCTGATGAATGGCGAAGCCGCCGTCGGCGGGCCGTTCGCGTTGATTGACCAGAATGGGCAGCCCTTCACAGAAGCGAACCTAGTGGGTCGCCCGACAGCTTTGTTCTTCGGGTTCGTCACCTGCCCCGACATCTGCCCCACCACGCTGTCGACGCTGGCTGCCTTAAAGGCCCAGCTTGGCCCTGCGGGAGACGCCTTGCAGGTGGTGTTTGTGACCGTCGATCCTGAGCGCGACACGCCTGAACAATTGGCGCTTTATCTGTCGAGCTTCTCGCTCCCGGTCGTTGGCCTCACGGGCACAGAGACAGAGCTCGCGGCGATGAGGGAAGCCTATTTCGCCCATGCTCGCCGGGTGCCGCTGGAGAGCGGCGGCTACACCATGGATCACACGAGCTTTCTCTACCTGCTGGACGAGCAGGGCCAGTTCGTGGAGGTCCGGCCCTATGGGGAAGACCCGCAGTCCACCCTGGCGGCTCTGCAAGCCTTGGTCACTTAGGGCGGGCGCATATCGATAATCGATAGACATTCGTGGCGATCTGCGCCACAGACGTCTCCCTGCGCGGAGGGATATGGCCATGCGAAAGCTTTGGGGGGCGATGAGCGGCGCTGCCGCCATCGCTGTGGCGACGGCCCATCCTGCGTGGGCGCAAGAAGCCCCTGCCGATGAGATTGCTTATCCAGCGACTTTCTTTGCCGAGTATTCGCCTCAGACGGCCCTCGATATCGTCCTTCGCACTCCCGGCTTCACCCTTGATGAGGGCGATGACGTGCGCGGCTTCGGGGCCGCCGCCGGCAATGTGCTGATCGACGGGGCGCGGCCCTCGGTGAAAGGCGACGGCCTTGAGGCGTTCCTTGCTCGGATTCCCGCTGACCGCGTTTTGGAGGTGCGCCTCATCCGCAATGCTCAGACCGCCGAGGCGCAAGGGCAGGCGTTGATTCTGAACATTATCCGCAGGCCGGTGGAGACCAGCGGCGCCTGGACTGCGGGACTGGAGCAGACAGGTTCGGGGCCGGTCGTGCCTTTCGGTTCTCTGTCATTCGCCGGCGCGGCGCTTGGCTTTGAGGGCTCCTTCGAGGTCGAATTTCTGGTCGATGAGACGCCCATCCGCACGCGGCGCGCCTTTAGCGCAGCGGATGGAGCGTTGCTTGCCAATTGGGCTGAACGCCGGGTGGAGCGCTTCGAGCAGCTGACCCTGTCTGGAGATGCGCGGCGCCCCGTTTTCGGGGGCGTTTTGGCCCTGACCGCAAGCGGGCGTGTGCAACGTTTTGCTCTAGACCGAGAGAGCCGGATCTACGCCTTCCGTCCGGCAGGGGGCGCGCCCGACGGCTTTGCTCCGTTCTCCCAAGAGGAAGACGAGTACGGCTTTGATTTCGGGGCGGACTACAGCCGTGGTTTTGGCGATGTGGACGCCAAGCTCGTTGGCCTCGTGAGCTTTGAGTCCGAAACCGAAGAGCAGCGCGATAGCCGGCGCAGCGCGGCCTTCGCGCTGGTGCAGGCCCAGACCCTAGCCTCTGAGCGCGAGGCGCTGGAAGCGGTGCTGAGGAGTTCTGCGGCTTGGGGTATGGGGAGCGCGTGGCGTTTCGAGGCCGCCGCCGAAGTCGCCTACAACCAGCTGGATTCGCGCCTAGCAGTGACCCAAGACCTCGGCGCCGGGCCTGTTCCCTTGGCCCTGCCAGGGGCCGCCACCGTGGTTGAGGAGACGCGGGGGGAAGCGCTGCTCACTTTCGCTTACGCGCCTCCCGGTCGCCTGCGGTTCGACGGCGCCTTGGGTGGGGAAACATCGGAAATCGCCGTGAGCGGCGACGCCCAGAACAGCCAGAGTTTCACCTTTTTCAAGCCGCGGGCATCGCTGTCCTATGATCTCGGCGGCGGCGCGACCGCCCGATTGGGGGCCGAGCGTAGAATCGGCCAGCTCGATTTCGGAGACTTCGCCGCCAGCGCCGGCCTGTTTGATGGGGTTTCCACTGCCGGCAACCCCGCATTGGGGCCGGAGACGGCCTGGGTCTATAGCCTCGATCTTGACTGGCGGCGTGACGATGGCTTTGCGGTGACGGTCGAGGCCTTTCATGAGGAGCGGGAGGGCGTTCTGGAGCAGGTCGGCCTACCGTCCGGGGGATTTGGGGTCGCCAATGCGGGGCCTGCGATCGTCACAGGCTTTACGGTTTCGCTCGACCTGCCTCTCGATGCGGTCATCCCTGGAGGCGAGTTCAGCCTCTACGGCGAAAGCAGCGACAGCGTTTTCCGCGATCCGCTCACCGATCGCGACCGGCTTTTGACTGATTTCAGCCAGTCTTTCGTGGAAGCCTCCTTTCGGCATGATCCGCCGAACTTGCCGTTGAGTTGGGGCCTCACCTGGAGGGGGCCCTCGGGGCGGACGGGTTACCGTATCGACGAACAGGATCTGCGCAGCGACAGCGCTCAGATTGGCGGCTTTGTCGAAACCAACGCGTTGTTTGGCCTGCGGACGCGGCTTGAGCTGCGCAATTTGGGAACCGCGCGGTTCCAGCGGGAGCGGCGGCGGTTCACCCCGGACCGATCCGGGGCGCTGTCTGGGATTGAGCGCCGCTTTGCGACCTATGGGGCGGTCGTCTCGTTGGAGATTTCCGACCAGTTCTGATGCTTTTCCCGGCAGGGGGCGCCTTTGATTTGAGCGGGGCGCCTGCGGGCTATGCGCGGGCAGGGGCGGGCCGGGTCGCAGGGGACACCCCTTTGAGAGCGTGGGCAAACGCGTCTACGATTCTGTCATGTTTGATGAAATGCGTGATCCCAAGGGCGGCGTTCGGGCGCCTTATCAACGGATTGAAGCTTGGCTGGAGGCCACCGGGGTCGCGGCCCTTGGGGCGCGTCAGGCGGAGGCGGAGGCGCTTTTCCGGCGCATCGGGATCACGTTCGCCGTCTATGCCGAAGACGGCGGCGATCCGGAACGGTTGATCCCGTTCGACCTCATCCCCCGCGTGTTTTCGGCGGCGGAATGGCGCACTCTGCAGCGGGGCATCCGCCAGCGGGCGCAGGCCCTCAACGCGTTCCTCTATGATGTCTATCATCGGGGCGAGATCCTGAAGGCCGGTATCGTGCCGGAGCATCTGGTGTACCGGAACGAGGCCTATCTGCCGGAAATGGCTGGGTTTGATCCGCCGGGGCGCGTCTATAGCCATGTCGTGGGCGTCGACATCGTGCGGACAGGACCGCACGATTTCCAGGTTTTGGAAGACAATTGCCGCACACCTTCCGGCGTTTCCTACATGCTGGAAAACCGGGAAATCATGATGCGGATGTTCCCGCAGCTCTTCAAAGCTGGGGCGGTGGAGGCGGTGGACGCTTATCCGCGCCATCTGAAGCAGACCCTGATCGAGGCCGCTCCCGCCAAGTGCAAAGGCGATCCGACGGTGGTTGTCCTCACGCCGGGACCGCTCAACAGCGCCTATTATGAGCATTCCTATCTGGCAGACCTGATGGGGGTGGAACTCGTCGAGGCCGCCGATCTCTTTGTCGACGAAGGCCTATGCTGGATGCGCACGACGCGGGGGCCGCAACGGGTGGACGTGATCTATCGGCGCATTGACGACGCTTACATCGATCCGCTCTCGTTCCGGCCCGACAGCCTGCTTGGCGTGCCTGGCCTGTTCAGCGTCTATCGGGGGGGCGGGGTGACGTTGTGTTCGGCTCCGGGATCGGGGGTTGCGGACGATAAAGGCATTTATGTCTTCGTCCCGGACATGATCCGGTTTTACCTCGGCGAGACGCCGATCCTGAAAAACGTCGACACCTATCGCTGCGCCGATCCTGAGCAGTTGGGGTATGTCCTCGCCAATCTGAAGGACCTCGTCGTGAAGGAGGCGCATGGGTCCGGGGGCTACGGCATGTTGATCGGCCCCCACGCCACGAAGAAAGAGATCGAGGCGTTCCGGAAGAAAATTGAGGCGCGGCCAGATGATTATATCGCCCAGCCGACCTTGGACTTGTCCACAGCTCCTGTCCTCGGGGATGGGGCGGTGGAAAGCCGCCATGTCGATTTTCGTCCCTATTGCCTTGTCGGGCGGGAAATCCGCCTGACGCCCGGCGGGTTGACCCGGGTGGCGCTGCGCAAGGGGTCGCTGGTGGTCAACTCGTCCCAGGGGGGCGGGGTGAAAGACACCTGGATCCTGGCGGAGTAGGGGGCCGACGATGCTGAGCCGCACCGCGCAGAACCTCTTTTGGATGGGGCGCTATATTGAGCGCGCCGACGCCACCGCGCGCCTCGTGGAAATGGGCCGGGCGATGGCGATGCTGCCGGGGTCGAACGAGAGCGAGGAATGGCGCAGCGTCGCCAGAGCGACCGCCGCGCCGCAGGACCTGACCAGCGAGGGCGCCACCGCGGAAGACGTGATCCGCTATCTCTTGCTGGACGCGGATAACCCTTCTTCGATCCGGTCATGCCTGACCCAGGCCCGAGCCAATGGGCGCGCGATCCGCACCGCCCTGACGCAAGACATGTGGGAAACCCTGAACGATGGTTGGCGGACCCCGCGCGCCTGAAAGACGAATTGCCACGTTATCTGGACTGGACGCGGCAGCGGGCGGCGGCCTTCCGCGGGGCCACCGAGACCTCGCACCTGCGCAATGACGGTTATACGTTCCTGAGGATCGGGGAGTATATCGAGCGGGCGGACATGACGCTGCGTCTCCTGGACGTGAAGTATTATGTACTCCTGCCGGAGACTGATGTTGTCGGCGGTGGGCGCGACTACCACCAATGGACATCTGTGCTGCGGGCGACTAGCGCGCTGCGCACCTATCACCACGTTTACCGGGACAACTACACGCCCTGGGGCATCGCGGAGTTCTTGGTGCTGAACCGGATGTTCCCTCGCTCGGTGATGTTCTCCTATCTCGGGTTGGAGCGGCATCTCGATGATCTGGCGTCGGTGTATGGCGCGCGGCACGCCTGCCAGAACACCGCGGCGGGAATGGTGAAGAGGCTGAAGGGGTTTGATATGGGCAGCCTGTTCCAGTTTGGTCTGCATGAGTTCATCGTGGAGGCGGTCGGCTGCACCCACCGGCTGTCGCGGGAGATCGCGGCGGCTTACGATTTTTGACGCCTATGAAAATCGCCATTCGCCACCACACCCGTTACGTCTACACCCCCGCCGCCAGTCGGGCGGCCCTGCGGCTGCGGTTGTTTCCGCCGCAGTTCGACACGCAGCACCCGCTCGATTGGACTGTGACAATCAACGGTCAGACGATCGCTCCGCAGCACACGGCGGCCTTCGGTGAGCAAGAGGCGGTCTGGACCACACGGGAGCCACAGACGGAGCTGTCGATCCTTGCCTCCGGCACGGTAGAGACGAAAGACGCCGCCGGTGTGGTGCGGGGCCTGCAAGATTGCGCGCGGCCGGGGGTTTTCCTGCGAACCACGCCTTTGACCGCGCTGGACCCGGCCTTGAGCCGTCTGGCGGAGGCGGCCCGACGGGAGGCGCCCCTCGATACCCTTCATGCCTTATGCGGCCTTGTGGCGGACCGGGTCACCTATCAGGCGAACCAAACCCATAGCCTCACCACGGCGGCGGAAGCGCTGGCCCACGGCCACGGCGTCTGCCAGGACCATGCGCATGTGTTCATCGCCGCGGCGCGGGCGATCGGTATCCCTGCGCGCTACGTAATGGGGTACATGGCCTCGAGCGATGATCTCCATGAAACCCATGCCTGGGCGGAGGCTTTCGTGCCGGAGCTTGCGGCGTGGGTGGGGTTTGATCCCGCGAACCGGCGCTGCCCGACAGAGGCGTATGTGCGGCTCGGCTGCGGGTTTGACGCGGCAGAGGCGGCTCCAGTGCGGGGATGCGTGGGGCCGGGGGCAGAGGAAGCGTTGACGGCGGCGGTGGACATCGCGCCGGTCCTCGCGCAGGAGCAATAACTCAAGACGGGGCTTGCGGGCCATGACCTATTGTCTGGCGCTGAAAGTACGGGAAGGGCTGGTGATGCTGTCGGACACCCGCACCAATGCGGGGGTCGATAACATCAGTCGCTTCAAGAAGATGTTCCTCTGGCGCACCCCAGGGGAACGGGCCATCGCCATTTGTACCGCTGGCAATCTCGGCATCACACAAGGGGTCATTACCCGGTTGCAGACGGCCATCGACAAGGCCAAGGGCTCGAAAAAGGTCGAGAGCCTGCTCACCTGCTCCACAATCTATCGGGCGGCGGAGCTGGTTGGGGAGGCGATGGCCTCGATGCAGGCGCGCGACCGAGATCGGATTGAAGCGCAGGGCGCGGCCGCTGACGCCAGCATCATCGTCGCGGGGCAGCGCAAGGGCGGTAAGCCTCGCTTGTTCATGATCTACTCCGCCGGCAACTTCATCGAAGCCACCGACGACACCCCCTATTTCCAGATCGGCGAGCACAAATACGGCAAGCCGATCCTGGATCGGGTGATCAAGCCGACGACGCCGCTCGATGAAGCGCTGAAGGCCGCGCTCGTCTCGATGGATTCCACCCTGCGGTCCAATCTCTCAGTGGGGATGCCGCTAGATTTGGCCGTGATCCCGGCGGACGCCTATGGCGAGGCGCATACGCGGCGCTTTGAGGCTGACGATCCTGTCTTCCGGCACATCAGCGAGCACTGGGCGGCGGCGTTGCGGGATGCGTTTCATTCGCTGCCGGACGTCCCTTGGACGACAGGAAGCGCCTCCACGGCGCCCTAAGCTATTGGCGCAACGCCGTTTGCAAGGCATCGTGCCGGCCTCTCAATGGGGCTTGCGATGCTGAAAACCCTTCTGAAATGGGCCTTGGGCCTGGTCCTTGTGCTGGTCCTTGGGGCGGCGGGCGTGGCAGGCTTTGTGGCCTGGCGCTTCAACGCGCCGCCGCCGGCGATCGCAGGGGAGGCGCGGCTGCCGGGCGCGGATGGCACAATTACGATCGTGCGCGACCGTTATGGAGTGCCGCACATTTTTGCTGACACCGAGGCGGATCTCTATCGCGGCCTTGGTTTCGCCCATGCTCAGGATCGCTTTTTCCAGATGGACGCGACGCGGCGCGCGATGCAGGGGCGGCTATCGGAGCTTTTGGGCGCCAGCACCCTCCCGATCGACGCGCGCGCCCGGATCATGGGGTGGCGTCAGGCCGCGCAGGCGCAGCTGGCGGCCCTTTCTCCTGAAGCGCGCGCGGTGCTCGAAGCCTACGCCGAAGGCGTGAATGCGCAACTCGCCATCGGCCCTGCGCCGCCGGAGTACGCCCTCTTTTTCGCCAATCCGGAGCCTTGGACCCCGGAGGACAGCCTTGCGGTCTCGTTGGCGATGACAGACACGCTAACCGGCGGCGCCTATATGGAGCGGACGCGGGAACGGCTTGCAGGCGTTCTGACGGAAGCCCAAATCGGCGAGTTCCTTGCGGATTATCCCGCTTTTGCGCCAACCTCTTATCGCGGCGGCGATCTGGCGGCCGCCCTCATGACGCCAACAATGGAGACGACTTCGCCTGGCTCAAATGCCTGGGTGGTGGCGGGCACGCGGACCGCGACGGGTCGGCCGTTCCTCGCGAACGATCCACACTTGCCGTTGCAGGCTCCCGGGCCGTTTTATCTTTCGCGTCTGCAGGGGCCGGACGGGCCGCTGATCGGCGCCAGCCTTCCTGGCGCGCCGAACATCGTCATTGGGCGGACCAATGCGCTGGCTTGGGGAACCACAACGCATGCGGTGGACGCCGAAGATGATGTCATCCTCACGCCTGCCATGACCGTCACAGAGACGACGGAAACAATCCGGGTCCGGCAATTCGGTGTCTTGATGGGGACCCGGACAATCAGCGTGCGCCGCACGGCGGAAGGTCCTGTTCTTGATCGCGCGTGGTTTGATCTTGAAGGCCTCTATGAGGGACAAGACGTCGTGCTGCGCACGATCGCCGACGACCCCGACAACGGCGTAGCGGAGGCCGTGTACCAAGCCTCCAAAGCTACCAGCGTCGAGGCCTACTTCGCCGCGCTCGCGACATGGACCGCGCCGCCGCAAAACTTGGTCGTGGCCGACGCGCAGGGTCGTATCGGGCTGATCTCGCCGGGGCGGTTCCCGCAGCGAAACGCGGAAGGTGTTTGGGTGGGAGAGATCCCCGAGCGCATCTTGAGCGCTGATCCTGTGGAAGGCTTTTTCGCCACAGCCAACAACCTGCAGACCCCGCGGAACTTTGTTTATCCGATGCCCGGGGGGCACGATCCTTATCGCGTTACGCGGATTACAGATGTTCTGGCGGCGGATGACAGCGTCACTCTTGGCGATATGCAGGCGCTGCAGCTTGACCAACAGTCGGTGCTCGCGGTTCGGCTTTTGCCCATCCTTGCGCAGGCGACGCCGCAGAGCCCGGAAGGGCAAGCGATGCAGGCCCGGCTTGCAGCTTGGGATGGCGTCGCTCGAGCGGACGCGGTTGAGCCTACGCTTTTTGCCTACTGGACCCGAGCCATCGGGGAAAAGCTGTATGCGGATGAATTGGGCGAGGCGCTTTTTGCAAGGTTTCAGGGTCCGCGGGACGTCTTTATCGATGGCGTGCTGACGGGGACGCTGTCATCGGAATGGTGCGACGACATTGCTACCACGGGCGTCGTGGAGACCTGCGCGGGCATAGTGGGGGCCGCATTTGACGCTGCCGCGGCGGCGCTGGCGGCTGAGCGAGGATCTGCCGACGCCGGATGGATTTGGGGCGATGTTCACGCTGCGCGTTTTCCGCATCCTGTGCTGTCGCGACTGCCGTTTATCGGCGATGATTTTGTCGTCCTCACTCCGTTTGGGGGCAACAGCACAACGGTCAATGTCGCCCGGAACTGGCATGAGCGCCCGGCCTACAACACCGTCCACGCGGCGGGCCTTCGAATGATCATCGATTTCAGTGATCTGGATGGCTCGCTGTTTGTCATGGCGCCTGGACAGTCCGGTCATCCGCGGTCAGCGCATTTCAGTGATCTCGCTGCATTGTGGGGGCGCGGCGATTACTTCCAAATTCGGAGCGATTGGACGGCGGCGAACCCTCCTGAGGGCGTATCAATCCTGGTGCTGAATCCCTAGAGCACGCGCAAAAAGCCCGCACTGGAGAATCCTCCGGTGCGGGCTGTTCTTGCAGATGGAGGGCTGACTTTAAGACCCGGTCCAGCCCCTTTCACGCAATCGCGTTCCGGCCATCGTTGCGTCCAAAGCGTTATGACGCCGCATTATGTTCGCCACTTCCGCCGCCAGTTCGTCCGGAACCCGCACGCTCAGCAGCATGGAGCCCCGGCGCACTCCTTCGGCGTAGACGTCGGCCTCATTCTTGGGAACGCCTGCTTTTTCCAGGGCCCCCAACAGACCGCCAAGCACGCCTCCGGCCGCGGCGCCCCCTGCAGCGCCGGCAGCCAACGCCGCCAACCAACCGGCGGCCACGATTGGGCCGAGGCCCGGAATTGCGAGCAGGCCGAGGCCCGCCAACACGCCGGCCCCGCCTCCGACAACAGCGCCGGTGGTGGCGCCGCCGGCGGCGGTGTCCGCGATTGAATGGTCATCGCCCCCGGAGTCGCGACCGTCGTGATGGTCCTCCGAACTCGCCAGGTAGCTGATGTCATCTTTGTGGACGCCCAGCGCGCCAATGTCGCGACCGGCGGCGAGGGCGTCCTCGCGCTCTTCAAAAAGCCGAGTGATCGTTACGGACATTGTGGACTTCCTTCACGTTAGCGGGGGTTGGATGGAGTCGCTCCGCCACCGCTGGGCGCTGGCGAGCTCGGTCCCGGGCTACCATTGCTTCCGGATCCGGATGAACCCAGGGTAGATCCCGTAGCTCCGCCCTGCGTGTCGGGCGCGCCGGTTGCGGTGTCCGCGCCGGACGGCATGGCGCTCGGGTCCGCCGCGACATTGCCGCGATAATCGATCAGCACCGTCACGGTGTTGCCGGAGGGATCACGGGTCACGGCGCGCCATGCGCCCGACTCTGTCATCGTCATTGTGGTTGGAGCGGCATAGCCCAAAGTGATCAGGCGGTTTCGAGCCTGATCTTCCGTGAACGAATTGGCGCCTTCGGCGACTTCGTCCGCGTTCACTGCTTCGTTTTCAGATAGTCCGGTGTCGGTGGACCCATTGCCACAAGCTGCCAGAGCGGCGGCGGCGGCGAGAACAAGAACCATTGAGCGCATGTGTCTGGCATCTCCGTTGACGCAGACAGAACAACGTCTCCCTGATTAGGCAGTTCCGCTTTGCAAGGCGCCTCATTAAGTAGAGGACAGATAAGGTCTACGCATAACGCGGACGCAGAGCTTCATACAGACCAGCAATACTTGTTGCTAGGGCAACGTGCTCATGCGCGACCACGGCGCAGTCCGTGGGCGGAGTTTTTTTGGATCCGTGGGCTTTAGTCTCGCCTTCGGGCTTGTGAGGGCGCCGAGGCGGTCCTGAGACCCTAAATGGGAACCGTCTAGCGTTGGATTGAACCGGAGCGCCGATGACTTTGCTGGCAGTGATGGCAGTGGCGTGGCCGGAGGCGGTTGGCATAAGATGATCTCCTGTCAAGGGAGTGAGTAGGGACAAGTGACTGCGGGCCGAACTCAGGTCAGGGTTCGGCGGTTCCTGTGCCGGATGCGGAGCGGGCAGATGATCTCAGAACGTCACCGTGCGGCGGGCGCCGACATCTGGTTGGTGGCCAGTGACCGTCGCTTTGAGGATGTCCAGGCCGAAGACTACCGCGTTGCCCTCCGACTCCCAGATCTCCGCCGTTTTCGGATGAAATTCCACCATCAGGACGCGGGGGTCGTCCTTGCCGTCGGGAAACCGGGCGCCGACGAACGGATTCCACAATGCGTCCCGCAGCGCCGGATCGTCGCAAGCGGACATTTCTCCCTTTGCGAAGGCGTGGTAATCGTGGCCCTTGCCGGTCACGGTAAACCAAGCTGGCCCTGGGCTGGCGCGCCCCATTTCGCTATCGCGAGCCATGAACATGATGATCCGACCCCGGTCCGTTCCGAGGGCTGTCATCGGTTGCATTTGATCTGCGCCGCCGGTGAGGCCAAGCATGATTGTCCGGACTTCCCCTATCTGCTCGAACAACTGTGACTTGGGGTCAAGCTCGGCGCGGTTCAGCCGGGTCATGGTTCGATCTCCATAATCGAGGCTCCGCCTTCTTCCGTCTTGAAGCGGCGGAGCCAGCGGAAGACGCCCCAAATGTTGGTGAGCAAGAGGACGCCGTTCTGCCAAAGCAGGCTCGCGTTATCAGAAGCAGCGGCTGAAACGATCCAAGCGATCGGGTTCGTGACGAAAATGTCGAACCCGAATGCAGTTGCGCGCCGGCCGAGGTCGCACGCAATGACGAGTGCGGCAATGATGCCGGAGATGCTGGCGTACCAGCCGATCGGTCCATCCATAGGGCGGGGCTCTGTTGCGGGTTGCTTTTGCCAACGGAAGGGGCGCTTCGCAGTTCCGGAGTGGGGTCTTCAGGGCCCTTGCCAGGTATGTGGAACCGGAGGAGGGGGAGCGTGTTGTTGTGACACGCGCTCCGGCGCGGACGCAACGCACGGGCCATCGCAAGCCCCTTAGTCCCCCCCCCGCCGCGGTGGTTCGTGCGTTGATGGTCCTCCACAATCACCTCCATCGCCGGCTCAAAGCGATCGCAGCCATACAGCCAGAGCGTCAGGTGGGCTTTTTCCTCATCCAAGCAGATATCAACCAGACCGTGCCCTCCAGCGCGGGGGCGGCCGGCGGCGAGAGTTGGCGCAATGCACACCGCGCCGCCGTTATCGGTGCGGGCAATATGGAAGCGGTGCACGTGCCCGCACAGCAGCAGAGTATTGGGATTGTTCCAGATCATTTTTGAGGCGGCAGCCACGCGTCGGGCGTCGCTTCGCACCTGGGCGCCGAAGGGCGTGGTCGGCGGATGGTGGGCAACGAGCACGCGCCAGGTGCACTGCGCCATTCGCGCTAGGCTGGCGTTCAAAGCCTTGAGGTCAAACGCGCCTTGTGACCAGTCGTTACGCCATTGGACCGCCCGAGCAGTATGCAGGGTTTCGACCGCCACCAGGGGAGGGGTGCGCCAAGCCGAAACGGCGCCCCACCCCTGAAACCGCCCATAGGGCGACATCAGTCGCAGCCAGGGAGAATAGACTGGCGCATCGTGATTTCCGGCGGTGGCGAGTACAGGCAGTGCAAGGCTTGCGAAGAAAGCACCCGCCTCAGCGAATTCCCGTCTTTGCCCGCTTTGGCTGATATCCCCTGAGACAACGATCAAGTCAGGGGACGCTTGGCTCAGCCAAACCTTTGCCTGCGGCGACTATGTCGGGGTTGGTATCGCCGAAGTGGAGGTCACTCACGTGGGCCAAACGCACCTTCACGCGAGGAGGCACGCCGATAGCACAACGTTTGTCAGCGCCAGGACCGACCAGATGGCCACGCGCCAAACTTCACCCCGACCGGGGTCGCTGACGAGCAGCGACAACCGGTCGGGCCACATCTTTTTCACAGCTGTCAATCCTTGGTCTCGATGTCCTCTTCGACGTCTTCGGCAGCATCCGTCACGGCGTCTCCGGCCTTGGAAAGGTCTTCACCCGCGCCGGCGACCGTGGAACACGCCGCCATCACGGCAGCGGCCCCGGCAAGCAGCCAGAGCCCTAACATGGAGCGATATTTGGGATCAGTTTGCATCGTTCACCTTTCACTCGAGCATTAGCTCGGCGGTGATGAACGTGGGGGAGAACCTGCGGTTCCCGTCTAATGCGATGTCACCATGGAAGAAAAGAAGAGTGCTTGACTGACCGCGGCTTGGACTGTGTCCTCAAGATACGGTTTGGTGATCAGATAAACCGGCTCCGGGCGAGACCCGGTCAGAAGGCGATCTGGAAAGGCGGTGACGAAAACCACCGGCGCCCGCATCCGCTGTAGAATTTCTTCAACTGCGTCCACCCCTGACGAGCCATCGCCAAGTTGGATGTCAGCCAAAACGATACCGGGAGAATAGGCGTCCGCCTCCTCCACGGCCTTCGCGGCGGTATCTGCGATGGCGACGACTTCATGGCCCATCCGAGAGACGATGTCGCTGAGGTCCATTGCGATCAGCGTCTCATCTTCGATGATGAGGACTCGCGTGCGCATCTGCTTGGCAATGTCTTCCTGGGCCTCGATGGCGAGCTGGTCCAACTCTGCGCGGGAAACACCGAGGATCATCGACGCCTCTTCCGGGGCAAAGCCCTCCAAGGCCGTTAAAAGCAACGCTTGGCGGCGCAATGGAGCAAGCCGCTTAAGGCGTTCGCGGGCCATGGCCTCGAGTTGCCCCTCGCGTTTTGCGGTCGGTGGATGAAAGTCGGCGCTGGACCATATGGCCTGAAACACCTTGTAGAGCGCGAGCCTTGTCGGCAGGGCGGAATTCAAAAGGGTCTTGTCCTCGATCATGGCAGCCAGGGTTGCTGCTACGTATGCGTCGCCACTGGCCTGGGAACCGGTAAGGGCGCGAGCGTAACGGCGCAGATAGGGCAATTCCGGCGTGACCATCTTCGACAGGCTCATGCTGCAGTTCTCCATGTCGCGCGCGCCGGGACGCCATGACCCCGATCTGCCTGTGGCCACTCACAACGAACCGTTGGAGATTTCGGGGTGGAGAGCTTCACGCCCGCCCGAACCCCTGCCCAAAGCCCGATGTCTTTCCGCCTACCCGCTCTCGCGCCACTTCCAAACTCGATTGCAAGGATCTGGTTCCATCAAGGGAACCCGATCCGGTGCGCCGAGTTGCGTTAGATGGTTCCAACATGCGGGGCTTGGCTTATGATATCTGGATCGATGACAAAATACGAATTCCCCCTCCCACCGGACGAAGATCCGACCAAGCGATCGCAGGTCGGCGGCGAGACGGAGGAGTTCGTTCCGGCCGGTGATGCCGGAGACGACCCGATCACGCGTAACCTCAAGAAGGTCTATGCAGAGGTGACGCGGGAGCCAATCCCTGACCGCTTGTTGAACCTGCTCACCGAACTGGACAGCGTCAATGAGGGCCCAGGGCATGACCAAGGCGATTAACGCTACGGCGGCACCAAGAATAGTGGATGGTGCAGCGGATCCGAACCGGGATCGCGAACTGAAAGCTGCGATCCTTGATATTCTTCCGAATTTGCGGGCCTTTGCTCGGTCCCTTGCGTCTAACCCAGCGCAGGCTGATGACCTTGTCCAGGACTCCTTGTTGAAGGCGCTGGGCAATCTCCACCGCTTCGAAACTGGGACAAATCTGCGCGCTTGGCTTTTCACCATTTTGCGCAACACGCACTATTCGCATCTTCGCAAACGCCGTCGCGAGATTGAGGACGCCGATGGGATACACGCGGCGAAGCTCGGCGTTCGTCCAACCCAAGATGGCCGTCTTGATCTGGAAGATTTCAAGCTGGCCTTCGCGCAGCTAAGCCCAGACCATCGGGAAGTGCTGACCCTCGTGGGGGCAATGGGAATGCCTTATGAGGAGGCGGCCGAGATCTGCGGTTGCGCGGTGGGAACCGTGAAAAGCCGCGCTAATCGCGCCCGCGTCCGCCTGGCGGAACTGTTGGGGTTTGATGATCAGAGCGGACAAGCTCCGGCGGATGCTCTGCCGCTGGGGGTCATATCAAGTTCGTGGTGAATTCTCTCCGCAGACTGAAAGACTGGATTCTACCGACAACCATGCGCAAACGTCTGGCGCTGGTGTTGGCGTTTGCCTTCCTGCCGACAGGCGTCATGGCGATGCAAAGCGGGTGGTCGGCTCTCTCGGCTGAGCGTGTGGCCCTGCTGGAAACCCGGGTTGCGGCGGAGGTTCACGAACTCGGGCTTGCGCGAGAAACGGTGAGCCGGGTGCGGGAGATCGCCAGGGCCGTCGCAGTCAATCCGGACGTTGCCTCACGGACCACATGCCGAGAGGCGCTGACCCGACTGGAAGAAAGCTATCCCAACTTCACCTCTATCGTTGTGCTTGATGATCAAGCTCAAGTGGTTTGTGCGGCAAATCCCGATCTTTTGGGTGTGCAGACGCGGGGGATGGTGTTGGTGCAAGAGTCCGCGGAGGACAGGCCTGCTATCGGCGCAATTGTGAACCCTGTCATCGGAGGTGAACCGGTTCTTGCCGCCGTGGCCCCAATGAGCGCCCGAACTGGGGCCGAACCGCTCTTTATTGGTCTGACCTGGCCCGCGGCGCCCTTGCTCCAGGCCACGCCTGATCAGTCAAGCGGGCAGATGGTTGGGTCCCGCGCCCTAGTCGACGCCGAAGGCCGGCTGTTGCTTTCGGCGGGCCAAGGTCTGAGTGAGGGAATGGCTCGCGCCGCTGCCCTGGCCGTGGCCGATACAACAATCTCCGCGACTACGCCTTTCGAGCGAGACGGTCATTCCGTTGTCGGCACGGTGATTGAGGAGGGGCGGCTTTATCTGCTGCGAGGGTGGTCTACGCCCGTGTTCGGCGCCGCCTTGTTTTTGCGGCTTGGGTTTGCGTTGCTTGCCCCAATCGTGCTGTGGGGCGCTGCCCTTGCTGCGGCATGGTTTGCGATCGAGGTGTTCTGTGCAGGCCCTGTCCACACCGTTGAACGGCTCGCCCGGGCCTACGCGAGCGGCGCCGACGCCAAGGAGGACGAGGCGCGGCTGGTCGGCGCGCCGGTTGAAATCACTTCGCTAAAGCAAGCTATTGCCGGCATGTTTGTAGACTTGCGTCGCCGCGAGCGGCAGCTTTCGGCTTCCTTAGAAGAGGAGAGGGCGCTCCTGCGGGAGGTAAACCACCGTGTCCGGAACAACTTGCAAATGGTGGCGAGCATTCTGTCGATCCAGGCGCGGGCTGCAGGCGACGCGTCTGAGGCCAGGGGCCTTCAGCGCGCGCAGGAACGGGTACAACTCTTAGCGCTTGCATACAGAAGGATTTATGGGTCCGGAGAGGTACGGCAGATCGCATTGGACGAGCTGGCCCGAGAAGTCGCGGCGACCATCATTCTCTCTCGCCCTATCGATAAACCGCCCATAGTAACCTATCAGCTGGAGCGGGTGTACGACACCGTTGGCGCTTCAGTGCCATTCGCGTTCCTCGTCGGTGAATGTCTGGCTGATATTCTTGAGGCGGATCATCAGATCCCGGAGCTCACTGTTTCGCTAAGTGATGACGACGGCCATGTCATCTTCCAACTCTGCGGCGAAGTTGCCGGGCCGGTCCAGACATCAGCAGCCAGGTCGCGCCTTATCACCGCATTTGCTCGGCAGATCGGCGCAAGTGTTCAGATCGAGCCCGCGCCCGGAGTCTTGACGCGGATCAAATTCAAAAGATCCGCGACGGCCGCTTAGGTGGAAGCTCCGCCCGGGCGATATCGAGATACGACCTGGACTAGGAGCGACAGCGCTGAGGGAAAGCGGGCGGCAAGCAGTCCTGCTAGAGCGGCCAAGGCTAGGGCAACCAATGGCGCTTTTTCCACAAGACCTTCCGCCGTTCGTGTCAGTTCCGAAAGCTGATCATCAACGCTCGACCGCAAAGCCGTAGGGGAGGTGGGCTTTTCCTCTGCTTTTAGCCGGTCACTTGTAAGATAGCCGATCAAGACGGGAAGTAGAAATACCGCGGCAACGCCCAGAGGCGCCCATACGGCTCCCAGCCAAATGCTTAGCAACCGATCAAGCCAGATCGTAGCCCAAACCAAGCCCAGGATCGCGGCAGCCAGAGCGAGCGCGTAACCCGCTCCGGCCACTTTGACGTCGTGAATCTGACGCGACAGCAATCCCATGCTTACCGCCGACCGGCCATGACCAAGCCAACGAGCAAACCCACGCCCGCGGCAATACCCAGCGCAGTGGCCGGCTTGTTACGCACTTGAGTTTGCAATTGTTGCATCGTCTCGGTGCCCTTCACCTTCGCCGTCGACATCATGTCTTGGGCTCGGTGTTTGATCTCGTCGCCCATACGGTCCATGTCGATGCCGGACTGGTGGCCGCCAATTCCGGCGTGGCCACTCATGCCGCTCTGGATCGAGGATCCGATTGAGGACCCAACAGATTGGGCGTCTGAACCGAACTTCTTTGCGTCATCTCCCAGCGTTTCTGCTCCGGTCTTTGCTTTTCGGGTCACGTCGTCTTGCATAGAAGCCATTGTCGAACTCTCCTCAAGCCTATGATCTGCAGCGGCATCGCCGCGCAGCCACGAGGACAAAAACGCACTGTGCGCGCGCTTAGTTCCCCTGGAAACGTCTAGGAACCGCCATCAATAGCCGACGTTTGCTCCGTGGCAGGATCGTTGCCGAGGAGGAGTGTGGACCAATGGCGAAGCCGGACGATCCGGGTCGGGATCAAAAGCGTAACGTTGATGGCGCCTTGAAAGCGTCTCTTCCAACATTCGCCCCGAAGACCGGTCTTGACGACGAGGCGTTGGAGTTCAGCAATGCCGCACTCACCACGGCGTTAGCGGATCTCACTCTTCTGTTCCAAAAGACTCTAGCGGTGCATTGGAGTGTGGCCGGCTCGTCTTTCAGTGCTTTGCATGAGCTGACGGAGAACCAGTATAGGGCGCTGTTTGAGGCCATTGATGAGATTGCAGAGCGGATTCGTGCGTTGGGACGCGCGCCGCCGGCGACAGTGGCAGAAATGATGCGGTTTGCAGCTCTGGAGGATGCTCCGGTACCGGAGACAGCCGAGGGGATGATTGCTGCGCTGGCGGATGATCACGAAGCGATCTGCCGGGAACTGCGCGTGAGGATCGATCCGTGTGAGGACTATCAGGACTATGTGACTTCAGACCTTTTCATCGAAAGGCTGGCCTACCATGAAAAAGCTTCATGGATGCTCCGGGCAACGCTAGGGCGGTGATCTAATTTATTGAAGGAGACGAGGTGATGCTCGGTTGGTCTTTGGTGTTCTTGTTGGTGGCCATCGTGGCCGGCGTTCTGGGTTTCGGGGGGCTGGCCTCAACATCGGCCGGTATCGCGCAAACCTTATTCTATATCTTCTTGGTTCTTTTCATTGTCAGCCTGATCATCAATCTCGTTCGCGGTCGTAGTCCACCTCGCGTCTAGCATGCCCGATGGGGCTGTTCATTCCTCGCTGATAAGCTATGCCGCGATTGCTGTGGTCGCGAACGCTCGCGCGGGCTCGTTCGCGCGGCTCGGGGAGGATCGCATTCGGGAGCTAGTTGCCACCGCCTCAGCGTCGTGCACGCTCACTTGGTCGGAGCCGGAGCAATTGGAAGAAGCGCTGGACTTGGCGTTCGCGTCTGGAGCAGCCGTAGCGACCGTGATCGGGGGCGGATGGCACGATTCGATCCGCCGCAGAGAGATCGCTTCAATCGGGTGTGTCCATTGCGCCATTGCCGGGGGGTACACTGAACATTCTGCCGAAACTTGCGCTGGGGCACGCCGATCTCGAAGCGGCAGTTGAGGATATGCCTCGCTGGACTGGTCGGGATATGGATGTGGGCGTTATTGGAGGTGAGCCCTTCTTTTTGACCGCGGCGTGAGGCTTTGCGCCCAGTCGGGGATGGATACAGAAGTGGGGCATGCGAAGGGTAAAGCGGATCCCGCCGAAGTGGCCCGCACAGGCTTTGAGGCAGCGCTGAAGGGAGAAGTTCGTGTCGTTCACGCCCTCACAAACACAGCTCTGGTCGCTGCTTCCAACTTTGTGCCGCCAATCTTGGTGGCCAGCACCCAGCGGAAAATCACAGAGCCTGGTTCTGGTGAGCGCTGAACAGGATGATCCGCCCCCAGGCGAGCGGGGGACGCATCGCATGAAGGTTTCAGTGACGGATACATTGCGATCGTAATTACGCTTTTGGCGATCGAACTGCGTATTCCGCCGGAAGAGGATGCGCGGCTTGCTGCTATCGTTTGCCGGCTTGGGAGGCTCTGAGCTTGCCCGAAGCGCTTCCATCAGATCCAGCATCGGGGCGGGAGGAGCGGTTTGCGGCCGGACAGTCACGCCACCGCGCCGCTTCTCGTCGATCAGGTCTCGAAGGGCGCCGTCGTAGCGGTCTTCAAAACGTCGCGGATCAAAGGGTGCGAGCTTCTGCTCCAAGATGCGCTTGGCAATCGTGACCATATCATCGTCCGAATCAGGAATATTCGCTAGGGGCGGGAAGGCGACCATGAACCGAACCTCCGCTCTTGGAGAGACGACGTTGGACAGCGCGACGGGACACGACACCAGAGATAGCCGCAATAGTCCTTGCCAGGATGGTTTCACCGCGGCCCTCCTTCATGACAGGCCACTATCGCAAGCTATCGCGCCGGATGGGTATTTGCCTGGGGACTGCCTGCGTCCTCGCCACGTTTAGGTCGGTGACCAAAGGAGCAATTCCATGTCGCCGGTAAATGACAATCCTGAAGACGTCGGACAAACAGCGCTGACCGTCAATGAAAACTCCGCTAATCCAGGGAAGAGCGGCATTCGGACGTTCCAAATTTTTCTTGTGTCCACAGGGGCTGCAGCGGTCGCGCTGCCTATCGCCTTTGTTATCGCAACCGTCGCTTCGTGAGGAGGGGAACCTCTCCAGTCGCTGTTCGTTGGTGTCGGGGTCTGTTCGACCGAACGTATTGGCGCCGAACGTAGTGGCACGGGGCAGTGGGGGGGGGGCTCACGAGAGGTTAGATATGAAGCCGATTAATCTTATCACGCATGCGCTGATTATTATCGGCGGCATCAATTGGGGCCTAGTTGGGATCACCCAGTTCGACTTGGTTGCCGCCATATTCGGAGGGCAACAGTCAGCCGGGGCGCGGGTCGTTTATACCTTGGTCGGATTGTCCGCGTTGTGGCAAATTGCGCCGTTCATTGCGACACTGAGGCTTCCGCAGGTGCACGCAGAGGCCGGTGTTGGCCGTCGGCCGGCCCCGTGATGTCGTTGGCGGTACGCGCGCTGATCAGCGCCGGAGTTACCGGGGGCGGCTGGATGCTGCTCCACTTCGCCAGCGACGTGGGCATTGCTCACGGAACAGCGGATGTGCGCGGTGCCGGTCCGCAGAACATGCTCTCCCCGCCCGATGATTGGGATGTCGTTGATCAGCAGGCGGATGAGTCGTTTCCCGCAAGCGATCCGCCCGGAAATTACTAGGGTCCCTGTGTCGCAGAGCGATGCTGTTAGACTTGGAGCCATCCATGCATAGATCACATCTTCTGGCGGCCACGGCGATGTTGGCTGTTCTGCTATCGGGAGCGGCGTTTGCGCAGTCGCCAAACGTGCAGGCCCCGCGCCCGCCCGTGGTCGAGACGCCACCTTTGCAGCAGCAGTCACCTCCGCCTACTTTGCCGTCCCCGACAGTCCCGGGGGAATTGGACGAAGAGGCGGAAGATGATCCGCAAACGACCATCCGGGCGCCTTCCTCTACCACCGTTCCGACCAATCCTCGCCCCATTCTGGGCGCGACGTCGCCTGGCACTACGACACCTGGGGCAACCCCGTCAGGCGGCGTCGGACAGCCGGTGGCAGGTTTAGGAGCGCCGGCGGGAACGACGATCCCTACGCCGATGGGGCAGCCGTCAATGACCCCATCGCCGACCCCGCCTGGATCGACTTTGTCGCCGCCTCCCGGATATTCGACGGGGACGCAAACCTATCCGGCCCCCGCCTATTCGCCGCCCCCCCCGCCTACCACTTACTCACCTCCGTCAAGCTCAAGGCCACCCTCGGCCCAGCCGTCCAATCGCTCCTTCGGGCTATTTGGTCGCGGCCGAAATGACGATAATCGCAACCCTGGGCCATATTGGCGGGTTGATGCGGGCTTAGGGTTCGCCGGCGATGTAGAGTTCGACGCCAATGTGACGGGTCCGGAGGGAACGGGCAGTCTGCCATTCTCGTCAGACAGTGATCTTGATCTGGGCTGGCAGGCGAGTGCGGCCATTGGTTTCGAAGAGTTCCCTTTGCCCAACTGGCGCACGGAGCTTGAGGCCCTCTACCTGAACAACGAAACAGACGACAGCGCAGACAATTTCGATGACATCTTCGATGCTGGCAACGATGAGGATGATGACGACAGTGCGTCAGCAGATCTGACCGTGACGGGTGGGTTTGCAAACCTGATTTATGATTTTGAGTTCGACACGCCTTACTCACTCTATTTGGGGGCTGGCGTGGGCTATGGTCAGATCGAGGTGGAGTATGATGGCGCCACAGGAGATGATGAAGTCTTCCTTTGGCAGATCCGCGCCGGACTTGGGTATGAATTGTCCGAAAACACCGTTCTTGATCTGGGGTACCGCTTCATCGACGCGGAGAGCGCCGCATTTGAGGACGACGGCATCGACCTTGACGTTAGTGGCGAGGTCGACGTCGCCGTGCACGCACTTACGGCGGGATTGAGGTACCGCTTCTAGATGGAAGTCACTCCTCATCTTTACGGCGGGTCGGGCTCTTGTCCGATCCGCCGTATTTCTTCGAGGAGCCGATGTGAAAAGCACGTTGGATGAGTACCGTAGGAAACGTGACTGTACGATCACGTCCGAGCCTGCGGCCCGCATACGGAAGAAGAGCAGGGCCGCTCTCCTCCAATTCGTGATCCAAATGCATGCAACTCGTCGCTTGCACTTTGATCTGCTGACCTGAGCCCCGATCTCCATCCAGCCCTGAGTTAGGATCCAGGGTTGATTGATGGCTTCACGCGGCCTCCTGGGCAAGCGCGATGCGTGCGGCGAATTCGTTGGGTGTGATGTTGCCGAGCCCCGAGTGAGGGCGGTTGGCGTTGTAGTCCTCCTTCCATGCGGC
>VYLN01000064.1_pt1 | contig 25667 bp, 20 predicted proteins | sample 5109471 | NCBI WGS metagenome assembly VYLN01 (sample SAMN12291806, study PRJNA351875) | freshwater metagenome | isolation source: freshwater lake | place: USA: Michigan, Lee Lake | collected 2013-08-06 | reverse complement strand
GTTCTCCGTTCTCCGTCCCCTCCCCCCAGGCCCCCCATGTCCTTCGATCTCGGTCGCGGCAGAACTCTCGACGACGCCCTCGGCGCCATCGGCATCACCACCGGCCCAGGCAGCGAACTGCCGCCCCTGCCCGATGCTGCCATGTCCAGTCCACGCGCCGGACAGTTCGACCCGCGCGCATGGTTCAAAGACCCAACCCGCCGATTCGAAATCGAAATCGGTTGCGGCAAAGGCACCTTCATCCTCGAAACCAGCGAGCACGAACCCGCGACCAACTTCCTAGGCATCGAGTGGGCCCGTGAGTACTACCTCTACACCGCCGACCGCCTCCGCCGCGTCCAAGCCGCCAATGTCCGCATGTTGCACACCGACGCCGGCGACTTCCTCCGCTGGCGCGTGCAAGACGCCGTCGCCCACGTCATTCACCTGTACTTCAGTGATCCCTGGCCCAAAGCCAAGCACCACAAAAATCGCGTCATCCAGCACCGCTTCCTCGCCGAAGCCTGGCGCGTCCTCATCCCAGGCGGCGAACTCCGCATCGTGACCGACCACGACGAACTCTGGGCCTGGGACCGCGAACACTTTGACGTGTGGACCAACCCCGACCGCTGGACGCAAGTGCCCCAACAAGTGCGCGATCTCTGGCCCATGCCCAGCAAGCCCTTCGACGAACTCGCCTTCACTCCGCCAGCATGGGTCGGCGAAGGCCAAACCGTTGCCACCAACTACGAACGAAAAATGTGCGTCGACCGCCCGCCCCACGCGTGTGTGCTCAAGAAAAGGGACTAGGCATTGGGGATTGGGCATTGGTGTAAACGCAAGCCGATGTTCCCGTCCCCCCAATGCCCAATCCCTAATCCCCAATCCCTAATCCCTAATGCCTCTTCCCTCAGCCATCCTCCTCCTTTCCGGCGGCCTCGACTCCGCCGTCACCCTCGCCTGCGCCAAGCGTGACGGCTTTGCTGTCCACGCCCTCTCCATCGACTACGGCCAGCGCCACCGCCACGAACTCCTCGCCGCCGCCGCCGTCGCCAAACAACTCGGCGCCGTCTCCCACAAAATCATCCCCCTCGACCTGCGCGCAATCGGTGGCTCCGCTCTCACCAGCGACGCCCTCGAAGTCCCCAAAGACCGCGATGTCCACGACGAATCCACCGCAAGCACAACCTCGCGCGACGATGACGCCATTCCCATCACCTACGTCCCCGCGCGCAACCTCACGTTCCTCTCCCTCGCCATCGGCTACGCCGAAGTTGTCACCGCCCGCGATCTCTACATCGGTGTCAACGCCGTCGACTACTCAGGCTACCCCGACTGCCGGCCCGCCTTCATCGAGAGCTTTGAACGCACCGCGAATCTCGCAACCAAACTAGGCGTTGAAGCGGCCGCTCACCGCGAGCAAGGCCTCCGCATCCACGCCCCCATCATCAACATGACCAAAGCCCAAATCATCACCACCGGCACATCGCTGGGCGTTGATTTCTCCCTCACCCACAGTTGCTACGACCCCATCACCCGCGACTCCAGCACCTTCGCCTGCGGCCACTGCGACAGTTGCCAAATCCGCCGCGAAGGCTTCTTGCACGCTGACGTTCCCGACCCCACGCGCTACGCCTAAGTTGCAACCGGTGGCACGGGCTTTCAGCCCGTGCGACTAACCTCCGCTCTTGCCCCCACGCCTCCAACAAACCCTTTTCCTCCTCGCCGCCGCCCTCTGCGCCGCCCCCTGGCCCAACGCCTACACCGGCGCAATTGCCCTCGCCGTCGGCATCGTCTTCGCCTTGCTCTCCCTCACCTGCTGGCCCAACCAAACCAAATCACTCTCACGCTGGCTCCTCCAAGCCTGTATCGTCGCCCTGGGCCTGCGCCTCGACATCTCACAACTCGCCCACGCCGCCATCGACGGCCTCGCTCTCGCCATCGCCACCATCTTCGGCGCTCTCGCCTTAGGCTTGTTACTCGGCAAACTCCTCGGCGTAGGCCGTGACCTCTCCCTGCTCATCTCCAGCGGCACCGCCATCTGCGGAGGCAGCGCCATCGCCAGCGTCGGCAGCGCAATCCGCGCCAAAAGCTCCGACATGGCCATGGCCACCGCCGTTGTCTTCACCCTCAACGCCGTCGGCGTCTTCACGCTGCCAAGCCTGGGCCACGCACTGCACCTGAGCGACCACGCCTTCGGCACATGGGCAGGCGTCGCCATTCACGACATGGCGAGCGTCAGCGCGGTCGCCAAGGGCTATCACGCTGTGAATGCACCTGATGCGCTAACCAGCACCGCCCTCGACCAAGCCAACGTCGTCAAACTCACACGCGTCTTGTGGATCATCCCCATCACCCTCGCCGCCGCCTGGTGGGCCGCACGTCGCGATCGCCAGCAAACTGACGCAACCGCCAAACCCAAAATGCAATGGCCCTGGTTCATTGGCTTGTTCATTCTCGCCAGCCTGCTGCGCACCCTCATCCCCGCCCTCGCACAATTCAGCAGCGAAATCAAACTCGTCACATCCTGCGGCTTCCAACTCGCCCTCTTCCTCATCGGAGCCGCCGTCAGCAAAGCCGCCCTGAAAGGAATGGGCTGGCGCGCACTCGCGCAAGCGATCATGCTCTGGCTGATCCTCGCCTTAGCGACCGCGCTCGTCCTCAGGTAGTGCCCAGCGAGTTTTCAATCGGTGGAACAGGCCTTTAGCCTGTTCCCAAAGCAGCAAACGCACACGCTAAAAGCCCGTGCCACCACGCACAATCACCCTGTCACATCAATCGCCTTGCCACTTTCCACACCCGTCGCCGCCACGTTCTTGTCGTACGGATGCCGATACATCGCCAGCCCGCCCCCCAGCCCGCTGCTCTGCTGTGGCACACTCGCCGAAAAATCAATCGCCCCCGGCACCGTCGCCCCAACCAGCGGCCGAATCCGCGCCAGCGTCTCATCCACGCGATCAGTCCGCGTCGACATGATCGCACCCGCCGCATTCGAAGAAGTGGGGGACGCCGACCCTGCAACAGAGCCAGCCACCTTACCGGCAACGTTCACGCCAGCCTTGGGCGTCACGCCATACGCGCTCGCCAACCGAAACGAAAGAGGATTCGTATTCACGGCATCCATGCGGCAACAGCCTATCGCAAAACCGCCCAAAGGCAACGCCAAATCCCCACTATCTCGCCAAAGCCGCCCGTTTGTGGACCCATTGTGGACACTTTCGCGCACACCATGCGCAACCAAACAGTTATCGAGCCCCCGCGCAACCCACTAGTGCCCAGTGCCCAGTTCCCAGTGCCTCTTCAAAACCCCAAACACATGCACATCCCGATACTCACTCCCCTTCTTCACATGCTCGCGCAGCAATCCCTCGTGCTGCATGCCCAGCTTCTCCATCACGCGCCCGCTCGCCGGGTTGTTCGCCATGTGATGCGCAAATATCCGGTGCAGCCCGCGCGTCGCAAGCCCCCACTCACAAATCGCCCGCGCTGCTTCGGTCGCGTAACCCAAATTCCAATACGCATGCCCCAACCAATATCCAAGCTCGGCACTGTCATCCGCCCCGCGCACATGCAGCCCGGTAAACCCGACAATCCCCTCACTCCCCTCTACGCCGCGCTTCGCAATCGCAAACACAAACGCCTTCCCCTCGCGCCACCACACATCTTGCTTCTTCCAAAACTCCTCCGCATGTGATACCTCATACGGCATCGCAATGCTCAATACCGTGTCCGCCACGCGCGGGTCATTCGCAATCTCCGCAACCCGCGCAACATCCTCCATCACAAAGTTCCGCAGCACCAGCCGCGGCGTCACCAACTCAACCGGCCTTGGATCAACATACTTCATAGCAGCCCAGCATACTCACGCCTTGACCATCACGGCTTCAACGTTCACCCCCGCCGCCGCACGCTGCGAATCCCCCAAATCACCAGCGCCGCCCCAATCACTCCCAGCGGCATCGCCGCGATATTCACCACGCGCATCGTTGTATCAAGTTTCTCGATGTCCTCTCGCAGCCCGCGTTTCACGTTGCGAAGTTCCGCCCGCGTCGAAACCATTTCCTTGCGGAACTTGTCAACTTCCGCCTGCTGCTCAGGCGTCAACACCAGCCCGCCGGTCTGCGCATCGCCCTGCTGCGTCTGCAACTGCGTCAATCGCTGCTGCGTCTCTTCCAGTTTCTTGTTCAGCGCAACCTCTTCCTTCTGATACTTCTGCTCCGCCGTGCGCTGAATCTCTTGCACGCGCGTGAAAGGTCTCGCACTCTTCTGCCGTGCCCGCACCGCAATCAAATCATCCGATCCCGCAAAGTTGTCCACCGCCGCCAGCGTCATGTCGCTGTTGTCCGCCAGTTTGCGAATGCTCCGCATCCCCAAAAAGTTCTGCTCCTGCATCCACATCCGGTCGCCAAGCACATCCACATCCGTAAACACCAGCACATTGATGCCGCTCGCGCTTTCCTTGATCTGGCTCGCCGCATCAGCAATCGGCTGCCCATCCGCATTCGCGGGCGGCCCGCCGATAAACGCCGTCTTCGCCTTCCCCGACAACCTCGCCGCCAGCGTCAACTTCTCTGACCCCGGCACAAACTCCGCAAACATCTTCTTGGGGTCGGGCTGCATCCCCAGCGTCACCGTGCTCATCGTCGCGCCACGCGCCGATGTTGTAATGATGGGCGTCACCGTCACCGCGCGCGTTTCACCTTCAACCTTGGGCAAACTCTTCAGCACGCCTGCGCTCGCAAAGTTCACGTTCTTCACTTGCCCCGTAATCGCATCATCCTTCGCGAGTGAATCCCCCTTGGCTTCCAGCCACAAGACATAAGGCACCTGCTCCGGATTGTTTCGGCTGCCCACCATCACCCGCAGCGCAATGTCCTGATCCGCCGCCAACTGATCCGTCGGCACTTCCACGCCCCACGCACTCAAGAGCGCAGGCAGCGAGCTCGACCGCTGCGAAGCATCCATCCCCGGCTCACCCGTTTCCATCTCGCACAGCGGATCAACAAACAACATCAGCCGCCCGCCCCGCAAAACAAACTGATCAATCGCATACTGCGCACTGTCCCCAAGTCCCTTGGGGTGCACCACCATCAGCACATCAATGTCATCGGGAATCGCGACAATGTTCGCATCCAGCTTCTTCACGGTGTACAACTGCTTGATCTCATCCAACACCGCCCACTGCCGCGTGGGCGATGGCTGCCGCGTCTGCGGATTGATCGTGTATCCGCCCTCCAACTGCAAATTGCTGATCCACCCGACCGTCCGCTTCTTGGGGTTCGCCAAACTGCTCAGCAACTTGCTGATGTCATACTCCAGAAACTCTTCCTTCGACGGATCAAAGAACGCAATCACCTCGCGCGTGTCAATCGTGTTCGTGCCTACCAGTCCAAAGTAAAACGCCTCTCCCCCAGGCCCTGCCGGCACACCCGTCAGCCCCGCCGCCACCGCCGCATCTTCCTCGGGCGTGTCGGCCTTCGGATTGATGATCTCCAGCGTCACCTTGCCGCCGCTCTCGCGCGCATACTCCTCCAGCATCTCCTGCACGCGCTTCGCATACGTCTCAATCACCGCCTGCCCGCGCGCAAAATCCGGCGTGTAATAAAACTTCAGCTTCACCGGCTCAACCGGACTCTTCGCAATCGCCCGGCTACCCGCCGTCAACGTGAACTGCTTGTTCTGCGTCACGTCAACCCGCGCCCCGCGCAGCACCCGCCCCGTGACCACATTGAAAGCGACAAACGCCACAAGTGCCAGAACAACCGCAAGAGCTAATCCAAGTTTGCGAGTCATGGTGTAAGTCCAGAAGTGCCAGAGTGCGAAGTACGAAGTGCCGAAGTGCCGAAGTGACGAAGTGCCTTCCCCCTAATGCCCAGTCCCCAGTCCCTAGTGCCTTTTGCTTTCCAGCACCCACGTCGTCACCACCAAACTCACCCCCATCAGCGAGACAAAATACAACACATCCCGCAGCTCAATCACGCCTCGGCTGATGTTCTCAAACCGCGTCAAAAAGCTCAGCCCCGTAATCGCATCCACCACCCCCGCTGGCATCCATCCCTTGATGAAATTCACCACAGGCCCCAGCCCCGCCAGCAGCAACACCAGACACACCACAATGGTCAAGATGAACGCCACCACCTGACTCTTGGTGCACGCACTCATCACGCTACCAATAGCCAAAAATCCGCCCGCCATCAGCAAACTGCCCACATACCCCGAAAAAATCGCGCCGTTGTCGGGCTCACCCAAAAAGTTCACGCTCCACCAAATCGGAAACGTCAGCGCCAGCGCAAGCCCCACAAACGCCCACGCCGCCAGGAACTTCCCGAGCACCGCCCCAAACGGCGCGATAGGCAGCGTCAGCAAAAGCTCCATCGTCCCCGTCCGCCGCTCCTCGGCCCACAACCGCATCGCGACCGCAGGCACCAGAAACAGATACAACCACGGATGAAAATCAAAGAAGGGCCGCAAATCCGCCTGCCCGCGATTAAAAAATCCGCCCAGCTCAAACGTAAACACCCCCGCCAACACCAAAAAAATCACAATAAAAACCAGAGCCACGGGCGTCGCAAAATACCCCGCAAACTCCCGCTTGAATACCGCATTCCATCCAGCCACATGAACCTCCAGAAGCAGTAAAGAAGTAACGAAGTCTCCGCCTTTACCCTAATGCCCAGTCCCCAGTCCCCAGTCCCCAGTCCCCAATCCCCAGTCCCCAATGCCTTCTACCCCACCGTCATCTCCCTAAACACATCATCCAGCCGCCCCGTCTCCATCCGAATCGCATCCACATTCCACCCACGCTGCTTGCACAATTCCAAAATCTTCGGCGCCAGTGCTGCACCCAAATCCGCCTCGTGAGGCACCGCCGTCCAACTCGTCGCGGCTCCCTCGCGCGTCTGGTCTTCTGCTATCTCCACATTCTTCACCCCTGCCAGCCCCATCAAATCTTCCCGCACCCGTGCCCCCGCCGGCGTCCGCACCGTCACCGTCACCGCATTGTGATACCGGCTCTTCGCGAGCAACTCCGCCGGCGAGCAATCTGCAACAAGTTTCCCCTTCGCAATCATCACCACGCGCGAACACACCGCATCCACTTCTTCCAGAATGTGCGTGCTCAGCACAATCGCCTTCCCCTTCTCGCTGCCACCCTCACGCGCCATCTCACGAATCAGCGCCCGCACCTCATGCTTCTGATTCGGATCAAGCCCGTCAGTGGGCTCATCCATAATCAGCACCCGTGGCTCATGCATAATCGCCTGCGCCAGCCCCACCCGCCGTTTGAATCCCTTGCTCAGCGTCTCCACGCTCTGCCGCAAAACCCCCTGCAAATTCGTTCGCGACACGGCCTTCTCAATGGCCTTCTTCTTCGCCTCCCCCTTCATCCCGCGCGCATCCGCACAAAACGCCAAAAAGCTCTCAGGCGTCATGTCCGGATACGCCGGCGCACCTTCCGGCAAGTACCCTAGCTCTCGCTGCGCCTCGCGCGTCTGCGTCTGCACATCAAACCCGGCGACCTTCGCCGAGCCCGACGTAGGCGACAAAAACCCCGTGATCATTTTCATAGTGGTACTCTTGCCCGCACCATTAGGCCCCAAAAACCCCACCACTTCGCCAGGCTGCACGCTAAACGTCACCCCATCCACCGCGACAATCTCGCGCACACCGCTATCGCCTCGCGAAGCAAACCGCTTGGTCAGTTGTTGTACCTGTATCAAAGCCATACGCAATTGAATTGACTCCCCATCCGCCAGTCAAGTTCCCACGTTCCAGCCGCACATACCGTCGATTACGAAGCATATTCATCGCTTAGCCACCCACAAGGACAGGGGAAAACGCCTGTGCAACCCGCGACTTTTCAAGGAGAATTGATTTGCAATACCGGTTCATAGTGCCGCTAGTCATATTGCTAATTTGTTTTGTCGCGTCTTGTAAAGACCAAACCCATCCATCACCCGATGCGACTGCTCGCGAGTCCGCATCGACGGACGCACAAAAACGAGCCAACGAATGTGCCCGGACATTCTGGTCCACACCTCGCGTCGACGAATGCAGTGAGACGCTCAGTAATACTTGCACTTCGTTGCTCGCGACCGACAGTGAACACTTCCATCAACTCAAATACGTCAATTTTGATGAGGTAACGCTCGCTTTCGACGGCGTGGTCATTCGAAAAGTCACGGAGCCGCTGCGTGCCATTGACGCAGCATTGCGGCTCTGTCCGCAATTTCAGAACAATGAGCAAAAGCTAGCCCTGCTCAACAAAGTTGACGCTGTATTCGCCGGCGCGATGAAGTCCATGCGTCGTGATCTGGGTGTTGATCCTGCCAAGTCGATACCATCAACGTACGTCCAAGTCGCGATCGGACGAGTCTGGATCCACGGCCAATTGCTCAAGTTACTTCCACCCGATTCATCCGAAGCAAAGTCCGCCGAACTTCGGTTCCAGCTGCTCGAGAAAATCTCTCGCTCAGCAAAATTGGAGCACGAAGTGCCCTAATCACGCCGTCCGGCGGCCAAGCGATTGTAAACAAACAAAAAAACCCCGCGACTTCTCGCGAGGTTTGTCTTCACCCTAATGCCTAGTGCCCAGTCCCTAGTGCCCAATTCTCAACCCGCCGCCATCTTCGCGGCCTTGGCCTTCGCGTCATCCAAGCTACCCACGTACATGAACGCGCCTTCGGGCAGATCATCACCTTCGCCGTTGCACAAACGCTCGAAGCTGTCAATCGTGCTCTCCAGCGTGCTGTCCACGCCCTTAAAGCCCGTGAACTGTTCCGCAACGTGGAACGGCTGGCTCAAGAAGCGCTCAATCTTGCGAGCCCGGCCCACCGTGCGCTTGTCTTCTTCGCTCAGTTCATCGATACCCAGAATCGCAATGATGTCCTGCAGGTCCTTATACCGCTGCAGAATGCGCTGCACGCGCATCGCCACGTTGTAGTGCCGCTCGCCCACGATGTCCTTGCTCAAGATGCGGCTGTTGCTCGCCAGCGGATCCACCGCGGGATAAATGCCCTTTTCCGCAATGCTGCGGCTGAGCGAAATGAACGCATCCAAGTGGGCGAAAGTCGTGCTGGGAGCCGGGTCAGTCAAGTCGTCAGCCGGCACGTAAATCGCCTGCACCGACGTAATAGCGCCCTTGCTCGTTGACGTAATGCGTTCCTGCAATGAACCCATTTCCGTGCTCAGCGTGGGCTGGTAACCCACCGCGCTGGGCATACGGCCCAAAAGTGCCGACACTTCCGAACCAGCCTGCGTGAAGCGGAAGACGTTGTCCACGAACATCAGGGTTTCCTTACCCGACGCATCACGGAACTCTTCGGCCATCGTCAAAGCCGACAACGCCACACGCAGACGGCTGCCGGGTGGTTCGTTCATCTGGCCGAACACCATCGCCACCTTGTCAAGCACGTGGGCCTTCTTGCCCGCCGCGTCGGTGTACTCGGCTTCCTTCATTTCGCGCCACAAGTCGTTACCTTCGCGGGTGCGCTCACCCACGCCAGCGAACACGCTGTAGCCACCGAAGTTCTTCGCCACGCGAGCGATCATTTCCTGAATCACGACGGTCTTGCCCACGCCTGCACCGCCGAACAAACCAATCTTGCCACCACGCACGAACGGACACATCAGGTCAATGACCTTGATGCCCGTCACGAGAATTTCCGTGTTGGGGTTCAATGCCGCAAACGCCGGCGGATCGCGGTGAATCGGTGCCCGCTTGCCACCAACCAGTTGCGCGCCGTTGTCAATGGCCTGCCCCAGCAGGTTGAACACGCGTCCCAGCACCGCTTCGCCCACCGGCACACTCACCGGCGCGCCCGTATCAAGGCAGCCCATGCCGCGAACCAGACCGTCTGACGATCCCAGCGCAACCGCACGAACCCGGCCGCCGCCAAGGTGCTGCTGCACTTCGCCCACCAGGTTGATGGTGCCCGACTTGTTGCTGCCCTTGATCTCAAGAGCGTTGTAAATGTCGGGCAGTTGATCTTCGGGGAACTGAACGTCGAAGGTCGAACCGATGACTTGCGTAATCGTGCCGGTCGTGGGCATTGCGGGCTCCAAAGCAAACAGGAATCAAAGCCAATACCGCCGCAAGGCAAACACGTGCCCGGCGAAGGGTCGCAAGGATAGACGTTGGGCGCGAGTGAAGCCACTCCGCCAGCAAACACAGCCACTTTCTGGCCGGAATTTGTCAGGGTAATCTCTGCCCTTTTCTCACCGCAACATCCTGCACAGCTTCACCACCAGCATTTCCATCGACCGGTCCGCCTCCCCCAGCCCGCTCTTGCTGCGCACGTCAGCTTCCACCGCCGATTGATAAAACGCCAGCGTCTGTGCGGGCTGCAAGCGCCTCGCCGCCTGCACAATCACCTCCTGGCTCTGCCCCCACAACTTCAAAGGCTTGGCAAGCTGAAACAGATTCGCCCCCGCCTTCAGCCCCGCCGTCACGCCATGCAGCTTGCGCGCCAGGTCCAGCATCGCATACATCACCACCGGCGTGGGTTGCCGCGACACATCCAAAATATGTCGCAAGTGCTGCAACGCCGCATCCGGATTCCCCGTCAGCAGCGTCTTCTGAATGTTCCACGCCTCTTCCTCACGCGAAACACCCACAAACTGCGCGACAAGTTGCCGCGTGATCGCATTCGCCTCGCCCGCATCGTTCATCCCCGCCGCCGCCGCGAGCTTCGCGATTTCCGTATCCAACTTGCCATACGTCGCCCCCACGCGATTCACCAGCACAGTTGCCGTCTCTTTATCAATGCTCGCCTTGTGCGCCTTCTTTGCGTGCGTCACCACCCAGTCAATTGCCACCGCCGGCGCCGGCTCCTCGCACTTGACCACCACCCCGACCTTGTCCACCAACTTATCCAGCTTCCCCGCAAACCACTTCTCACCCCGCAAAATCAGCGTCGCACTCTCAACCGGCTGCTCCGCATACTTCTCAAACAGCGGCCTGCTGTGCTCCTTCACCAACTCCGCCGCATTATCCACAATGATGAGCTTGTGCGTCGCCATGAGCCCAAACGACCGGCACTCATCCAAAACCTCCACCGCCTGCGAACTGCCCCCATCAAACACAAACGTCTCAACCTCCCCATGCTTCTTCACCAGCGCATCGCGAATCTTCTGCGTCTCCATAGTGCGCATGTAAGACTCCGGCCCCGTAATGATCGCCATGCGAGGCAACGCATCACCCGCCGCCACACTCTCCACCTCAACCTTCGCCGGCTTCTTCGCCATGACAGTTGCCTTCACATGCCTTCATTGGCACCTTTGCCTCTGGTGGCACGGGCTTTCAACCCGTGCGCTCACTTTTCCTTCGATGCTCAAAAATCGCCGAACTCGTCCCACGCGCCTCCCCCATCACGCGATACGGCCCAATCTTGATCCGCTCACAAGCACTCTTCGCATTCTCTTCACTGAACTCCGTCCCAATGAAATTCCGCTTCAGCGCCAGCGCAACCACCCCCGTCGTGCCGCTCCCCAAAAACGGATCCAAAACCAAATCACCCTCATTACTGCATGCCCGAATCACCCGCTCCAAGTACACCTCGGGCAACTGATTGTCGTGGTATCCACGCCGCTCTTTGTTGTTCCCCTGCACCCGCCCCCAAAACTGCCCATACCACACATCCATCGGCACCCGCAGCCCAGGCGGCATTCCATCCTTCTTGCTCTTGGTCCGCGGATCATCATAAATCGCCGCCCGATCACTCTGCTCCAGCACCTCATGCGCATTCCAAGTCGGCTCGCCCCCGGCCTTCACAAAATGCAATGCATGCACCTTGCTATTGATAAACCGCTTGGTCGTATTCTGCCCAAATCGGTAGTGCCACACGCACCAATTCTCCATGTGCATCGCCGCCGCCAACGCAGGAACACCCGGAGTGCCCTCAAATCGCCCCTTCAAAAACGCCGTAATCTCCGCCGCCCAGTCATCCGGAATATTGATCCACAAACTCCCGCCAGGCTTGAGCGCCCTGACGCACAAGTTGATCCACGCATACGTGAAATCGATATACTCGCGCTCGGGCATCTTGTCATCCCAGCGGTCATACGCCCGATTCCAATTAAACGGCGGATCCGCAAAAACCAGACTCACCTGGCTCTTCGCAACCGCCTCCAGCCCCGGCAAAATCTCCCGGCAGTCTCCCACATACGCGTTCGCACTGCACCCATCCCGTTCAACCACAATCGGCGACTTCCCCGCCTTAGGCGCGCGCGGCTTCTTCCCAGAACTCTTCTCAGTCGCGGTCGGCATACGTCTTAACGCTTCAGTCAGCACCAAACCCAAAACTTTCCACACCGCTTCCATGCGGCAGGCAACGCCAATATAGCGCATCGCCCACCATCGCGCAACCACAAACGCCCATGGCGCTTGCAAATCGCACCCCCATCCCCACAAACCCCGCCCGCCTACTATCCAGCGACAGTTTCTCAACGGGCTCCGCTCCCGCGAGTTTCATCACCCGCAGCGGTTCTGCCCGAAAGATAGAGAAGCGGCATTCGGCGTCAGGCAACAGGCACCCCCCTCGGTCGTGCTTGTCGCCCCATGCCGAGTGCCGGGAGCGTTCCTCTGTGACTTCCCATTTCAGGAAGCCTCTCTGGAAATCATTGTCGTTTGTAAGTAATGCTCTGACAACTGATTGGACGTACTCGCCGTGCCCACAACTAGCCCCCGCCTCACGCGCCCGACCAATGACGTCGAGTGCATCGAATCCCAACTCGTACCCCAGCCCCTCGCCATGGACCACCTCGACGCTCTGTTCAACGACAACCCCCAGCCCGCCGCCAACCACCCCGCTGATCGCGCCCCCCACGCCGGCCACGCCAACCACAGCGCGGCCGACGCCAGCGACCTCCCCGCCCCCGTCCACATCGGCGAAATCGAAGACCCCACCGCGCCCAAGAAAACCGCAGGCGACGGTGATCTCTCCGACACCTTCGACACCTCCAAAACCTTCGCCGACCTGGGCCTGCGCAACAGCGTCATGAAGGGCATCGAAGCCTGCAGCTTCAAATATCCCACCAAGACCCAGGCCGGCCTCATCCCCGCCGTCATGGAAGGTGGCGATGTCATCGGCCAAGCCAAAACCGGCACCGGCAAAACCGCCGCCTTCGGCATCCCGCTCCTCTGCAAGCTCGAGCGCGACGTCCCCTTCCAAGCCCTCGTCCTCGCCCCCACGCGCGAGCTCGCCATTCAAATCACCGGCGAAATCGAAGACATCGGCCGCTTCACCCCCATCCGCGCCGTCACCGTCTACGGCGGCCAAGGCATCCAGGCGCAGGCTACCAAGCTCGAAAAAGGCTGCCAAATCATCGTCGGCACGCCAGGCCGCATCATGGACATGCTCGAACGCGGGCACATCCACTTCAAGAACGTCAAGCACGTCGTCCTCGATGAAGTCGATCGCATGCTCGACATCGGCTTCCGCGACGACATCAAGAAAATCCTCGGCGGCATCAAGCAAGATCACCAAACGGTTCTCGTGAGCGCGACCATCAGCCCCGACATCGAGCGGCTGGCTCGCACCCACATGAAGCCCGAGGCCAAAAAGATCATCGTGCACTCAGGCAGCCTGACCGTCAACATGGTCAAGCAGTTCTACCTCCCCGTCAACCACTGGGACAAGAAGCGCCTCCTCCTGCACCTGCTCCGCCACGAAGAACCCGCCCTCACCATCGTCTTCTGCCGCCTCAAGCGGCACGTCGACGAAATCGCCGAAGGCCTCTCCGCCCGCGGCATCGAAGCCCGCGCCATCCACGGCGACATGAGCCAAAGCAAGCGCAACAGCACCATGCAGCAGCTTCGTGGCGGCAAAATGACCGTCCTCGTCGCCAGCGATCTCGCCTCACGCGGCATCGATGTCGAAGGCATCACCCACGTCATCAACTTCGACTTGCCCGAAGACCCCGAGGTCTACGTCCACCGCATCGGTCGCACCGCCCGCGCTGGTCGCGATGGCGTCGCGTGGAGCTTCGTCACGCCCGACCAAGGCGAACTGCTCACCAACATCGAGCTGCTCATCAACGCCGAAGTCCCCAAGCTCGAATACCCCGACTTTGAACCCCGCGAAACCCCACCCGACGGCTTCCGCGCTCCCACCAACGGCCGCCCCCAAGGTGGCCTGACGGTTGTGCAAGCCCCCGGCGCCGCCCCAACCCCGGCCCCGCCGCCGCAACAAAAAATCAACCGCATGGAAACCGGCAAGCCCGTGCTGCCAGTAGCGAACACCGCCGCCCCCGACCCCACCAAGTTCCCCGGCGGCATCGTCCCCACGAAGCTGCCGCCAAAGATGATGATCAAAGGCGTCAAGCGCCGCTGAGTACCAACTAATCGAGCGAGGGTAGAGATGGCGATTGGTTCGCGCATCGTTCGTTTGGCCACAACGATTGCGATCGCTGGTGGTGCAATCGGCGCGATGGCGCAGTCAACGGCGTTCGCGATGTCGTGGCCATTTGCCAATCGCATAGTCGTTCTGACCGATGCGCCGCACGGTGTGTGGAAGCCGGTGCCAGCGAAGCGACTTGATGCGGCACAGCGTGCGTTCGCGGAATTCGGCGGCTGGGATCGCGTGGTACCGTGGGACTACCTGACTGATTGGTTGTGGTTCCTACTCATAGCTCCGGGGTTGAGTTTTGTATTCGCGTTGCTTGTGCCCGGTGTAGTGGGCGCAAAACGACTAGCGATGATCGTCGCGGCTTGCGGCGTTGCGTGCGTGATTTGGTTCGTCTATCGCTGGGCAGCGGTCACGCATGACACCACACCCATCGCGATCGCGCAGCAAAAGCTTGGTGATGTCTTCGCATTGCTCACAGTCGCCCTCGGCGGTGTGATAACGATCGCGCTGGCAGGCGTTGCTCGCGGATCTGTGCGACGATTCATCGCAACATTCGGCAACGAGCGCTCGCTCCGCGCGTTTGACGCGCTGTGGACAGCGGATGGACTCGCGCGACCGGCCGCCGCACAATGAACCAGTAGGCCGTCCGTCCCGGGCGGCAGCGAGCAGTCCCCCGCGCTGACAAAGAAATCTCGCGCCCACTCACCGCAAGTGTGCGCCCATTCCCAGTCACTCCCCCTTTTCCCGCTTGTATCTCCTCGCCGCTCTGGTATAACTCACCAGTCGCGCGAGAAGTTCCTCGCGCGCGGCAACCGGGGAGGGGACACATGCAACTGACCAGTTACGACACCGACATGCTGCGCGACCTTTGCGCCGCCAACTTCGATCTCTCAACACTCGCGTACAACCGCTACCTGCGCTACGACCAACTGCTCTGGTGGTCGCGCCAACCGCATATCGCCGACGCGATCAGCCAAACGCAACAAAACGCGCGGCAAAAAGCAGAACTAGACGCCCAACAGCAAGCGCAGAAAAAAGCCCCAGCGTCACCCGCCAGGGCTCAATCTACTTCGTCACTCCGTCACTTCATTACTTCGTCACTCTCTTCTTCACTCCGTGCAGCCGCCACCAGCCAGCACACGGAAGAACGCAACCACATCTTCGTCTTCGGGGAAGACGCCGTTGTTGTTGAAGTCGATGTCTTGGCAGCCCAGGACAACATCGCACGTCGCGGGGTTGCCGCCGGCGAGAACGTCGAAGAAGTCGACGACGTCCTGGTCTTCGGGGAAGACGCCGTTGTTGTTGAAGTCGATGCTGTCGCAGATGTCGTATTGCACGCGGTAGACGGTTTGAGTGTCAAACGAGCCGCTTTCGAGCGGGTTCGCGGCGATCGTCACGCGGCCCGTGGCGGCGTCGAGGGTGTAGGGGTGTGCAACATCGTTGCGAGTGACGCTGCGGATGGGCTTGGTCAGGTCGGTGCGAATGACCGTGCCGACGTTGACGGCGATGCCCAGATCGTTATTGAAAGTGTGCGTCTCGCCGAAAGCGTCACGCGAGACGGTGACGTCGATGGAGTGAATCGGAGCAAGCGGGCTGGGCTGCATCCGCACGTTGTTGTAGGTCATGGTGTTCCAAGTGCTGGGCAGCTTGGGTTCAAAGCTCATGGTGTTGGTGCGCGCACTGGGCGTGTAGTCCAGGAAGAGCATCAGCGAGTCAGTGAAGAAGCTCATGCTTTCCCACGCGTTGGGCCACGCGGTTTGCAGCATGAAATCGTTCTGACCCGGATACAGCAGCGAGCCGGGCTTGCTGTTGTCAACGAATCGTGCGCCAATCTGCTCGGCGCCAAGGCCCACAGGCCCCACGCGGTTGAGCAGCAGATCAAGGCGATACTTGTGGTTGTCGATATCGCCCGTGCCGGGGCTCAGGTCCTGCCGCACGGCGTAGTACGCGCCGTACCACATCGTCGTCAAGAACCACGGACCCGCGCCGTGCGGGCCGCCGCCCCAGTAGCCATCGCCCCAATAACGGTTGATGAGATCGGTCCAGCCGTAACCGTCGTTGGGGAAGCCCGCGTAGTTCACCAGCGGCTCAGCCGTGGGGTGAGCGTTGTTGAACTTGCGGCGCACGCCGTTGATGCGATCCATCACGCGCATGGCGTTGAAGTCGGTCGGGCTATAAACCTCGAACGGATAGACGATGCCCAGTTGGCTGATGTCGGTGTTTTCACCGTCCCAGTTCAGGCGCGCGTCAAGACCGCTCTTGACCCAGCCTGCGCGGGTGTTGGCGTCGTTGGCGTCGCTCGCAAAGCCCAGGGTCGTTGCGATCTTCGCCGCGTCCTTGAGGCCGCGGTGCACGTTGGCGTTGCTGAAGATGAACGTGTCGTAGCTGTCTTCCCACAGGTTGTTGCTGTAGGTCAGGTTGAAGGCTTCTTCCCAGCGCAGTCGGCTGTCGCTGCTGTCGGTGGTCATCGCCAAAACGCTGTCGCGCACGGCGGAGTAGTTGAGGTTCAGGTACGCGGTATCGGCCTGCAGGTTGTCGAGGAACTGGACAGCCCACGGGAAGACGGCGGTGCCGTCAATCTGCGGCGCGCCCCAGACGGTGAAGCCGTCGGTCGTGCACTTTTGCTTCCAGAAGCCCTTGCGGCCCCAGCTTTCAAAATCGCGATAGCTGGAAACGCGCATCCAGTCGATGGCTTGGCGCGCTTCGGTGAAGTGGCCCGTGCGAGCCAGCGTGACCGCCGCCCACATGGCATCACGCGGCCAGACGTAGTAATACGCGCCGTTGTGATAGCCAGCAACGATGCCGCCGTGTACGCCGTCTTGGTGCAGCGAGGTGCCCAAGAGGCCACGCTTCATGAGTTTGTCGTAGCGCGCGTCGGGCGTGTCGAGCGTGACGCCGTTATTGAGCCAGTTGGCCCAGTAGGTGTCGGTGGTGGTTTGCGTGGTTGCCATGTTGCTGGCGTAGAACCAGTCGAGCATGGGAACGATTTCGTTGTCGTACACGCCGTCGCTGCCGGGCATGGGCGCGGTGATGGGCTCGGGGCGGAAGTGCGCGCCGGCCATCATGATTTCGACACTCACATCAACGCCTGGCGGCAGCGTGACGCGGCGAGCGATCCAGCCTTGGCTTTGGTCGCCGCTGGTGTCGCGCCAGTTTTCGTTGGCAGGTTGGCCATCGACCTTCATCGCCGCGGTGAGGTACAAGGCGATGTTCTTCTGCATGTTGCCGAAGGTGGTGATGTTGTATTCGTTGGGATCGCTGATGAAAGGCCCCGTGCCCGTGACAGTGCGGGTGGTCTTGTCGAAGGCAGTCATCGCGCCGCGAGCCGCATCCCAGAACATCGCGTCGTACTGGTCGCCGCCGTTGAGGGCGGGGTCCATGTAGTAGTACACGGTGACGTCTTGCGCCGTTGCGAGGTTGTTGCGCAGCGTCATGCGCTTGATGAGCATGTGCTTTTGCTCGCCCGTGCCGGCGAGGCCATCGGGGAAGTCGATGCCAGCGGGAGCGAAGTCGCTTTGCGTGACGGCGATGTTGTTGCCGTTGGCGAAGAGCGTTTGCGTGGTGCGAACGGTGTTGGTTTCGTCGCTCAGGTAACTCTGCGTGACGTTGTTGAAGCTCACGCCGCTGGGGTTGCTGAGCCAGTGCGTCACGTTGTCACGATCGCTGCGGATGCCCACCATGGCTTGGTTGAGGTGCATTTGGCCGCGTTTTTCGGAGGAGAGGCCAGCGGGGAAGGTGTCAGCTTGTTCGCTGTAGCCTTCGTTCTTGGTGCCCACGCCTTGGACGCCGCCTGGCGTTGGGAAGTACATGTCCCACAGCGTGCCGTTTTGGTCGAGCATCGCAGCGGTGAAGGTGTTGCCGATGAAGGCTTCTTCTTTCCAGAACTGCACGGGCGGGTAGCCGGCGCCGGGGTTGGGCTGGCCGAAGCCTGCGCCGGGCCAGGGGGCCAGGACGCGGTAGTTGTACACGGGTGTGTTCTGCTCGCCCACGGGCAAGCCGCCGCCGCCGGTGCGCCAAGCAGCGATGCGATAGTTGATGGTCCGGCCGTACGCGCGCGCGTCGGCGTCGGGAATGCGGATGCGCCACCAATCGTCGTTGCCGCCGATGCCGTTGGGCTGGTTGCGGATGAACGCGAACTGGCTGGGATTGGTGCTGCTGCGGATGACGCGGGTGCTGGAGTTGCTGGGCACGCCGTTGGCGCCGACAGGGCTGGTGCCGTCAACGGTGTAGTAGATCAGGACGACGTCGTAGCTGAAGCTTGGGCCGACTTTGACCCACAGATCGACTTGTTCGCCCGTGCGGACTGCATCGGGTTCGCGGTTAGTGATGCCGCTGGGCTCGCCGAAGACTTGCTGGGTTGGCGTATGCCCGATGAAAGCGGGCTGGGCAACGGCGGTCGCAGTCAGGGCGAGGCCGGCCAGCGTGAACAATCGATGCGCAACGGTCATGAACACGATCTCCTATTCGTTTACTCGACAGGACCAGCGTGCGGACGCAGGATGACCCCGCGCCGGCTGACTGGTGCATTCCTAGGGTCTGAGTTGTCCAACCCACCCACTCGACAAGCCGCCGACCACACGTGGACCCTTTCCTGTGCGACGGGGACTTGGTGAGTAGACTATCCATCGATATGTGGCTTTGGTCAAGGACTTTTGAACATAAAGCACCAGTATTTGGTGCGTTTGGGATTGGTGCTTGCGGTCAAAGTCTGGTATTGTGTTGGGAGTTGGTTGGAAGCGGGACGCGAAGCCCGAGAAAACATGGGAAGTTCGTCGCGAAAAGGTGTTGTTGCAAAACCTTGCGCGGTTGAAGAAAGGACGAGTTTGATGTTGAGCGCGCGAATGACGTTGGGCTGGCTGGCGGGTGGCTTGCTGAGTTTGGGATTGCTTGGGTGCGATAAGAAGGAAGCGGCACCGGCGGCGAATACTGCAGCGACGACACCGGCGAAGCCTGAAACGGCCAAGACTGAGGCGGCAAAGCCCGAGAGTGCCAAGAGCGAGAGCGCGCCGGCGGCAGCTCCGAGTGGGAAGGCGATTGTTATCGGGCACTTTGGCTCGCTGACGGGGAGCGAGGCCACGTTTGGCCAAAGCACGAGCAACGGCATTCGGCTGGCGATCAAGGAAGTCAATGCCAAGGGCGGCGTGCTGGGCAAGCCTATTGAACTGAAGGAGTATGACACGCGCGGCGATGCGGGCGAAGCCAAGCTCGCAGTCGAGCGGCTGGTCAAGAGCGACAAGGTGACGGCGGTGCTGGGCGAAGTGGCCAGCAAGCTGAGCTTGGCGGCTGGGCCGGTGTGTCAGGAAGCAGGCGTGCCCATGATTACGCCCAGCAGCACGAATCCGAAGGTGACGGAGATTGGCGATTACATTTTCCGCGTGTGCTTTATTGATCCGTTTCAGGGTTTGGCGGGGGCGAAGTTTGCACGCGAGAATCTGAAAGCTGGCAAGGCAGCGGTGCTGGTGGACCAAGCGCAGGCGTATGCGGTGGGACTGGCCGAGCAGTTTGAACTGAACTTCACGCGCATGGGCGGCACGATTGCGACCAAGCAGAACTACACGGGCGGCGCGCAGGACTTCACGAGCCAGCTCACCAGCATTCGCAGCGCGGGTGCGGATGTGATTTACATTCCTGGTTACTACACCGACGTGGGCAACATCGCGATTCAGGCCCGCCGATTGGGCATTACCAAGCCCATGCTGGGCGGCGATGGCTGGGACAGCGACCAACTCGCGAAGATCGCGGGCGATGCGATCGAAGGCAGCTATTACACGAATCACTACGCGCCGGACCAGCCTGATGCGCGCGTGCAGGAATTCATCAAGGCGTATCGCGCGGAGTTTGGTGGGGCCACGCCTGATGGTTTGGCGGCGCTGGGCTATGACGCGGCGAAGATTTTGTTTGAGTCGATGGAGCGGGCCAAGAGCACCGATGGCAAGCCTGTGCGTGATGCGATCGCGGCGACGAAGGACTTCTTGGGCGTGACGGGCAAGATCACGATTGATGCGAATCGCAATGCGACCAAGAGTGCGGTGGTGGTGGAGATGGCGGGCAACCCGCCGGTGCCGACGTATGTGACGACGGTGGAGGCACAGTGAGAAGTCACGAAGTGACGAAGTGACGGAGTGACGAAGTGACGAAGTGAGTTGGACGGGCGAGAATAATCTCGCCCGTCTTTTTTTTATTGTGGTTCGGGGGTCGGAGTTGGGGTTTGGGCTTGGGGAGGTTCTGCTGCTAAACTCCCCACCTTCTACTCAGGACTTGCCACTTGGACGAGTTTTTTCAGATACTCATCGCGACGGTCGCCGTGGGGAGTTTGTACGCGCTGATTGCGCTGGGGTACACGCTGGTGTATGGCGTGCTGAAGTTCATCAACTTTGCGCACAGCGATGTGTTTGTGCTGGGGGCGTGGACGAGTTTTACGGTGTCGGTGGTGGTGCTCAACAAGATCGCGGATCCGTCGGGCGCGACGCCTTGGTGGGTGGTGGTGGTGGCGTTTTTGTCGGCGGTGACGGTGTGCGGCGTGGTTGGGTATTGCATTGAGCGATTTGCGTATCGGCCATTGCGCAAGGCTCCGCGGCTGAATGTGCTCATTACGGCAATTGGTGTTTCGCTGCTGCTGCAGAATGTGGGGCAGATCACTGGGCCGGCGGTTGCGCGCGGGCCTGAGAAGACATCGATCAAAGATGGGCAGACGGTGACGCAGGCGGGTGATCCGCTGGCGACGGTGCCGTTTGGGGCTTCGCCCAAGAGCATGCCGAAACTGATTGAGAATGTGGTGCTCAATGAGAGCGTGATGCAGTCGGGCAATTTGGCGGGCGGGGCGATGCGTGGCACGGTTGTGTTTGATAAGCCGGTGACATTTAGCGAGGGGCGGCAGTATCGGCTGGATGTGACGCGGACGGTGGCGAATGCGGATGGCACAACGCGCGTGGTGGTTGAGAAGTTGAATTTGGATGCAGAGCCCGGGACGTTTGAGCCTGGCACTGAGATTCGCACGACACCTCGGCGGACGGCGGCGGAGTTGCAGGGGTCGACGTATGAATTGATTCGCAGTCCGCGCGTGCCGATCGGGCTGATTGAAGTCATTATTGTGGTGGTGAGTTTGTCGCTGATGGTGGGGCTGCAACTGCTGATTTTCCGCACGAAGCTGGGGTCGGCGATGCGGGCGCTATCGCACAATATCGAGACGGCGGCGCTGATGGGCGTCAATACGAATTTTGTGATCAGCTTTACGTTCGTGCTGGGCGCGGTGCTGGCGGCGAGTGCGGCGTTCTTGTATCCGATGAAGTATCCGGGGCTGAATCAGACGGCGCACGGGATTTGGGTGTTGCTGGGGCTCAAGGCGTTTGTGGCGGCGGTGGTGGGGGGGATTGGGAATGTGCGCGGAGCGGTTTTGGGCGGGTTTTTGATTGCGGCAATTGAGCTCTTTGGCGGGTGGGCGTATGCGCCGCTGAAAGATGTGTATGTGTTTGCGTTGCTGATTGCGGTGTTGTTGTATCGGCCGAATGGATTGCTGGGGAGGGCGGTGACGGAGAAGGTGTAGGGGCGGGGAGCGGGGAGCGGGGAACGGGGAACGGGGAACGGGGAACGGAGAACGGAGAACGGAGAGCGGAGAGCGGGGAATTGGGAATGGGTTGGTGAATAGGTAGTATGAAGACGCTTGCTCAGCACATTTCGGAGATTTCGCCGGCACGGGCATTTCGGCCTGTGGCGGTGTTTGTGCCTTGGGTGGTGTGCGTGCTGCTGGCGCTGGCGGTGCATTTTGTTTCGCCTTTGCTGGTCAATGAGTATTGGGAGAGTGTGCTGCAGCGCATGGGCGTGTTCATTGTGGCGGCGGTGTCGCTGAACATTGTGAACGGCTTTACGGGCCAGTTCAGCATGGGGCATGCGGGGTTCATGGCCATTGGCGGGTACATTGGCGCGGGGGTGACGTATTACGGCTCGCTGATTTTGCATGGCAGCGTGGGTGACCCGAACTTTGCGGTTCAGGGCACGCTGCTGATGTTGGCGGGGCTGGTTGCCGGGGCGTGTACGGCGGCGGGCGCGGGATACTTGGTTGGGCTGCCTAGCTTGCGATTGCGAGGCGATTACCTGGCGATTGTGACGCTGGGGTTTGGCGAGATCATTCGGGTGTTGCTGGAGCTAACGCCCAAGCAAGTGAGTGATGCGGCGGCGGTGAAGGCGAGTCCGATCGTGTCGTTCTTTGGGTTCAATGGCGCGACGGGATTTGCGGGCACGCCGGCGTATGCGAATTTGTTTTGGATATGGCTGTTTGTGGCGATTACGTGCGTGATTGCGTATCGCATGAAGACCAGTAGCAGCGGGCGGGCGTTTTTGTCGATTCGGGAAGACGAGATTGCGGCGCGCGCGATGGGTGTGGACCTGACCAAGTACAAGGTGCGGGCGTTTGTGCTGGCGGCGTTTTTTGGTGGGGTTGCGGGTGCGTTGTATTCGCACACGGGCGTGAATCCGAGTCCGACCGATGCGGGTTTTCAGCGGTCGTTTGACATCATCATCATGGTGGTGCTTGGCGGGCTGGGATCAGTATCGGGGTCGGTGTTGGCGGCGATGATTTTGGTTTTGATGCCTGAATTGCTGCGTGATTTGCAGCAGTATCGGCTGGTGCTGTATGCGCTCTTGCTGATTGTGATGATGCTGGTGCGGCCCAAGGGGCTGTTTGGCGTGAAGGAGATTTGGGATTTGTCGCGAGGCGATCGCAAGCAGCCTGTGGGCAAAGGAGGAACGCCGTGAGCTTTCTTCTGGATGCGCAGGGCATTGGCATTACGTTTGGCGGGTTGAAGGCCGTGCAGGATTTGACGGTGCAGTTGCCGGCGGGCGTGCTGTATGGATTGATTGGTCCGAACGGCGCGGGGAAGACGACGGCGTTTAATTTGATTACGGGCGTGTACACGCCGCAGACGGGGAGCGTGAAGCTGGCGGGGCAGACGATCAATGGGCTGCGGCCGCATCAGATTGCGAAAGCGGGGTTGTCGCGCACGTTTCAGAACATTCGGCTGTTTGGCGAGTTGTCGGTTTTGGAAAACGTGATGCTGGGGAGTCATGTGCGAGGGACGCACAGGCTGTTGGCGACGTTGCTGCGCACGCCGGGATTTGTGGCGCAGGAAGAGGCGATGAAGCGGCGGGCGATGGAACTGCTGGCGATTTTTGATCTGGCGCGCATGGCGGATGAGCAGGCCAAGAACCTGCCTTATGGCGATCAGCGGCGGCTGGAGATTTGCCGGGCGTTGGCGACGGAGCCCAAGGTGTTGTTGCTGGATGAGCCGGCGGCGGGGATGAACCCGAGTGAGAAGAAGTCGCTGTCGAACACGATTCGTGAGATTCGCGATCGCTTTGGGCTTGCGGTGCTGTTGATCGAGCACGACATGGGACTGGTGATGGAGATTTGCGAGCAGATCACGGTGCTGGATCATGGGCAGGTGATTAGCGTGGGTACGCCCAAGCAGGTGCAGGCGGATCCGAAGGTGATTGAGGCGTACTTGGGCGTGGAGGGGAGCGGGGAGCCGAGTGGGGAGGTGTCGCATGCTTGAAGTGCGTGATTTATCGGTGTCGTATGGCGCGATTCGCGCGTTGCACGGGGTGTCGCTGCGCGTGGAGCGTGGCGAGATTGTGACGCTGATTGGCAGCAACGGCGCGGGGAAGACGACGACGCTGCGGGCGATTTCGGGATTGGTCAAGGCGCAGGCGGGGACGATTACGTATGAGGGGCAGAGCATTGCGAAGCTGGCGGCGCATGAGATTGTGAAGCTGGGGATGAGTCATGCGCCGGAGGGGCGAGGGATTTTTCCGCTGATGACGGTGGAAGAGAATTTGGAACTTGGGGCGTATATCCGGCATGATCACAGTGAGATATCGAAGGATCGCGAGATGGCGCTGACGCTGTTTCCGCGGGTGCGCGAGCGGCTGAAGCAAGTGGCGGGCACGCTGAGCGGAGGCGAGCAGCAGATGGTGGCGATTGCACGGGCACTGATGGCGCGGCCCAAGTTGCTGCTGCTGGATGAGCCGAGCCTGGGGCTTGCGCCGCAGATTGTGCAGACGATTTTCAAGATCATTCGTGATATCAACCAGCGGGGCACGACGATTTTGCTGGTGGAGCAGAATGCGCACATGGCATTGCAGATTGCGCACCGGGCGTATGTGCTGGAGACGGGCGCGATTGCGATGGAAGGGGACGCGAAGGAGCTTGCGAAGAGTGACGAGGTACGCAAGGCGTACTTGGGTGTTGCGTGATGCGTGTGGACGTGTATTCGCACGCGGTGGCGAGCGGCGTGCGGGCATGGGTAGCGCGTTGAGCTTCGTATGATGTACTTGTGATGATCACGGGCGTGACGGCGGCGGGTTGGCCTGTGAGCGGTGTGGCAGGTGCCTGCTTGGCGCACACGAATTGCACACGTGAATGAGTTGTAGCTGCGATGGCACGAAAGAGTCGTCATTCCGATGTCAAGATCAGTGTGCTGGCCATGGGCAAGCACCCGGCTTGGCCTGATTTCGTTGAAGATTCGCCCGTGCAGGCGGCGGCGGTGACGGCAGCTCGCGACGTGTTGTGGACGCGGGGGTTGCAGCGGGCGGCGCAATTGGGGGCGTTTGAGCAGGTCGCCGAGGCGGGGCGTGTGGCATTTGCGCATGATTGCTTGGTTGCGACTGGTGCGGGGGTTTGTGTTGCCCGCGTGTGGAACAGCGGCGATGGCAAGGGCAAGACTGGCTGGCCCATGATTGCGATGGCGCACGCTGAGCCGGTGGATGCGAGCTGGTTGTGCGAGGTTGCACCGGCGAGGCTGTATGCGGTGCAGGAGATGGTGACGCAGACGCGAAGCCGGCAGCTTGTGGGGCTGTCGCTGGGTGAAGCGGCGAGGCAGATTGAGGACACGCTTGCGTTGGTTGTTGGGTCGCCTCGCGCGAGTGTGAGTGATGGGGCGCTGCTTGCACAGGCGGATGCGAGCAAAGTGGCGGCGGCGATGGAACTGCTGAGCGAGAAGCTGGTGCCGGATGAGAAGGGCGATGTGGGTGCGTGTGTGCGGCTGCCTCGATTGGTGAATGATGCGAGGGCGCTGGAGAATGCGCGGTTGTGGCTGGCGGCGCTGAGAGAGCAGGTTGATCCGGCGGTGCCCATCGTGCTGATGGAGCGAGATAAGGATTCGTTTGTTGATGTGATCGTTGGTTATGGTCGCAGCGAGCGGTGGGCGGCGGTGCGTGATGCGACGGTGAAGGATAGTTTGGCGGGGCGCGAGGCACCAACGAGTGCGACGATGGCGAGAGTGAAGCAGTTGCAGACGACGCTGGGCAAACGCACGCGCGGTGCGCAGCCAGCGGCGAGAGAGCCGCATC
>VYLN01000074.1_pt1 | contig 26013 bp, 21 predicted proteins | sample 5109471 | NCBI WGS metagenome assembly VYLN01 (sample SAMN12291806, study PRJNA351875) | freshwater metagenome | isolation source: freshwater lake | place: USA: Michigan, Lee Lake | collected 2013-08-06 | reverse complement strand
GATAGAGAGGTGCGTAGTTCACCCAAGGAGAATTAATCTCTCGAAGTAAAAGTGAAGGGAATTTCTGAAATGGAATTCAGTCTGTCTATATTTGACTATACTTTTACTAACTATATTTAATTTTGGTGTCTGGAGTTAAGTCTCATGCTCAAATATCTGCCTGTTAAATTCCTGCGTTTTTTAGCGATTAGCTGTCTTGTCACGCTAATTTCTCTAGGATTTGACCGTTTACACCCCGTTAAAGCTAATCCCACCCTCATAGCTCAAAATGCTTGGGCCGGGGCCTCCTTCCCCGTGGAAAACTTTCAAACCTATACCTCTGGTTTCGGTTATCGTTCCTCTCCCATGGATGGCAGTCAACAATTTCATGCTGGTTTAGACATGGCCGCACCCTTAGGCAGTTATATTCGCAATTGGTGGACTGGCAGAATCGTCGAATTATCGGATCATACAGGCTGTGGCACCATGATTAAGATGCAATCCGGTCAATGGACACATATTTATTGTCATCTCATGGGTTCGGTTCAATCCGATAGCCGCGGCACTTTTTTGATTGATAGGTCAGGAGGAATCGTCCTTACCCTTGGTCAGGATATACCAGCAGGGGCGCGCATGGCTAGAGTGGGAATGAGCGGACGCACCACCGGACCACACCTGCACTGGGGACTGATGTACGGCAATCAATACGTTGACCCCGCTTTGGTTTTAAATGCTATGTACGGTTCTAATCCTTCGGGTAATAGTTAAGAGAATCTGCGATCGCATTCTGTTCAGAAAAAACATCGCTGCCCAGATTTAGTGAATAACGAGGGACACTGCTAGAATTAAGCTGATCGATTCAGGTATATCCAGATAAAATGCGAATATTAACCCTTGTACCGGGAGGAATTAGCGATCAACTGCTGTTTTTTCCCACTCTAGAAACTCTCCGGCAAACTTACCCCCAAGGCAGCATCGATGTTTTGGTCGAACCTAGGGCCAAAGCTGCCTATCGTCTCTGTCCGCAGGTTAGGGAAGTGCTTTTATTTGACTATCGAGATCAGTACGGATTAGCGGATTATTTAAATATTTTGGGAGTAATTCGGGACCGGGAGTACGAAATCGCCATTAGTCTAACTAATCGTCCTGCTATCAATCTTTTACTCTGGTTAAATGGTGTTCCTAACCGTATAGGCTATGAAAATAATGGCAGCTGGTTCTTATCGGAACAAGTACCCCGGCCAAAGGAAGGCTATCTAGCGGATAATTATCACGATCTGGTCAAAGGGTTAAAGATTGCCCCACCCTGTCCACCTTTAAAAATAACCTTGAATCGGGATGATATCGATTGGGCGGAAATGGAGCAGAAACGCCTCGATATCAAGGATAGCGGCTATATTCTCCTCTACGCCGGCGGTAGCGATCTCAGCATCAGCCAAGGACTGGAAACGGTTTATCCCCTAGAGAGTTGGCTAGAAATTATCCAAGGCATTCGCCATCAACAACCGGATTTGCCAATTGTAGCGATCGAGGGAGATCTGGATGAAGCTTGGGTTTTAGCGCTCAAAGCCATGGATAATAACTTAAAAGTGTCCAGAACGGCCGATATCGGTAAAATGTCCGCCATGATCGCCGGTGCTAATTTATTGTTAGCTACCGAAAGTGTCCCTTTACAGTTAGCCGTGGCCGTGGGAACCTATACCCTCTCTCTGCTGGTTCCTTCGTTGCCTAAGAGAGTTTTACCGAGTGGGGGAGAGCTTCATCGATATATTGAAGCTAATACGGGAAAAGTCGCCGATATTACTCCCGAAACTGTCCTGAAAAAGATTTGGGGACGGTAAAGAATCGGGTTTCGATCGCTTTTCTCGTGGTCGAAACCCGAAAAAAATCGGCATCAAGGCTCAATTTTGCGATTGAGATAACTGACTTTTCAACGATTCTAGGGAGGCCCAACGACCATCGATGGCAGTATTTTCCGGAAGAAAAAAATCGGGTGGTTGACAATTGGCTCCGCAGAGTTGACGGGGGGGCAAAGTTAGACATAACTGCTCGTATAACCACATTTGCGGGTCAAAATCCCCGTTAGGATCGAGGGTTTCCGAGAGATCTTCGTAGGCTATTTCTCGCTCTAGAGGATAGGAGTTATCGTAGTCTTTATTTTTGTCTAGCCAGATTAATTCGGAAGTGTTTAATTGCAGACGATGATTATATTGTTGTAAACAGCGATCGCAGGTTAAGGTGACGATGGTTTCTGCTTTCACCGATACTTCCAAAAAATTGCCCCCATGTCTAACCAGCAAGGTCCCCCGCACTGGTGTCAAGGTTTCTAGACTGGGGATAAAATTATCGATGATGATCACTCTTTGTCGATCAGGAGATTTGAGGAGGTGGGGGATAAAAATAGTTTCCATAGATAACTCCTGTATCATTTATCGGTTATCGGGTGTCAACTGCGTTAGCTACGAGTTCCTTTATCAGCTTATCGCAGCCCCGACCTCTAGAGACATAGACCAGTCCTAGACTGTGGGAAGTGGGGTGTATTTTCAGTGAACAGTGAACAGTAAACAGTAATCAGTGAACTGAAAACTCACATCTGATAACTGATAACTGATAACTGATAACTGCATTTGACAGGCTGTCTGTTGATCGAGCGAGAAAGTTTCCTCAGAATTGGGAGTATATGCACAAAGATACTCCTATGTCAACGGTTTTGAAAAATTTTCTGCCTCACCTCGGTCGATTGCTTATTGTTGCACTGCTCTGTTCGCTGGTGCTGGGGGGATGGCCTCGGCAGGGAAAAGCGGCTAAATCAGTACATTTATCCTACTGGCTGCGATCGGGAATTGAACAACTAGAGGCAGGTAATTATCAGCAAGCTTTGCAGGATTTCAATCAGTCGATCGAACAGGAAAATAACTTGGCCCTAGCCTACAGTAATCGCTGTTTAACTCAGATTTATTTACAGGATTATCTCCGCGCTTGGCAGGACTGCACCCGCTCTTTACAACAGCAATCCGATAATTATCTAGCCTATTTCCATCGGGGTTTAGCTTTTTATCGTTTGGGAGATTATCCACAGGCGCTGACCGATTATAACCAGACTATCCGGTTAAAACCCACCTATTATCAAGCCTACTATAATCGGGGTTTAGTTCAGGCGGCTAGGAAAAATTATCCCCTTGCCCTAGCTGATTTTAATCAATCCTTGCGTCAAATTACTAACTGGCAACCCGACGCTTTAGCCACTATTTATAATGATCGAGGTTTATCTCATTTAGCCCTCCACAATTTTACCTCAGCCAAAGCGGATTTTAATCAAGCTCTCCGGTTAAATAAAAATAATGCCTCAGCCTACTATAATCTAGCTTGTACCGCTCACCAATTAGGTGAATACGAGCGCTCGATCGCCGATTTAAATCGGGCGATTGCCATCGATCCTTTTTATGCCGATGCTTATATTAGAAGGGGATTACTGCGGCATCAATTGGGTTATTATCAATCGGCTTTAGCGGATTTAAATCAAGGAGCAAATCACCTCTATCAACAGGGATTGCACCACAATTATCAGCAAATCCTCGCCCTAATCGAGCAGATTCACCAACAGTTACTTTCCTTACCATCTCCCATTGTTTAAAAGAGTGATCAATTTACAGAGGAAAGCGCTTCATGGCTGTGACGGCGAGACGGGCATTATCTTTAAGGACTTGGGAAACTCGGGGAATTTGGGGAATTTGCCAGAGAACATCGACGGTGCGCCGTAATAGTCGCACTAGATCTCCCTCATCGAGGCTAGTATTTTCGCACAATTCCGGCCAGGATGTCCCCTGGGCCCAACGGGAGGCAATCCCCATCAGTTGGGTTTCTAACCAGACGGGAATAGTGATATCGTAGCGAGATTGAGCTTGATAGAGTAAACGGCGAACTTCTCGCAGACCGGGGGAATTTCCCTCTCCTTGCCGCAAAATATCGATAACTTCTGGCACAGGCGGGTAATTGCACCAAGTATCGGGGCGAGGGGGTTCCGTAATCATGGCGCTGATGGCGGCGGCTAGTTGGCTAGGAGTCAATCTGTCCAAATCTCCGGACATCATCGCTAATCCTAACCAGAGTTCATTTTCCCCGCGAATAGTGGCCGCCGCTTCTCCGAGGGGAGTGGGCAAATAACCCTCTAATGCTTGGAATTCTCGCAAAATCTCGATTAGATTCAGAAATTCTTCCCAGTAGTAGGATTTACGGGATTGTTGTTTCTGGTATTTAATCTGGGCTTTGTGTAACTTATCGCGAGCAATCTCTCGATCGTAGTATAATTTCATCAATCGCCCCGGATTTTTGCGTTTTTGCAGGGGATGAGCGGCAATTTGACTATTGACAATTTCAAGTCTTTGTGATTGTGTTTCCAGTTCCGCCACTGGTGGGATGCCCTGCACTTGTTGAGGGATTAAATCGGCGATCGCCTGAGTATTTTCCTCACCCTTGCGCCAACCCCCTAGGGAAACTGCTTCCAGGGAAGGGGGTATTAGTTCGCCTAATTCCGCAGGAGAGAGAAAACCTCGATCTATCTCGCTAATATCGGCATAGGCGGCTAAATACCAGCGATTATCACTGCCTAAACAAACAAGGGTTCGCACTTGACCTGCCCCGTGCAGGGTATTGACAAAGATAGCGGGGACGGGGACGGGAACCTTAATATGTTTGCCCTTGAGGTGGAGGATAGTTCCGACGGGAATATTCGGCAATTTTAGATGTATTTCCTGTCTTTTCTGTGCTTCTGACTGACTAGCAACGATTTTATACAGTCTTTCTTCCTCCCGCAGTCTTTCCCGTAGCTTTTCGTAACTGAAGACCTGCTCCCGCTCGATACCGGCTAATTCCATATCCAACTTAGCTAATTCGGTGGTTAAGGCGGTAATCTGTTGTCGTTCGGGGCTTAACTTCAAACGAGCGAGATATTCGGCGAAACTGCGCTCTAAGAGGTCTTTGGCCTCCTCTAGACTGTGTTTTTGCAGGAGATTTAAGACCATGCCGTAACTGGGCGCAAAACAGCTTTGCAGGGGTTCCGGTTGGGCGGTGGCCAGAAAAGCCGCTTCTTTTGCCCCTTCAAAGGGCGTTTGTACTGTCACCACATGGCCCACCGCATCCATTCCCCGACGACCAGCCCGGCCGGCAATCTGAACAAATTCCGAGGGAGTCAGCATACTATGGCCATCATCGGTGCGTTTGGAGAGGGCCGAGATAACGGTGGTGCGGGCGGGCATATTAATCCCGGCCGAGAGGGTAGCGGTGGCAAAAACCACCTTAATTAAACCGGCTTCAAAGAGTTGTTCGACTAATTCTTTCCAGAGGGGTAAAATCCCGGCATGGTGAACACCACAGCCCCGGGTGAGGGGTTCCACTTGGTCGGCGCGTACTAATTGGGAAGCACTGGCCAGGAATTCAAACAGTTGATTTTTCGTCTCGGGGTCGGCGGTTAAGAGGCGGAGGAGTTGCTCGTCGGACTGGGGGTTATTAGCGAAAAAAGCCAGTAATTTTTGGTGTAGGGGCGGATTTTCGACGGCAAAGAAGGAAAGGGCGAGTTCTTGCAGATGGGGATTATCTTCTAGGAAGAAAATGAGTAAACGGTAGTAAATGGCTCTAGCTTCTTCTGGATTAACGAGATTAAGGTTTTTTAGCTCTCGAATCGCCTGATCGCAACCTTTGCGGCTGAAAATGACGTAAATGGCCGGGAGCATATCCTTGTCCCGCAGAGTGGTGACAATGGAGGCGATGGTGGGACAATCTTCTCGTTTTAAGCGTCGGGGTTTGCCTTGGCCGACTTTTGAGCGTAGTTTCGGGTTAACTTTGCTCTGTTTTGGGTCGAGCAGCGGGAATAATCCCTCTTTATTGGCGAAATAAAAGCGCAGGGGGACGGGGCGAAAATCGGAGTTAATTAGCTCACAGCTGGAGGTCTGCTTATTGTCGCCGGGTTGGGGCAGTTGCCGCACCCAGTTAATCCAGTCGGTGAGTTCTCCGGGGTTGCCGATGGTGGCGGAGAGGGCCACTAATTGGATACTAGGGGGACAGTAGATAATTGATTCTTCCCAAACGGTGCCGCGACCTCGATCGCTGATATAGTGACATTCATCGAGAACCAGGGTTTCCACGTTTTCTAGGGAAGTGCCTACCTCACCGATCGGGGTTTGGTACAGCATATTGCGAAAAATTTCTGTAGTCATGACTACAATTAATGCTGAAGGATTGATCACCACATCGCCGGTAATCAATCCCACTTCGGCAAAGAGCAGCGGGGAATCCTCATCGCCATCGGTGGGGGTGCGACCGAATTTTTCTTGAAAATCCCGGAATTTTTGGTTAGAAAGAGCTTTCAGGGGAGTGGTGTAGAAAACCCGTTTGCCCCTTTCTAGGGCGCGATAGATAGCGTATTCTCCGATTAAAGTTTTGCCGGAACCCGTGGGAGCGCAGACAACCACTGATTTACCGGCAGCGAGAGCGGCGATCGCCGCGTGCTGGAAGTCGTCGAGTTTAAAGGGAAAAATGGTTTTGAGATCCAAAGAAGTAGGGTTAAGGGACTCTTTCACGTCAAGTCTAAGAGGAGAAATTTTTTTAATTGTGGCTATTCTGGCTGGCTTTTTTGATTCTAGTCGAAAAAAGCGGACTTCTAGAAACTAGGGACAAGCTTAACCTTTGGGGGTGATGCCCAATCCCATCATACTTCATTTTTATCAGAAATGCTGTAAGCTAAGAGGTATTTAAACCGCTTATTCTTAGATTAGCCGAATCTCTCCCAATCCCTTTACTGTTGACTGTTGCCTCTTGCCTCGTCTGGCCCAAGCAATTTAAATTACGAACAGCTTATCACTAATAATTGTATCTCTATTTTCTCCTTAACTTGATTAGTTATACTTACTGATGATGATTAAATTTTCTGCTGAAGACTGTCTAGTTTTAGTTGTTGATGATGTCGGCAAAAATCTCCAATTAGCTGTGGGTATTCTTGATTCTGCTGGTTATGCCACCAGTTTTGCTAGTAGTGTTAAACAGGCAATAGAACGAGTAAAAACTGCTAATCCTGACCTAATTCTTCTTGACTTAATGATGCCAGATATGGGGGGAATAGAACTTTGTCGAAGACTAAAAACTGACACTTTATACGCTCATATACCAATTATCTTTGTGACAGATAGTAAGGAAAAAGAAGATATTCTCAATGCTTTTAATTCTGGGGCTGTGGACTATGTAAATAAACCCTTTTATAGTTGGGAACTGTTAGCCAGAGTTAAAATTCATCTAGAACTAAAAAAGACTCAAGAAGAACTGAAAAATATCAATTCTCAACTAGAAAAGCTAGTCAGAACTGATAGCCTAACTGGGGTAAATAATCGTCGAGAGATTCTCTACTTAGGTGAGAAAGAATTTCAACGATGTCGTCGTTATCATCGTTATTTTTCGGTTCTATTCATCGATATCGACCATTTTAAACATATTAACGATACCTTTGGTCATATCCTAGGAAACAAAACTTTAATTACTGTCGCTGGGGCAATTAAAACCTGTCTGCGTCAAGTGGATAGTTTTGGGCGCTTTGGGGGCGAGGAATTTGTCGCTATTCTCCCAGAAACTAATCTTGAAGATGCTGCTACCACAGCCCAGCGCATTTGTCAAGTAATTAACAAGTTAAATATTGAACTTGCTCAACAAAAAGTGCCAGTTACTGCTAGTATCGGTGTGGCAACATTTAGCCCTCAAGATAATAATCTAGAAGAGGTGATCGAGCGGGCTGATCATGCCATGTTAGCCGCTAAAAATCAAGGCAGAAATCGGGTTATTGTAGGTAAAACAGTATGAAAAATTTGTTATTTATTCTTGGTTTTTTGCTCTTAGGTGTAGCCCCAAGTTTTAGCGCCGATCTCGATACGATTATACGCCGGGGAAAATTAATTGTCGCTGTCAAAAATAATCTCCCTCCCCTCGCTTTCCTTGATTCTCAGGGCAATCTGCAAGGATTGGAAATCGACATCGCTAAACGTCTAGCTGAAGAAATTCTCGGTTCTGACAGTGCTATTATTCTCAAACCCGTTAGTAATCAAGAGCGTTTACAGGTGGTTATTGATGATCGGGTGGATTTGGCGATCGCTCGTGTGGCGATTACTCCCGCACGTCAGCGCTTAGTGGATTTTAGCCCCTTTTATTACCTCGATAGCAGCGGTTTTGTGACGAAAACCCTGCTATTTCAGCGTTTAGAAGACCTAGCTAACTCTAGAATCGCCGTACTCAACGGCTCGACGACAATCGCCCTTGTGCGTTCCCATTTACCTAACGCTACCCTGCGCGGGGTTGCTTCCTATCAAGAAGCTTTAAATTTACTGGAAACGGGGGAAATAGAGGCTTTTGCGGCTGATAATAGCCTTTTAACCGGTTGGGTGCAGCAATTCCCCAATTATCGTCAATTACCGATCCAGTTGGGGGCGATCGCTCTAGGAGTCGTTCTCCCTAAAGGTTTACAGTACCAAAGTCTCCGAGAACGCGTCAATCAAGCGATCGAGCGGCTAGAATCCACCGGCTGGTTAGTAGAACGGGTGAACTATTGGGGCTTACCTCTGAGAATTCGGGAAATGGGGAGATAGGGAGATAGGGAGATAGGTTGTGGGGTGTGGGGTTGGGGTGTGGGGTGTGGGGAGATGGGAGTTTTTTGCTGTGAGCAATCAATGAACAGTAATCAGTGAACTGAAAACTGAAATCTGATCACTGATCACTGATCACTGATCACTGATAACTGACTAAATCCTGCTATAATCTGATTGAATAAGTATAAAAATATTAATTGCTCGATCGCTAATTATGGAAGATACCCTACCGCTTATTTACGTTTCTGGATTGCTAATTTTCGTGATTGGTTTAGGAATTTTTGTCATCGTGCAAATCTTTAAAACCCGTCGAGTAGAAGGAACCTTTAACAAGCTACAAAAGAAATTGCAAAAAGAAAAAGGTACAGCTAAAGAATACTATGAATTAGGGAGTCTTTATCTTGATAAAAAACTCTATGTTCAAGCATTGAGTTTACTACAAAAGGCTTTAAAAATCTCTGGGGAAGAAAGCATCGAACCAGAAAATCAAGCTCTAATCTACAATGCGCTCGGTTTTTCCTATTTTGCCCAAGAACAATTAGAATTAGCGATTCGTAACTACAAAGAAGCAATTAAACTTTATCCTCAATATTCGATCGCTCTCAATAATCTTGGCAATGTTTACGAAAAGAAACAAATGGCTAAAAAAGCTCTCGAAACCTACGAAGAAACTCTCAAATTTGATCCTGATAATACCGTGGCGAAAAAGCGAGCCGAATCCCTGCGTAAACGCTTCGCCGAATCGAAATAGTTTTGACTACTATCAAATTCTTTTTAGAGAGCGAAGAATCTTCGCTCTCTTTCTTTATTTCAAGCCATAAAACAAGACAATTAAACTAGGGGTTAAAATCGTCAAAATTAAATTTAGGGGCGCACCCAAACGGGTAAAATCGAGGAATTTATAGCCCCCGGGTGCATAAACCATGGTGTTAGTTTGATAGCCAATTGGTGTGAGATAACTATTAGAAGCAGCAAAGGTGACAGCATACATAAAAGCCAAAGGATTTAAACCCAAAGTTTTCGCCACTTCCACGGCGACGGGAATCATTAAAACCACGGCGGCGTTATTAGAGAGGATTTCAGTTAAAACTGAAGTAATCAGATAGAAGAAAACTAAGATCCAAAACCCCGAAAGATGGCCGCCGATAGCCACTAAATTATCCGCTAACCATTTAGTCGTTCCCGAGTTATCCATGGCAGTACCCAGGGGAATTAAACCCGCTAATAAAAAGATAATATCCCAACGAATGGAACCATAGACTTCCCCCGGTTTTAGACAGCCAGTAATTACCATTAAAACCACCCCAACTAAACTGGTGACGAGAATCGGTTGAATATCAAAAGCAGCAATAATAATCACCAACAAAGTAATCATTAAAGCAATAATGCCCTTATCCTGTCGCAATGATTCAATTTCTTTCTCTTCTAAAACTAATAATTCTCGCGTGGTTTGTAAACCAATAAAACTCTGTTTTGGTCCTTGAACCAAGAGCAAATCGCCAAACTTTAAAGGAATTTTTCCTAATCTTCCTTGCAGTAATTCTGAACCACGCCGAATCGCCAAAACCGTGGCGTTATAACGCTGACGGAATTTCAAATCTTTTAAAGTTGTCCCAATTAAACGGGAATTAGAGAGAATCAAAACCTCGGCTAATTTTTCCTCACCTGTAGTAATTGCCGATTCAATATCTTCTTTATGAAATTTGACATCGGCAAAGATTTCTAAGCCTCGTTCATCTTTAATTTTTAATAGTTCTTCCCGACTACTGTGAACGATTAAAATATCGCCAGCATTGAGAACTTTATCAGCTAAAGGTTGGGATAAATGTACCTTATTTCTGATTAATTCCAACACATCAAAATTAAACTTTCTTTGTAGTCCACTTTGGGATAAAGTTTGACCGATAAGATTAGAACGAGGGCTAATAATTACCTCACTCAGATATACTTTAGAACCATAATCATCCTCTAAAAATTCCCCGGTGGAAGATTTGCGATCGGGTAGTAATTTCGGAGCAAAAATTGTTAAATAAATCAAACCTGCCAAAAAAGTAACTACTCCCAAAGCAGTGAATTGAAATAAGCTAAATTCCCCATAACCCAGCTTGGCAGAAATACCACTAGCGAGAATGTTAGTAGAAGTTCCCACCACGGTAATCATCCCCGCTAAAACCGTCGCGTAGGAAAGGGGAATTAATAACTTAGAAGGAGAAATTTTTTGTTTTTTACACCAATCTTCAACGATGGGTAAAAAGATTGCCACCACTGCCGTGTTATTAATAAAAGCACTAATCGGCCCCACTAATGCCCCTAGGACAAATACCTGTTGGTGGGGATTTTTTCCACCCCAAACCAGCAAGCGATCGCGAATTACTTGAATCACTCCCGTGCGGGTAATTCCAGCACTAAGCACAAACATCGCCATCACCGTCACCGTGGCAGAATTACTAAATCCCGCGATACCTTCTTCGGGAGTAACTAAACCCAAAAGAATGAGGACAATCGCCACGGATAAAGCGGTTAAATCTACCGGTAGCCATTCCGCCACAAAAGCGACTAAAGCAACGACTAAAACCGTTAAAGTCAGAATAATTGGTGTTGGCATTGATTTATTTTTTCGTCATGAACCAGCGAATAAATAACTTCTCTAACTCAATCCAAACAAACATTAAGGCACTAAATCCAAAACAGATTAATAATTCTGTGCCACTAATCCATTGAGTACCGAAGAAGCTTTGTAGAGGAGGAGCATAAATTAACAACAATTGTAGGATCGTTGTCAAGCCCACGGCGGCGATAATGTAAGGATTAGAGAAGGGATTCATTTGCACAGCTAACTGGGTATGGGAACGCACCGCTAAAGCATGACCCATTTGTGCTAAACAGAGGGTAGTAAATACCATAGTTTTCCAACGTCCAGGATCTCCGATTTCGGGGGTTGCCTGAGTATATTGGTAAGCCCAGTACATCATAATAATGGTGAGAATGGCAAAGACGATGCCGATGCGAATCATATACCAACCCAAACCGCGGGCGAAAATGCTTTCCCGGGGGCTAAAAGGTGGACGTTTCATCACATTAGGTTCGGCGGGTTCCATTGCCAGAGCAAGAGCCGGTAAACCGTCGGTGACAAGGTTCATCCAGAGGATTTGCAAGGGAGAAAGGGGTACACCGCCTAAATTGAGCAGAGGAGCCGCTGCAATCGTTAAAACCTCGCCAATATTACTGCCGAGAATGTATTTAATAAAGCGCCGAATGTTACTGTAAACCACGCGCCCTTCTTCAGTGGCAGCGACGATGGTGGCAAAATTATCATCCAGCAAAATCATATCACTGGCTTCTTTGCTGACATCGGTTCCGGTAATGCCCATGGCGATACCGATATCCGCTTGTTTTAGTGCCGGAGCATCGTTCACCCCGTCCCCCGTCATGGCGACGAATTTGCCCCGTTTTTGCAAAGCTTGGACGATTCTCAGCTTATGTTCGGGAGAAACACGAGCATAGACGCTCACACCATCTACCTCTCCCTCTAGGTCATTCTGAGACATTTTTTCTAATTCTTTACCCGTGATTACTCGCTCCCCGGCAGCAGCAATGCCTAATTCAATGGCGATCGCCTTGGCCGTTAGTTGGTGGTCTCCGGTAATCATAATCGGACGAATTCCCGCTTGACGACAGAGAGCAACCGCTTCTTTAACTTCTTTGCGGGGTGCATCGAGCATTCCCACCAATCCCAACCAAACCAGGGATTGTTCTTCACTATCTTCTTTTTCCGCTTCCGGCACTTCTGTCATCGGTTTATAGGAAAAACCTAAGACTCGTAGGCCATTACCCGCCATTTCGTCATTTTGTGCCAAAATACGGCTTCTTTGTTCAGCTGTTAAGGGTTGACTTTCCGCCCCAACTTGGATCAGAGAACAACGTTCGAGAATTAATTCCGGTGAGCCTTTGGTAAACATTAAATAGGCAGAATCCCCCAAACCTAACTGGGCATTCTCACAGATTACTGACATTCTCTTTCTTTCGGAAGAAAAGGGAAATTCGCCTAAACGAGGGCTTTTTGGCTGCAATGCTTCCCGATATAGTCCTCCTTTACCCGCTAACGTCAGTAAAGCTCCTTCGGTGGGATCGCCTAAAATTAACCATTCTTGCTCTTTATTTTGCAAAAGTGCATCATTACACAGCACACAAGCCGTTAAAATTGCCTGTAGTTCGGGATCACTTTCACTAGCACCACTAAACTCACCGATGGGCGCGTAACCTTCCCCCGTGACAGTAATTGTCTGCGCGGAAGTATTAACTTTCTGCACCACCATTTTATTTTGAGTTAAAGTTCCAGTTTTATCGGAGCAAATCGTCGTTACCGAGCCTAAAGTTTCCACTGCCGGCAATTTACGGATTAAAGCTTGTCTTCTCACCATTCTTTGGGTTCCAATTGCCAAAGTCACCGTCACCACTGCCGGTAAACCTTCGGGGACAACAGCCACAGCCATACTGAGGGAGGTTTCTAATAATGACTCAAAAAACTGCCAACCGGAGCGAATTACGCCCCCAAGCACGACTACAGCCACTAAAGCTAGGGAACCACTCACTAAAACGTTACCTAACTGCGACATTCGCTGCTGTAGGGGTGTGGGTTCACTTTCTACTCCTTGCAACATGGCGGCAATTTTACCGATTTCCGTATCCATTCCCGTCTTGGTAATCGCCACTTTCCCGCGCCCCTGTACTACTTCCGTACCCTGATAGACGAGGTTAATGCGATCGCCCAAAGAGGCATCTTCTGGTAAAACCTTCTGTGCTTGTTTATTCACCGATTCCGCTTCACCCGTTAAGGCAGCTTCGCGGATTTGCAGGTTTTGTGCTTCTAATAATCTGCCATCGGCGGCAATTTGTACCCCCGCTTCCAGTAACATGATATCCCCGGGGACAAGTTCCTTGGCCGCCACTTCAAAGGTGCTACCATTACGGATAACCCGGACTTTCGGCGAGGATAACTGCTTAAGGGCTGCTAAAGCCTTTTCCGCCCGACTTTCCTGTAAATATCCTAAAATACCGTTTAAAATAACAATTGTAAAAATAGCGATCGCGTCTTTGGGAAATTCCCCTTTTTTCAGGTCCAAAACTGCCGAAACCACCGCCACGGCAATCAGCATCACTAACATAATGTTAGTAAACTGTTCCCATAAAATCACTAACGGGCTACGTCCCCCCGTTTCTTTTAGTTCATTTAAACCGAAAATATCCTTTCTTTTAACAATTTCCGCCTCGATTAAGCCGGTTTCCCCATTGGTTCTCAGTATTTCTAGGGTTTGTTCGCCAGTTAAATTATGCCAAGCACGATTATTCTCTATTTCCGAGACTTGGGGGGACGTAGTGGGAAAAGTCATAGCGATTGATTGAAGAGGGTGTACGCGTGAACTAAAAAGGTGAGCGAGTTAAGCTAATTACATATCACAATATCAGTTATCAGTTATCAGTGACCAGTAAGCAGTGACCAGTAAGCAGTAAGCAGTTATCAAGGAAGTGGGGAGTGGGAAGTGGGGAACACCGGAGCACCGGAGCACCGGAGTACCGGAGAAAAAAGCTGATAGCTAATAAGCTGAAAAAAATGTAACGAAATGTGAAGTATAATAGCGAATGTGATAAAGACAAGACATTAGAGAGTAGATAAGAAACGATGCGAGTTGCGATCGCTGGTGCGGGACTAGCCGGATTATCTTGTGCGAAATACCTTGTCGATGCGGGACATACGCCCATCGTACTGGAACGTCGCGATGTATTAGGGGGAAAAATTGCCGCTTGGAAAGATGCCGATGGGGACTGGTACGAAACCGGTTTACATATCTTCTTTGGCGCTTATCCCAATATGCTGCAATTATTCCAAGAATTAGGCATAGAAGATCGCCTACAGTGGAAAGAACACTCGATGATCTTCAATCAGCCGGAAAAACCGGGGACTTATTCGCGGTTTGACTTCCCAGATATTCCCGCCCCAATTAACGGTATTGTTGCCATTCTCCGCAATAATGATATGTTAACTTGGGAGGAAAAAATTAAATTTGGACTCGGTTTAATTCCTGCCATTGTTAAAGGCCAAAGTTACGTCGAGGAGATGGATAAATATTCTTGGTCGGAATGGTTAGAGAAACAAAACATACCGCCTAGGGTAGAAAAAGAAGTGTTTATCGCTATGTCGAAAGCCCTAAACTTTATCGATCCTAACGAGATTTCCGCCACAATTCTACTAACAGCCCTCAACCGCTTTTTACAGGAGAAAAACGGCTCAAAAATGGCTTTTCTCGACGGTTCACCCCCGGAAAGACTCTGCCAACCTTTAGTCGATTACATCACCGCTAGAGGTGGTGAGGTGCGCTTAAATGCCCCTTTAAAAGAGATTATCTTAAATGAAAACTGCACAGTTAAAGCCTTCTTAATGCGCGGTTTAGACGGTGGGGAAGATTATCTTTTTGAAGCCGATCTTTATGTGTCTGCGATGCCTGTAGATCCTTTAAAAGTTTTACTACCCAAACCTTGGCAAGAAGATAAATTCTTTCAAAAATTAGAAGGATTAGAAGGGGTTCCCGTCATTAATTTACACCTCTGGTTTGATCGCAAACTAACCGACATCGATCATTTATTATTCTCCCGTTCGCCCTTACTCAGTGTTTATGCTGACATGAGCAACACCTGTAAAGAATACGCTAACCCCGATCGCTCGATGTTAGAATTAGTTCTCGCTCCCGCTCAGGATTGGATTAGCAAATCCGATGAAGAAATTATCGCCGCCACGATGAAAGAACTAGAAAAACTCTTTCCCCAACATTTTACTGGCGATAATCCCAGTCAATTGTTAAAATATCATCTGGTGAAAACTCCCCGATCAGTTTATAAAGCCACCCCTGGCCGACAAGCTTATCGACCTTCTCAAAAAACTCCGATCGAGAATTTTTATCTCGCCGGTGACTATACCATGCAAAAATATTTAGGAAGCATGGAAGGAGCAGTTTTATCGGGGAAATTAGCGGCAGCAGTGATCAGCAAAGATCACCCCGCAGCACCGCTAAACCTGAATAAAACCCAATCTACACCAGTGTCCAGCGCTCGTTAATTCTCTGGCTAGGGACTAATGACGAAAATGGCCTTGAGTGAGACAATGCTATATCATTAGCCACAGTTCGCCGTTAATCTAAGTCAATCATTCCGCCCCAGCAGAATGCTCCAATTGCCAAAACCGACCCACCCCACCAAACCCCTCGTCTCCCTTGCGGAGTCCTACGAACTCTGTCGCCGGATTACAGAGAAGTATTCCAAAACGTTTTATCTCGGTACTCTCCTGATGCCGAAAGCAAAACGTCAAGCGATCTGGGCAATTTATGTCTGGTGTCGTCGTACCGATGAACTGGTCGATGGACCCCAAGCCCGGTTAACTACACCTGAAACCCTTGATTTATGGGAAAAACAGCTAGAAACCGTCTTTTCTGGGGTTGCCCTTGAGGATGCCGATGTCGCTCTCGTGGATACTCTAGAAAAGTTCCCCATGGATATCCAACCCTTTCGGGATATGATCGCTGGGCAACAGATGGATCTCTATCGCAGTCGTTATCAAACCTTTGATGAACTAAAACTGTACTGCTATCGGGTGGCGGGGACGGTGGGGTTAATGTCCAGCGCGGTGTTAGGATTGGAAGATGGCGATCGCTCTGCTCCTTGGCGGCGCAATCAAAGCGTCTATATTCCGCAAGAAGAAGCGATCGATCTCGGTATTGCCAATCAATTAACCAATATTTTGCGGGATGTGGGGGAAGATGTCCATCGTGGGCGGATTTATCTACCTTTAGAGGATTTAGAGCGTTTTAACTACAGCGAAGACGATTTACTCAAAGGGGTTAATGATCACCGTTGGCAGGCGTTAATGCGCTTCCAAATTGAGCGCGCTCGTTATTACTACGATTCCGCCGAAAGGGGGATTCGCGCCCTTAATCCCGATTCCCGTTGGCCGGTTTGGGCGGCTTTATTGCTTTATCAAGGCATTTTAGACGTAATTGAAGCAAATAACTACGATGTCTTCGCCCGTCGTGCCTTCGTGCCTTTACCCAAGAAAATGCTCTATTTACCCGTGGCTTGGTTGCGATCGCAAGCGTTATAAAAATTCGACGGGTTTTGCTGCTTGCCGACTCCACCCGTCGAGTCTTACCTAGGGTTTGCGGCAAAAAGTTTTTCCTGGGGGCAGGGTGTGGGTTGTGGGGTGTGGGGTGTGGGTTTTCAGCGCGATTTAGGAGTCACCCACCAGAAAGGTCCGGTTTCCGTACAGGGAACATCTCGATCGGTTTCGTAAACCACAAGACCATCTTGCCGATCCAAAACCAAGGCCTCTCCTAGACGGACGTAGGATATAAACGGGCCGAGATAGCGGACGACAGGCTCATCGCTACAGGACGGCAACACCCGATCGTTAAAATACTCGTATCCCACATCCTCAACGCTTTCATAGTAGCGGATGCTGAGATCATTGATCGCTTTCCCCGGAAAACGTTCTCGGATAGCTGACCGGAGAAATTCTGGCAGCGATCAATCGGGCGATAATAATGTGGCAGATTTCATGGCTTTTCCCCCTAAAACTAAAGGAAGCGGGAAACTCTGACAAATGCCGTCCCGATCGGAACTATTGGCTTTCGCTCTCCACCTGGCCAATTTTTTACTAGGGATGGGATCTGGCGCAGGGAGTCCCCTTGTGTTCATTGTAACAAATTTCCCCAGAAGGGTTCGGGGCGATACCGTCAGAACAGTTTTTCTTGATTTTTCGTTACAAAGATTGACAAATTTATCCTTTTATTTTGGCGATAATAATAATGGCGTTGCTTAACCGAGGTATAAATACTATCGCTCTTGGAGGGAGTCTGGCAAAAGTCTTACAGTCTCTAAACTCTAGCTCTCTTATGGGGTAAGCCTTCAAGCTATCGCTAACTAACAGAAACCCGAAATTTGAGTTTTTATTAGAAAAAAAGTTAGCGATCATTTGTCAAGCAAGAGTTTCAGAATCTAGATTCGGTCAGGGATTTCCGAAAGTTCCAGAAGAGCGCTATAGCGGTTCTCACACATGTGTGGCACAGCTAAACCTTTGCTGAGTAAGCTTTTCAACATCGATAATGTACCTCTTGCAAACAGGAAACGCTATAATTTGGCACATATCCACAAGTTAGCTTAGTCCGAGGTTTTAAAAATTGCCTAGAGGACAATTCATAGTTAAAATCGGCAACGCCTCCTCCCAATACTAATTTTCAATAATCTTTTCTTAAGGAGTTTATTTCTCATGACACATCAACATATCCTTCTCAAACTCAATGATGGAATTTTCGATACTAAACCAGAAGTCGTTAACGAAGTCAAACGCCTGCAACAAACCCTAAAAGATTGGGGAACTTTAGCGGCGAATGAATCAATAGATGGAAAGTTCGGACCGAAAACTGACGAAGCCGTTAAGCGTTTTCAAGGGAAACACTCTCTCACACAGGATGGTATAGTGGGTCGAAATACCTGGGCGGCACTCTTGAAAGTGCCACTATCAGAAATAGATATTATCCCTCGCCCCAGTGGTGGCCCAGGTCAGGGGAATTCACCATTTTCAGGAAATAAAGGGATAATTCACAATGAACTGATAAGTCATGGATTTTCTGCCGTACAATGTGCAGCAATTCTGGGTTGTGTACAGCAAGAATCTTCATTTAATCCCCATGCAAAAGAACAAGGACCTCCGCGTCAGGGGTTAGGATTATTTCAATGGAGTTTTGACCGAAAAAAAGGAATGCCTCCAATCACGAATAATGTTGCTACTGACATTCGCAATCAAGTCAATTATTTCATTCACGAATTAGAGACCACAGAAAAAAAAGCTGAAAACACTTTACGTTCTGCCACAACCCTACCGCAAGCAATGCAAGGAATGAAAGAATATGAACGATTCGGAATTGCGGGAAATCGCGAAAAGTTTGCACAACAAATCTTAAAGGAACTCACATAGTCATCAGTAAGCGATGATCTGTTTTTGAAGTTCTCTAGATTTGATTTGCTGATAAAACTCTAGGAGAGGGAGATAATGACATTGTAGTTTACGAGGAAATTAACTCTAGTTTTAACAAGGTTATTATCATCTTCTCCTGATAAGCGAAAAGTCAGACTATTACTATGATATGAAATCAACATTCCCTTTAACGGCAATTCTCATTTTTTTGAGTGTTCCGACCTTTTCCCTCAAATCACAAGCTGCTCCTCCACCTACTAAAGTAGGACAGTGTAGCAACACTTTTGTTTCTAAGGTAATGACTAGATTACAAGATGCAGTTACCAAGAAACCGATCTTGGGTTCGGGAACATCAATTGAATTTACTAACGGAATCTATCTGGTTTCTTATGACACGGTTCCTGAAGCCGAATCTTCTAAGCCTAGAGATCCCGTAAAATTGTGTTTAATTTCAATTCCCCAAAACTGCCCTCCTGGTGACAATCGAGGAAAAGTTTATACCGTAACTAACCTCAGAACCAAAAAAACATTCACGCTTCCAGATTCTCAGCATAGTTGTGGAGGAGCATAAACAGGTTTATTTTTCAATCCTCTAAACTATTCTAATTTTAACTTACTCTAACTAAGGAAAACAAAAAAATGCCTTTTACTGCCAAAGTGATTACAACTAATGAATGGGGATCAAGACCAGCCGGTACCTTTGATAAAACAGTGCCTAAATTTATCGTGATTCACCATACCGATAATCAGAATCCCCCTAACGATGCCTCAAAGGGAACAATACATGGAGCTAAACAATTAGCTCGTGATATTCAAGAATTTCACATGGATAATAGAGGCTGGAGTGATTCTGGACATAATTTTCTGAATACAACTGGAGGAATTCTTCTAGAAGGAAGACATGGAACTCTTGATGCAGTCAAACAAGGAATGTGCGTTCAATCTGCCCATGCTCGCCAAGACGGAAACCGACTTGCTGGCGGTAATAAGTGTCCTGGAATTGAAAATGAAGGCAACTTCATGACTTTTCACATGGGACAAAAACAGTGGGATAGTCTAGTAGAATTATGCGTTTCTTTATGTAGCTCTTGCAACATTAGCCCCAAGAATATTCGAGGACATCGAGAGTTTAGTAATACTGATTGTCCGGGGGATTGGTTATTTAGTCAATTACCTCGTTTACAACAGGAAGTTGCTAATAAATTAGGTAGCACAGTTGAAGAAGATGAACCCTTACTTAAACTAGGTTCAATTGGTCAAGATGTTATTGAACTTCAACAAAAACTAACAGATAAAGGCTTTTCTCCGGGGGCAATAGATGGAGATTTTGGAGAAAATACCAAGCAAGCTGTTATTGCTTTTCAACGTTCTGTTGGACTAACTGCTGATGGTATTGTTGGACCTCGTACTCGCAAAGCTTTAGGTTTATAGGCTTAATTTGATGTGTAATTAATTCTATCGAGGTACTTATGACTAGAAAATTTATCGCCTGTAAACAACAAGTCTTCAATCGTGGAGTACCCCCTGATTCGTTTCTGAATGAATTGATCGATTGGGCCAAGCAAGCTCCAGATGAGATCTTCACGCCGAATGATAAACACGACATTTACTCCAACGTCAAACCAGAACTCGGACTTTGGCAAGGTGTCCTACACCGCAAGGCAGTCATGCTGGAGGTACTGAGGGTGCTTGGCGGCTTCGAGAGTTCATGGAACTGGAACGAAGGAAGGGACACGACGAATCCTGACTCCAACACCCCCTGCTCGGAAGAAGCTGGAATTTTTCAATGCTCAGGCGATTCGATGGATTTTGACCCTAGCTTGAAAAAGTTGCTCAAAGATACTTCTGACAAGACGGATTGCGAAACGTTTATCAAAGTCTCGAAAAGCAACCACAAATTCGCTATCGAGTATTGCGCCAGACTTCTGCGGTTTACCGTCAACCATCACGGACCTGTAAAACGAAAGGAAATTAATCCTTGGTTGAAACGCAATGCGGTGGTGGAGTTTCAGGGTTTTCTATCTGATTGAATTTCTGTAAGGGGGTACTAACCCCCCTCAATTTCAAGCTGACGACAAGGAGACTACTCCATGAAAAATCGGCGTTGCTGAATCAAGGTATGAATGTCAACTGTGCAGGTTCCCGTGCAAAAGTTAGTTTGGCTCTAGGTTTTAAAAATACTAGAAAAGAAGATTCATATCTCAAATCAGCAACTCCAGAAGTGGTTTAGTAGTGCCGAATTCTCGTTCCCAATCATTTAGGAGGTAGGAAAGATGACAATTTATGTCACCCGCGAGGGGGATAAACTGGCGGCCGATTCCCCACTGGAATTGGTGGAAAAATTACAACAATGTCAGGGGAGAATGGCGGAAACAAGACAGGACTTCATGACTCGGATGGCCGCACAGATGGTAGCCAGCCAAGGCGTTACTGTTCCCATCACCGATCCGGAGAATTTTATCGCCGAGCTAATCCACAACGATTTTCTGAGCGTGGTGGACAGTATTGATGGCTAAAAGTCGGCTGGGGAATTGGCAGGAAAACTTAGCCCCTAGGAACCCTAACACTCAACCCCACTACCCTAGGTCAAAAAGCAAAATTTCCGAGTCTTTTAGAGATTGAATAGCCAAAGAAGTTTCCTCGCTAATTGCCGCTCCATCCCCCGCTCGTAAATGCACTCCATTCACGGTTATTTGCCCTCTAGCCACTTGTAACCAGCCATAACGACTGGGGGCTAAGGAATGGGTGAGGGACTGTCCTAGGGGCAAAATTCCCGCGTAGAGATTAACGTCTTGATGGACTTTAACCGCATTACCGGCGCCGGTGGGAGAGGCGATTAACTGTAAGGTATGGGAAGAAAATTCGATCGCTTTTTGTTCATAACTGGGTTCTAGATTTTTTGGGTCGGGAATAATCCAAATTTGCAGAAGATGGAGGGGATTAGTGGCAGAATGATTAAATTCACTGTGTTTTATTCCTGTTCCTGCGCTCATCCGTTGAATTTCACCGTGTCGAATCACGGAACCTGTACCGAGACTGTCTTGGTGTTCTAGTTCTCCCTCCAAAACATAGGTTAAAATCTCCATATCGTGGTGTCCGTGGGTGTGAAATCCTTTTCCCCCAATCACTTTATCCTCGTTAATAACTCTTAGACTCCTAAAATTAATCTGTTGGGGATCATAATATTGGGCAAAAGAAAAAGTATGATAGGTATCCAACCAACCATAGTTAGCGTGGCCTCTTTCCTCCGCTTTGCGTATAGTAATCATCAGTTTTCCTCTTTTTTATCACAGATGTCGGGGTAAAGACCCTCAGTTTTACAGACGGGATGAAACCCCGACCAGAATAGAACCGCAAAGCACGATTAAATCCTTGACAGTTTAGCCTAGCATAGTTTACCACAGTAGATATAGGTTGGTAAGCAAAATGCTAAAAGCATTCAAGTACAGAATCTATCCGACAAGTGAGCAATCAGTTTTGCTTGCCAAGTCGTTTGGCTGTGCTAGATGGTTTTACAATTACGCTCTAAACTTGACATCTGAAACTTACAAGCAAACTGGAAAAGGATTAAGCAGAGACGAAATAATTAAGCTGCTGCCTTCCCTAAAAAAAGAGTATGAGTGGTTAAGCGAAGTACCATCGCAGGTATTACAACAAGCAGCTTTAAATCTTTCTAGTGCTTTCCTTAACTTTTTTGAAGGTAGAGCTAAATATCCTAACTTCAAGAAAAAGCAAAATAGGCAGTCGATTAGATTTCCTCAACACTGTAAGTTAAAAAATGATGTTTTGGTATTGCCTAAAATTGGTGAAGTCCATTGCAAAGTTTCACGGCAACCAGAGGGAAACTTAAAGTCTGTTACGGTTTCAGTTAATCCATCAGGAGAATATTTCGCATCTTGTCTCTATGATGATGGTCAGGATTTACCCCAAAAATCATCAGAAGGAAAAGCTGTCGGGATAGACGTTGGACTAACCCATTTTGCTATTACATCAGATGAGACTAAACACGGGAATCCTCAATACTATCGTAAGTACGAACAGAGATTAGCGAGGAGACAAAAGAAACTTAGTCGCCAGCAAAAAGGATTAGTTGACGAAAACCAAGTCATAGTGGTAGAAAATCTGGCAGTCAGAAACATGGTCAAAAACCAGAAACTAGCCAAATCAATTAGTGATGCTGGTTGGGGTCAATTCTGTACCATGTTAAAACCCACATTCCGCACTTCAAACACACTTCAAAATGTAGTATGAGCAAAATATGATGGAAGTCACACCCAAAAATGAAACCAAACCGAAATTTAAGCAAGCCTCAAGAATTTACTGAAAGTGAAACTTGTTAAAAACTTAAATTTAAACAGGATAAAACTCAAGTGATATTATCATGACTCATAACACTTTGTTTTTGATTAATCTTGATTTTCTGGAAATTTAGCAACTAGATTGGCTTAGTTGATGAGATAATATTTTTGACAATTAATCGAAAAATATTGAAGAATATTAAGAATTTTATCAGTTAAATTGCTAACCATCTTTTCCCCATTAATTACCACCACATGGATTCCTTGTAATTCTTGAAATATCCATCTCATTGTCGGTCTATTTATCAGTTTTCCTAATTGATTTTTAATCATTTCTCCGCGACTCTGTAGTTCGTTCCTGAGCTTTCTTTGCCCAATGCTATAAACTAACAAACATAATCCCATTAACATTCCCATTGTTTCAATTCTTTGAGGGGTTTTCAAAAATACACTATCGGCTAAAAATAAGGGGTCTTTGAGAAACCGAAAACCCCGTTCACAAGATTGTTGCGCTTTGTATTCCCTGAGCATTTCTTCTGATGATAATTCTTCCGTATTTAGCACATTGGTAGCTATAATAAACTTGCCTGCTTTAGCGATTTCTTGGGCGATTACTGCCGAGTTTTCTTGAATAATTCCTGGGCAATTACTGACTTCTTTTTTTTGCTTATTTAACTTTTGCTTATATTCTATCCCAGCAATGTAATGATATTTTAGTTGCTTCGTAAATTGTTTGACTTCAGCTTTAAGTTCAGCCAGAGTAACTGCTTCCCTGCCATTTGCTCAACTGTTTCTCTATTTGTTCCCTTTCTTTTTTCACTTTTTTCTCTATTTTTTCTTCCTCGGCTTTTTGTCTCATTTCACTTAATACTATTAGCCATCTTTGCTTAACCCCGTGATAATTAACTTCTTGCTCCTTATACTTATATCGACTATCTTCGCTCATTCTTAACTCGTATTCTGGAACATTTGTAATAATTTCTTGGGCTTTTTTGCTTGTTACTGGAACCCGCGTTAGCCATTTAGTCTTTCCTAATCTATGTAAGTTCTTGGCTGTATATAAAGCACTATCTGCTACATAGATTGTTGACCAATTCAGATTACTTTGACACTTCTCAATTAGTTCACCAAAGATAGTTTTATCTGATTCATTTCCCGACCCGATTCTCATTAATAGTGGAACATCCCCATCACTACTTACCATCAAATCAATCATAAATTGCTTCAAATCTGGACGACGCTCTCTTGAATATCCGTGAGTTATTTCGATACTTCCCTTTCCTCCTTCTTCTAATTTATATTCTCCCTCAACCGATATTGAACTCGAATCTAAATGACTATATTTTGTGTTAATTTGATATTTTTCAACTACTTTCAGAGATATATTTATCCATAATTTCTCTAGAGAATATCTCCAGATTTCATCCATTACTCTCCCAATTTTATACTCATTTATTTCCTCGGCTTTGATTCCTTCTCCCAGTAGATCTTCTCCGGGTTTATTAGCAAAAAATTGAGGAAATAAATCCAAGGGTTTCGAGATAAAATCTAATCCATTGATAATTATTCCTTTGACTATTTGACCCGCCGTTACTTTTTCGAACCTATCTATTCCTACAGCCTCATTCACAATACTTTCTATTTCTAATTCATCAATCAGACCTGCCACTAATCCCAAATGGTCTAAGTTTTTGATTTCTATTTCTGCTCTCATTTTAGTCAACGATGTTTCCTTTCTTTTCCCTTTATTATCTCATTATTCTCTCTTTGAAGTAGTCCCACAGGAACGATACTTTGTTAACTTTTGTGTCTTTTTTGTAGCAATTATGTTCTGCGTCCCCAAAATTGCTTTGAGCCCTGGACAATTTCCCGGCGCCCACACCCCACCTTCAAACGTAATCTTACTATACTACAAACTGAAGTGCGGAATGTGGGTTTGAAGATAGATTTAGTCGTCCCTTTAATTTAGACTATCAACCCCATTTTATGGCCAATCCATGTGAGATCAAGGCAAAAGGCAAAAGTCAACAGGCAAAAGTAGAGAATATTGATCTTTTATTACCTAATCATAGCCAAAACCTCAAACCTGAAACCTCAAAAATTGAAGTTATTCGTCAATTAGTCGCACAAAAAACAGAATTACCCCTAGAAACCATTGAAAATCATCATCGCTTGTTGGCGGCTCTGCACCTTAATTCTATCAGTGTCAGTCAATTAGTGATCGAAGCAGCGCGTCAGTTAGACTTATCTCCTCCCCATTCACCGACAGATTATGCCAATGCAACTATTCAGGATCTAGCAGCAGCTTTAGAAGAATTAGGAAAAAATAATCCTCAAATTCCTCAAGAATCAATTCCTATGGGTGTTGATAATTGGGTGCGTGCGTTTACGGTTGAATTAATCGAAAAACCGTTAATTAAATCAGATAAAAAGCAAATAAATCGAGAAAAAGCGGAAAATTGGCATATTATCGCCCATGCTGCTCATCCTTTATTACCTAACTTATCTGTTTTACAACCCACCTTAAAGCATGAGCAGGAAAAAGGGATCATTATTTGTTTAAACCCCCATCCTGATGAATCAGAAATTGATTTGCTTTTAAAAGGAGCAAAATTATCTATAAAAGAGAAAAAACCCTTGATTTTGATTCAACAAGGAGGAGGATATGCGTCCTTTGCGAGAACTTTTTATCTAGAAAATCGTCAAATTCCTACCTGTGTGATTGATATTCCTTTTCATCATCCCAATGCAGTTAATATCATTCTCTCAGAAATCACTGCAACCGATAGCTATACAGAAGTTTATTATGATGAAAACGGAAAACGGTTTGTTCGTCAATTAAACTTGTTAGGGTTAGAAAAAGATACCGATAACCCTAAGCAGAAAAAAGACCTAAAAAGGCCAAATAAAAGCAAAATCAAGGAGCTTCTTTTGGTGACGGGAGGAGGGAGAGGTATTGCCTCAGAATGTGCCTTATCCTGGCTCTTCGGGAATTGTTATGCAAATAATTAACTTAAAATAAAATTCGATGAGAGCGCCTACGCTCAAAAGTAGCTGAAATCTATACAGGGAAAGACTTGAGGCACAAACGGGT
>VYLN01000063.1_pt1 | contig 26457 bp, 22 predicted proteins | sample 5109471 | NCBI WGS metagenome assembly VYLN01 (sample SAMN12291806, study PRJNA351875) | freshwater metagenome | isolation source: freshwater lake | place: USA: Michigan, Lee Lake | collected 2013-08-06 | reverse complement strand
GAGATTGAAGATGTTCGAGGAGACGCCTGCCGCGAGCATTACGCCGGGTTTGTGCATGCCGAAGAAGAATTGTCCCAGCGAGCGCACGATCATGGTGATGCCTGCGCCCCAGAGCAGGATTTGGCCGTATTGCGTAGCCATTTCGGCTTGGCGCGGGTCCATTTCGGAGAGGCGAAAAACCAGCGGCAGCATGAAGGAAATCGGCAGCAGGAAGACGAGCCAGTAGAGCCAGCCCATGTACATCGCGTTCCAGACGTACGCCGGGCCGCGTTCGGCTTTGCCGGCACCTTGGTTTTGTGAGACGAACGTGCTGACGACGTTGAGGAAGCCGTGGGCGAGCGAGATGGGGACCCACGCGACAAGGCCGCCGTTGCCTTGGGCGCCGACGTAGATGGGGTCTGGCCCGATGTGCGAGCAGAGCCACTTGTCGGTAAAGGTCATGAGGGTGTAGGAGACCATCGTGGCGACAGTGGGGCCAGCGATGGCGAGCATTTCGCGCAGCGGGTGGGGGTGGGGGGAGGATGGGTCGTGGGTTTGGGGCATGGAGTGGGGAGTTGTGAGTGGGTGTAGGGGTGAGGGGGTGTAGAGGTAAGTGTGGACGCGAGGCGGCTGAGCGGCTAGTGATACGCGATAGGGTTTCGCGCATCGACGAGGATTGTGCGAAGGTCGCGCGAAGGGTGAAGGGGCTTGCTCGGGTCGAAGGGTTCGCGACTACTCGATGTTCTGCACTTGTTCTTTGATGCGGTCGATGGCGCCTTTGATCTCAACGGCGTTGCGGCTGATGATGGCGTCGGGACTTTTGCTCGCGATCGTGTTGGCTTCGCGCAGCATTTCCTGCGACAAGAAATCAAGCGTGCGGCCGACGGGCTTGCCGTTGCCGAGAAGCAATTCGTCGAACTGTTCCAAATGTGCGCCCAGCCGCTTGATTTCTTCGGCGATGTCAGTGCGCTCGGCGTACGAACCGATTTCGCGGATGAGATCGACGGCTTCGACGGCGTGGCCTGCGTCGCGCAGCATGGTTTCGATGCGGGTCTTGAGGCGAAGTTCGTAGTCGGCGACGACGGTGGGGGCGCGGTCCTTGACGGTTGACAAGCGGTCGGCGATTTGCTTGAGGTTGTCGCGCAGGTCAGCGACCAGCATCGTGCCTTCGCGCTCGCGCATGACCATCAGCGCTTCGCAGGCTTTGTCAACCAGTGGCAGCACGGCGGCGCGGGCTTTGTCAAAGCGGGCTTCTTCGTCGCTGGGTGGTTGCAATACGCCAGGCAGTGTGAGCAGCGCGGCGAGTTCGACTTTGCCAGCGAAACCGGGCACTTTTTGGATTTGCTCGGAGTACTTCGCAAGTGCTGCCGTGTTGATGGTGTAGGCCGCGCTGGCAGTGGAGTCGTTGACGCGGGCGTTGAGGGTGATGGTGCCGCGTGAGAGTTTTTCGCGGAGCTTCTGCTCGATCTCGGCTTCGAGGCCTTGGATTTCGTCGGGTAGGCGCACGGTGCTCTTGAAGTACTTGTTATTGAGTGAGCGAATTTCCACGAAGTAGTGGGCCCCGTCCAGCGTGGAGGTAGCTTCACCGTACCCGGTCATGCTGCGAAGGGACGAGGGCATTGCGTTGGGGTTCCTGAAGAGAAGCAGCGAGGCGAGAGAACGGGAAGCAAAGGAGAAGGAGACTTACATGCCGCCGTCGGGCTTGGGCGCGGGCGGGGTTGCGGGTTCAGTTGCTGGTGTAGTTGCTGGTGTAGTTGCGGGCGTAGCGGGTGTCGTGACCGGGGAGGGCAGTTCCGCGCCAGGCGAGACGGGCGCGGTGGGCAATTCCGTGGGCAGTGCGCCGCCCAAGGTGTTGTCGACCGGAGCTGCCGGGGTCTGGTTTTCAGCGGGTGTCGTTTCAGCGGGTACGGTCGTGCCGGTTGACTCGATTGTTGTTCCAGGAATTGCCTTGCCGGGCTTCATGGCGAGGTTGAGCAGGATTGCCAGAATCACGAAAACGACGAAGACGCCCACGGTGAAGAGGGTGAGAGCGTCGCCCGTCTTGGTACCGAAGGCGGTCTGGCCCGAGCCTCCGCTGCTGCCGCCGAATGCGCCGGAGAGGCCGCCGCCTTGGGGCTTTTGAATGAGTACCACCAGCACCATGAGGACGCTGACAAAGATGAAGAGCGAGAGGATTACACCGCTTAGCCACTTTGGGCCGAGTTCAGCGAGGGTCAGAATTGGTTCAAACAGTGTCATGCGAAAGCCTTCCGAACGTAAAAGTTGTGAGTGGAGAGTTTAGGCGCGTGTGGTTGGATGCCGGGGAAAGAAAACCGCCCGCGAGTGGCGGGCGGTTGGGGAATGGCCGGGTTGTTGGTCAAGACGATTACTGATACTGGCTGAGCAGTTGCACCACGCGCGGCTGGTTGCGCTCGACTTGCAAGCTGCGACGCAAGGCCTTGACGGCGGCGTCGCGTGAGTCCAGGTCGTCTTGATCGGCGATGTAGCGACGCAGCAGGCAGACGCCGATTCCGTTGAGCGCGGGGAAGTAGTCGGCGTCCAAGCCGACGGCTTTCTCAAAGTTGGCGAGGCTCTCGTCAAACTGGCCCAGACGGAAGTGGCCCGTGCCCAAGCGTTCAAAGGCGGCGGCGCTGGGTTCGACGCGGATGACTTGCTCGAGGGTGCTGACCATTTCTTCGTGGCGATTGACCTTGCGATAGGCCTCGGCAAGGTTGAGCAGCAGCTTGGGTTGCAGATCGGTCAGTTCTGATGCTTGCTGATACTCGGTGATGGCATTCTCGAACTGGCCCAGTGCTGAGTAGACCGCCCCGAGATTGGTGCGGCTGGCGGCGTCGTTGGGATTGAGCTCGATGGCGCGCTGGGCGTAGGGCAGAGCTTCGCGCGGTTCGTTGCTTTGCAGGTATGCGGCGGCGAGGTTGCTGTTGGCGCGGAAGTCATCGGGCCGGAGCGCGAGGGCTTTGAGATACGTGCGGATTGCCGCGTCGAACTTGCCCATTTCGTGCAGCACCATGGCGTGCTTGTACTGGGCGTCGAAATTCGTGGGCTCAAGCGCAGCGGCTTGGCCAAAGCTCTGCTCGGCGGCTTCGAGGTTGCCTTCCTTGTAGCGGATTTCGCCCAGCCGCATGTAGGCGGGCGTCAGTAGCGGGTTCTCGGCGATGGCCAACTCGAAGGCTTTCGCAGCTTCGGCGGTGAGGCCTTGGTCCAGCAGTACGCTGCCGCGTTGGAGCGAGTCGGTTCCTGGCACGACTTGGTCGGTGGGCAGCGTTTGGTTGAGCGACGCGAGGCGCTCGGGGATGGGGCCTGTTGCTGGCACCTCGGCGCGGGAGCCGCGGGGGGCGTTGGTGGAGTTGGCACTGACTTGCTGGGCGGCTTGGCCAGGTGCTGCAACTTGCGAGTTACCACGTGGCCCGCGCTTGGAGTCCAGCATGCGGCAGCCCGTGACTGAGCCGGCGCACGCGATAAGCGTGATAAGGACTACAGCTTTGGCCGACGACGACAACAACCTCTCAGCGTGCAACATGATGCTCCAATCTTTGGACGCTTCCGGCGGACAGGGAATCAACTGAGCATATCGGCCAGTCAGCGCAGAAATGTGCAAACAGGTACCGCCCGCTTTGGGATCACAGTCCGGCTATGTCGTGTACGCCGATTTGACGCGCAGGGATCGCAAGCGACTCGCGATTTGTGCGCTTTCCGCCGTGCTTTTGCCAGAAGATTCGCGCAATTGCTTACGCCATCAGGCCGCGCAGCCGCTTGAGATTGACGCTGTCGGCTCGCTTGCTGACGGGCAGGTCCTTGGCGGCTTTGGTCTCTTCTTTGGGGGTTTCGAGAATTTTGGGGACGTTGGCGAAGGCCTTGTGCCGGACGATGGCGGCGAAGCCCGAGTCGGTGAGGCGGGCATTGGAGAACTTGGCCTCGGCGGCTTTGCCTGGCTTGACGTGCTTGATGGGGTTGCCTCCCACGTGGCCCAAGCCGATGTGATCGTGGCGGTCGAGCTTGCTGGCGAGGGCACCTTTGCTGTCGTTGATGTGCCAGACTTTGATGTTGGTGATGCTACAGAGTTCATCGAAGCGCTTAAGCGTTGCTTGACCGGCAGCGAGGGTGCTCATGTCGTGGCCAGCGGCGTGCAGGTGGCAACTGTCGAGACAGAAGCCGATTCGCTTGGGTTCGCCGGTGGCTTCGATAATGGCTGCGCGGAGAGTGGCGAGGTCTTCGAACGGGCCGCCGATTTGGGAGCCAGCGCCGCTGACGCCTTCGAGACAGGCGATGGTTCTGTAGCCTTTGGTACGTTTGGAGAGTTCGCGATAGGCGCTGGCAATGCGGGCGATGCCTTGCTCGCGCGTCCAGCCGACGAATGAGCCGGGGTGGTGGACGAGGAATGGAATGGAGAGAGCTTCGCAGCGTTCGATTTCGTCGGTCATCAGGTCAACGCTCTTGGCGAAGAGTTCATCGTCGTGTGATGCGAGATTGATGAGATAACTTGCGTGGCTGACGGTGCGAGATTGCCAGCCCAGTCGCTTGAGTTCGCGCAGCCAGTCGGCAGATGCACTCTCGCTGAGCGGCGGAGCTTTCCATTGCTGCTGATTTTTCGTAAAGACTTGGACTGTTTCCATGCCGAGTTGCTCGGCTTCGAACAGGGCGTTGACCATGCCGCCGGAGATGGAGAGGTGGGAGCCGAACATGGGAGAAGTGACGAAGTAAAGTAATACAGCGAAGGGTTGGATTAGGAGAGTACTTCGATGAATTGGGCTTGCATGGACTTGCTCGTTCCGAGGGCGGTTGCGAGGGCTTGGGTTTTGCCGGACCAGTCGGTGAGCTGGCCGCCGGCTTCTTCGAAGATGATTTCGAAGGGGGCAACGTCCCAGCGAGAGAAGCCGAATGCGACGGTGGCGTGGCTGCGGCCTGTTGCAGTCAAAGCGAAGGAGTACGCGTCGTTCCAGCCGTGCGTGCGGAGCGTCTGTTTGGCGATTTTGTCGAGTGCGGTGAGTTTGCCGTGACGGGCGTAGCTTTGCGGGCTGGCGGTTTGCACCATGGTCTTGCTGAGTTCTATGGCGGGTGCGACGCGAGCGGTGCGCAGGCCTTGTCGGCTGCGCCAGTGTGCGCCGTCATTTGTGCTCGCCCACACGCACTCACTAAGTGCGGGAAAGTTGGCAACGCCCGCGACGGCCCGGCCTGCAAACTCGACGGCGACAAGATTGGCGAAAGTGGGAATGCCATCAACGAAACTGCGCGTGCCATCGATGGGATCGATGACCCAGCGAAAGCCGGAGTTGCCGGGTTGCTCGCCAAACTCTTCGCCAAGGATTGCGTCGTTAGGGAAGGTGCGGGCGATCATTTCGCGCAGCAGCGTTTCAGCGTCTTTGTCCGCAGGGGTGACGACTGAGCCATCGGCTTTGCGGGTGGTGGTCATCGCGTCGCTTTGATAGAGCCGCATCGCGATGTGGCCCATCTGCTCGCTCGCGGCGAGAGCAACTGCGAAGCGGCGGTGGATTTCTAGAGAGTGCTGGTCGGACATGTGGGCAGCGTATGCGAAGCCAATTTGAGTTTGCGTTTCACATCGGGTATGTCGTATGAAATTACTGCGACTTATCGCAAGCCGGTCAGTTGGCCAAGCCGACGGGCGCGGCTGTAGCGCGCCAGGCTTTCTTCGATGACACGGTGCGCGACATCGGCACTTTGCACTTCGTCGACGGCGACTTCCTTGCCTTCAAGCGTTTTGTAGTCTTCGAAAAACCGGCGAAGCATCTTGAAGATGTGCTTGGGGAAATCGGCAACTTTGGTGCGTTCGGCGTAGATCGGGTCTTGGGGCAGCACGGCGATGACTTTGTGATCAGGCTGGCCTTGATCGATCATGGTCATGAGGCCGACAGCGCGAGCCTCGCACAAGCAAAGCGGCGGAATCTCTTCAGTGCAGTACACAAGCACGTCGAGTGGGTCGTCATCTTCGGCAAGGGTTTGCGGAATGAAGCCGTAGTTGGCGGGGTAGTAGACCGCGCTGCTGAGCACGCGATCGAGCTTGAGCAATCCCGAGCTTTTGTCTAGCTCGTACTTGTTGCTGCTGCCTTTGGGAATCTCGATGACTGCGCGGAAGTGGCCGGGAAGTTCAAGATTTTCCAGAGCGGGCGTGACTTCGTGCCAAGGGTGAATCATGGTGGGAGGGTAGAAGGGAGAAGTGGTTGCTGGCTGAATTATGAAACGCGAAGTGATCTCTCAGGCCGCGGCTGCTTGCGCGTTCGCAGTTGCACGCACTTCGTCGATGCGGCCGCTGACAACTTTGTCGACGAGCATGACGGTTTCGCGCAGTTCGGGCTTGCTGACTTGCACATCGGCACCGACTTGCTGGCCTTTTTTTCGGTTGTCGTCGCTGATCAAACTGCTGAAGAGCACAACTGGCGTGTGCTTCAGGGCGGGCGTTTCCTTGATGCGTTTGCACAGGTACAAGCCGTCCATGCGAGGCATTTCGATGTCGCTCACGAGGCAGTCAACGGCGCCTTGAGCTGCGTTGACGGCTTCCCAGGCTTCTTCGCCATTGCTACAAACTTTCAGGTTTGTATATCCACTTGCGGTGAAAACTTCAAGCAGGACGTTTCGCATGAAGGGCGAATCTTCGGCGAGTACGATATGTTTACTGGCGCGATCAACTCCCAGCGTGTTTTCAACGCTCTCGATGTGCAGGCGGCGCTCGATGAGAATCGAATCAGCAACGGATTCAAAGTCGATCATCAGAATGAGTTTGTCTTTCATCTCGATGACGCCGGTGATGGGCGTTACTGAAGCGGGATTGTCGCTGCCAACTTCCGGCGCGGGGCGAATCTTCTCCCAGCCCATGCGATAGATCTGATCGACGGTGTCGACGAGGAATCCTGTGCGCAGGCCATTGAATTCGGTGATGATGACACGGCCTTCGGCCTCGAAGGGCTGTTTGCGCGTGAGGGAGAGATGGCTTGCAAGATCAACGACTGGCAGCACATTGCCGCGGATGTTGAACGTGCCTTGCACACTCGCATGCTGATGCGGAGCCGCCGTGACCGGCATGGGTTTGATGACTTCGCGCACTTTCGCGACGTTGACGCCGTAGAGGCCACCGGCCAGACCGAAGACCAGCACTTCAAGCTCGTTGGTGCCTGCGTCGAGGAGGATGTCGCCGGACGTTTTGGTTGCAGGAGTACTCATGTTGAATCGCATCGGCAGTTTGCGGACGCGACTACATAGAAACCAGATCGCAAAAGTTGAATGGACCGCGTTATGACGCAAATGAGGTGGTGTTGGTGCAAACGAACAGGCAAAATCTGCCGAACGCATTGCAAATAGAGGCTCATTCAAAGAGGCTTATTCGCGCGTTTGCTGGAACCAAATCACTCGCTGAACAACGCTTCCACAAACGCCTCAGGATCGAACGCTTGCACATCGGCAGGCGTTTCGCCCACGCCCACGAACTTCACGGGAATATCAGTCACATCGCGCACGGCGATGACGATGCCGCCCTTTGCTGTACCGTCGAGTTTTGCAAGGAAAATGCCCGTGACGCCCGCAGCCTTGCCAAACTCTTCGGCTTGTCGCAAAGCGTTCTGGCCACTGGTTGCATCAAGCACGAGCAACACTTCATGCGGCGCGCCATCGATTTGCTTTTGTACCACGTTGCGAATCTTCGTGAGCTGCCGCATGAGCGGGTCTTGCGTTTGCAATCGGCCGGCGGTATCGAGAATGAGTACATCGACTTTGCGACTTTTCGCGGCTGCACAAGCATCGAATGCAACGGCAGCCGGGTCGCCGCCTTGTTGGCCTTTGACGACTTCAACGCCCAGGCGATTGGCCCACGTTTCGAGCTGCGCGACGGCGCCAGCGCGGAATGTATCGCACGCTCCCAGAAGGACGGTCTTGCCTTGGCCTCGCAACGTGCTGCACAACTTCGCAATGCTCGTGGTCTTTCCCACGCCATTCACGCCTGTGACGAGAATAACGGTGGGGACCGTCGCGCCTGCAGGAGCCATGCGCAGCGAGCGATCTTGCTGAGGCCACAAGGCAGCGATTTCTCGTTTGAGGTAGACGAGTGCTTGATCGCCGCTTTCCATCTTGCCGCTGCGAAAGTCGGCACGCACGCCATCAATGAGTTTGGTGGTGGTTTTTACGCCCACGTCGGCTTGCAGCAATCGGCGTTCGATTTCATCGATGAGCGCTTCATCAAGCTTGCGACCCGTGAGAATGTTGCGTAGGCCCTGCACGCCCGTGACGATTGCGTCACGCGTTTTCTCAAGTCCTTTTTTGAAGCCGTCAACGAGTGACTTGAAAAATCCCATGCGAGTTCCAGGAAAGCGTGCGTTGGCGGTGATTACGTCGCGGCGACTTTGTCGAGCAAAGCGTTGATGAACGCCGGGCTCTTCTCGGTGCTGAATGCTCGCGCGATTTCAACCGCTTCGTTGATGACGATGCGAGCGGGGTTGATGTTGTTGGTGATCTCGTAATGCGCGAGCCGCAAGATTGCGCGATCAACACCCGCAAGCCGGTGTGTGGGCCACTCAGGCGCGAGCTTGGCGAACTTCGCGTCGGCGTCGCGACGTGTTTCGTGTGCGCCCAGTACGAGAGCCTTCACTTTCTCGGATGCAATTGGTCCAAGATCACCAACTTCACGAAGTTCGCGATCGATCGCGCCGTTCACGTCGCGCTCGTTGGACGCATCAAGCTGATACAACAACTGAAAGGCCAGTCGCCGCGAGGCCACATTAAAGACGCGTTCGCGTTGCTCGCTGGTGTACGCGTTCATCTTCGCTTCAACATCCAGCGGGTTCAGGCTGCCGGTCATCGGCGCGTTGGCCATGCCCAGCTCTTCAAACTGGGGCAGCACGTACACGCCGGTGAATGCGAGTTGGCGGAGCGGATCGGCAGTGACGGTCGAACCAGAAGTGTTCGCGTTGGCAGGTTGTTTCGCACTCATCGCTTGCTCCCTGCGCTCTTTCCCTCGATCTTTTTACTGTGCGTGCCGATCTTGCCCTTGGCTTTGTCGGGCATGTCGTTGATCGTGTGCGAGACGCCAACTCGCTTGCCCGCAAGCTGCATCATCGCGCGCCACGTTTCAATCATCGCGAGCATTGCCTCAGCGCCTTTGTTGCCCTGATCGCCGCCCGCGCGAGCCTGAGCCTGCGCGACATTCTCAACCGTCAACACACCCAGCGACACGGGCTTGCCGGTTGTCATCATCACATCGATAAGTCCCTTCGCAACTGCATCGGCAAGCACGCGGTCGTGCGTCGTTTCACCTTTGATAATGCACCCAAGCGTCACGACGCCATCGATATCTTCGCGATCGCAAGCGGCCATCGTGAGCGGCACGATCTCCCAACTTCCAGCGGCCGGCACGATCACGATGTCATCGTGATCTCCGCCGCAGTCTTCAAACGCGGCGAGCGAGCCGCTTTCGAGTTTGTCGGTAATGGACGCGTTGTAGCGACTGACGACAATCGCAACGCGCGGGAGTGACGACGGGGAACTTCTGCCCGCGAGAACCTTGCTTGGTGCTTGTTTAGCCATTGTTGCAACTATAGGAAAGTCGCGTCACCAAAACGTCCTCCGCAACATTTCGATGCCGCTTCCGACCACGACAATTGCAAAAATCCGGCGAAGCCAGAGGGTTTTGATCTTGGGTAGAACACGCGCGCCCGCTAATGCACCGATCAAAGCACCCAGTGCGACCGGCCCAGCGAGTTGCGGCTCGATCTGACCGCGATGCAGGTAAACGCCACTGCTTGCGGCTGCCGTCACGCCGATCATGAAGTTGCTGGTGGTGGTGCTTACCTTAAAAGGCAGCCGCATCAAGCGGTCCATCGCGAGCACCTTGATGATTCCGCTGCCGATGCCGACGATGGCACTCAGCGTGCCTGCGCCGATCATGATGACAAACGCCCAAGGCACGTTGCGCACGCGATACGGTGTCAGGCCGTCTTTGGTGGGGTAAACGCCGTCGAGTTGGAGTTTGGTTGCCAGCGCGTCGGGCTCGCTTTCAAGCGGATGCGGTGCGGGCGGACGCAGCGTGGCAAGTGCGCTGTAGAAAAGCGCGCACACAAATAGCACAACGATGAACTGCGGACTAAGCAACGCCGCGAGCAACGCGCCGCCGATTGCGCCGACCACTGTCGCAACTTCAAGCAGCACGCCCACGCGCACATTCGTGAATCCGTCGCGCACGTATGCCGCCGCACTGCCCGTGCTGGTCGCGATGACTGCAATCAGCGACGTGCCGACGGCGTAACGCAGATCAACACCAAACGCAAGCATGAGCACCGGCACAATGACCACGCCCCCGCCAAGCCCGGTGAGCGCACCAAGAAAGCCCGCCGCACAAGCAGCCAGAAACAGCACAAACATGGACCACTCGGGGGTCATGTGTGCCAGCGTAGCTTGTTTGTGTGCCGTGCAGAGCAAGACTCGCGTGCGTGCGTGAGATTTGCTACGCTTGGCCCATGGCACTCGCCAACGACTTTGCGACAACACTCGTCGAAAAAGACCGCATCGCCCAGCGCGTGCACGAACTTGGCGTGCAGATAGCCAAGGACTTGCAGCGAAGCGTCGCGGCAACACCAGCGGGGCAAGAGCCGCACATCGTCATCATCGCCGTGATGACAGGTGCGATGGTTTTCGTCGCCGACCTCATCCGCGAGATGCCCATCAAGCTGCGCATCGAACTGGTTGCGGTGTCGAGCTATCCGGGCACGAGCGTGGAAAGCAAAGGCGTGAAGATGAAGAGCGCGCTGCCTGACAAACTCGCGAATAGCCATGTGTTGCTGATTGATGACATCTTGGACAGCGGCCAAACGCTGCACACGCTCATTGATCTCATCAACAAAGAGAAGCCCGCGAGCCTCCGGACATGCGTGCTGCTTCGCAAACCTGGCAAAGCCAAGCTGCCTGTGAAAGTTGAATACGTGGGCTTCGATATCCCTGATGAATTCGTCGTCGGTTACGGCCTTGATTACGACGGCTTGTATCGCAATCACCCTGCTATCGCAGTGCTGCGGACCTGACTGGTTTGTCATCTTGTTTTCACGCGTCATGCTCATTCCTGCCAACGAATCTTCGGTCCTTACGCTCAGGCCGTCATGGCTCATGGTGCTGCCCAGACTCGTGCCTGCTGCAATCGTCGCCGCCATTGTGCTGCTTGCATTTCGCTACTTCCAAACACCTCGAGGCGGCGTGTGGATGCTCGCGTGGTATCAATGGGTTGTCTTCGCACTGGTTCTCGTCGGCATGGCGCTCGTCATCATGTGGCTGCCGGTGCAATATGCGATGACCAACGTTCGTGCGCTTTCTCGCACCGGCTGGTTCTCGCGCGTGACGCGCGATGTGCCGCTGGCGAGTGTGCAGCATGTGGTCATGCAGCAAAGCGTGTGGGAGTCGTTCACGGGCACAGGCACGATTCTCTTCGCCACCGCAGGCACCGATGATTACGCCCTCGCGTGGCAGAGTGTTCGCCATCCGCAGCATGTGCTTTCTCGCGTTCGCATGGCGCTTGATGCTGCGCGAGGTCCTTCGCCGCGCGTCCAGCAAAACGTCAATCCATCACTCACGCAGCCGCGTGTCATAGGTCTGGTCGGCGGTATCGGCGCTGGAAAAAGTGCCGTCGCGCGCGCCCTGGAACGCTGCAACTATCTCGTCATCGACGCTGACAAGGACGCGAAAGCAGCTCTTGATCGCCCCGACGTGCGCGGCCATCTCATATCGTGGTGGGGCGATGCGATCGTCAGCAGCGACGGCAAAGTCGATCGCAAAAAGCTGGCCGAAATCATCTTTGGTGATCCCGCCCAGCGCCGCCGGCTCGAAGCGCTCGTACATCCAATCGTGCGTGCTGATCGCCAGCAAGTCATTGCACAAGCCAAGCGAGAAGGCAAGGCAGGTGTTGTGATCGACGCGCCGCTGCTCTTCGAGGCTGGAAGTGACAAGGAATGTGATGTCGTGTGGTTCGTTGATGCGCCGCTGGATCAGCGCCTTGCAAGAGTCAGATCTCGTGGCTGGTCAGACGAGGAACTCACGCGTCGCGAGGCGGCCCAGCTATCGCTGGACGAGAAACGCAACCGCAGCGGCGTCGTGATCGTCAACGATGCCGATCTCGCAACGCTTGAAATTCGCGTTGCCGAGGCTCTTGCGATGTGATAACGCGAGCGAGTGGCACAAGCTCACGAAACGAGTCAGCAACGCTTCACGTCGCTCGCGAGATGCGGTTGCCCTCGCGCTTCACACGCCGCGTGATTTCCAGCATTGTCAGCTCGCTCCGAAGTGTCGCAACCGGCAAGTTCGTTGAGCGAGAAAGCTCTTCGAGTGTCGCCGAATCGCGCTCCGCGAGCGACGCCAAAATCGCTCGCTGCCCTTCGGAAATCGGCAGCGCGGGCTCGCGTTGCTGCGCATTGGGCACTTGGGGAGCAGCCTTCGCGGGTGGCTTGTTCTCACGCTGGGTGAACAGCGACGTCGTCACAATGTCATCCTCAGCCGCGTCTCCAGTTGACGTATTCGCAACATATCTATCTGCGTGCTTACCCGCATCCAAGTGCCGAGCGGGCAATTCGAGAATGCCAATCACATCGCCTGGTTCCGTCACCAGATGAGCGCCGCCTTCCTTGAGCAAATCCAGCGTGCCCGCGCTACTGGGTGAATCAACACGCCCAGGAATCGCCATCACCTCGCGCCCGTGATCTTCGGCCGCGATCTTCGCAGTAATCAAACTGCCACTACCGCGCCCAGCTTCGATGACCACCACGCCCAGCGACAAACCCGAGATGATGCGGTTTCGCTTCGGGAAGTTATCTTCACGCGGCGGCGTCTCCATCGAGAATTCGCTGACAATTGCGCCGTGCTTCGCAACACGTTCAAATAGCTCGCGATTCTGCGGCGGATACACATGGCAAAGCCCGCAACCCATCACCGCAACCGTGCGCCCTTCAACATCCAACGCGCCGCGATGCGCCGCCGAGTCAATCCCCGCCGCACCACCGCTCACGATGGTCAATCCGGCTTGCGCCAGCGCCTTGCCAAACCGCGCACCTTGCTCAAGTCCATACGCGGTGCAACCACGCGAGCCGACGATTGCAGCGGCGTACTTGTCGCGAGCATCATCAAGCGAACCTCGCACGTACAACACAACTGGTCCGTCGGGCAACGCAGCCAGCAGCGACGGATACCGCGCGTCATCACGACAAATAATCGCGACCCCTTCGCTGCGAGCAAGTTCTAGCTCGCGTTCCGCCCGTTCGTGCGTTCTCGCGAGTGACGCGGCGATGCTGAGCGATAGCTTCTCGCCGATGCCCTCAACCCGTCGCAACTCCGCTGGCGAAGCTTCGCACGCCGCTGCGGCATTGCCGAACATCTCGAGCAATCGACGCGTGCGAACAGGTCCCAGCCCTTCAGCCAGGTGCAGTCGCAGCCACGCAATCGTCCCAGCATCGCTCACGCTTCACGTTCTCACTGTTTCAAAGTAGTTTCATCCTCGTTCACGATTGCGGCTCAATTGGCGGCACAACAACTTCACCCGGCACGATTGCCGCTGCGATCACTTCGTCGCCCTCATCCACGCGCGCAACGCGTACGCCCTGACTTCCGCGTCCGCATTCACGAATGTCATCTGACCGCATGCGCACAAGCTGGCCACCCTTGGTCACCACAACCACGTCCATGCCGGGCATGGCCGCGAGAGCCGAAACGCTCACGCCGTTTTTGTCGGTGAGGTTAATATCAACGCGACCCTTCCCGCCGCGGCTCTGGCTGCGAGCAGGCCCAACTTCGGGCGCGACGCGATACTCGTCGATGGGCGTGCGCTTGCCGTAACCCTTGTTGGTAATGGTGAGCAGACTCATCTGCGGATCGATCGTCACCGTCGCGTCGTCGATGGTCTCGTGCTTCTTCATGGGCACGTTCACAACGCCAATCACTTCGTCACCATCTGCAAGCTCGATGCCCTTCACGCCCGCAGCTGCACGACCCATATCGCGTGCGTCATTCTCATCAAAGCGAATGGCTTGGCCCATTTTCGTGATGAGCATCAGGTCGTCAGTGCCGTTCGTCAACGTCACAGCGAGCAGACTATCGCCCTCTTTGAGGCCCACAGCGATCAGGCCGCTTTGCCGCACATTGGCGTATGCCTTCAGCGTCGTCCGCTTCACGATGCCGCCCTTGCTCACGAAGGTGAGGTAGTTGCTGCCAACTTCAAAGTTCTTGATCGACAGATATGTGCAAGTCTTCTCGCCTTGCTTGAGGTCCAGCAAGTTGACGATATTGCGCCCCGCGCTTGTCCGGCTCATCTCCGGAATCTGATACACCTTCATCGCAAAAACCCGGCCTGTATTCGTGAAGCACAGCAAGTCATCATGCGTGCCCGCAACGAAAACGTGTTCGATGAAGTCTTCATCGCGCGTGTCGCTGGCGCGAATGCCCTTGCCGCCCCGGCCTTGCTGGCGATACGTATCCAGCGGCACGCGCTTGACATATCCGGTGTGGCTGATCGTCACCGCAACATCTTCCACCGGAATCAACGCGGCGATTTGAATGTCCGTGTCCGCGTCGTCGAGCCTTGTCAGTCGCGGCGAAAAGTACCTGTCGCGCATCTCTTCGCAGTCTTGGCGAATCATCGCAAGAATGCGTTCTTTGCGAGCCAGAATGTCCTCGAGGTCTTCAATGTTGATGACGACTTCGGTGTATTCCTTCACCAGCCGCTCAATTTCAAGCCCGACCAACTGAATGAGCCGCATGTTGCCGATCGTTTCAGCCTGCACACGCGTAAGCGCGATGCCACCCGCGCTGCGTGCAGCGGCGATACGTGTTTGCAGGCGCGTGGGAAGCTGATTCCAGAACCGGTGATTGTCAGGAATCTGAAACCGCTTGTTCATCAGCCGCTCGATGGCTTCTTCGCGCGTCTTGCTTTCGCGAATCTCGCGGATCACATCATCGATGTCGCAGACCGCGTAAATCATGCCCTCCAACACGTGCGCCCGCTTCTTGGCTTCACGCAGGAAGTACTCCGTCCGCCGACGAATCACCGTCGTGCGGTGGTCGATGTAGCAATCCAGCAGTTCGCGCAGCGCAAGCGTGCGCGGCTGGTTGTTCAGCAGCGCGATGTTGATGATGCTGAACGTGCTCTGCAATGGCGTGAACTCATAAAGCTGGTTCTCAACCACCCGCGGATCCGCCCCGCGCTTGAGCTCAATCACCACACGATTCTGCGCCTCACGGCCCGACTCGTTGCGAACGTCCGACACGTCCTGAATCCGCTCTTCCTTCACCGCTTCGACGATCCACTCAACCAGGTTCGTCTGATCGAGCATGTACGGAATCTCATCAATCACAATCTGCTGGCGATCCTTGCCGATCTCCTCAACGTGGCAAGTTCCACGAACTGTCACCTTGCCGCGACCAGTTGCATACGCCTCGACAATGCCGCGTCGCCCGTGAATCACGCCGCCCGTCGGGAAATCCGGGCCTTTCATGCCGTGACGCACGATGTACTTTCCATCCGCAGTCTTCTCGATCTTGCGAGCCTTCTTCGCACTCGCGTCAGTGTGCGAAGGCGAATCGCTCGACACTTCGAGCTTGGGCGGCTGATCCGAAACTTCATCCGACATCAACTGATCAAGCGTGATTTCCGGGTTGTCAATCACGCGGATGATGCTGTCAAGCACCTCCACCGGATTCTGCGGCGGCAAGCTCGTCGCCATGCCCACCGCGATGCCAATGCCGCCATTGACCAGCAAATTCGGAAACTTGCCCGGCAAAACACCCGGCTCCATCAGTCGATCGTCATAGTTGGGATGGAACGGCACGATGTGTTCGTTCAAATCCGCAAGCAAGTCCATCGCGCCCTGCATCATGCGGGCTTCGGTGTAACGCATCGCCGCCGGTGGATCGCCGCCGATGGAGCCGAAGTTGCCTTGTGGATCAATCAGCGGCACACGCATACGCCACGTCTGTGCCATGTTCACCATCGTCGGGTAGACCACCGCTTCGCCGTGCGGGTGATAGTCGCCCGATGTGTTGCCTGCAATCTTCGCGCACTTGAGATGCTTGCGATTGGGGTACAGCTTGAGGTCATTCATCGCCACCAAAATCCGCCGTTGGCTCGGCTTGAGCCCGTCGCGCACGTCAGGCAATGCACGATCCATAATCGTGGACATCGCGTAGGTCAAATAGCTGTCTTTGAGCTCGCGATTGATATCAAGCTCGACGATGTTGCCGTGGTTGTGCGCGGGCGCGGTGTTGCCAGCCGGGTCACCCGCCGTGGGCTCATTGGGTGAAAGAACAAGTGCGCGACCGGCAGCAAACGAAAGCGAGAATGGCGTCATGAACATGCGACTCCGCCGCAAAATGGCTCGAAGGAAGTAGGGTTTGTGAGACGTTCAATGATACACAACCGGCAGGCAATTCGGCGGCTTGTCACCCGCGAATCGAGGCAATTCCCACCTTCAAAAACCTGCAAGATTCCAGTCAAAAACCACAAACAGCGATCAAATACTCCGGTTGAAATGAACAACCGCCCCGCAGCAGCCTGCGGGGCGGTCGGGGCGAACGTTTCGCCGGTGTGGTGGCGAACGCTTGCCTCCCTCGGAATTCTCGTTCGCAGCAATGTCTTACGGGCAGGTGCCGCCAGCCAACGCGTTGAAGAAGTCAATCACATCCGCGTCTTCGGGAAACACGCCGTTGTTGTTGAAGTCGATATCGCAAGGCCAGCCCACAGGCAGCAGGTACGGGCACGGACCACCCGCCAGCACATCGAAGAAGTCAATCACGTCCGCGTCTTCGGGGAAGACGGTGTTGCGATTGAAGTCAATCGTGTCGCACACGTTCGCGACCGTCAGTGCCGCCGACACGCTCGTGTCACTGCCGCAAATGCTGCTGACGATGCAGCGATACCGGCCTTGATCCGCTTCGTTGATATTCGTGAGGTTGAGCGTGTTTGTGGTTACGCCGCTCACTTCACCAAGGTCGTTGGTCATGTTGACCCAATTGATGCCCGAAAGCGTCTGCCACTGATACGTGCGCGAGCCCGCACCCACTGCAAGCCCCACACTAAACGAAACGTTGGTGCCAGGTAGAGCATTGCTGATACTGTCAGGTTCGTTGCTGATCGTGGGCGTGCTGCAAGCAGTGTCCCAGCTTTCCAACGCCTCACGAATCTGCTCACGCAGAATCTCTTCCTTCGCGCGGTACGCAACCTGGCTCTCCACGCTGTCGTTGTTAGCGTGGACGAACGTCGCCAGCGTGTATTCCCGCGGTGAAACGATGTACGATCCGAGGAACAGCACCTTGAACGGAACGCTCGCCCAGCCACCGTCGGTGCGGTAGTACGTTCCGCCGCACGAGTACCCGCCGCCTTTGTTCGCAAATCGCATCGCTGCGCGGAAGTCGCTGATCTCACTCGAAGTCAGATCCGTCAACGCGGCTTCTTGATTGATGACGTTGCTGAGTGTGGGGTACGTTCCGTAGCCCTGTTCATCCAAGTCGAGCATCAAGTTGTACAACGTGTCCTGCCAGTTTTGTGCAAACAGCGAGCCGTTGGCGATTTGCTCATACAAGCTCGTCGCATCCACGCAGGAGAACGTATTGAAAGGATTGCCGCACAAGCAGCCCAGCCGGTGATTGATCTGCGTTTCGGTCAGTCCCAGAGTAACGTCGGCGTAATTGTTCAAGTTCACGGTCGTATACCGCTTCTCGATTTCCCACGTGCGGTTGTTGTCGCTCTGCTGCATCATCTCGCGAATCGCCGCACTCAGCGTTTCATTGCCAGGACTGCTCTGCACGCCGTCGGGGCACTCGTTGTTGTTGGTGCGATCACCAACGAAAATCGAGTTGTTCAGGTTGTCCAACCCGCTCGCACAGCGATCAATCGCATACGTGGCATGCAGAATCTTCAGCATGCTCGCTGGCTCAAACGCGAAGTTCTCATTGAGATCGGTGATCACCGGCCCGCCGACTTGCTTGAGCATGAAGCCGTACTTGCCGTCGCTGAGTGCATTGCCCATGTACTCGCGCATACGCCGCGTCTGCGCGTCGGTGTTGTCCACCAACGCCGCAGCGAAAGCCGTTGCACCCGCGAAGTTCGTGTATCGCTCAAAGCACGTGATGCGCCCGTCGGTCTGCGCGACCAAGTCGTTGAGCTGCGTCGATGTCAGGCTCAAATCCACCCAGTCAGTCCCTGTGTTGCTGCTGACCATGATCACATTGAAAGTCGGCGTGGGGCTGCCGAGCGTGCCAGCACTTTCAACTTCAATGTCAATCAGTCTCGCACCATTGGTGCTGAGGAACGAGTTCACTTGCGCTTCGGTCACGCCAAAGTACCACCACCAGCCCTGAGCGTTGGTACCCGTGTTGGGAATGCCCACCGCCGCGTACCGCGTGTTGCCACCCACGACATACTTTTCAATGTCGATGATGCGCAGGTTGTTGCCGCCCTGCCATGCAATCACGTTGGCCCAACTGGTTTGTCCAACCGTGTAGTCCCAGCCAGCTGCGCCAGTGTCCGGAATGGTCGCAACCGTAAACCGCGAAGCCCCGCCCACGTCAAAGCCTTCCAGATCAACAAATCGCGAGCCGCCCGTCTTGAGCGCAGCCAACTGCGCGGACGTTTGCGTGTACTGAATCACGTCACCGGTCACGTTGAATGGCCCGTTGTCACTCACAAACGCCACGTCGTAGTCGCCCGTGGTCGCGTTGCGATCCATCGTCACAATCTGCTTGCCCGAGCTCCACTGCGCCTGCACCTCGGCCTGCGTCTGCCCGTAGTAATACCACCACCCGGTCTGCGTGGTCTGGTAACGCTCGGGCTGTGCGAACGCCGCTCCCGCTGCCACTGCCAATGCCCCAATGACCGATGCCGGACGAACGCTGCGATACATGCTGAACATGACAAACTCCTTATGACCCATGTGGTCGTGTTGCAGTCATGCGAAGCAGGCGGTTATTCGGGACAACAAATCTCCAAAAAAAGGAAAATCGCCCCGCACGCAATGGCACGGGGCGATGAAGTGTGGGCATAATCGTTGTTCTTACAGCTTGAACTTACCAACCAGGCTCTGCAACCGCTCACTCTGCTGGCTCAGCGTCGATGCTGCCTGGGCCATCTGTCCCGCACCCTGGCTGCTCTCCCGCGTTACAGAATTGATCTGCTCCACGGCTTTGCTAATCTGCGAGCTCGCCGCCGATTGCTGTTCGGCCGCTGCGGCGATGCTCTGCACCATGCTCGCCAGCCCCACGCTACTGTGATTGATGCGACTCAGTGCCTGCCCCGCGCTGTTCGCGAGGTTCACACCAACGCTCACGCGCTTGCTGCCGCTCTCAATCAGCTCCACCGCACTGGTGGTCTGCGTCTGAATCTCCCGAATACTCGTACCGACTTCCTCGGTCGCCCTCTGCGTGCGTTCAGCAAGTTTGCGAACTTCATCGGCAACCACCGCGAACCCGCGTCCATGTTCGCCGGCTCGTGCCGCTTCAATCGCCGCATTCAGCGCGAGCAAGTTGGTCTGGTCGGCAATGTCATTGATCACTTTGATGATCTCGCCAATCTGTTCGCTCTTCGCACCCAGTTGCGTGACCGCGCTTGCACTCTTGCTTACATCTTCTGCAATCGCCTTGATCTCCGTCACGGTTTGCGACACGACTTCGCTGCCGCCCGTCGCGTCTTCTTGGCTTGCCTTCGCGGCTTTGCTCGCATCGCTGCCGCGTTGACTCACTTCTTGCACGCTGGCGGCCATTTCCTCAACCGCCGCGCTCACCTGCTGGGTCTGCTGTTCCTGCTGCGTCAGCCCGCGAGCCATCTGCTCGCTGCTTGCGGAAATCTGCGTAGCAGCCGCCGTCACTTCACGCGTTGCACCTGCAACTTCCGTGATGATCTTCTGCAAACTGCTCACGAAGTTGTCAACTCCAACGCTCAATCGACCAATCTCATCGCCGCGGTTCATGTTCGTGCGCTTGGTGAGGTCGCCATCGCCGCTACCAAGGTCGTTGATCAAGCCAATGAACTGATTCAGCGGCTTGCCGAGCAACTGCCGCAGCAAGAACACAAATCCGCCAAGGGCGACCAGCACCATGGGCACCGTCCACGCGAGTCCACCGGCGATGAACCCCGCGACCTGCTCATCCATGTGCTTCAGCGGCATGACAATCTCATACGCGCCGTGCATGTCGCCCTCTTTCCACCCTTCCATCGTAAAGCCCAGCATGTCCTTGCCATCGAACTTGCCTTCGGCATCACGCTTGTCGTACTTTGCGGGGTCGCCGTGGCAGCTCATGCAGCTCGCATCCAGTCTGATCGCCCGCATGTAGTGCAACGTGTTGGTCGAAGTATCAATCTCGCCGAGCGATTCCTTCCCGCCAGCCTTCACCTGATCCGTCAGCTTCCGCAGCAAATCCTCACGAAAGCTCCCCTTCGGCGGCGTGTTGTCCTTGTTGCGAGCATCAAATGCCGGCACTTTGAATTCCAAGTGCTCACGCTCCGCGGCTTTCTGCGCCGCCGTCCAGCCAGCCACCACCGGAATGGTGTTGTAGAACTCGGTCTTGGAGTAGTGCGTGCCGTTGGCCACTTCAGCCAGTGCTTCGCTGACCAGCTTCTCACTATCAAACGCACCGGCTGCGTGCAAGCCGCTCACGTGGTTTTTGGTCTCATCTGCGAGAGCCGTGAATGATGCGGCCTTGTCCATCATCGACTGTCGAGCATCACTTTCGTACCCACGGATGAAGATGAAGTAGTTCATCGCGACCACCGTGACGACAATGCCAACGACAACCCCGATGATCTTGGTAGTCAATCCCCATCCAGCCTTCGCTTGCACTGCAGTTGTTTGCTTGGTCGACATACTTCCCCGCCCTTCTCGAATTGAAACGTGCGACAAACACCCCTGACTTGCAGGACCGTCGAGAGATCGGAGCGATTCAGCCCTCGGTCGAGTGCACAATCCGGATTCGCGAATCTGGATTCGCCAATCTACCGTCTTCAGCCTGTTTCTGGGTGGGTCGAAACGACTTTGCCGCGCGACTGTTCGGCCTGTAACATTTATGCCGCCCTTGGCTGCGACGTATCGTTGTGCGTGCCCGACGAAAACATCCGCGACCGCGACATCTCGCTCAGCGACCCGCCGCCGCCCTGGGGCACCGAATCCTTCGACCAGCGCATGCTGCGATTGAACAAACGCGCCCGCGCCCTACCCGATCAGCCCGGGATTTACCTGATGAAAGACGCTGCTGGCGTTGTCATCTATATTGGCAAAGCCCTGCGCCTGCCCGATCGCGTCAGCAGCTACTTCGTCACTAGCACCGATCTGGGTTTTCACAAGCAGCCCATGCTCGATGTCGTGCACGACTTTGATTTCCTCGTCTGCGAGAGCGAGTGGGAAGCGCTACTCACCGAAAATCGTCTCATCAAAGACACCAAGCCACGTTTCAACGTGCGCCTTATTGACGACAAGACCTTCCCTTATCTCGTCGTCACCACACGAGAAGACTTCGCCCGCGTCTTCGTCACGCGCAACCCCACCGGCGCAGGCGACGATGAATCCCGCGAACTGCTCAAAGGCGCCAAAGTATTCGGCCCCTTCGCCAACGCCGGCGCACTGCGAGAAGCCGTGCAAGTGCTCCAACGCGTCTTCAAGTTTCGCACCTGCAAACTCGACATCATCGATGGCGACGAAAAGAACAAGTTCTTCCGCCCCTGCCTGCTCTACAACATCAACCAGTGCACTGCGCCCTGCGCCGCCAAGATCGGCAAAGACGAATACGCCGCCGACGTTGATCGCTTCGTGAAATTCCTAGGCACCAAGCAAAGCGTCATGCTGCGCGAACTGCGCGACGAAATGGAAAAAGCCAGCAAAGAACTCCGCTTCGAAAAAGCCGCGAGTCTGCGAGATCAAATCCGCGCCATCGAGCGCCTCGCCGAACGCGGCACCACCGCCCAAGGTTGGCAGCCCGAAACCGAAGCGTTGATCTTCGAACCCGAGAAAGCTCTCAAAAGCCTGCAAAAAACCCTCGATCTCGAAGACGAAATCCGCTGCATCGAAGGCATCGACATCGCCCACCTGCAAGGCAACGAAACCGTCGGCAGTAAAGTCTGCTTCATCGACGGCCGGCCTTTCAAGAACGAATATCGCCGATTCAAAATTCAAACCGTCGAGAACGACGACTACAGCAGCATCCGCGAAGTCGTCAGCCGCCGCTATCGCGAAGCCGGCGACGGCAACGAACTCTTCCCCGACGTCATCCTCATCGACGGCGGCCTGGGCCAACTACACGCCGCCCTCGAAGCCTTCGCATCGCTCCAGCGCAAACCGCCCATGGTCATCTCGCTCGCGAAAAAGGAAGAACTCGTCTACGTCCAACAACGCAGCGAACCCATCCGCCTGGGCCGCGAAAATCTCGGCCTCAAACTCCTCCAATCCATCCGCGACGAAGCCCACCGCTTCGCCCAGCACTACCACCATGTGCTGCGGCGCAAGAAGACGCTGGAGGAGGATTGAGCCGCTGGTACAACTGGCGAATTTGGCCGTGGTGGCTGATCGGGATGGTCAGCATCGTCGTGTGTGCGACGATGTTCGTCATGCGTCCGCCATCACAATCGCCTTGGAACTCGTTGTTCAAGGTCTGCATGCTCGCGGCCATCGCCGTGAACGTTTTGAGCGCATGGATATATCTCGTCGTCGTTCCGCGTGATCTTCCAAAAGCCCGCCGCCGCCGCGGCGAATGCGAATCCTGCGGCTACACCCTCACCACCGGCATGCACACCTGCCCCGAATGCGGCCAGCAACGCCGCGTCTGAGCCAACTTGCTCGTGCCAAAGAAAAATCCGCAGCTCTCGCCGCGGATTTCACACGTCTTATTTCGCACAACTCGCTTACGGGAAAATCCCACGAATCTCATACGCACTCTTCAGCCGCTCCAGCGCCGCCGCGTACGCCGCCGTGCGCAGGCTGCACTTGTACTTCTTCTTGGCTTCGCGAACCTTCGACGCAGCCTTGACCATGTGCTTGTTGAGCTTCTTGTCAACGATGTCAAGGTCCCACTGTTCGCAGGTCTTGTTCTGCACCCATTCAAAGTAGCTCACCGTCACGCCGCCGCTGTTGCAGAGGATTGCTGGCAGCACTTCAATGCCCTTGGCTTCCAAGATGCGCTCGCCCGCAGGAGTAGTGGGGGCGTTGGCGCCTTCGGCCACAACCTTGCAGTTGAGCATGTTCGCTTCGGGCTCCTGAATCATCTGCTCAAGAGCGGCGGGCACGAACACGTCAACCTTGGTCTTGTAGAACTCATCCTTGTCAATGCGCGTCGCGCCCTTGAAGCCTGCAACGCCGCCAGTCTTGCGGACGTGATCCGCAAGTTGGTGCGCATCGATGCCGCCATCGTTGCGAATCGCGCCGGTGTGGTCGGCCGTCGCAATCATCTTCGCGCCCTTGTCCTGCAAAATCTTGCCAGTCCAAGAGCCCACGTTGCCAAAGCCCAGCACGCTGAACTTGCAACCCTTGATTTCAATGCCAGCTTCCGGCAGCAGTTCAACCAGCGTGTCCACCACGCCTTGGCCCGTTGCCTTTTCGCGACCCAAAGACCCGCCGTACTCAACCGGCTTGCCCGTAATGACCGCGTCCGCCTGCTTGCCACCAACTTCGCTCAAGAACGCGTACGTGTCCGCAATCCAAGCCATGTGCTGGCTGTTGCTGCCCACGTCCGGAGCAGGAATGTCATAATCCGGCCCGATCTGGTGTGCAATCGCCGTTGTGAAGCGACGCACGATGCGTTCCATCTCGGCCTTGCTGTGCTTGTACGGATCAACCTTGATGCCGCCCTTGCCGCCGCCGTAAGGCACGCCAACCAGAGAGCACTTCATCGTCATCAGGAACGCAAGGCTCTTGACATCATCGAGGTGCACGTCATGGTGGAAGCGCAAGCCGCCCTTGAAAGGCCCCAGCGCGTTGTTGTGCTGCACGCGGTAGCCCTTGAAGAGCTTGAACGTGCCGTCATCCATCCGCACCGGGAAGTGCACCATGATCTCGTTCTTGGGCTGAGCGAGAATGATCTTGAGCTGATGCGGCAGGCCCATCAAATCCGCAGCCTGCAACATGCTGCCCACCGTCTGGCGATAGAGATTGTTCACATCGCTGGGCAGTTGCAGTTCGTGAAAGATCGGATGGTCAAACTCGTTCCCCTTGCTCAACTTGCTCGAGCCGCCCTTGGGCGAACCCTTCGCGCTGGCGAGTGCTTTTCCGTTCTTTCCCGCAGCAGGGGCGGGTGCCGACTTCTTCGTAGCGCTCATGCAACTCTCCGACTGCGCCGCAGCGCAACCTGTTGATCGAAAACCGCAGCCCTTCGTGGGGAAACAATTGTCTCCAATACACCAAGAGCCTTTGTTCGCCAGTGTACCCACCGGCGGGGAAAATTCTTCCCAAACCGACATCTTTCATCACCGACCTTGGCCGTCCCCACCTGTCCCAACACGGGTTTTCGGGCCTCTTGCCAGCACGCGTCCGTCCCGCCAACTTCCTCATAGAATGCTCTTCGAACTCGTCACCCAGTTGACGCCAGAAAGGGGTCTTGCCATGTCGTTGCGTACCAACAAGTACACCCAAATCCTCGCCGTTTTCGCGTTGGGTCTTTCAACCGTCCAATCGCAGGCCCAACAAGCCACCCAGCAAGCCAAACCCCCCTTCCCCGATCAACTCTTCTACCAAGACAGAGCCGGCAACCGCTACCCCCATTACAAAAGGCTCGAAGGCAAGCCCACCCCCACACTCTCCATCGCCGAATGGATCGGCACTCCCGTTGACCTCAAAGACACCAAAGGCAAAGTCGTCGTCATCGACTTCTGGGCCACCTGGTGCCCCCCGTGCATGCGCAGCATTCCCAAAAATGTCGCCCTGGTCAACAAGTACAAAGACAAAGGCCTCGTCTTCGTCGGCGTCCACGACGCCGAACGAGGCTGGGACAAAGCCGCCGACGTCGTCAAGTCCACCGGCATCAACTATCCAGTTGGCCACGACGCTGGCAACGGCACGACCCAAAGACGCCTGAGTGTCAGCAGTTGGCCCACCTACATCGTCATCGACAAATTCGGCGTCATCCGCGCCGCCGGACTCATTCCCGACGCCGTCGAAGAAGTCGTGACGGCCCTTATCGATGAAGAAGGACCCAAAATCGGCGAAGCCGGCATGACCGAGTTCCCCGCCGACTACTACATCAACGGTTCCCGCCGCGCCAAGTCGCTCATCGACCTCGAAGGCAAACTGCTCGTCGACATCCCCGGCGCAACCGCCGCACTCAACGCCGACACCAGTTGGCTGGGCGATAAACTCGCCGCCGAATCGCGCAAAGACAAGCCGCTGGTGCTCGCCTTCCTCACCCCCGGCACCTCCGGCATGAAAGATGCAAAGGCCCTCAGCGCCCTCGCCGACAAATGGGCGCTCTCCAGCGTCAACGTCATGGCCGTCTGCGACGCCAGCGCCAAGTGGGACGCCTTCACCAAAGTCGCCGCAACCCACAAACTCACCTTCCCCGCCATGCGCGACACGATGTCCGAAGAAGACGCCAAAGCCAACGACACCCCCGAAGGCAAACTCACCCCCAGACGCGGCCAACTGGCCGACACCCTTGGCGTCAAAACCTTCCCCACCTACATCGTCATCGACGCCACCGGCAAAGTGCGAGCCGCAGGCTTGAAAGCCGACAAACTCGATGATGTGGTTGAAGTAATCGCCGCCAGCAGCAAGACCGCCGACGCACCAGCAAAGCCCGCCAAGAAGTAATTCTGGTACCCGTCCACCGGCACTTGAGCAAGCAGCCGCTGAGCAATGCTGCATCTCGCACACACTCGCTACGCTGCCCCATGCTCCTCTACGCCGCCGCTGACCTCATCTGGGCCAGCAAAATCAAAGCGACCGCCGACGCCATGGGCCTGCCCGCACGCCCCGTTCGCACCATGGAAATGCTCGAAGCACGCCTCGCCGACACGCCCGACATCAAGGCCTTGCTGGTTGACCTGGACAAAGGCGACGAAGGCCTCGCCCTCATCGCCCGCCTGCGCGACCCAGCCAAAGGTGCCACGCCCACCCAGCAACGCATCCGCATCCTCGCCTGGGGCCCCCACGTCGCCAAAGACCTGCTGCAAACCGCTCGCGACGCCGGTGCCAACGACATCATGACCCGCGGCAGCTTCGACGCCAACATGGAAGAAACCCTCCTCGCCCTCGCCGGCAGGGCATAAGAAATCCATTACGCGCACTCTCCTCTCCCGTCATCACAATTTCACCTCCTCACCTCCTCACTCCGTCACTTCCCCCCACTTCTACGCCCAATATCCACCCCTCGCATCTCGCACGCTCAACATCATCAACAACTTCCCCCGGCCGCGCCAAAAGTTTCGGCCACGCCTCTTGCGCCCACCGCACCATCGCCCGCACCTGCTTGGCATCGCGCACGTCATCACTCACGTCCGCTCGCACCCGCTGCACCTGCGATGGTGCGGTGGGCGCAAGAGGCGTG
>VYLN01000116.1_pt1 | contig 26733 bp, 25 predicted proteins | sample 5109471 | NCBI WGS metagenome assembly VYLN01 (sample SAMN12291806, study PRJNA351875) | freshwater metagenome | isolation source: freshwater lake | place: USA: Michigan, Lee Lake | collected 2013-08-06 | reverse complement strand
CCGTTTGTGCCTTAAGTCCTTCCCTGTATAGATTTCAGCTATTTTTGAGCGTAGGCACTCTCATCGAATTTTATTTTAAGTTAATTATTTGCATAGCAATTACCGAAGAGCCATCATTTTGTTAAATTCCTGTCGAACAGGGAAAACATCTTCTTCTTGATTGAAAAGCTCTATAGTGCTTAAGTAAGATGGTAGTTTTGGTGTCTTTGAATGTTTAAACTCAATTATCTCTTGGTTTCTTTCGATCAAAACCTCTTGATCTTTTAAAAGAGTTTCCCTAATTATACTAACCTTATTTTCGCCGTCATTACTATTGACTTCATCTTCTTCAATCTTGATGAGAGAACGGGCTTTTTTAACCTCAAATTCACCCAACCAATGATAACGAACATGATCATTGGTTAAAAATTCTACATCCCATTTCACCCCATTTATAGACTCACCGTTAGCGATTCTTTTTAAATTACTAATAGCCTTTAAAATCGAGGTTTTTCCTGCACCTGAGATACCAACTAATAAATTCAAATCTGAAAAAAAGTCGCAAGAATCTATACTTAATCCAGAGGCTAAATCTTGATAGGATAATCTCAAAAGCTTCATAATAATTAGCCACTGCCAAAACTAAAAAGGGTGAGTTAATTCTCACCCCTAGACTTTACTGAGGATCGAGTTTTAGGACTGCCATAAATGCTTCCTGGGGGACATCAACAGTTCCGATCGCTTTCATCCGTTTCTTCCCTTTTGCTTGCTTGTCTAACAGCTTTTTCTTGCGGCTAATATCACCACCATAACACTTAGCTAAGACATCCTTTCTTAAAGCAGGAATATGTTCACTAGCGATGATTTTAGAACCAATAGCTGCTTGAATGGGAACCTTAAATTGATGCCGGGGAATCAATTCTTTTAACTTTTCGGTTAACGCACGACCAACATAATAAGCTTTATCCCGGTGAACGATCATCGCTAAAGCATCAACGGGATCACCATTGACCATAATATCTAATTTAACTAGCTCATTTTCCCGATAGCCAATTAATTGATATTCCATACTAGCGTAACCGCGCGATCGAGATTTTAATTGATCAAAAAAGTCTGTCACCACTTCTGCTAAAGGTAACTCATAAATCAAAGCGGTGCGAGTTTTAGTAAAATAACGCATATCCTTGAAAACTCCCCGACGACTTTGACATAATTCCATCAAAGCGCCTACATAGGTTTCCGGAGTAATCATTTCCACTTGGATATAAGGTTCCTCAATTTTTTCCCGTTTTTGCGGGGAAGGTAACAAACTAGGATTATCCACTTCGACAATTTCCCCATCGGTGGTAGTGACCTGATAAACTACCGAGGGAGCAGTGGTAATTAAATCTAAGTTATATTCCCTTTCTAGTCTTTCCTGCACGATTTCCATGTGTAGCAGTCCCAAGAAACCGCAACGGAAACCAAAACCCATGGCGCTAGAAGTTTCTGGTTCGTAGGATAGAGCTGCATCGTTTAATTTTAACTTTTCCAGCGCATCTTTGAGATCGGCGTACTGATCGGCATCGGTGGGGAATAATCCGCAGAAAACCATCGGTTTTGCTTCTGTATAACCGGGTAAAGGCTCTTTTGCCGGTTTAGCGGTTAGAGTAATCGTATCACCCACCCGGGCATCAGCGACAGTTTTAATTGCGGCTGCCAGATAACCCACTTCTCCCGCATGAAGTTCATCTACTTGTACCTGTTGCGGTGATAAAATTCCCAATTCATCAATAATAAATTCTTTACCAGAAGCCATAAAACGAATTTTATCGCCCTTTTTCACCCGACCATCCATGACGCGGAAATAGACAATTACCCCTCGATAAGCGTCGTAATAACTATCAAAAATTAAAGCTCGGAAGGGTTCTGCGAGGGTATCTTGGGGAGGGGGAACTAATTGGACTATCGACTCTAGAATATCATTAATACCGATCCCGGCCTTAGCCGAGGCACGAATCGCCTCACTACAGTCTAAACCCACCACTTCCTCGATTTCCGCCGCCACTCGTTCCGGTTCGGCACTGGGTAGGTCGATTTTATTTAAAACTGGGATAATTTCGAGGTTATTTTCCAGTGCTAGGTAAACATTGGCTAAAGTTTGCGCTTCCACGCCTTGGGACGCATCTACAACTAATAAAGCTCCCTCGCACGCCGCTAGAGACCGAGAAACCTCGTAGGAAAAATCCACATGGCCCGGGGTGTCAATCAGATTGAGAACGTATTTTTGACCATCCTTAGCGGTGTAATCCATGCGCGCCGCTTGTAACTTGATGGTGATACCCCGTTCCCGTTCCAAGTCCATATTATCGAGAAATTGTTCTTTCATCTCCCGTTGGGCTACGGTTCCCGTAATTTGCAGGAGGCGATCAGCGAGAGTTGATTTACCATGATCGATATGAGCGATGATGGAAAAATTGCGAATGCGAGAAACGGGAACGTCAGTCATCGTGGTTCACTGCTGGTAATTTTGGTCTTACAGCTTCATGTCTAGTCCGACTACACCTACAAGGCAAGCACTCTTAGGGACTACTCCCCAAGCGTAAATTCGGGTATGCCCTACCCTATTTAATTTTTTTTATCTCCCACCTATGCCGTACTTTTTTTGATTAGAGCAGTGAGGTATTGGGGCAACCCGAAATGGGTTGGTGACACTAGCTTTTGTCCAACGGTCAGTTCGCGTGTCACGACTACACATCTGATTTTCCGCTTACCAATCAGTTTAACACAAAGCCGTCCTAAAAGGGCGAGGCTTTAAACCCAATTTTTCGGTAAAGATAAAAAAAGCTAAACTGCAAGTATAGTCATGGTTTCGGCCTTGGCTTCCCCTCTCGGCATCCACAGGAAACTATGGTAGGCTTGATTATGCTGACAAAATCAGGGAAAGGGCAATGGCTAAGGAAAGGCTCTATGATTTGTCCAAATCGGATTACCATAGATAAACTCTTGGATAAGAATCCTCGACTGACGGGTAGAATGATAGATAGCAATCATTAATAGAGCTTATGAACGAAAATGCTACACCGACTCAGCGCACGGCCGAGAAAGTTGAAATCGCTATTCACATTGACTCGGAAGTTTTAGAACAGATTAAACACCTGACTAACGATCCTAGTCGCATTATCGAAACAGCGATTAAACAGTGGCTAAGAGGGGAAAGGGAACCGGATGAGGACTTAACCCGCCATCTTCGACGCAATCCTCCCGTACCCCCCAAAGGGGAATGGAATGACTAAGATTTTTCAGTCTCTAATAGGTTATTTTCCGACGGAGAGACTGAAATATTTTCTTAGATCAACCATTGATAGTAATTGAGATTTTTTCCCCAACAAAGCTAGTCAATAGTAGTATTGCCTGTAACAGCAACGCAACGGTTTAATCTATTTACAACAAGGGGATCATCGTCGTCAAAGGATCGTTATCTGTAAATCAATTTGCTTGGGTACTTACAGGAGGAACAAAACTGATGCAGATAGAAATTCAAGGCCTCGATGCCATCAAAGTTGCTCAGGATATCGTCGAGATGGAAGGGGTGCAAGGCAGCTACGAAGTTATCTCTGAAGTGGAGAGAGAGGGAACCCTTGCCACCATCGCCACCATCATCGGCATTATTAGCGGAACAATCGCCATCGCCGAGAAATTGTACCAATTAAAGCGAAAAATTGACTCTCCTGAAACCCCGAAGATCGAACGGGTGTTGATTGTGAGCAAAAACGGCGATCGCCTGCTGCTCAAAGATGCTACCCTAGAGCAACTACAAAAACTCTTGGAACAAGAAAAATGAAGATACTGCATATTGATCTTCAGGAGAGCGGTAGCAATAGCGTTGAGTTCCGATTTTTCTGGGATAACCCCAACCAGACTCGTACCTACACAAGATTCCTGAGTGAAATAGACCACCTAAGTGAACAGGCTGTCACCGATTACTATACCCGTTTACCGGAAGATCACGCCACAACAGGACAAGGTTTGTACCGATGGTTAGATGGTACGGAGCGCATCCTCCAGAGCGAATTAGATAGCCACCGGGGAGAGAAAATAGTTCTGGCTATCAGCACCAGCAACGGATTAGTCCATCTACCCTGGGAATTATTACACGATGGTCAGGGTTTTCTGGTGTCTAAGCTTCCCGCTATTGTTCCCATGCGGTGGATGAAAACGGGTAATGAAAGGCTGTTAACTGTTGACAACAACCCGCAGGATCGAGCCTTAAATGTGGTTTTCATGGCAAGTTCTGCTAAGGGTGTCGAGCCTATACTAGACTTTGAGGCAGAAGAGGGGAAGATCCTCAAAGCAACTAGAGGGAAACCCCTATCTTTAACCGTTGAAGAGAGCGGATGTATTAAAGAATTAGGCGAATTGATGGCCAGTAAAGATAGGGGATATTTCGATGTTATCCACTTGAGCGGACACGCTACCATCAAGGAGCGGAAACCCTATTTTATTACCGAGACGGAATACGGAGATAGGCAAGATACCAGCGCCGAAGATATTGCCAGAGAATTACAGTTTAATTTACCTAAGCTTTTGTTTTTATCAGGGTGTCGGACAGGCTACTCCGATGGTGATGAGATCCTTTCGATGGCCGAGAAGTTATTAGAAAATGGGGCTAAAACTGTTTTGGGGTGGGGTCAACCCGTCAGGGATAACGAAGCTGCTGACACGGCGGCCATCCTCTACGAAAAGCTTTCTCAAGGCTTTACTTTGAGCGAGTCGTTAGCTTTTGCCTATCAGAAATTATTAGGAAATCAGGCGAGGGATTGGCATTGTTTACGCCTCTATGTGAGGGGAAGTATCCCAGAAGCTTTGGTAAGGAGAGGACAGAAAAAACCTTTACCTCCCGTATCCGTTGTTGACCAATTTGTGGACCCAGAAACGAAATATTTGCGGGTAGCCACACGGGAAACTTTTATCGGTCGCCGCCGCGATCTTCAGGATTGCTTGCAAGTGCTGAAAAAACCCTTTGATAATTCTAAAGCAATTCGTAAAGCTGGGGTTTTCCTGCAAGGTTTTGGTGGTAACGGGAAAAGTACCCTCGCCGCTCGGTTGTGCGATCGCCTTCCTGACTATACTAAGCTTGTCTGGCATCAACAAATTGATCAAACTAGCTTGGTTAATACCCTAGCTAAAAAATTAGATCGTTCACAACGTCAAATCCTTCTGGATTTTAATGAGGAGCTAGACTATCGCTTAAGGGATGTTTTTGGTCAGTTAAACCAGCCTTTTTTGCTCATCCTCGATGATTTCGAGTGGAACTTAGAATGCCCTTCAGCCAGCGATGACTATATCCTTAAAGCAGAGGTAGCTCAACTATTACAAGCTCTCGTTTGGGCGATACAGGAAACTAATTACTATCATCGCCTGATTATTACCTCGCGCTATACCTTCAATTCCCCTCTATTAGAGAAATTTTATCATCTGAAGTCTTTGCCCTCTTTCAAATACAAAGAGTCCGATTTAGAAAAGAAACTGCGGCGGTTAGAGCATTTTAGTTCGGGTAAGATTGATAAAAACTATATAGAAAGAGCTTTAAACCTTGCTGATGGCAACCCCCGTCTCTTGGAATGGCTCAATAATGAGGTTTTAAGTGCAGGGAATATAGATACAAAGTTGCGGTCATTTGAGAATGAATCCGATGTTACTTGGCGCGATAAGATAGTCTGGCGGTTAGAAGAAAAACCTCAACTTTTGACGGATGAAGCTCTTGAAAAAGTGGTTAGTAATTGCCTAATCTATGAAATTCCAGTTCCTATTGAAGCTTTAGAAGCGGTTTGTCAATCTGTTCCTAACTATCAGAAAAAATTACAACAAGCACAGGATAAAGGCTTGATCGAGGTAATCTGCAATGACGACAGAGAAACCCTCTACCGCGCCTCTCACATCAAGCACATTAACCCCCATATCGAGCTTCCCAAAGATGCAAGTAAGCTTTCTGCTTTAGCGGCAACAGCAACCAAGACTTTAACGGAACTTTGGGGTAATAAAGAGAACGAAAATGCAGAAAGATGGGCAGAGATTTTCCGTCTAGCTTTTGCAGAGATAGAAAACCCTGAAAGGTTTAGGGAACAATTCGATAAGATGATCTCGGTACAATACAACTGGCCAGCTGATAGTGCCTACGAAAAAGAACTGAGAAAACAAAGGGTGTATTTTGTGGCAACTCAAGGGCAAATCTATCAAAAGTTAGAGGAGTACCTAAAACAACAGGATTGGAAGAACGCAGACTACGAAACCGCCTTCATTATGTACCAGTGGATGGTCATAGAAAATTATAAGGACTTTTATAAGTTTTATAGAATGGTATCCCTAGAGGTAATCGATGAGATTGACCGCCTCTGGGTGAAATACAGCGAAGGAAAATTTGGCATCAGGGGACAGGCGAAAATTTACCGTGACCTCAAGGGTAAGAAAAAGTACAATGAGGAAGTATGGGAACGTTTTGGTGCTCGCGTCGGTTGGCGAGAAGATGGATGGTTGGATCTTGAAGAAGTAGCATATCATGCTACAACACAGCCAAGAAATCATTTTCCAATACTCATGTACAACCGTGTGTCTGGTTGTTCCCGTTTTGGGTTGTGGGGTTTGTGTGGGGCGGAGAGGGAGTTTTCAAGTAATATGCCTGGTGGGGTGGACGTTGTCTTCCCTCGCATCAAGACTTAAAGCAGCGTAGCACATAGGCTTACAGAATTTTGTAAAGATTTTTAAACAGGTAATTTCGGACGAAGCCATGAGGGTTCTAGGTTTTCGATACCTGTCACCGAGGGGTCAGCCACTCGCCCGATGTTTTTGTGGTATGCTCCCTACTAGAAAGTTATGAGTAAGAAAATCTTTGTGTTCTTTGTGCCTTTGTGGTTTTTTCTTGCGTTTTTTGGTAATCTTAACTGCTGCCATTAATTTACTCCCCCAATGGTCTTGGATTATCGTTAGTCCTGTGGATTTTCAATGTTTCGGGCAGCATGAAGTACCGCAATAACATCGATTTGCTCAGGCTTGATATAATAAATTATGCGATAAGAACCCTCGATAACTTCTCGGATCTGCTCAGTTTCAAACTCCGGAACAAGACGACCCGAAAAGGGAAAATTAGCGATCTGTTCTGAGCGTCTAGTCAATCTTTCAACCAGTCTTTGAGCATATTGAGGGGAGTTTTGTGATATGTAGTTGTAGATGGATGATAAATGATTAACTGCGGTTTCTGTCCAGAAAACTTTCATGGCTCTAGCTTGAACTTAGTGCGTACCTCTGCAACAGAAATAACCTTTCCCGCCTCACTATCGGCTAACCCCGCTTCAATTGCCTGTCTCATATAAATCTCATACATCAAATCATCCCATGTAGAATTATCCGGCAATTTATCGATTAAATTTCTTGCTTTTTGTTTAATGTTTTTTATTTCCATGATGGTTTCCAAAATGACTCCTGACAGTTTACATTATAGCAAGATAGGCTCCTAGAGATGGTGTATTCTAAAACCACCGCTAACGCTCAGAATATCCAAAAAGGCTTTTCCCTCTCGATGTCCTCAACGAAACCTCAACCCGTGATTGGTGTTATTTGGTGGATAAATGCTGTTAAGGCTATGAAGCTGTGATTGAATACGATATCTTCCCATGGGCGGTGAATAGATAGCTTTATGAGAAAAAGGACGAGGAGCCAAGCTTACAGCCCGGAGTAACATATTTACTCTCGTCACCGCTTAATTCACACGCAGCAGCGCAGAAACTTGCTCAACATTCATTGCTGTATGTAACAATACAGGAGGAGTTTATCTCAGGAGTTCCACGGTGATTAAAGAGTTAGACCGTATTACTGTTAATCCACAAATATGTCTTGGACAGCCAACGATTCGAGGAATGCGTATCACTGTAGGATTTGTTCTGAAACTGTTGGCTAGTCAGTTATCTATTCAGGAAATCTTAGAGGCTTATCCAGAGTTGGAGGAGGAAGATACTCGTCAGGCTCTTAATTATGCAGCTTGGGCTGTATCCGATTATATCGTTAGCTTCACTTCAGCAGCCGTAACGCACCGCTAACTTTAATGATAGTGGGTTATATAATTTAAAATTCTGAGGTAAATCATGCAACTAAAACTAACAAAAATATTCCAGAAAGTTCCCGAAGGCTATATTGGTTTTGTCGAAGAATTGCCAGGAGCTAATACTCAAGGAGAGACTCTAGAAGAAACTAGAAGCAATTTAGAAGAAGCAATTGAGCTAGTTTTAGAAGCTAATCGTATGTTAGCTGAAGAGCAACTGCAAGGACAAGAAGTGATTCGAGAGTCTGTTACTTTCTGGGCTGCATGAAACGCATAAACTTAATTCGTCATTTAGAAACTTATGGCTGTGAATTCTTAAGAGAAGGCGGCAATCATACGATTTATGTAAATCGTGTCCATCAGAAATCTTCAGCTATTCCGCGCCATCGTGAAATCAATGAATTCTTGACGCGAAAAATTTGTCGAGATTTACAAATACCAGAACCATGAGTGCGACTCCTGTTAAGCTGCTGTAGAGTGTAGGCTGCGTGTTTGCGGTTACTAATTTGGATAATAAAATAAGACTAACAATCCGCCGTAACGCACCAATTCTATTACTATTAATTAAACATAATAAATTACATTGAATTTACCTGTGTATCATCCCATGTAGAATTATCCGGCAATTTATCGATTAAATTTCTGGCTTTTTGTTTAATATTTTTTATTTCCATGATGGTTTCCCAAATGACTCCTGACAGTTTACATTATCAACTATTCATTATTAACTAAAAGGGCGATCGCAAAATTACATCTTCTCGAAAAAGAGATTAAACACCTGAAGCAAAACCCAAAGGTTGAAACTGAGCATCATTGATAATTTTAACCGTTTCCCCCGACTGCTTAATCACAAACAAACCGCGCCGATAGGCATAGACATCTATCCCCTGATCAATTTCAATGCCTGCCACTGCCCCATAAACCCGAAACTCTCGAAATTGAGGGAAAGCAACCTTAAATCGCTGTAATCGGCTGACAAAATCATCTACATCATCCCTCGACAGTCGAGATTTACATTCCACAGCCACCAACTCGCTCCCATTCACCGCCACAATATCAATCTCCATTGCCGCCCCAGGACGCTTACTTTTCAAGCGACTCATCGTTTGGGTGACATCAATGCCCCGTTCCTGAAATAAACGCACAACCGCCGGCTCCACCATTTCTTCTATAAAAAGACACAAAGGAGTGGTTAAGCTATTGACCGCTTTGGTCGTTTCTTGTACCTGTTTTTTTAATTCTTCCATCGTGCGATTAGCTTCGGCACTGCGGCGATCAGCTTCGGCACTGCGGCGATCGGCTTCGGCACTGCGGCGATCAGCTTCCTTTTGAAACTCGGCAAATTGGGACTCAGTTCTTTCAAATAACTTGTAAATATCGGCGATCGTTACAGCGTCTGACATAGGAAGATTCTTCAAGCTTGAGAAGTCTAGTCCCATTCTAGCGACTTGGCAGAGAAGAAATGTCCCTAGCTTCTCATCCGTGTTTTTTCAATCAATTATTGACTATCAACAAATCAGCGATCGCAGTTCAAGGGGAAGGGGTCAAAGGTCAAAAGGCGATCGCGGTCAATGGATAATTATCAACTATAGCTCCTGCGTCCATGGGCTACTATTTTGATCATCAGGAAGAAATCAACCAGAAAATCACCCAAGAATGGGATCAGATACAGGTTAACTTGACATCCTCGCCGCCGTAAAACGGACGGCGATTCCTCACCACGCCACTTTTTTAGGGTGGTCGCTGAACGGGGTGAAACCCCCTACTATCTGTGGTCAAGGTTCAGTTTTTAGCTTGGTTATCGCTTTTTCCATTGTAGCTTAAAGCCGTCCTCAAAGGACGGGGTTTTAACCCAAATTTTCGATAACGCGAATAGCTAAATCACCTTTTTACACTGGCAGAAAGAAGTGACTTTTCCCCCCTTCCCCCGAATGTACCCCGTAACTGATATAAGTAGAGATGTAGGTCTATAACCAAAATTGCCGCATCAGTTCGGTTAGGTGACTGTTTTTCGCTTGTCTAGGAGGGTAGATATGCTCAACGAATTAATTTATGAAGGATTAGGTTTAAGTGCTGTTTTCGGAGGACTATTCCTCTGGTCGCGTTCTAGTCTCGTCAGCAAAAATACCTCCCTTTTAGCCGCACAAGCGCAATTACAGCAAAGTAACTCAGATTTGTTGGCTCAAGTCAAGGGTTTAGACGTGGCGCAATCAGACTTAAAAGACGAAAATCAGCAGCTGCACGCCAAAATAATTCACATAGAACAACATTACACCCAATTACAGCACAAAGCTACGGATTTAGAAAATTCTCTCCAGTCCCTCCAGCAAGCTGTGCAGATAGGTGAGAGTGAAATTGAACAACTGAAAACCACCGCTAAGGAAATAGAAGCGGAGAAAGCTGGTCTGATGGAGCAATTAGAGGCAGAAAAAGCCCAAATTACTAGCCTAGAGGCACAGATTCAAACTTTAGAGCAGCAAAAAGGCGAAATTAACCGTCAATTTGATTTGACCAAAAAACAGAGCAACTCTCTCTCTAGTCAAATTCAGACCCTAGAACAGGATAAAACTCTCTTACAGCAAGAGCTAGAAAAAGCCGAGGAATTAAAGGCGAAAGTGGTCGATTTAGAGCATAAAAACCAAGAATTAAGCGATTTAGCTGCTCAAATTCCCAGCTTGCAAGGTCAAATTCAAACCTTAGAACAGAATCTGGCTCACCAAACAGAACAGTATGAGCAAGGACAGCAGGAAATAGCCAGCTTACAGGGTCAAATTACCGGGTTAGAGCAGGAAAAAAAGTCTCTCAGCGAAGATTTAGCCGCAAGTCAAACTCGATCGCTCTCTTTAGGCCAAGAATGCGACAATTTAACTATAAAACTGCAAGAAACCGTCGCTCAAGTGACAGCCATAACCGCCGAAAAGGACAGTCTCGGCGCTCGTCTCGAAGCAGCTAAACTGGAGTTACAAGCTTTAGCAGCCCAGAAAGGGGAATTATCGGCACAATTAAGCACTGCTGCCGAAAAAATTGCTCATTTAGAAGGGCAATTACAGGAATTAACCCAGTTACCGCAACAATTGGCCGATTCTCAGGCAACAATTGCTCATTTAGAAGGGCAATTACAGGAATTAACCCAGTTACCGCAACAGCTAGAAACCTATCGGGAAAACATTTCTAATTTAGAGATTCAACTACACCAGTTAAGTGCCGAAAAAGACCAATTAGAAACCACAACTTCCCGTCATATCGAGGAATTAAGCCAACAAAATCGCCAACTAACTCAAGATTTAGAAGTCAAAAAAACGGCAGCTAAAGCTTTAGAAAAGGAAAAAATTAAGTTTGAGGGTGAGTTAGCAACTAAGCAAAAAGAAATCGCCGCTTTAGAGGTTCAAATTCAAAAACTACAACAAGAAAGAGACGATTTCTCTCAACAAACTGCCCCTATTACCACTAATGAACCAGAAGCAATTATTAGTGAAACTCCCGTAGTAGAAGAACTGGAAACTCCCCCGGTGATTGCCGAGGAAACTCCTGTAGTAGAAGAACCGGAAACTCCCCCGGTGATTGCCGAGGAAACTCCTGTAGTAGCAGCAGAAAAAATCACAGTTGCCGATACAAGTTTAGAAGTGCAACCCGCAGCGGAGATAGTCCAAACGAGTCAAGAATCCGCAGAAAATCCCCTCAGGGGAAAAAGCGTAGTTATACTAGGAACCTTCGGCAAAATCAGTCGCGAGGAAGCGAAATCATTGATTATTAATGTCGGTGGTACTGTTACCAGTTCCCCCAGTGCGAACACTGATTATATTCTCCTCGGTAAAGCCCCCGGTGAGAAACTCAAAAAGGCTCAAAAATTAGGCATAAAAACCCTTTCAGAAGCCCAATTTCTGCAAATGGTAGAATCCTAAAACAGTTATCAGTTATCAGTTATCAGTTATCAGTTATCAGATTTTAGTTTTCAGTTCACTCTGCCTGTTCCCTATTATTGCCAAAATCATGAGTCAAAAAATTGCCTTTTTAGGATTAGGAGTGATGGGAGCGCCGATGACGGCTAATCTTGTCCGTCAAGGTTTTGTTGTCAATGCTTGGAATCGTACCCCAGAGGTGCCGGGGATAACCATTGCCGGGGCAGCTGGTGCGAACATTTGTTCTAGTATCGCCGCCGCCGTCAGGGATGCCGAGATTGTCTTTACCTGCGTCGGGGATGTGCCTGACGTGGAGGCAGTAATTTTGGGACCGGGGGGTGTCATGGAATCGGCAGCGGTGGGAACTCTGGTGGTGGATATGAGTACCATTGGCTCTCAAGCCGCTAGGATGATTGGTAAAAAGCTAGAGGAAAATAATCTCCGTTTTCTCGATGCTCCCGTCTCTGGGGGCGATATTGGGGCGAAAAACGGCACTTTAACTATTATGGTGGGAGGGAAAGAAGCGGATTTTCAGACTTGTTTACCCTGTTTTCACGCCATGGGCAAAACTATTCGCTGGTGTGGCGAAATCGGCAACGGACAAGCGGTAAAACTCTGTAATCAAGTCTTGGGGGCGGTTCACATGGTGGCGCTATGTGAGGCTCTAAAAATGGCAAAAATTCAAGGATTAGACCCCAATTTAGTCATAGAAGTCTGTAGAACGGGGGCGGCGGGTTCTTGGGCTTTAGAAAATTTGGGACCAAAAATCCTCGCCCAAGATTTACAGCCGGCTTTTATGATTGAACATATCTTAAAAGATTTGCGATTAGTCAAAGAAACTGCCCAGACAGCCGGGGAAATTCTGCCTGGGACAGATTTAGCGGAAACCCTATTTAAAGCAGTAGCGGAATTGGACGAAGGCAAGGGAATTAAACAGGGAACCCAAGCGATGATTCGCGCCTACGATTAAGCCTTTTGTTGACGATAAATATCATCGGTACGGGCAGCCATGATAAAGTCATTTTGATGTAATCCGCCCACGTCATGTGTCCACCAAGAAACGGTAACTTTACCCCATTCTGTCAATAAAGCGGGGTGATGGCCTTCTTTTTCCGCTGCTTCTCCCACGGCATTAGTAAAGGCGATTGCCCCTTGAAAATTGGCAAATTTATAGAGTTTTTGCAGACGGGGAATACCCTCGTATTCTAAGAGATTCCAATCGGGAATTTTAGCCTTTAAAGCGGTAATTTCCTCGGCAGTGATAGGAGAAGAACCCGATTGATAAGGTTGACATTTTTGTTGAGCAAGTTCGGTCATAGGGGTATCAATCCAGATTTTTTACCTTTATTATAGAGGAAAATCCCCCAGAGAAATTTTCTATTCTTCCTCTGACTCTTGAGAACTTACCCAAGGAGTAGAAGATTCGGCAGCTTTCGGGAAAGAAAAAGATTTTTTTGGAGGAGAAGGCAATAATTCCAATTGTCGATTACCGGTTTTATAGCTAGTTTGATTTTTATGCTCTCCCCGTCGTCGTTGGGAGGTTTTTTCCTCCGTGGTATTTTCGGCTATCACTTCATACAAAATCGCCCGTTTATCCTCTTGTTGACCTTTTCTTAACACCCGTCCTAAACGCTGAATATATTCCCGGGTGGAACCGGTTCCCGATAAAATAATCGCGATGCCCGCTTCCGGCACATCAACCCCTTCATTGAGAACATGGGAAGTCACCAGAATTTTGTATTCTCCCTGACGAAAACGGGTCAGGATTTCATGGCGTTCTTTCACAGGAGTTTGATGGGTTATGGCAGGTATTAAAAAGCTCTCGGAAATGCGGTAAACTGTGGCATTATCGTTGGTAAAAATTAAAATTCGTTCCGGATGGTGTTCACAGATTAACTCGGCTAAAACCCGCAATTTTCCCTGGGTTCCGGAGGATATTTCCTTCGACTCCCGGTGGGCCAACATGGCCCGGCGCCCTTCGCTACTTCTGGCACTAATCATGACAAAATTTTGCCAACCATCTAAACCAGACAAACTGAGATTATTTTTTCTTAAAAAATCATTGCGAATTTTAATTGCTTCTTGATATTTTTCCTGTTCTTTGGCAGATAGTTTCACTTTAATTTGAATTATTTCATGATCGGCTAGGGCTTTTCCTGACAAGTCTTGGGGACTTTTTTGATAAACAATTGCACCAATAAGATAATCTAAATCTTGATGACTACCATCACCGCGATCCGGTGTTGCTGTTAAGCCTAAACGATAGGGTGCGATCGAATCTTCCGCTATTTTACGAAAGAAATCCGATGGTAAATGATGACATTCATCAAAAATCAAAAAAGCGTAACGATTGCCAAGAGTTTCTGAATAAATTGCCGCACTTTGATAGGTGGCGATTAAAATAGCACTATTATCCTTAGAACCTCCCCCTAATAATCCCACCTCGGCATCGGGAAAAGCCGCCAACATCTGGGCATACCACTGGTGCATTAAATCAATAGTCGGCACGATAATTAAGGTACTCCGGGGAGTCGATTGTAGAGCTAATTGGGCAAGATAGGTTTTGCCGGCAGCGGTGGGAAGGACAATGACACCCCTTCTCTGGGATTTTTTCCAAGCGATTAACGCTTCCGTTTGGTGGGGGTAGGGTTCCCGTTCAAAACTGGCAATTAATTCTAAATTGTTAAAAGCTTTTGCTTCATCTTGGAAGTTAATGCCCTCCTCCTGTAGAGTTTCCACCAGAGGACGATAATGAAGTGCCAAAATGCGAAATCTTTCAATACGATCATCCCAAGTGGCAAAATCTAGCCATTTTTTCCCTTTTGGTGGTGGATGGAGAATTAAGGTTCCTCGCTCATATTTGAGGGTGGGTAAGCGCATTTTTCAGTTATCAGTAAACAGTAAACAGTAAACAGTAAACAGTAAACAGTAAACAGTAAACAGTATAAGTGAACTGAAAACTTACATCTGATAACTGATAACTGATTCAAGGCTGACGGATGCAAGATAGCTTATCGCTAGATCATATTTATCGGGCTAAAAAAAAGAGTGTGAATTAACACACTCTCAGCATATCGAAACAGCTAAAGTTTGGCAATAGATTAAATCTTTTCGGTTAGCTTAGTCAGAACGCGATTGGAACGTTCCACAAAAGCTTGCATTCCCTCGGCATCAAATCCTTTTTGAGCGATTAAAGCTAAATCATAAACGTGCTGACAGAGCATTTTCGCTAATTGCGCCGATGGAGATTCGCCGCTACCGGTAACAATACTTCCCTGACTAATCTGGATAATTTGTTGAATTAGGGGATGATTAGTATTAATCATCAGAATATGTTCTTCGGGGAAAGCCATGGCTTTTTGTTGCATCATTGCCGTCATTTCCTGTAAGCGTCGCATCGCTTCTGGAAGTAAGACAATTGCCGGGGGAGTACCTTGGGGATCATCGGATTTCAAGGCTTCAGTTTTGATATTGATGCGAGAATTTTCGAGGGCTTTGGCGAAAATTTCTTTGATCAATTCAGACCGGGTTTTATTACTACCGGGATCGATAATTTCACTAGCTTGATCCTGTTCGAGCAGCGTCGAGTCTAATTCAGAATCAACCCGGGTGAATTTCACATCAGAGTATTCTCTTTCTAGGAAAGGAATAAAGTAATTAGTATCGATGAAAGAATCAAAGAAAAGGATTTCTAAACCTTGATTTTTGTAGAGTTCAACGTAGGTGGATTGGCTACGAGGATCGGTACAGTAAAAAACTCGATTTTCGTGGCGTTCTTTATGGCGTTCTAGGTAGGCTTTGAGAGTAGTATAACCTTCCTGTTCGATCGCTTCTAGGGGAGTTTTCGCCGTTGCTTCTTGCCAGGCGTCACCTTCAGCGGTTTGCACTGCCACTTGTACCTCAGTTTCTGGGGGTTTGTAGGTAGTGCGATAGATTAAAATATCTTCTACCTGCTGTTTAAATTTATCCTCTTTCAAGGAACCAAATTTAATAAAAGTTCCCACATCTCCCCAACAACGAATATATTCTTTTGCGTCTTCGTTATAGAGAGATTTGAGGCGATCAGCAATTTTTTTGGCAATAAAATCGGCAATACGGCGAACGGTGCGATCTTTGGTTAAAGCACTTCGAGACACATTTAAAGGAATATCTGGACTATCGATAACTCCTCGCAAGGGCATCAGGAAATCGGGAATAATTTCTTCGCAATGCTCGCTGACAAAAACCTGATTACAGAATAACTTTAATTGTCCTTTTGAGACATCCACATCCGGTCTGAGTTTGGGAAAATAAAGAATGCCATTGAGCAAGAAAGGATAATCGGTATTCAGATGTACCCAGAGTAAAGGTTCTTCTTGGAAAGGATAGAGATAGCGATAGAATTCTAGGTAGTCTTCTTTAGTCAGATTTTGAGAAGATTCTTTCCATAAAGCCCGTTGTTGATTAATCACTTCCCCATCAATTTTAATGGGAACGGGCATAAAATCTGAGTAGGTTTTGACTAACTGGCGAATGCGGGCAGGTTCTAAATATTCCCCTTCCTCATCCATTAAAGTTAGGGTGATAGTCGTGCCGATTTGGCTGCGGGAAGAATCGGTTAATTCAAACTCTGGAGAACCATCACAAGACCAATGGACAGGGGTAGCACCTTCTTGATAGGAAAGAGTATCAATCTCTACCTTTTTAGCCACCATAAAAGCCGAATAAAAACCTAGTCCAAAATGACCGATTAAATCCTTGGCTGATTTTTGGTATTTAGTGATAAATTCTTCCGCACTGGAAAAGGCAACCTGGTTAATATATTTCTTGATTTCTTCCCCCGTCATCCCGATACCATTATCGGTAATTGATAGGGTACGATTTTCTTTATCGATGGCGATATTAATTTCTGGTTCGGGGACTTCTCCTCTCGCTTCTCCTGCTAAAGAAGCCATTTTTAATTTCGAGATGGCATCAACACTATTAGATATCAATTCCCGCAGAAAAATTTCATGGTCAGTGTAGAGAGATTTTTTGATAATAGGGAAGATATTCTCGGTATGAATCGTGATATTACCTTTTTCTAGTACCGTCATACGTTCAATCACTAAGGGCTTGACTATTCTAACTTTTTTATTTTGCTCGATGATGGCACTATTGATCACAGAGCGATTGCCCAACTTCTTCTAGGGGGATAACCGTACCGATAAACGGATTCTAGAACTTGATCGCAAAAATCAGGGATAATTGCCGGATTATCGGGGTTATTTAGCACTTTTTGACTTTAGCAATCCGATTGAGCCAGAATTGCAGTAGCCCTACTGTTCACTTTGCAGATATCCCTCAATCACAATATCGGGATTGAGATAATTAACCGTGACATTTTCTAACTGTAAAGCTTGGCTCATTAACTGGAAACCTAAATCACCCACGGCAGTAGGTGCCTTGATTCCCCCGATGATTTTGGGCGCAATAAAAGCGATAATTTTTTGTACCATGCCCTCAGCGATGGCAGCCGCGCTTAAACCGCCGCCGCACTCCCACAAAACCTGACAAAATCCCCTCTGATAAAGATTTTCCATCACTAAAGTGGGTGTCACCTCGGTTAGTTCGATCACTTCCACGCCTTTTGTTAATAATTGTTGCTTAAGCTTGACATTAGAATCAATTTGTGTATAGACAAGCGTGGGAAATTGACTGGTATCCCAAAGATGGGCGGAGGAGGGTAAATCGAGCGATCGAGTCATGACCACGCGCAGGGGATTATGATCGGAGAGGCCGTGAGTGGTTAGGTGAGGATTATCTTGACGGACAGTGCTACCGCCGACGATAATCGCATCACAGGCCGATCGCAATTGATGGACTATTTGGCGAGAAGCAGGGCTAGTAATCCAAGTGCTATGACCAGTAGTAGCGGCAATTTTGCCATCGAGAGTCATGGCATATTTGAGGATACCGAAGGGTTTTTTAGCGGTAATGCGATGGATAAAACCCTGATTGAGTTGAAGACATTCGGACTCCTCCACTCCCACCAGCGTCTCGATGCCTGCCGATTCTAATCTTTGAATACCTTTCCCCGCCACCAGGGGATTAGGATCGATCATCCCCACCACCACTTTTTTAATGCCCGCTCGCATAATTGCCTCGCTACAGGGGGGAGTACGTCCATGGTGGTTACAGGGTTCAAGATTGACGTATAAAGTGGCACCACGAGCTTTTTCTGCTGCCTGTCTCAGGGCGAAAACTTCTGCATGGGGTTGTCCGGCCTCCGGGTGAAAACCTTCGCCGATAATTGTCCCCTCTTGAACGATCACAGAACCCACCAAGGGATTAGGAGAAGTCCGTCCCAAGCCTTGTCTAGCAAGGGTTAGACATCTTTGCATCATTGTGCGATCGAATTCCGTTGCCTGGGCCATGGTTGATTTCTCCAAAGGAGGGGAGACTTTATCAGTGATCAGTAAACAGTAAAAACTGATCAGTGGGGAGCTTTTTTCAGTGATCAGTAAACAGTAAAAAGTAATCAGTGAACTGATAACTCGCATCTGATAACTAAATTCTTGATCACTTCTCCACCACTATTATTTTAAAATGAAATGTATCAACGAATACAGAAATCTCAGATCAAAAAAACAAAGATCGAAAAACATTGACTACTCACACCTCAAGATAAATCCCTAGGTGTTTGGTCTTCTGAAATGATTGACCCCTGTTCCTAGTATTTAGCGGTGGAAAGGACATAATTGCTCGGTAATTATTCTCAAAAGTAATGAATCGACCTACTAACTCAACAAAGTCAACGAATTAACGATGAAACGAATTGCTCGAAAATCTGGGGAACTTGTCGGTTTATTACCGAAAATTAACCCTGTCTGGTTAGCCTGTGTTCCTTTGTCCGCGATTATTTTTGTGGTTTGGAACACGGCCGTACAGGCCCAAGATGCGAAACCCTTAACTCCCGAAGATGTCCAAAACGCTCTCAATACAATCTGGGTTTTAATTGCCTCCATCCTCGTGATCTTTATGAACGCAGGTTTTGCGATGCTAGAAACGGGATTCTGTCGCCAGAAAAACGCCGTTAACGTTCTCGCCAAAAACCTGATCGTTTTCGCCCTCTCCACCATATCATTTTGGGCGATCGGTTTCTCCCTGATGTTTGGGTCTGTCAGTAACGAATTTTTCGGTACAGGAGGTTGGTTCCTTAGCAGTAGCGATCCTGCCACCTACGTCATGCCCGCCTCTTTGCCCACCTCGGTGTTCTTCCTGTTCCAAGTCGCTTTCGCGGGAACGGCAGCCACCATTGTATCTGGGGCAGTGGCAGAACGGATTAAATTCGTCGATTTCCTAGTTTTTAGCTTAATTATTGTCGGTATCATGTACCCGATCACTGGTCACTGGGTTTGGGGTGGCGGTTGGTTAGCCGACCTTGGTTTTAAAGACTTCGCCGGTTCGACGGTGGTTCACTCGGTGGGTGGTTGGTCTGCTTTAACCGGGGCAGCAATTCTCGGCCCGAGAATGGGTAAATACATCAACGGTCGCACCAGTGCCTTACCCGGCCATAACATGAGTATTGCGACCCTAGGTTGTTTAATTCTCTGGATTGGCTGGTTTGGTTTTAACCCCGGTTCTACTTTAGCGGTTAATGAAACTGTACCCTATATCGCTGTCACCACTAACCTCGCTGGGGCCGCGGGTGGCATTGCCGCTACCCTTACCGCTTGGTTCAAAGATGGTAAACCCGACCTTTCGATGATTATTAACGGTATTCTCGCCGGTTTAGTAGCCGTTACTGCCGGTTGTGATGGTGTATCCTATTGGTCGGCGGCAATCATCGGTTTAATCGCCGGCGTAGTCGTGGTTTACTCGGTGTCTTTCTTCGATAACCTGAAAATTGATGACCCGGTGGGTGCGACTTCCGTTCACCTCGTCTGTGGTGTGTTGGGAACTTTAGCCGTCGGTATCTTCAACAAAGATGCCGGTTTAATCACCGGTCAATTCCAACTGTTTATTAACCAAATTATCGGGATTGTGGCAGTAGGGGCATTTACCGTGATTGTTAGTGGTATTGTTTGGACAATCCTCAAGGCTACCCTCGGTATTCGTGTTACTCCCGAAGAAGAATTGGAAGGTCTGGATATAGGCGAACACGGCATGGAAGCCTATAGCGGTTTCGTCAAGGAGTCCGATATCGTCGCTGGTAGCTATTATGCTTCCAGTGTTGACATGGAAACGCCTAGCACTCGTTAGGTTAAACCTTGTAAAGATAGATTAATTGATACCCGACAAAGTTAAAGAGAAAAAGAAGAAGGCCTCGCCCCGATGCGATCAATGGCTATAATTGCCTTCTAAACCTTTTCTCTTTCGGTTTTTGTCTCTTTACGGACAGAAAAAATTAATCTTGCTACTAACCACCAACCGACAATGAAAAAGATCGTAGGAATAACCGTACTTTTGCTGGGACTGGGATTCAATTTTGGAGTTGCCCCGGTTTTTGCGGAAACCATCACCGCCGCTCCCCCCAATCCGATTAGTGCTGGGGATACAGCTTGGATGCTGATCTCCTCAGCTTTAGTTTTATTAATGACCCCCGGACTGGCCTTTTTTTATGGGGGTTTAGTACGTTCCCGTAACGTCCTCAACACCATGATGATGAGTTTGGTGGCCATGGGCGTCATCGGTGTAACTTGGGTGCTTTGGGGTTATAGTCTCGCTTTCGATGTCACCCCGGGTAAAAGTGGTTTTGGCGAGGGAATTGAAGCTTTTATCGGGGGACTAGATTGGATTTTTCTTAACGGTGTCACTGCGGCCACACCTGACAATATCGGTTATGCACCCACCGTTCCCCATCAAGTGTTTATGGTCTATCAGATGATGTTTGCGATCATCACCCCGGCTTTAATTTCGGGTGCGATCGTGGAAAGGGTTAACTTTAAAGCCTATTTTTGGTTTTTACTGCTTTGGTCCACCTTTATCTATTCTCCCCTAGCTCACTGGGTTTGGGGTAAGGGTTGGTTGGCGGCCACTGGGGCGCTGGATTTCGCCGGTGGAACCGTTGTTCACATTAGTTCCGGGATTTCTGCACTGGTGGCCGCCTGGATGATCGGTCCGCGGCGTAGTTTTGGTGTCCAAGCCTATGCACCCCATAATGTGCCTTTTGTTCTCCTAGGTATCGGTTTACTCTGGTTCGGTTGGTTTGGTTTTAATGGTGGTAGCGCGCTTTCCTCTAGTTCCCTAGCCACGACAGCTTTTGTTAATACCACGATCGCCGCTTCGGCCGGTGGTTTGACATGGATGCTTATAGAATGGATTTTACGGGGTAAACCGACGGCGATCGGTATTGCTAGTGGATTTTTAGGGGGATTAGTGGGTATTACTCCCGCTGCCGGCTATGTGCTGCCGATCGGGGCGATTCTCATTGGTTCGATCACTGCCCTTAGCTGTTTTTTTGCGGTTAGTCTGCGGGCAAAATTGCGCTTTGATGATTCTTTGGATACCTATCCCGTCCATGGTGTGGGTGGAACGGTAGGGGCAATCCTTACGGGGGTTTTTGCGACTAAATCGGTTAATTCCTTGGGTAATGACGGTTTACTATTTGGCAACCCAGGCTTAGTCTGGACGCAATTTGTTGGCGTTGCTGCTACTTATATCTTTGCTGCCGTGGGTACTTTTGTCATCCTGAAAGTTCTCAGTTTATTCATGGATCTGCGGGTTAAACCGAATACGGAAGCAGAAGGGTTAGATGTGCCTCAACACGGAGAGGAAGCCTACGGACAGGAATTCGAGTTTGGTAACAGCCTTTCCTACCAAGAAAATCCTGGTGCCACAAATCCGCAAGAAAATTATTAGCGATTCCAATCAGCTATCAGTCCAGCTAACAGAAATGAAATTTCGTCCCTGTGAAACTGGGCTAAAAAATTCCGTTTTTGGTCGTCTTGTCTCTGTCACCGGGGATTGTGATCCTGTCCGTCGCTGGCAAAGAATGCTCGATCGTTATTGTCCAGAGATTCTCCAAGACCCAAAAACTCTCCGCCAAGGCCGCATCAGTAGCGATCGCTAGGGAGGATCAAGTTTTATCTAGATGGGCAAAACAGCAAAAAATTAGCGATTCTTACTGACAAGAATCAAGAAATTTGTAAGCCAGCTAACTCAGCAATTGTGTAGGTGGGTCTGCCTTTAACTTCCTCGTAAATTCTGCCGATATATTCTCCTAGTATTCCGATGCTAATTAGCTGTACAGAACCCAGAAAAAATATAGCGATCATAATCGTGGCAAAACCCGTGATCGGTGAGTCGGGTTGCTGTAAACGCCAATATAATACTAACAGAGCCATAATCAAAGATATCAGGGCAGAAAATAATCCTAGATAGGTAGCAAAACGTAAGGGGACACGAGAAAAAGATACTAGGCTATTAATAGCTAAAGATAATGATTTGCTAAAGGTATATTTTACTTCCCCGGCAAAGCGCGCATCCCGCTCAAATTTAACCGCAGTTTGTGGAAAGCCAATCCAAGCGCGCAACCCACGAATATAACGATTTCTTTCTGGGAGAGAATTTAATAGATCTACTACCTGACGATCCATTAAACAAAAGTCTCCTGTATCGGCGGGAATATCCACATCGGCTAGTCTTTTAAGCAAACGATAAAAGAGATAGGCCGTCAGTTTTTTAAACCAACTTTCTTGTTTTCTTTTGGTTCTTTGGGCATAAACTACTTGATACCCCTCTTGCCATTTTTCAATCATTTGGGGAATTAATTCGGGCGGATCTTGCAGGTCGGCATCCAAAACAATAATTACTTGTCCTCGGCAAAAATTAAGTCCAGCTGTCACCGCCGCTTGATGACCAAAATTGCGGGCGAAACTGATATAACACACTCGAAAATCAGCTTTGTGCAGTTCTCGCAGCAGTTTTAAGGAACTATCTTTACTACCATCATTTACTAGGATTAATTCTACCTCCCCATCTAAATTATTCATGATGGCACTCACCCGGCGATATAGTTCGGCAATAGTTTCTTCCTCGTTATAGATGGGGACAATCAGGGAATATTTTAGCATTTGCATAATAATATTTGATCGGTAATTGATTGAAAAATCTCACTCCTAACTGGGAGAATTATGCTGTCAATATCTTTACTTATTGAAGAAAATCCTCGATCGCCTGTCCCGTCTCTTCCGGTGCTTCTTCCGGTAAAAAATGACCACTGGCGATCGCCTGTCCAGTGACTTGATTAGCTCGCTGCTGCCAAAGAGCGATCACATCGTATTGACGCGCAATGAAACCTTTTTCTCCCCAAAGAACCAAGAGGGGGGAGGAAATTTTCCGGTCTAAATCCTGACGATCATGCTCTAAATCGATGGTAGCGGCAGCCCGATAATCGGCACAGGTGGCGGTTATTGTCCTCAAATCTCGAAAACAACGCTGATATTCCCCCAAAGCTTCCTCTGTAAAAGCGCTAAAATCTCGCCCCCAACTTTGCAAGCAATGTTGCAGATAATAATCGGGATTAGCGGCGATCAGGGTTTCAGGAAAAGGGGAAGGCTGAATCAAGAAAAACCAATGATAGTAGGCAGTAGCAAAAGTTTGATTGGTAGCTTCGTACATCGCCAGCGTTGGGGCTATATCGAGTAAAACGAGTTTTTTGACCTTTTCGGGAAAATCAAGGGCGAGACGGTGGGAAACTCGCGCCCCTCGATCGTGGCCGATCAGATAAAACTCCTGATAACCCAATTTTTCCATCAGCAACACCTGATCGAGGGCCATGACTCGCTTGCAATAATTGCTAGAATCCTCTAGGGGTAAGGGTTTATCGCTATCCCCGTAGCCGCGCAGATCCGTGGCGATAACCGTAAAATTGGCCGCTAATCGGGGGGCAATTTTATGCCACATTTGATGGGTTTGGGGATAACCATGGAGCAAAAGCAGCGGAAAACCGCGCCCACCTTTGATACCATTGATAGTAATGCCATTAACTTCTAGCTGAAATTTCCGAAAATTTGTCAGCATTTTTTTCCTGTCACCTTAGGGAAAGATAATTGCATCATCCGGCCAAAGTGACCCAATCAGTAAAGTTTTTTCACTATAGCCCCTCAAGCCGCTGCTTTTCTGGTAGATTAAAACCATTAGGTTGCTCAAAAACCAACGAGTTAAGCAGTAATTTGATTATGATCTCGATTATCTATTCCGATGAATTTCTCGATCACGATACAGGTATTTACCATCCCGAAAAAGCGGCGCGTTTAACGGCAATTGTCGGAGCTTTAAAACAAACAGAATGGCAGTCAAAATTAACATGGCATTTACCCACACCGATCGAAATTCGTGACGAAGTAATCCCTTTGATTAAACAAGTTCATAATCAAGATTATGTTGATAGATTGCGGCGAATTTGTCAACGGGGCGGTGGAAGATTGGATGCAGATACTCCCGTTTCTGCCCGTAGTTACGATGTGGCGTTACTAGCGGTTAGTGGCTGGTTAGATGGAGTCGATCGAGTCTTATCCACCGGCGATCCTGCCTTTATTTTAGCCCGTCCTCCCGGTCATCATGCCACTTCTAATTATGGCATGGGTTTCTGTCTGTTTTCTAATGCTGCTATTGCCGCTTATTATGCTTTAGAAAACAAAAGAGTGCAAAAAGTAGCGATTCTTGATTGGGACGTGCATCACGGCAATGGCACCCAGGATATAGTCGAAAATCATCCCCAGATTGCCTATTGTTCCCTCCATCAATTCCCCTTTTATCCCGGCACGGGAGAAGCGAGAGAAAAAGGGGAGTTTGATAATGTTTTGAATATTCCCTTACCGGCGGGAAGTACCATTAAAGATTATCAAGAACATTTTGAGGGGCAAGTCCTACCTTTTCTGAAAAATTTTCAACCAGATTTAGTGATTGTTGGTGCTGGATATGATGCCAATCAAGCGGATCCTCTGGCGGGCATTTGTTTACAACCACAAGATTATGGAATTTTAACGAAATACCTCTTAACTCTCAATAAACCGCTGCTTTTTGGCTTAGAAGGCGGTTATGATTTAGAAGCTTTAGCGGCTTCCGTCGTCGCCACCTTAGAAGCTTTGCTCTGATCCTATTCCAGGTAATCGTTACATTTCTTTAAAAAGATTGGTAACAAAGCGATCGAATGCGGTAAGGTAAACGATCGATAGAAAAAACCCTTGACCTAGTTGCCTTTTAAGATTATGAACTCGCTTGCGCCACACCTAAAAGCCAAAGCCCTCAAACCCAATAGTCGTCGTCCTGCCAAAGAATTGTGTAGCGAGTGCGGACTTTGTGACACTTATTATATTCACTATGTTAAAGAAGCTTGTGCTTTTCTAAATCAACAAATCGCCGATTTAGAAGCAGAAGCACACGGCAAAAGTCGCGACTTAAATCAGGAAAATGATCTCTATTTTGGTGTTCATCAAGAGATGATGGCTGCCAAGAAAAAACAAGCCATCCCCGGGGCGCAATGGACAGGAATTGTCAGTACAATTGCCTGTGAAATGCTCAATCGTGGTTTGGTAGAAGGGGTGGTTTGTGTGCAGAATACCGCCGAGGATCGCTTTCAACCGCAACCGATTCTCGCCCGTACCACTGAAGAAATTCTCGCCGCTAAAGTTAATAAACCGACTCTTTCTCCCAATTTATCAGTCCTAGAAGAAATTGAAAAATCGGGCATGAAACGGTTATTAGTTATCGGAGTTGGTTGTCAAATTCAAGCCCTAAGAGCAGTAGAAAAAAAATTAGGCTTAGAAAAATTATATGTCTTAGGAACTCCCTGCGTCGATAATGTCACCCGCTCAGGACTGCAAAAGTTTCTAGAAACTACCAGTCGTTCCCCAGAAACCGTGGTTCATTACGAATTTATGCAGGATTTTCGGGTACACTTTAAACACGAAGACGGCTCGATCGAAATGGTTCCCTTTTTTGGCTTAAAGACTAATAAATTAAAGGATGTTTTTGCCCCTTCCTGTATGACTTGTTTTGATTATGTTAACTCCCTTGCCGATTTAGTTGTGGGCTATATGGGCGCGCCTTTTGGCTGGCAATGGATTGTCGTTCGTAATGATACGGGCAAGGAAATGTTAGAGTTAGTTAAAGACCAATTAGATACTCAAGATGTTATGTCTAGTGGTGATAGAAAACAGGCGGTACAAAATAGCATTCCTGCCTACGACAAAGGTGTAACATTGCCGATGTGGGCGGCAAAAATGATGGGAGTAGTAATTGAAAAAATCGGACCTAAAGGTTTAGAATACGCTCGCTTTTCCATCGATTCTCACTTTACCCGTAATTACCTTTATGTTAAACGTAATTATCCTGAAAAATTAGCAGCCCATGTTCCTGAATATGCTAAAAAGATTGTGGAACAGTATAAATTGCCCGATTAATTAGGGTATGCGGAAAAAGTAGGGGCGCAGCATTCAGATAGGAAATCTACGGTTTCAGCGATAGGTTATCGTCCGAATGCTTCGCCCTTACTTCGACAATCTTTTGCATAGTATTTTCTATATCTGCCGCCATACCAGCAAATTCCATAAAGTCAACGTCTGGATGTTTTGTTTTTATCTTAAATGTCGGGTGAAGACCCTCAGTTTGACTGACGGGATGAAACCCGACCAATATAGAACAGCACTTCGACAGGCTCAGTGACAGGAAGCACCACTAAATCCTTGACAGTTTTGTGCTGGATATGTTAGAATAAAATAAGTTGTTTGAGGTCGATAAACAATGATTGTCTTAGAAATGAAGGCGGTAGTCAAACCAAGTCAGTGTTCTGCCATTGATGAAGCTATTCGTACA
>VYLN01000061.1_pt1 | contig 26951 bp, 17 predicted proteins | sample 5109471 | NCBI WGS metagenome assembly VYLN01 (sample SAMN12291806, study PRJNA351875) | freshwater metagenome | isolation source: freshwater lake | place: USA: Michigan, Lee Lake | collected 2013-08-06 | reverse complement strand
AGGAATCCAAACAAACCCCTGCTCGCCGCGATCGCTCCCGCCCGGGACGGGCGGGCCACCCTGCGAGCGGGCCACCCCCGCCCACTAGACCCACCCGCCACCCCCGCCTAATATCCCCTCCCATCAACCGCCCGGACGAAGTGTCTTGGCGGGCCATGTTGGACCGTTGGTACTACCGACTCTGCGTGCCGCTAGCCAAGGCATGCTCAAACTTCAGCGACCCTGAAGCGAAAAAAGAGCGGTGGGAGGTTGGAGCAAATGGCAAAAAAAGAAGTCACAAACATTTTCAAGATCATGGCGACGGGTGGTGCAGCCACTCCCGCCCCGCCGCTTGGTCCCGTGCTGGGTTCCAAGGGTGTGAACCCCGGTCAATTCGTGCAGAAGTTCAACGCGGCGACCCAGAACGTCAAGGGTAAAGTCGTCGGTTGCATCGTCACGGTGTACAGCGACCGCAGCTTCGAACTCGAAGTCCGCGGCAGCCCCGTGAGCGCGATGATCAAGGACACGCTCAAGCTCGAAAAGGGCTCGGGCGTTCCCAACAAGAACAAGGTCGGCAAGCTGACCAAGGCTCAGGTGCAGGACATCGCCAAGACCAAGATGGTCGACCTCAACGCCAACAGCGTCGAAGCCGCCATGCGAATCGTCGAAGGCACCGCCCGCTCCATGGGTGTCACCGTCGCCTAACTACTTGTTCACCGCACTCACACACACCACACCCGGCTTGAGTTCGCTCGCCGAGTGAAGCACGAAAGAAGGAAGACATGCCCAAGCGGATCACCAAGCGTGCGAAGGCCAACGCCTCCGTTCGCAGCGAGATCAAGGCCGCTTTGCCCTCAGATCAGGCAATTGCGCAGCTCAAGAAGTTCAAGGCTCCCAAGTTCGATCAAACGATCAACGTGGTGATGCACCTCAACGTCGATACCAAGCAAGCCGACCAAGCCCTCCGCGGCGCAATCAGCCTGCCCAAGGGCATCGGCAAGACCAAGCGCGTCGTCGCGTTCTGCGGCAGCGACATCGCTCCCAAGGCCATGGCCGCGGGTGCAGTCAAAGCCGGCGGCGATGAACTCGTCGCTGAAATCGAAAAGGGCTTCATGGACTTTGACGTCTGTGTCGCCAGCCCCGACATGATGCGCGTGGTTTCCAAGCTCGGTAAGGTCCTTGGTCCCAAGGGCCTCATGCCCAGCCCCAAGGCCGGCACGGTCACCACCAACATCCCAGAAGCCGTGAAGGAATACTCGGCTGGTAAGGTCGAATACCGCGCCGACGCGGGCGGCAACGTCCACGCCATCATCGGCAAGATGAGCTTCCCCACCGAGAACCTGGCGACCAACCTCGATTTCTTCATCCAAGCAATCGAGAAGACCCGCCCCTCCACCGTCAAGGGCCAGTTCATCAAGAGCATCACCATCAGCGCAACCATGACCCCAGGCGTCCCCGTCCACTACGCCCAGGCTGAAGTTGCCGCCGAGTAATCGAACTTTCACCCCCGCTGGGCCTCGCGCCCAGCGACCATTGAAGCGAAGGAAGAACCATGTCGAAAGCAATGAAGAACATCATCATGCGGGACTACAAGTCGCGCGTGTCGATGGGTGGTGAGAAGCTCGAAGACGCGGTGCTCATCAGCATCCGCGGCGTCAAGGCCATTGACACCACCAAGATTCGCAACAACCTTGCGAAGCAGAACATCAAAATCACCGTCATCCGCAACAGCCTCGCCAAGAAGGCCTTCGAAGGCAGCCAGCTCAGCAATCTCAACGATCTGCTGACCGGCGCTAGTGCCCTCGCCTACGGCGGCGCAAGCGTCGTTGAAGTCGCCCGTGCTCTGGTTGCCAGCTTGGACAAGTACCCCAAGCTCGAACTCAAGGGCGCAGTCCTCGACGGCACCGTCTTCAAAGGCAAAGCCGGCGTGACCGAACTCAGCAAGTTCCCCACGCGCGAAGAAGCCGTCGGCCAAATCGTCACCCTGGCGATCAGCCCCGGAAAGAAGCTCCTCGGCCAACTCAAGGGCCCAGGCAGCAACATCGCCGGCATCATCAAAGCAATCGAAGGCAAGCTCGAAAAGGGCGAAGCCATCGCGAAGAACTAAGTCGGAAAGACATTTTTCAACACAGAGGGCACAGAGCTCACAGAGATGGGAAGAAGTCAGGAAGACAGCAAGGCAGTGTGACGTTTCCAATCCCTGTCTTCTCTCTGTGTCCTCTGTGCTCTCTGTGTTGAAATGGTTTGAGTACTCGTACATCTCACTGGTCCGTTTCCCGCGCGTTGCGGGCACCGGCGGACGAAAGATCGGGCGTGCCGATCCCTCTGAGGTGACAAGTGAGCCGGACTTCTCCGGCGTTGAAAGGTTTGGACAATGGATATCGCTGCAAACATCAAGGAACTGGGTGACAAACTGGCCGGCCTCTCCCTCAAGGACGCGGTCGACCTGGGCAAGTACATGAAGGAAGCCTACGGCATTGAAGCCGCTGCTGGTGGCGGCGCCGTCATGGCCGCCGCTGCTGCTCCCGCTGCCGCTGCCGCCGTCAAGGACAGCTTCGACGTCGTCCTCAAGGCCGTCGATGCTGCCAAGAAGATCGGCGTCATCAAGGTCGTCCGCGAAATCACCGGCCTGGGCCTGGCGGAAGCCAAGGCACTGGTCGACGTCCCCGGCAAGCCCGTCAAGCAAGGTGTTGACAAGGCCGAAGCCGACAAGCTCAAGAAGAGCCTGGAAGACGCTGGCGCGACGATCGAACTGGCGTAAGCCTTTTCAGATTGCCATCAAAAATAGAACACGCCGCGAGCAATCGCGGCGTGTTTGTTTTTGCTTCCGATGCGGCGCATCAGCCCATCATCCGCCAGGCGTTTGCGACTGCAGTGCCTGCATGTCTCGCTCAGCCTTCTCTACCAATTGTTTCAATGTCACATCACGGTTGTAGTCCGGCTTCTCGACGATGGTGTACGTGTTTAATGCCTTCAAGTACACTTCGGCGTAGTTGCGATTATCTTTGAGCCGCACCTCGACGGGGTAGTTGGGTGCTTGCACCAATACCACGGTGCCGTCCACCTTGAACACCCGTGCCACCAGCGATCCTTCCGCCGTGACCTCCGGCGGATCAAGCGACTGCACAAGAAACTTCGTCCCCTCCGCTCCGATGATGACCCTTCTTGTGCGAATGATCGGCCAAAATGTCCAGAACGACGATGCAGCCGGGTTGTAATTTGACTGCAGCGGAAGCTGCTGCGCATCAACAAACGCCAGCCCGGAGATCAGCACAATGCCCGAAGATTGCTTCTGCGAAATCGCGTCTTGACCTTCAAACTCCACCTCCGTCCCCAAAAAACCTACGTCAAACTTCGCGCCGCGGAAGTACTCCAGTCGAGCCAGTGAGCCTTGCGTTTTGCCAGCAACGTCATGCACAAGTCGCAGCCCCTTGACCTGCGGCGTATCGATCAAGTTCGCGCGCAGCTTGTCGCAACTGCATCCGCCCATCGCGGCAAGCACAGATGCGCCAGCCAGAATTCCAGTCAGTGTTTTGATTACTGCCATCGTCCCTCCTTCGTTCGTCGATCACTCGCCTTGCACGCCCTGATCCAGTTCTTGAACAGCCTGTTGAAGCTCTGTATCGACTCGCGCGAGCGTCTCGATTTCATGGGAGCCATCGCGAAGCTGCCAGACATTTGCCTGGCTACCAACTCTCGTCAGCTCCTCGTACTTCTCCGGAGCATAGATCTTCACCTTCGTGCCGCTGATCATCTGCACCTTTGCCACCAGCGTCCGTCCGTCTGCCCCAGGCGGTTGATTGATCGCCTGCACCACAAATTTTGTTCCTTCTGCACCAATCACCACCCGCTTGGTCCGGATGATGGGCCAAAACGTCGGTGCCGTAATCCGCGTCATCGTGTCCTTCGGCAACACCGCATTCACTTGCACGATTCCGTTGTCGATCGTGATTCCCGAACCATCTTCAACGCTTACGACATCATACTTCGTACTGTCAAACTTCAGGTCGAGTGCTGCGCCGGAGTCGTAGTTGAGCTTCATGGCTGACTTGGGAGGCGTATTGCCCAATGAAGGTCGAGTTTCGACTTTCTCGAGTCTGGGAACGTCACGACTGGCGAGCATCCCCGCCGACGAATCATTTCGTGTTGCATGGGCGCACGCACCCAAAAGACCAGCGAGACAAACCAACGTCAAGGTAATCGAATAGCGCATTGAAACATCCTTTCAATCTTCAAGTCTGTGCCGAAAGTGTGATCGTGTGCGTCCGCACGCGAACAAACCGTGAGAAAACCACTGCGGCGAGCAACGCGCCCGTCAGCAGAGTCATTGATGGAATCAGTGGCCCGCACTCATACGCCAGCATGCGAGCTGCCAACATCGCCAAACCCACACACGCGGCCACTGCAATAAGCAGGGTCGCCCAAAGCGCACCCCAACGCTTCGCCAAGCTCATGCCGATGAACACCCCAGCCGACGCTGCAATCGCAAGTATCACAACAGCCTCAGGAATGTTGGGCACTCGCGTTGGCCTGCTGCTTGCAAGGTGTTCGACCATCAGCGTCGCGATGCACGGGCCTGGAATAACGCGGCCGTCCGCAAACGTCAGCAGATCCGTCTTGCCCGACGGTGTCTTGCTGCGAGCGTCTCCAACGACGACAACGCGACCTTCACACCAAGCAGCCAGCTCCTCAGGCGATGCTTGCAAAGCTCTCGCATAACTCCAAGTTGACGCAGTGACGGAGTCCAAGTTCGCTGGCACTGGTACCTTCCAATCAGCGATAATCGCCCCCTCACCGTCTCCGGCTTCAGACTTCAGCAGCGATAGGCCGCCCGTCTTCAGAAATGTCTCATGGCCTACTGCTCGTCGCCCAGCAGTTGTGGCGCCGTCGGCAACCCAGTGCGAAAGCACCACGCCTCCGCGTTCCACGTCGATTGTCACATCTGCGAGCGCATCGCGATGTTTACCCGCCGCGTAAGTTTGCAGAAATGCCGAAGCCTGCGCGGGCTGCCCCGGATATTTGAATGCAAGCTGCGCAATCATGTCACGTCCCTGAACGAATTCCATGATTACTGCGCCCCATCGCACCCCGGGCGTTTTCAAAAGCTCTGGAGCCAGCGCCGGTTGCGCACCCGGCTCGGCCCAACTCGACGACGCGATCACCGCAGGAATCGTGGGCGACGCGCCTTCCAACTCCTTCAACGCAGCGATCAAAAATGGATCCTCCACCGGACGCGTCGTTCGGAAAATGATGTCCAGCAGCACGCCGTTCGGCTTTGCTCTTGCAAGTTTCTCAATCAGTGCCGCATGCAGCAAACGCAGTGAGCCGTTGTCCTCATAATTCACTCCATCAAGCGCAGCAACCAACGCGGCATCGCTCGTTGCAGATTTCGCCAGTTGCGCCAAAGCCTCAGGCGACGTTTCATCATCAAGCGTGATCAGTCTGGCGTGCTGCAACTCTCCGATGCTCGTCGGCGGCGTGAAAATTCGGCTATCGACAATCATGTTCGCTTTGGTGTACCGAGCAAGTATCGGCGAGTGCACCAAGACGCCCACCAGCGTCGCGAGCACTGCCAACAGTGTCGCCGTCATCGCCGTGTTGCGTTGCATCCACGACAGGCAATCACGCCAAGCCGTGTACCAAACACTGTCGCGACCGCCCGCAATGCGGACCCCCGCCAAGTAGTTACGCACATCCGCGGCAATCTCGCCAGCGTTGTCATAGCGTCGCGCAGGCGAGACGTCCGTTGCACGAAGAACGATCGTTTCGAGGTCGCGAGGCACATCGCGACGTAATTTGCTGGGCTTGCGGAAGCCGTGATGCGTTGCAATCCGCAACAGTGATTGCCTCTCAGACTCACCAGTCGGAAAGTCCATGGGCAGTTTGCCCGTCACCAGTTCGCACAACATCACACCCAGTGCGTACACATCGCATCGACGGTCAACCGCCGCAAGCAACCCCTGAGCTTGTTCAGGAGACATGTATCCCAGCGTGCCAATGGCCTGACCTTCCAGTGTCACGTTCCTTGCATCCGTCGGCACCGAACGCAATTCCTTCGCTGCCCCAAAATCGACAAGTTTGGCATGCGGCTTGTCATTATGCGTGGTGACCAAGACGTTCGCGGGCTTGAGGTCCCGATGCACCACACCCCGCGAATTCGCATACGCCACCGCATCGCAAACGCTCGCGAACAACTCCAACCGCGATTCTTCCGTAAGGCCCGCCGCCGCGCCGCTCAGCGGCCGCCCGTCGACGTATTCCATCACCTGATACGGTTGGCCCTGCGGGGTCTTGCCGGTGTCGTACACCTCAGCGATGCCCGGATGCCGAAGCCCAGCCAATATCGGGCCTTCCTTCTGAAACCGTGCCGCCGCGCCGGGACTGCATCCTTCTATCAATATCTTGACGGCGACCCGTCGCGAAAGTGGGGGGTCTTCTTGGGCCGACCAAACAACGCCGGAAGCGCCCTTCCCCAAAACGGTGAGAAGTGTGTACTTTCCCAGACGATCGCCAGTGGACTGGTCGCCCGCAACATCCCGGGGTGGCGATGTGAATTTTTCCGTTGTATCGTTTCCCACACTCAGGCCCTCTTGCCAATACTGTAGCAGTAGACACCAGCCAGCGGTTTGCGGACGCGGTCACTGAATGAATTAGTATTTTGTTTGGATTTGCGAGCAATGTCGCAGTTACTTTTCCTTTAATTTTCTCGCGGCATCCAAGTTGCTACGCACTCATACTTTGGCTATAGTCGCGACTGTTCCTATGGGCCCGCACCGGTGGTTTGGCGGTTTGGATCGACCGTTGAACAAAACGCAGACACAAAGTTGACGCGACACGGACCTCGGCAAGTCTAGACATTGGTAAGTCTGGCCGAGATCGGTGTCGCTTCGTCTTTCCATCGAAAGGAAGCGCGATGGCAGGTACTTCATCGACGCATAACTCAGCCGCACATTTCAATCTCAGCGCGCACGCCGCGCACGTCACTCCCGCGCGTCCGACTCGTTCGTACGCCAAGCGGGGCGATGGCGCAAACATTCCGGACCTCTGTCTGGTGCAGACCGACGCCTATGTGCGTTTCCTGCAACTTGACAAGAAGCCCGAAGAGCGCGACCCCTCGTTGGGTCTTGAAACGCTCATGCGCGAAGTTTTCCCCATCGAAAGCTACGACGGCACCATGAAGCTCGAGTACGTCGCGTACGCGCTCGAAGAAGCACGCTACACCAGCGATGAGTGTCGCGAATTGCGCCTCACCTACGGCTTCCCCTTCAAGGTCACCCTGCGCCTCAAGCGCGAGAACCGCCCTGAGCAGCCCGAAGAGCATATCTATCTGGGCGAGTTCCCCATCATGCAAGGTGGCGGCGAGTTCATCGTCAACGGTGCTGAGCGTGTCATCGTCAGCCAGCTTCACCGCAGCCCAGGCGTTGACTTCAGCATCCTGACCAGCGAAGGCGACCGCCCGCTGCACTCTGCCCGCATCATTCCCGAGCGCGGCAGTTGGATCGAGCTCGAAGTCACGAAGAAGGACGTTCTGGCGATGCGCATCGACCAGAGCACCAAGCTCGCCGCGACGACCTTCCTGCGCTGCTTGGATGAGAGCGTCGCTGAAACCGACAAGCTCCTCAGCCTGTTCTACGAAATCACCGAAATCAAGGCTGAAAACGCCAAGCCCGAACACTGGGCGGCGGAAACCATCGTCGATACTGAATCGGGCGAAGAACTCGTGCACGTGGGTCGCCAGCTTGGCGACGCCGCCGCGGCTATCAACAACAGCAGCATCAAGAAGGTCCGTGTCATCGAGAATCCCAGCGACGTGTTGATCCTCAACACCGTTGCTGAAGAAAAGCTCGATCAATTCGCGGAGTTTGCTGAAAGCACCTACGAGCGCGCCTTGCTCAAGGTGTACAACAAGCTGCGTCCGGGCAACCCGCCGCAAGTCGAGAAGGCTCGCCAGCTCTTCTACGAGAAGTTCTACGACGAGAACCGCTATCGCCTGGGCCGCGTGGGTCGTTTCCGGATCAACCGCAAGTTCGACCTCAACACGCCCGAAGACCTGATGTTCGTCACCTCGATGGACTTCCTGAAGGTCGTCACGTATGTGCTTGACCTTCGCAGTGGTCGCCAAGACCCCAAGACCGGCGCGCAAATCGCCGTCGTCGATGACATCGACCACTTGGGCAACCGCCGCCTGCGCATGCTCGATGAACTCGCGGTTGAAGAACTGCGCAAGGGTTTCCTCAAGCTGCGCCGCACCGTGCAAGAGCGCATGAGCGTGAAGGACCCCGAAGAAGTCATCAAGATTGCTGACCTTGTCAACACCAAGAGCATCAGCAGCGCGATCGACTTCTTCTTCGGTCGCAGCGAACTCAGCCAGGTCGTTGACCAGACCAACCCGCTCAGCAGCCTCGTGCACGAGCGTCGTCTCTCGGCCCTCGGACCTGGCGGCCTCAACCGCAAGCGTGCCGGCTTCGAAGTGCGCGACGTGCACATCAGCCACTACGGCCGCATCTGCCCGATTGAAACGCCTGAAGGCACGAACATCGGTCTTATCGCGAGCCTTGGCATGTTCGCCACCATCGACGAATACGGCTTCCTCCGGACGCCTTACCGCGAAGTGCGCGAAGGCAAAGTCACGGGCAAGATCCTCACCCTTCGTGCAGACGAAGAGATGAAGGCCATCCTCGCGCCCACCGACGCCCTCGAAGAAGGCGGCAAGCTCACCAAGGGCAAGATCATGGCCCGCGTGAACGGCGAATTGACGGAAGTCGAATCGTCGGAAGTCAACTATCTCGACATCAGCCCCAAGCAGATCGTCGGCATCTCCGCCGCGCTCATTCCGTTCCTCGAGCACGACGACGCCAACCGCGCATTGATGGGTAGCAACATGCAGCGCCAAGCTGTGCCGCTCATCAAGGTTGATCCGCCCATGATCGGCACGGGCGTTGAAAAGGCTGTAGGCCACAACACGGGCATGGTCATCAAGGCCAAGAACTCCGGCGTGGTCACGTACGTTGACAGCGAACGCATCATCATCGACAACGCGGATGAATATGTGCTGCGCAAGTTCGTGGGCCTCAACGAGCGCACCTGCCAGAACCAGCGTCCGGTCGTCAAGCCCGGGCAGAAGGTTGAAAAGCACCAAGTGCTGGCCGACGGCGCGAGCACCAAGCTGGGCGAACTCGCAATCGGCAAGAACATGCTGGTGGCCTTCAACACCTTCGATGGTTACAACTTCGAAGACGCCATCGTCATCAACGAACGCGTGGTGAAGGACGATGTCTTCACCAGCATTCACATCGATGCCTTCGATGTCGAAATTCGCGAAACCAAGCTGGGTCGCGAAGAGTTCACTCGCGATATTCCCAACGTCAGCGAGAAGATGCTCCGCAATCTCGACGATCTGGGCATCATCCGCATCGGCGCTCGCGTTGGTCCTGGCGACATTCTCGTCGGCAAGGTCAGCCCCAAGAGCAAGACCGAACTGACGCCCGAAGAAAAACTGCTCCACGCGATCTTCGGTCGCGCTGGTGAAGACGTGAAGAACGACAGCCTCGAAGTCCCCGCGGGCGTCGAAGGTGTCGTGATCGGCGCTCGCAAGTTCAGCCGCCGACTTCACATGAACGAAGAGCAGAAGAAGCAGCTCAAGAAGGACATCACCGATTACGAAAAGCAAATGGATGAAAAGTCCATCTCGCTCTTCCGGCAGATGACCAACGCCATCAACGATGCCTTGGGTACCCCGATGGTTGACCCGATGACCCGCCAGAAGGTCGGCGCGTCGGACATTCCCGAAGTCATTCTGGAACAGGTCCGCACGTTTGATATCAAGTGGGCCAAGGGCAGCAAGGAAGCCAAAGACTCAGCTGAAAAGCTGTTCGGTCAGTTCTGGCCGCGTATCAAAGCGGTCGAAGCTGAGAAGGCCCGCAAGGTCAGCCACATGAAGCGTGGCGACGAACTGCCGCAGGGCGTGCTGGAAATGGTGAAGGTCTACATCGCCACCAAGCGCCAATTGAGCGTCGGTGACAAAATGGCCGGCCGCCACGGCAACAAGGGTGTCATCGCCCGCATCGTGCCCGAAGAAGAAATGCCCTTCATGGAAGACGGCACACCCGTTGACGTCATGCTCAACCCGCTGGGCGTGCCCAGCCGCATGAACGTCGGCCAGATTCTCGAAACACACCTTGGCTGGGCCGCGAAGGTCTTGGGCTTCCAAGCTCTCACGCCCATCTTCGATGGCTGCACCGAAGCTGAAGTGCACAAGGCCGTTGAAGACGCCAACGTGTACGTCAAGAACCGCATGGAGCACCTGGACAAGACCGGCACCTTCCCGCACTGGCGCGAGATGCTGGCTCACATGCCCGCCGGTGGCAAGGTCCAGCTTTATGACGGCCGCACGGGCGAAGCTTTCCACCAGCGCACCACGGTTGGCGTCATGTACATCTTGAAGCTCCACCACTTGGTGGACGACAAGATTCACGCTCGCGCAACTGGTCCATACTCGCTCATCACGCAGCAACCCCTGGGCGGCAAGGCCCGCACCGGTGGCCAGCGTTTCGGCGAAATGGAAGTGTGGGCCCTCGAAGCCTACGGCGCAGCGTACATCTTGCAAGAACTCCTCACCGTCAAGAGCGACGATGTCGAAGGCCGTACCAAGATCTACGAAAGCATGGTCAAGGGCGTCCACAAGCTCGAAGCCGGCATGCCCGTCGCGTTTGACGTGCTGTGCAACGAACTGAAGGGCCTGGGCCTCAACGTCACGCTGGAGAAGAAGAAGTTGGAGGGAGGAAGCCTGCTGTAAGGAGTTTGCATGCAGTCGAATTGGGATGTGCTGGCACGTGATTCACGTCGTGCCGCGGAGTTGCTGAAGGAAGCTGGTTGCATTCGCAGTTGCTTGAGTCGGGCCTACTACAGCGCGTACGCCGTAGTCACCTGGCGCCTGCTGCTCGACGGGCACACGGTCTCCAGCGGCGACTATCCCAACCCCGGTCACGAGCAACTCCTCCAACTCGCCCGCAACAACCTTCCCAAGGTCTTGCGGTACGAAGTGGAGAGATGCCTCAAACGACTTCGGGCGTTCCGACTGGCTGCCGACTACGACGAGTCGGGCAATTGGAGCGAGCAAGATGCCGTCATCGCGCTCCAATTACTGAACAAGATCAACCGCCTAGTAACAGGCGACCGGGAGCGTGGACCATGAACCAAATGGATCAACTCAGGATTGGCAAACTCGTTCAGGATCGACTCACTCGCGCAGGCGTCCCCTCGCTCCGCCGTGTTCGCGTGCTCACCGATGAAATTCGCCACGAAGTTACTGATGGCAACTGGTGGTACGTCCCAGTCTCCATCCATCGCGATACGGAGGCGATGGCCGCCATCTACGAAGGCCTCTCAGACATCGAAATGGAACTGCAAGACAAAGAAAGCACCTCCGTCCTGCTCGTGCCCCGCATAATCCCCTTCCAGAAGTGGGAAGACATCGCCTGAATCTCTCGCGACTCTGCCGCATCGCAGAGTCGCTCGCTCGCAAAGGAATCGAACTATGGCAGAGACCATTTACGATCGCGTCAATGACTTTTCCGCCGTCAAGGTCACGCTGGCGTCGCCCAACGACATCCGCGCTTGGTCCTATGGCGAGGTGAAAAAGCCCGAAACCATCAACTACCGCACCTACCGCCCCGAAAAGGACGGTTTGTTCTGCGAGCGCATCTTCGGGCCTGAGCGCGACTATGAGTGCTCATGCGGCAAGTACCGCGGCACCAAATACAAGGGCATCATCTGCGACCGCTGCGGCGTCAAGGTCACGCACAGCCGCGTCCGTCGCAAGCGCATGGGCCACATCAACCTGGCCAGCCCCGTCGTGCACATCTGGTTCTTCAAGAGCATGCCTTCGCGCCTGGGCACCTTGCTGGGCATGAAGACCAGCGATCTTGAGAAGATCATCTACTACCAAGATTACGTGGTGGTCGATGCTGGCGACACCGAGCTCAAGTTCAAGCAGGTGCTCACCGAAGATCAGTTCCGCGAATCACAAGAGAAGTACGGCAACGCCTTCAAGGCCAGCATGGGTGCCGACGCTATCCGTGAGCTCATCGAACGCATCGATCTCTCGCAGGTCGCTACCGAACTGCGCGAAGAACTGCGCGAAACCAAGAGCAAGCAGAAGATCAAGGACCTCTCCAAGCGCCTCAAACTCGTTGAGCAAATCCGCGGCAGCGAAAACGATCCCGCATGGCTCGTGATGGACGTCATTCCGTGCATCCCGCCTGATCTGCGCCCGCTCGTGCTGCTCGAAAGCGGCAACTTCGCCACCAGCGATTTGAACGACCTGTACCGCCGGATCATCAACCGCAACAACCGCCTCAAGAAGCTGATGGACCTCAACGCCCCCGAGGTCATCATCCGCAACGAAAAGCGCATGTTGCAGCAAGCGGTCGACGCGCTCTTCGACAACGGCCGTTGCCGTCGCCCCGTGCTGGGCAGCAGCAACCGTCCGCTGAAGTCGCTCACCGACATGATCAAGGGCAAGCAAGGTCGCTTCCGCGAAAACTTGCTCGGTAAGCGCGTGGACTACTCCGCCCGCTCGGTCATCGTCGTCGGTCCTGAACTCAAGCTCTGGCAGTGCGGTCTTCCCAAGAAGATCGCTCTTGAGCTCTACCAACCCTTCATCATCCGCAAGCTCAAGGAGCAAGGCCTCGCCGATACCATCAAGAGCGCCAAGCGCATGCTTGAGCGTCGCGATCCCGCCGTGTGGGACATTCTGGAAGAAGTCATCTTCCAGCACCCCGTGCTGCTCAACCGCGCTCCCACGCTGCACCGAATGGGCATCCAGGCCTTCGAACCCGTGCTCGTGGAAGGCAACGCCATCCGCATTCACCCGCTCGTCTGCGGCGGCTTCAACGCCGACTTCGACGGCGACCAAATGGCCGTCCACCTTCCCTTGAGCGTTGAAGCTCAGGCCGAAGCGCACGTGCTGATGCTCAGCACGCACAACGTTTTCAGCCCTGCCAACGGCAAGCCCATCATCTCGGCGTCGCAAGACATCGTCATGGGCGTCTACTTCATCACCTTCATCGATCCCGAAGAGAAGGACATCCAAAAGATGCCCATCTTCAAGGATCGCCGCGAAGCCATCCTCGCGATGGAACAACGCAAGGTCCACCCGCACGACCGCATCGTCGTCCGCATCGACGGCTTCGATGAAATCGTCGACAACCAAGGCGCGGCTCCCAAGCCCATGCCCGCCAACCGCCGCATCGTCACGACTGCAGGCCGCTGCTTGTTCGCTGACGTGCTCGCTCCGGGCATGCCTTTCTACAACTGTGCCCTGGGCAAGAAGGGTTGCGCCCGCGTGATTGACGACTGCTACGTCATCGCTGGCAAAGCCGCCAACATCGATCTGCTCGATCGCCTGAAGGAAATGGGCTTCAAGCAGAGCACGCTGGCCGGCCTGTCGTTCGGCTTGACCGATCTGCGCATTCCCGCTGAGAAGCAAGAGCTCCTCAACGAATCGCAGAAGAAGGTTGACCGCGTTGAGAAGAACTACGAACGCGGCATCATCACCGCGCGCGAACGCTACAACCAGCTCCTGGACATCTGGAGCCACTGCCGCGAACAGGTGCAAAAGCGCCTGGTCGACACCCTCAAGCTCGACCGCCGGTTCGCCGACGGCAGCGAAGCCCCCATCACCAAGGAAGGCAAGAAGGAAGGCAAGGCCTACCTCAACCCCGTCTATCTGATGGTGGACTCAGGTGCCCGCGGTAACATCACGCAGATGCAGCAGCTCGCAGGCATGCGTGGTCTGATGGCCAAGCCCAGCGGCGAAATCATCGAGACCCCCATCCGCTCCAACTTCCGCGAAGGCCTCAACATCCTTGAGTACTTCAGCAGCACGCACGGCGCTCGTAAGGGTCTGGCTGACACCGCCCTCAAGACCGCCGACAGCGGCTACCTCACGCGTAAGTTGTGCGATATCGCCCAGAGCGTCATCATCGGCGAACTGGACTGCGGCAGCAAGCGCGGCGTCCGCAAGCGGGCCATCTTCAAGGGCGAAACGGTCGATGTGCCGCTCCGCGAAATGATCATCGGCCGCGTCAGCGTCAACAACATCGTCAATCCCAAGACTGGCGAAGTCATCGTTGGCGAAAACGAAGTCATCTGGCCCGAGCAAGCTGCTCACGTTGAGAACATCGGCATCGACGAAGTTCTCGTCCGCAGCGCGCTCACCAGCGAAAGCAAGTTCGGCTGCTCCGTGCTCGATTACGGCATGGACATGTCCACCGGCAAGCTCGTTGAACCGGGCCTCGCTGTGGGCATCATCGCTGCACAATCCATCGGTGAACCTGGCACGCAGCTCACCATGCGTACCTTCCACACCGGCGGCGTCGGCCAGCGCGGTACTGACCAGAACAAGTTCGTCACGGCTCACGCCGGCAAGCTCGAACTGCGTGACTGCAACGCCGTGCCCGGCAAGGACGACGATCAGCACGACTGCTTGGTCGTCCTCAAGCGCAACGGCGAACTCGCAATCGTTGACGGCAGCGGCCGCGAACTCGAGAAGTTCAAGGTTCCTTACGGCGCCTTCATGTACGCCAACCAAGGCGATGAGGTCAAGAAGGGCCAGGAACTGGTCAAGTGGGATCCGCACCGTCAGCCCATCCTGGCTGAAAAAGACGGCATCATCAAGTACGTTGACCTTCTTGAGAAGGAAACGTACCGCCTCGACGATGCCGGCGGCGGCAAGAAGGCCAAGGTCGTCATTGAACACAAGGGCGACCTGCACCCGGCCATCAACGTCGTTGATGCTCAGGGCAACATCCTCGACTTCCACTACCTGCCCGCCCGGGCCCGCGTGGAAGTGGAAGATGGCCAGAAGATTCGCGCCGGTCAAATGCTTGCGCGTCAGTCGCGTCAAGCAGGCGGCACGCAGGACATCGTGGGTGGTCTGCCCCGCGTGACTGAAATCTTCGAAGCCCGCAAGCCCAAAGACCCTTCGGTCATGGCCGAAATCTCGGGCAAGGTCGAAATCTTCAGCGACAAGCGCAAGGGCAAGATGACCATTCGCGTCGTCAGCGAAGCTGGCCTCGAGAAGGATCACCATGTCCCCGCCGACAAGCAACTGCTGGTGCACACGGGCGACTTTGTGCAGGCAGGCGACAAGCTTACCGAAGGCCCGATGGTCTTGCAGGACATCCTGCGAATCAAGGGTGAAGAGAGCTTGTGGGAATACATGCTCGAAGAAGTGCAGAACGTCTACCGCGCTCAGGGCGTGGGTATTAACGACAAGCACATCGAACTGATCCTGAGCCAAATGCTCCGCAAGGTCAAAGTCGAAGATATCGGCGACACCGACCTGCTCCCGCAGGAAGTCCTCGACAAGTACGCCTTCAAGCAGAAGAACCGCGAGATGGAGTCATACTTCCGCGTCAGCGAAGTTGGCGGCACCGATCTCAAGTTGGGCGAACTCGTCCACCGCGACACGATCAAGGAAGCCAACGCCAAGGCAGAAGCTGCCGGCAAGGATGGCGCCAAAGCTCGTCGTGCACGCCCCGCCAAGGGCCGCACGCTGCTGCTGGGCATCACCAAGGCCGCGTTGTCCAGCGATTCGTTCCTCTCAGGTGCCAGCTTCCAGGAAAGCACGAAGGTGCTGACCGAAGCCAGCCTCAAGGGCGCCATCGACACGCTGGTGGGCCTCAAGGAAAACGTGCTGCTGGGTCACTTGATCCCCGCTGGTACGGGCTTCCGTCCTTACCAGGAGATCCGCGTCAAGCCGCTGGTCGAACTGCCCAGCGACGAAGACGACGAAGAGTTCATGCTCGAAGAAGCAGCCGAAGCCGCCGAGGCTTTGGGCGCCGACCCCAACGAAGCCGTGGGCACGCCTCACGTCGAAATCCTGCCGCAAGGCAAGAGCTTCGCGGGTCAGTAAATCACTCAGCACACAAGCAACCCCAAAGCCCCGAGCACCTCGCTCGGGGCTTTTTCTTCAGTGCGTGCGGCCAAACTCATCCGCATCCCCAAAGTCACGAATGCCATCACCCGCCTCGCCGACCACTGTCCCCGGCCACGTTCGTCCCATCCGCCAAACATCACCAAAACACACCAAAATCCCCTGCATTCATGCCCGCGACTCGCTCGACAGTTCGCAGTCGCCATGGAATGCGCCTCCCTTTCACTATGCTGACTCAAGGGCATGTGGCTTCATCGGCGAATTCAACGGCCCTTGCAACGACATCGACTTCAACAACAACGGCGCCTTCCCTGAAGATCAGGATGTGATCGACTTCTTCAACATCCTCGCCGGCGGTCAATGCGAGTAAGCCCGCAGGGAAATCACGAAACCTCACGCCTCGGGGTCAACCCCGGGGCGTCTTTCTTTTCAACGCTCTAACACTACAAGCGACAAAGCTTCGTCTGACATTCACACCGTCTAAACGCATTGACACACTGTAGTATGTAATATCTGACGTCATTGAATTCCAGTACTAACGGGCGGTTCTTGAATCATCACCAAGCAAGTTCAGCGTCTCGCGAGAGAGCGTTCTGTTCCCTGCGCACATTCGAAAATTGAGGAGGATTGAAACATGCCGATCAAGAAACTTAGTGTTCTCGCGCTCATTGCATGTGCGGGGCTAGCCCACGCCCAGCCCGGCACGCTCGTGGCCCTTCCGGATACCCAGTTCTACAGCGACAGCGCCATCCGCTTTCCGCAGTTCCTGCAGCAAACCAACTTCATCAAAGACTTCCGCAGCGCGTACAACATCCAGTTCGTCAGCCACCTGGGCGACATCGTGCAAAATGGCAGCGTGCTCATCGAGTGGCAACGCGCCGATGAAGCGATGGACGTGCTCGACACCATCGTCCCCGAACTTCCTTACGCCGCGGTTCCGGGCAACCACGATTACGCGAGCACGAGCAACAAGGCCACGCTCGCGGCGAACTACGTGAACAACTTCGGTGCGTCGCGCTACGCCGGCAAGCCGTGGTACATCGGCTCAACTTCCAATGGCTGGAACCATGCCCAACTCGTCACCATCGCTGGACGTCAGTACCTGCACCTCGCGCTTGAGTGGCTCCCAGCATCGCTGGTTGCCGGTCAGGATGATTCCATCGCGTGGGCGCAAGGCATCATCAACACCTATCCCAACGTGCCGACCATCCTCTCGACGCACGAGTACATCATCGACGACTTCACCGTCACCAACGGTCGCAGCGCAGGCGGCGAAGCCATCTGGCAGCAACTCGTCCGCAACAACAACCAGATCTTCCTCACGCTCAACGGCCACTTCCATCGCGGCACCGACGGCGACGATGGCGAACGCTATGAAGTCGCTACCAACAACTTCGGTCGCCCAGTGCACCAGTTGCTCAGCGACTATCAGGCCTATCCCAACGGCGGCGACGCATTCCTCCGCATGTACGTCTTCAACGAGCCTGCCAACACCATCCACACGGTTAGCTATTCGCCCAAAGTCAACGCCGTCAACGCCGCCGGGGCAGGTCTCTCACGCTTCTTCGTTGCGAGCCCAGCTACTCCATACGTGATGCCTGCGGGCCTGCCCGCCCTCACCAGTGGCACAGTGCAGGTTGACGCCAACAGCCGATTCGATATGCCTGTGGACTTTGCCACACGCTTTGTCGCTCCTCCCTCACCGCCACCGCCGCCGCCCCCCGCGTTTGTCACCTACACCTTCCGCAATGGCGTAAACGGATACGCCAACACGCAAGACACGTACGTCGCGTTCGCAACACCCGCTACAGCCTTCGGCTCCGCGACCATCGTCAAGTCCGACACCGTTGATGGCACGCCCAGCGGCCAAGTACACGGCCTGCTGCGCTTTGAAAACATCATCGGCACGGCTGCGAACCAGATTCCAGTCAACGCAACCATCGATCTCGCATCGCTCGCGCTCAACACCACCAACAGCACAGCCACCGCCAGCAACTTCCACCGCATGATCGCTACTTGGAGCGAAGCAAGCACTTGGAACAGCCTGACCACCGGCATCTCTGCCAACGGCACCGAAGCCCGCACCACCAGCGACGCCACCGTGACCGCTACTGCCACCGGTGTCATCAGCTTCGACGTCACCAACAGCGTCTCGGCTTGGCTCAGCGGCGAAGACAACCAAGGTTGGGCCATCTTGCCCGTCGGCAGCGACGGCTGGGACTTCACTTCTTCCGAAGGCGCCACCGTCTCCCAGCGCCCGCAACTCACCGTGCGAGCCCTCGCGCCAGGCGTGCAGCGAGCAATCTTCCAAAACGGCGTCAACGGCTACGCAGGTACCTTGGATACCCAATTGCAGCAAGCAACACCAACCAACAACGCCGGTGCTGCAACTTCATTCTCCATCGATAGCGACGACCCCAACGGCACAGGCAATGACAATCACGTCCTCGTCCAGTTCCGTGACATCATCGGCGAAGGTGTTGATCAGGTTCCCGCTGGCCAAAATGTACTCATCAACCGTGCCTTCCTCGTGGTTGAAGGCTTCGACGCGGGCGACGGCGCAAGCGTGCACCGCATGCTCCAGTCATGGGACGAGAACGTGACTTGGGCCAACAGCTTCGGCAGCAACGGCGTGCAAAACACCGGTATCGAAGCAGTCACGATGGAAGACACCGTCATCGCTGGCACGACCGGACGAGTTGAAATTGATGTGACTGCCAGCCTGCAAGCGTGGGTGCAAGACCCCGCAACCAATCAGGGTTGGGTTCTGCTGCCCCGCGGCAACAACGGCTGGGACATCCGCTCCTCCGAAAGCACGCAGCCCCCGCAGCTTCGAGTCTACTACACAATCCTGCCCGCGACTTGCGACACCGTCGACTTCAACGGCAACGGCGTCTTCCCCGAAGATCAAGACGTCGTCGATTACCTCGATGTGCTCGCAGGCGGCGTCTGCCCCACCGGTACCTGCAACGATATCGACTTCAACAACAACGGCGTCTTCCCCGAAGATCAAGATGTCGTCGACTTCTTTAACATCCTCGCCGGCGGCACCTGCTCGTAAGCCGCGAACACGTTTTTCCCACACGACGCTTCGGGTCACATGCCCGAAGCGTTTTTCATTTCAAAAGTTCTTGGCACACCCCTTGCGTCCACCCCTTCATGCCTTCGCCCACCCTCGCCCAAGTCCTGCACCTCGAAATCCCCGTCGTTGTGCGCGTGGGTGAGCGACCCATGAGCCTACGCGACGTCATCAGCCTCGTCCCCGGCTCCATCATCCAACTCCCCAAAAACGCCAACGCCGAACTCGACTTGCTCTGCAACGACAAAGCCATCGGCTGCGGCAACGCCGTGAAAGTGGGCGAGAACTTCGGCATCCGTATCACATATATGGGCGATGTCAAACAACGCTCCGAAGCCCTCGCCGCCGTCACCAGCGACGACGAAGCCGCCGCCACCGCTCTGGCCGAACAACTGCTCTCAGGCCAGCTCTAACTCGTTCTCGCCTCGCGTCACTTTCGCGCCTTCCCCTTGCGCCCAGCCCTCGCGCTCGCGCAGCTTCCGCGCACTACGCTCTTCTGTACCAATCTTGAGACGTGCGCTGGCCCGCCGGCGTCCAACATCCGATGATGTGAGGATCCGAAGTCGCGTCGTTTGCGAATTCGGAAACTGCTAGGTACGTCGCAAGGAAGTGATACGCGATGCCGCGTGATATCCCGGTTGGCAACGGCGATCTTCTGATCACCTTCGATAAACTCTATCGGGTGCGGGACATCTACTTTCCGCACGTCGGTCGCTATAACCACACCGAAGGCCACGTCCAACGCTTTGGCGTGTGGGTCGACGGCCGATTCGCGTGGATCGAAGACAACGGCTGGAAACGCTCCCTCAAATACCAAGAAGGCACCCTCGTCACCGAAGTCACCCTGCGCCACGAAGGCCTGGGCCTCGAACTTCGCTGCCACGACGCCGTTGACTTCCACGAACCCGTCTACATGCGCCGCTGCGTCGTCACCGATCTCTCCGGCAAAGATCGCGACGTGCGCCTCTTCAGCCACTGGGATCTCTCCGTCCGCGGCAGCCCCGTGGGCGACACCGCCAACTACGACCCTGCCTCCAGCAGCCTCGTTGTGTACAAAGATGATGCCTACTTCCTCTTCAACGCCTGCGACGAAAACAAGTGCGGTATCGACAACTGGGCCATCGGCACCAAGCGCGTCCGCGGAGCCGAAGGCACCTGGCGCGACGCCGAAGATGGTCAGCTCGGTCGCAACGCCATCTCGCAAGGCTCGGTCGATGCCACCGTCGGTTACAACCTGCAAGTGCCCGCACGCGGCAGCGCGTATGTCACCAGTTGGATGGCCTGCGGCAAAAGCCACAGCGAAGTCAAAGCCCTCAATCAGCGCGTCCTCAACACGGGCCCTGATCGCATGATCGCCCGCACCGCCGCCTACTGGCGCCTCTGGGCTCGCAAAGACATTCCGGGCATCGAAAAACTTCCCGAGCGCGTCGCCGATCTCTTCGTTCGCAGCCAGCTCGTGCTGCGCACCCAGATCGACAACGGCGGCGCAATCATCGCCGCCAACGACAGCGACATCACGCAATTCGGCGGCGATCACTACTCATACTGCTGGCCGCGCGACGGCGCGCTCGTCGCCTATTCGCTCATCTTGACAGGCCAAAGCGAACTCTCGCGCAGCTTCTTCCGCTTCTGCGCCAAGTGCCTCAATGGCAACAGCTACTTCCTGCACAAGTACACGCCCGCCGCCGAACTCGCAAGCAGTTGGCACCCCTGGATGGTCGAAGGCCAGCGCGTCTTGCCCATTCAACAAGACGAAACCAGCCTGGTTTTGTGGGCTCTTCGCAAACACTTCGAAACTTTCCGCGATGTCGAGTTCATCAAGAGCCTCTACATCCCGCTGGTAGTTAAACCCGCCGACTGGATTCTCTCCTACCGCGACGTCAACGGCATTCCGCACCAGTCCTGGGATTTGTGGGAAGAACGCCGCGGCATCCACACCTTCACCGTCGCGTCCACCATCGGCGCCCTGCGCGCCGCCGCGCTCTTCGCGACAGACTTCGGCGATCTCGACCGCGCCCAGCAATATCGCGAAGGCGCCGACCGCATGGAAGTCGCGATGAAGCGCTACCTCTGGCACCCCGAGCAAAAACGCTTCGCCCGCATGGCCACCCCCATGCCCAACGGCCAGTATCGCCTCGACATGACCAGCGACAGCGCGAACTTCGCCATCTTCGCTATCGCCGGCATCAGCGTCGATGATCCGCAGATGGTCAGCGAAGCCAAAGCGATTCAAGAACGCCTCAGCGTCAAGACCGGCGTGGGCGGCTACGCCCGCTACGAGCGCGACTACTACCACCAGATCGAACGCGACCGCATCGACCAAGTGCCGGGCAACCCCTGGGCTATCTGCTCGCTCTGGCGCGCTCAATACGTCATCGCCAAAGCCCGCAACGTCGAAGAACTCGAAGAAGCCCGAGGCCTGCTCGAATGGTGCGTCTACCGCGCCGAAGAATCAGGCGTCATGGCCGAACAGTTCCACCCGCACACAGGTGACCCCATCAGCGTCAGCCCGCTCACGTGGAGCCACGCGACGTATGTGATCGTGGTGCTCGAGTACCTCACCAAACTCGCGCAACTCGAAACAGCCGAAGTCGACAACGCCGTGAGCGCCCGCTCCCTTACCGACGAACAAGACATGATCGTGACCAGGTAGCGGTGGGCCGCTCCTCCGGGGCGGCAGGCTCTGCAAAACGCCCAATTCTGCATCACTTCGACACTTCGTTTCTTCGTCACTTCATTGAAAAACCCCGCGACTCACATCGCGGGGTTCATTGCTTTCTGAATGACTGCCGCCCTTGGGCGGGCGGCCCACCAAGCTCACCTTACTTGAACTTGATCTTGTCCGTACCCATCGCGCCGTGGTCGTCCATGCCGCCGCGGGCCGGTTCCTTGCCCTTCTTCTTGGTCGTGGTGGGCTCTTCGCCGCCAGCCGGAGGCGTGCCGCCTTCGGTGTAGCCGCCGCCGGTGCTGTCGCCCCATTGAGCGCGCTTGAGCGAGAGGCCGATCTTGCGATCAGCGCGGTCAACGCGAAGAATCTTCACGTCAATCTCGTCATTGGCCTTCACCACGTCCTGCGGGTTCTCAACCTTGTGGTCAGCCAACTCGCTGATGTGCAGCAGGCCTTCCAACTCGGCTTCGAGCTCGACAAACACGCCGAAGTTGGTGATCTTCGTGACGGTGCCGCGAACAACCATGCCCGGCTTGTAGTGCTCGGGAATAGCGTTGAGCCACGGATCTTCGGTCAGTTGCTTGATACCGAGGCTGATGCGTTGCTTCTCGCGATCAACTTCCAGCACCACGCAGCGAACCTTGTCGCCCTTCTTCAAAACTTCGTTGGGGTGCGTGACCTTCTTGGTCCAGCTCATGTCGCTGACGTGCAGCAGGCCATCAATACCCGGCTCAATCTCGACAAACGCGCCGTAGTTGGCGAGGTTGCGGACGTTGCCTTCGATGACGGTGCCGGGCGGGTACTTCTCGCCCACCAGCTCCCAGGGGTTCACTTCCGTCTGCTTCATGCCCAGGCTGATCTCTTGCTTGTCCTTGTTGATTTCGAGGACAACCACATCGACCATCTGGCCCGTCGTCACCATCTCGCTGGGATGGTTCACGCGGCGAGTCCACGACATCTCGCTGATGTGCACCAGACCTTCGACGCCGTCTTCGAGCTTGACGAACGCGCCGTAGGACATGATGCTCGTGACTTCGCCGTGAATGCGCGACTGCACGGGGAACTTCTTCTCGATCTCTTCCCAGGGGCTGGCTTCCTTCTGCTTCAGGCCCAGGGCGATCTTTTCCTTGTCCTTGTCGATGTTCAGCACCTTCACATCCACGCGCTGACCAATGCGGAGCAGCTCGCTGGGGTGGTTGATGCGTGACCAGCTCATGTCGGTGATGTGCAGCAAGCCATCAATGCCGCCAAGATCAACAAACGCGCCGAAGTCGGCGATGTTCTTGACTTCGCCAGCAACCAGATCGCCTTCCTTCAGCGTTTCCAGCAGCCGCTTCTTCGCGCTGTCGCGCTCAGTCTCAATCAGCTTGCGCCGGCTCACGACAATGTTCCGCCGCTCCAGATCAATCTTGATGATCTCCGCGCGAACCTTCTTGCCGATGTAGTCCTTGGGCTCGCCGGGACGACGAACATCGACCTGGCTCATGGGCAAGAAGACCGGCACGCCGATATCGACGAGCAAGCCGCCCTTGATGCTCTTGGTCACAAAGCCTTCAACCACGTCGCCTTCTTTTTGCGTATCAACAATGCGCTGCCACGCCATCATGCGGTCCGCACGACGCTTGCTCAGACGAATCAAACCCTCTTCGTCTTCAAGCTGCTCCAGCAGCACATCAATCTCATCGCCCGGCTTGACGATCACGCCGTCAAACTCTTCCTTGGGGATAAGCCCCTCGCTCTTGAGGCCCACTTCGACGACCACATCGTCGCCCGCGTAGCCGATCACTTTGCCCTTGATCAGCTTGCCCTCAGTCAGGTCCGCGATGGTGCCAGACATCAGCGAGTCCATGAACTCGCCCTTGGACGCCGCCGGCTTGCCACCCATGGCATCCAGCATCATCTTGTCCAGGTCCATATCCGCAAGGCCCAACGAAGCAATCAGCGATTCATCGATCATGACAGAACACTTTCCGATGCGTCAGGTAGGCCGCCCGCAAAAGGGCGGTAGCCTTCCACACCAACGCTCCGCCCATCGCGGTAGGACAACCCGCGACGCACGCCGCGCCGTCAGCCTTTCTCCTCATCTTGAGAAGATAGAGCCCGCCCCGACAACCCTCGAGGCAGAGGACAAAAGCCAGTTCTCGAGGAAGGCCCATCGCCACAACCGGCAAAGCCACTCCCGCCCAGCGTCCTTCTGGGACGGAAGTTTAGCCCGTAGAAGCGGGGAAGTGCCAGCGTAATGAACGACTGACACCACACCAGCAGCGATGGTTTCCAGAGCCATTCCCCCGCCGTTCGCATCCGCTTTGAATACTGCTCTTCCCACTCTATTCAGCAATCCCCGGCTGGCTATTTCACTTTTGCCGCTCTCGTCGCAACTCCTCGTCAGCCCGCCGGTACACCAGACATCGGCCTCCGCCCATCCGTCACCCAATCACGTTTTTTGCGGGAGTTCCCATGCGCTGCTTCGCTTTCGTCGCTTTTTCCCTGCTCGCCACTGTCGCCGTCGCCCAAAGCTGCGTCACAACGACGCCTCAGCCGGGCGTAGGACTAGGTCGCATATCAAACGGCCAACCTCAGGTTCCATTCATCTCGTTCATCTGGGATCAGGACGGCGACGGTCCGGCACCGGAAAAACTCGTGACCGAGCGCCGAAGGTTTCTTCTCGGGCCGGGCTTCGCGACGCGAGAATACGTGGCCTTTGATGGTCAGAGCCAGCAAATCATTCCACTAGCCCCCAGCATGGCTCAAGCTTATTCCGTAGCTCCTACGAGTGGTCGGTTCTTCGTGCTCGGTCAACTCTTCGACCCAACTCGCTTGGGGCTTCTCAGTTGGGATGGCACGCAGTGGCGGCAGCACGCGATTCCGCCGCTTGAACTCGTCGGCGTGAACGGAACTACCTCCATCCCGCAGATGATTGAGGTGGATGAACGCCTTCTGATTGTCAACATGCAACTGGGCGACGCACAAACGATTTTCATCGAGCCCGATGGCAATGCCATTGCAACATCCTCCAAGCTCGTCGGCAACGTGTCGAGCCTCATCAATACCGGTGGCCAGATCTACGCGGTGGGCGGCTTTACCCTCGATGGCGTGCCGCGCGCAATTGCTCGACTCGATCAAGGAGATTGGGTCCCTGTCGCCGGTGATAGCGCGCTTCAGCCTAGTTTTGCAACAGGCATCGCGACGTATGACAATCGCCTGTTCGCCTTCCTAGGCGTGCCCTCACCGTCACCCAACGGCGTGTACGAACTCACGGCTGGTGGCTGGCAACTGGTTGTTCCAAGCCAGATTTTCTGGACTGGGCTGAACTTGGTCAGCACCTCGCAGGGTCTCGCAATCGTGACACGCGACTCCATCAAGACAATCCGCGATGGTCAGTTCGTTGCCTCGACGCGTCCGTTTCGATCCTATTCGGGCGGATTCAATCCATCAGCCGCCGACACGCGATTCATCGGCACATGGCAAGGACAAGCCATTTTCCGTACTGCCGCAACTGCTCAGCTCATTCGTGAGCGCTTGGACATCTCTCTGCCAGGTTACTTGGATCTCTTCGCTGCCAACATCAGCGGCATCGCCGCAACTGATGGTACCAACATCATCAATATCACCGGCGGCTTTGACAACATCGTCAATCAGTTCATCACGTACAACGGCCACCGTTACGCCGTCGGCCACTTCCGCAGCGCAGGCGGTCGTGCAGCTTACTACATCGCTCGCCAAGAAAATGGGCTTTGGGCGCCGCTCAATGCCGAAAACGGTCCGCAAGGCGGCATCGCCGCTGCAGCAATCTGGAACAACAAACTCGCTGTGCTTTGGCATGAGTACCCCATCGCTGGCGGCGTCTTCGCGCGAGTCTCGATCTGGGATGGCCAGACTTGGCAAGATTTTGGCGCACCGCCCTTCGCTGGCTTCGTTACCAGCCTTGCAAACTTTGAGAACCAGCTTTACATCACGAGCGAAAACACGATCGCGAATGTCTTTGTGAGAAGCATTCATCGCAGCACCGGTGGCGACTGGGAATCCGTACCTGTCCCCGCTTTCATCCCCGAACTCCTTTCGAGCAATGCTCAAACCCGCATCTTTGTCGAAGGTGGGCAGTTGCAATTGCAATGGTTCCGCGGTTATGCCACTTGGAACGGATCGCAATGGCAGTACGAACGAAGCGGCGATTTGGACCGCGGACTCTTGTACATCGGTGAGTACAACCAGACGCCCATCGCTGTCAACAGCGACGGCACATACGCCAAAAGGAACGGCCAGTGGCACCGAGTTGCACCAGGGACGACGCCGCCTTCCAACGAAATCACCATTCAGCTTCGCGACGAGCTGATCGTCGTGTCAAACCCAGCGTTTGACGGCGGCGCTTTAGGAGGATTCACTACCCGAGATCGACTGACAATCAACAGTTGGAACGGTGCGACGTGGAGCGCTCGAACCTTCCTTACGAGCGGAATCGAACGTACGCCAAATGTCACTTTCCCTAGCATTCGGGAACCAAGCTCCGCCGCTCTCGATATCGATTCCGCCACCGGCAAACTCCTCGTCGGCGGCGCATTCCTCGCCGACCGCACCGGTGCCGACTTCTTCACCGTCCTCGACCTCAAACCCCGCATCGCCTTCACGCAGGTCCCCCTCGACACCCGCATCCAACCCGGCTCCACTGCCACCCTCGCCGTCAACGTTTCAAGTGAAGGCCAGTTCACCTACCAGTGGTCGCGCGACAACACGCCGCTGACCAACACCACACTCCCAACCGGCGAAGTCATCACCGGCGCAACTTCACCCACACTCACGATCACAAGCGCCACCGCCGCCATCAACGGCAGCTACATCTGCACCGTCACACCAGTCGACGCAACACAGTTCTGCAGCCCCGAATCCACCGCGCCAATCCAGCTCACCGCCGAACGCTTCTGCGACGACATCGACTTCAACAACAACACCGTCTTTCCCGAAGACCAAGACGTCATCGACTATCTCACCGTCCTCGCCGGCGGCCCCTGCAGCACCAACAACTGCAACGACCTGGACTTCAACAACAACACCATCACCCCCGAAGACCAAGACACCATCGACTTCTTCACCACCCTCGCCGGCGGTGCCTGCCCGTAAACCAATCAGTGCACCAGCCACAAAAAACGCCGCAACTCGCGGCGTTTTTTCTTTCGTGTCAAGCATCTCGTGCCATCAGGCTGGCCTTGCAGCCTGATGCGAACCCGCGTGGCGCGTGCCGCCGCGACTCATCCAGCCTGCCTTTTGCCTCGTCAGTTCGCACAATCCCC